>Ga0210397_10000109_pt1 | contig 64619 bp, 31 predicted proteins | sample IncBWH2OmetaG_FD_160126 | JGI IMG/M metagenome (GOLD analysis project Ga0210397, IMG submission 160126) | Forest soil microbial communities from Barre Woods Harvard Forest LTER site, Petersham, Massachusetts, United States - Inc-BW-H-2-O ...
TTTTTCCCCGCCCTTTTGTCTTTAAAACAATTTATTTTTGGAGGTGTAGAACAATAAATTTCAAACAAAGAATACAAATGATCAATATATGTTTTATTCTTTACTGATTGTTTAAATTGTAATCTAGTATTAGAATTTATATTTATTTTTTCAGCAAAAAGATCTCCTAACATTAAACCTATTATAATTTCTACTAATTCTATATTTAACGTTAAATAATACTTAGCTGATTTTCTATATTCTCTTACGAATAAATTATTTTTACTTTTCATTTTTCACATTTCTTTTTTATAATATAAAAACAACGAAACATAAACAATTTCAATTTTTTCCTTTTTACTTTATTTTTTTTATTTATAGTGCTGACGTTTTACCGATATTTTTTTATCAGTCTGATAGTTTACTATCAAGTCGTTACAGGGCTAATAAAAAGAAGTATCATAGCTAAAAGAAAGGTGCCTTTTATTTTAGCCTTATTAAATAGATTTCTATATTTTCTATAATAATTTAATTTTTCTTTTTACAGCTTCCCACGGTATTCCCTTAGTTATACCCTTAGGGTTTACCGTTAGCATTATTAAAATAACCTCTCGGCGTAAATAATTAAGATATTTAATAATACCGACCTTTTTATCTATTCTTTTTACAAAGCATTTTTATATTAGACACCAATAATTAGACATCAAGGTCATGAGTCAGTTTTAAATGGGCAAGCAATTCACCCATTATGCAAAAGGTACTCCATCAGCTATTAAGCCTCTGAATGCTTATAGAGTATACTAATTCAAGATCTATTTCACTAGTAATTCTTACTTTCTTTTCAAATTTCCTTCACAGTACTATTCGCTATCGCTAAATTTATTATACTTAGCATTAGAGGATGGTTCCCCTATATTCCATCAAGTTTACTCTCGATGTACTTAAATAAATAATAATATAACCTTATTAACTTTTTAATTTAGATAAAAAAAAGTATTTACAGGACTTACACCTTTTATAGATATTTATTATATTTTTTATATATCGCTATACGCGCCTTAATTGTATAATAAATATATTATTCAAAAAGATTATTTATTACTGTATATTTTCATATACAAATGCTAATCCGATTTCACTCGCCGTTACTTTCGGAGTCTCGGTTGATTTCCTTTCCTTTCCTTACTGAAATGATTTACTTCGGGAAGTAATTATAAAGGTTTTTACCTAGGATTGCAATAAATTCTTATTTATTATTGCTTTAAGAAAAAAACTTCCTTTTTAATAAATTTGCTATTTATCCTTAATAACTCCTTTAAATTCCTTTGATGTTAAATCTATATTGTCATCGATACTTTTATCTAAACAATATTATAAATATTTACTATTTATATATATAATCTCTATCATGTTTACGTATATGGAAGAAAAAATAAAGCTAAGCGAGGGGAAGGAATTAAATATAACGCAGGATAGACTTCTATTGTCTTTAAACATAAAAGCTCCCACTTTAATATTTATACATAATAAAGATCTTTACAAATTGTAAATAGTAGGATAAGAGAGAGGCTTTTCTCTTTTCCCTTTAATCTTCAATTGTTTAAAATATTAAGTATCTTTACGTCTACTTGTGGATATCATAGTAAAATTTTATTATTGATATTCAGTATATTAATAAGTGCTATAGGTGCCTATCTTGTACGTGTCTTTGGTTTTGATAAGATATTTATTGATATAAGTCCTTCTTGGGGTTTGACTCTATATGCTTTAGTAAATTTTAATACTATATATTTAAAGTTCCTAATCGTAACTAAATTTTATTATTTAGTTAAATACACTAATAGTAATAATATACCTAATTACTATCAAAGAAATTTATATATTTTAATAAATATATTACTCGGCTTGTTATTAATAAGTATTATTATATGGAAAAATGATTGTACCTTAATCAGTAGTAGAGGTTTAGACAGAGATTCTCTCTTATTTATTGTTATTTACTCTTATTTACTTAGTTTCTCTTTGGCTTCTTTATGAATTGAATATAATTATCAAACGTATAATGATCGTGATAACTCTCTTAAATTTAAAGAATATAACTTTAGTAAATTTCAATTCTTTTATTATAATTGGTTACTTATTATTTTACTATTTCCTATCTCTTGATTCTTCTTATGTATAATTAACTTAGAAGTTATTCATTGTAGTAATGCTTCGCGTGATAATTTTCCAAGTGCTTCCTCTCAAACAGGAGGAGTTGGAGGAGAGAGTTCTTCAGGTAATACTACTACAGTAATCGTACAAGGGGAAGATGTTCTTAATCAACAAAGTAATTCTAATGATCAAAGTGTAGTTATTCGTGGTATAACTTATTCCTTAGATAGTAGAAATGAAGATTTTATAACTTCCTATCCTAGTGCAGTAGAAGGTACTAGCTCTGGTAAAGTTAGTACTCATAATCAAAGTTCTATACCCAATAAATTTAAAAGTAATATTCAAAGTAATGTTAATAAACAATTACAACCTGTAACTATTAATATGGAAAACAACTTTAAAAATAAACAACAAAATATTAATGTACAAGTATTCTATGGTAATAATAAAATTGATAGATCTTATACTTATTCCTCCCCACCTCAATATCATGCTAATCCTCCCACAGGTTCTAATAATAATAATAATAATTAGTTAAGCTCTTAATAAAATAAATTAAAAATAAAATATAATAAGTTACTGTTATAAAAAGGTTAAACAGTAGTATCATTTACATTGTATCGCTTATCGCAATAAGTATAATAAGTACTTGCTTTACTAAATCTTAGATATATATTTGTTTATTTGTTATATTATAACAAATATTACCTTTTCTTAAAAAAAATAGTTTTTATATAACCCCTAATAATATCTTGCGGAGCAGCAGTTGCCCTTCTAACAATATTGTAGAGCATATAGCTCGCCAGCATTTGCAGACGTGAAGGCAGGCGCTTGTTTGATATAATCGGAAAAAGAAGTAATTGAATTATTTTTTAGATAAAGAATTTAGTTTATAAATTTTAATTTTGTCTGCTTTACATAAGGTTACCTTTGGCTGTAGGGCATAACTAATACACCTCAAAAGGTATTAAAACAAGCCCCCCAGGGTAGATAAATAGTATATAGCGCCTAGCTATATAAATTATATAGTACTTACAACTGTATTTAGAAAATTTTATAGCACTACCCGCAAAGCAAGCCCATGCCCCCTTTGGCGCAAACACGAGGCTCCGCAGGAAAGGGATAAGGGTGCGAGCCTAGCTCTCTCTCATATAAGTGCACCTCTAGTTTAAAAATAGAGTCAATCGGCGACAATTCTTTAAATTTTTACTACTTAGTAGAAAAATATTATTAATTTAAAATAGTAATTCGGAAAATTTATCGCTTTAAGCTACAGATATTTTATTTATAGTAGGGCTTAATAAAAAAAAGGATAAGATAATATTTAAATTAAAAAAGTATTATTATTAATACAAAATTTATTTTTTTGCTAGCTCCTGCTTGTTTCCACGTCTAGTTATTTAATATGAACAATTATTATTTATTTTTAATATAAATTTCACATATTAGTATTTAAATTTATCAAGGTCAAAAGATAAGTATTGATTTTATATATAAATATATAAACTTAACAAGAGTAAAATCTATAAAAAAAGTTTTTTTACTGGTTTTATTAATAGATAAACTTATTTTTATAAGTAACTAGAATTTAAGGTAGTGAAAGTTAATATTTAGAATATGTTATTTGCGTAGCATAAAGCGTAGATTTAGCTTATATTTTTAATAGCGAGGGGAGCTATGCAAGCAAAGCGATAAATATAAAGTAAAGGGGTTGAATATTAATTTTTAACGTAAAAAGCATTTGGCACATTATTATAAAATTTTTATCTTGCCTTCGGCACAACGCACTAGACCATAGAATGCAAAGTCCAGAATATTCCTATATTCTGTATTCCTATATTCTGTATTCCTAATTAAAAAATAGTAAAAATATATTAAACTTTATCAATAGGACATTTATTGTGTATATAATTATATACATCCACGTAAGAATCAATATTATTATTTAATTCTGAAATAAAGTACATATTAAATAACATAAATACTAAAATAAATATACTATTAAAAAGAAAAAAAAGGAAAATAAATTTATCATTATAACTTTCTCCTTTTTGAATACTAGTTTTAATTCGTTCAATGGTTTCCTTTCTTAATCTTAACTTAAGAAATAAAAATTGAAACAATCGCAAAAAAAAAATCCTTATTCGAAGATAGAAAATATCTACTTATTAATAAATAAAATAGTACTATTATAAATAAAAATACACTTATGTTTATAGTCAAAATACTGGATAAAATTATTTCTAATGGACTAGGATCTACTTCTCATTTTTCTAATGGACTTTGTATAACAAAATTTAGGTCGGGACTTGGTATCCAATCTAATTTAGGATTAGTATGTGGATATACGTTTATCATACTATTAATACAAAAAACACTAAATTTTCACATTTCATTATAGCAATATTTTTACTTATAATTAAATATTTACCATGAAATGGTAAATAATGTAAAAAATAATTTAGTTTAGATTTTACTAGGTGAAACTTAGCCTTTATATATAAGCATTAAAGTAAAAAGGTAAATATAACACAGCTGTCGCAAGAAGGTGCATAGTACCTGAGGTCTTAGATCAAAGGTAAGGATAACTGACAATTATATAGCCTCGGTTTATTGGTTGCTTGCTATTAGTATACACACTATTTTAAAGCATCTAGTAATAGTAATTTTCTAATTAAATTATTTAGGTTATATCTTATAATTAATCCCATAGGGTTAAAATTTTTAAATGTGGTATATAGCCTCCCTATATGTAAGTTGCAGATTTTATTTTTTGCTCCAGTAAAATAGCTAAAAACTTTAACGCGAAGCGAGCCTTTGCATGAAAAGAGCAAGGGGAATGGCTAATAAATTTTACTATCTTTTTTTTTAACTGCTTAAATATAATTATTATAATTTAATGTATATACATCATACACGCAACAAAAGGTGCTCAGCTTTAATTACTAAATATAAATATAGCATATTTTTATATTTATAAGCGAGCAAGAGGCAGCTAGCCCTTTCTGAGCCTATAAATTTTTGGCATATTCTGGTATAGTAGGTGAGCCTTAGGCAAGGATAAGTAAGGCCAGGTAAAGCAATACTAGGTAGGGTAACAAGGAATTTTTAATTTATAATTAAACAAGGTTTAATTTTAGCTATTTAATTTTAAATTATAAATATATATATAAGCGCGAAGCCTCCCTTCTGTCCCCAGCATTCGCAGGGGAAGGGAGAGATAAACTTTACTTCTTTTTACTTTAGAATATATATTCTACTTCTCTTTTACATTTAAAGTAAAATAAAAATATTAAATTTTAGGGGTTAAATAAGAAGATATACTTCTCGTTATATAAAATAACAGATTAACTAGGGGTTATCCCCATAAAAAATAACATAAAACAGAAACAGAACACGAATAAAAAAAGATGTCTATTCAATATTGATTTATTCATCTTTTTCTATAGTCCTCTGGGCCTGTACTTAGTATTAATAAACTATTTAATCAATTCGAAATGAAAGTAGGCCAATAATTAGAAATTTGAACATTTTCCTCTTTTACCCCTTGATCTAATAATTTACAATAGTATACATATAATATTAAATTACTAATAGTATAAAGCAAACAACCTATATTTCCAACGAGTCATATTTTAGCTAAATCATATAACGAAATTTTAGCTAAATAAGATAAAACCACCTTGGAATCTATATAGTAATAAATAAATACTATTATTAATATAAATTTACTTAAAGTTTTAAATATAAATTTAAAAATCTGTCATGTGCTCATACCTTTTAAGTAACAAGATAATTTTTTTAACTTGTTACTTAAAAATAAGTAAATAAAAGCGTTTTTAACAGAAGTTCCAACCTCATTATCTTTAACTTCTTGCGAAGCAGCAGATAAAGGGGAATTGTCAGGCAATATTGAATTTAATGTATCATTTACATTAAAGCTAATAGGGAAACCTTTCTGTACAAAAGCAAGGATTGTTACCGTTGCTATAGGTGCAAAATAGCAAGCCCATAAACGAGTAGCATGCCCACGCCGTATTAAATGCTCTTCTCTTAGTTTAGGCTCCATTTTATTAATGATATCTAAAGGTCAAGAAGAGTTGATATATGCATTCACTATTCCTCTGTAAATTAAAATAGTAGGTACAAATTTAAATGCTTCTACGGTCATAGTGATATTTCCCACAGGTAAATTAAAACCATTAAATTTGGAAAATATTTGATTAAGAGTTAGATCGCCTATTTCTCCTAAAGGTCTTTCTTTTAAAGGTAGAACTACTTCTTTCCCCAGCATTCGCAGGGGGAGCGAAGCAGTAGAAGAAGTATCATTAGACTCTGGCAGAAAAGAAGATTTCATAAGGATATTTTTATCTTTATCTATTAAATTAGATAAATAATTAAGAAATTGTATTACAGTAGTATCCTTACCTTCTGCTCAAGGCTTAATTAATTCCGAAAGTTTTAATTTACAAATATCATCCTCAGAAAAATTCTCTCTTTTTTTTAAAAAATGAGCGGCCACTTCTACTCCTTTTTCTAGTGAAATATTTTCTTCGTAATTGATGATTTTTCCATCTTTTACAAACCAAGGGAAAGACTCCTCATAAGTAGAACTCTCTGATACTGATGTAATTTTTAAATCTTCTTCAAGATTATTACTTTCTTGATATTTTACTACTTGTAATCGAACATTCGTATCATCCATGTCATCTTGAGCATGAAGCGCCCTTTCTACGAGATCATCATTTGGGCTAAGGATAATTGCAGAACTGTGGAGTCCGTTACAAAAAATAAGATTTAAATTATTTTTTGTACCTGAAATAGGGGTTGAGATATATAATTTTGATTTTTTTTTAGGGCTTACCATTATAAATAAACTTAAAGATGAAATTCAACTTAAATAATCTTCTACTGAACCTACTTCTACCTGTATAGGCATAAATCCATGATATGTTCCACATAATTCAGAGCACTGTCCAAATAATTCTCCTTCTCTTTCAGAAAAGAACGAAGATTGATTCAATCGTCCGGGTGTAGCATCGATTTTTATACCTGCAGAAGGTATTGCAAAATCGTGTAATACATCTGTACTTGTCACTATAAATCTAACATGTGTATTTTCAGGTAGAACTATAGGATTATCTACTTCTAGTAATCTAGTTTGACCGATTTCAAGATCAGAATCAGGTATCATATAACTATCAAATTCTATAGGGTCTCCAGATTCTGTTTCATAATCAGAATACTCATAACTTCAATATCATTGGTGACCTGTTACTTTAACAGTTATTGTAGGTAAAGTCACTTCATCTAAAATGTATAGTAATCTAAAACTAGGTATTGCAATCGCAAGTAATACAATTGCAGGGAAAATTGTTCATAATATTTCAATTAAAGTTCCATGAACTAAATATTTATGTGTAATTTTTGTTTTATCATAATTAAAATAATAAATAGTAGAGCCTAACATTCAAAATACTAAAATAGCAATTACTACTAAATAAAAGAAAATATTATCATGTAATTCTATTATTCCTGTATATCCTGGAGATACTCCATCCTGAAATCCAATTGCTCAAGGTTCTGGACTATCATTATAAATAAATAAATTTTTAAATAAATTTAATGCGTTTAACATTTTTTGTTTAAATTATAATTTGATTAGTCATTAGGTATTTTTCGTTTTATTCTATCTCTACTTATACTATCGCACATTTTTTGGATAATGTACAGTATACTGCCCTCTTTTTTTTATTAGTGTATACTTATTTTAAAAAAAGGTAGGGTACTAATACTGTTATATGTAATATATAATATATTCGAAATTTTTATTAATCTCTTACTTATTTTACCTTTTTAAAAGTAAAAAATAGCTTTCCCTTCGGGGAGCGAAGCGAGAGGTTATTCCTACTAAAAGGAATCATTATAGATTAAGCTAATCAAAGGCTTAGGATGAAAAGTTTCAATATCTCTTTCTACCCTCATAGCATCAATTTAAAGTCATAAGAAACACACATGCCCATTCTTAAAGTAGATAAATACGTTGATGTTACCTACGTAATATTTAATTATTTTTATCTATCACCCTTACTATATACTTACGCTAAATTAAAAAAAATATATGTAATTTAAATATAGCAACCGGCAACTATAAATTAATATAAGTCTTATACTTGTTCAGTACATGCTATACTTGTTTAATAAATATATTACAGAGTTGCCCAGACTTGAACTGGAATAGCCACTACCAAAAAATGGTGTTTTCCCAAATTAAACTACAACTCTAAAAACAATTACTTATTACAGATTAAAACGCATAGCTATTTTTAGTTTTCTTCCCTTATTAAAAACAGGACGACCTCCGGGAGAAGCTAGGCTTACCTTCTATGCTCTGCAAGATACAGACCTCCAGGAGTCCGAATGGATGAAGGGCAGCAGCTGCTCCGCTAGTGTAGGGAAAGCGCCTTCCGTCTTCGTTTATTACAAATTAAGTTAGGGGAAGGTGCAGATATTCACTATTTAATTTTTAGATATTTTGTAATATAAGATAATTTACTTGTCCCTCTAACGGGGTTTAATAAAGGCTATATATATAATACAAATAGCGCTGCTCTCGCTCTTTACCTATCTTCTTTTATATTGCAAAGCAGAATATCAATACAGGCTAAAAATAAAGCAAAGGTCATATTCTGCTCCGCTCCCCCTGCGAATGCTGCTGCTCCGCGTCCCCCTGCTTTGCAAATGCATTCGCAGGGGAAGGGAAAGGGATGTTTATATTTTTCTATCTCTTTTAGATAAAACTCTTATAGGAGGTCATAATGATTGGAAAAAGGCTTTAAGAAATAAGAGATATTTAGATTAAGATTTGCAGAATATTTCAAATTTATGGTTATTATTAAATAAAATTAACACTCTTCTACCTATTTTCCTATCCACAAGCACTTATATTTTTTTAATAGGAAAGGAGCAATAGGGAGTAGGAAGTATTAAAGCCAAAGCAGAACGTGCTACGATAGAACTTACACATATAGGGATAACTACTTTTTAGATTTTAATATTTTATTATTAATAATTACTTTAACTCTTATTACCTTATAATTTTTGTACTATAATTTATATACTCGTAATTCATTCTATAAGATTTTTATAATTTTTATACTTTTCACTTACAATTCTCATTTTTTTAGCCTTTACATTAGCGCCTGCCTCTTAAAAAAGTAGCGAACCCGAATGGGTGTAGGGCAGTTACTGCTTCTCCCTGCCCCTGCTAATGCTGAGGAGAGGGCTTAGAGAAGCAAAATATATATATATTTATATATTATAGTTTTTATTTTTAATAGTTTATTTTTAAGGTTAGGGGTTTAATTTTTAAGTTTTACTTATATATAGTAAACTAATACACACACCTATTATATATAAGTAAATTACAATTATATATATAATTTGTAGTATTATTAATACATAATTCGCTTTAAGAAAGTAATTAATAATTCGTTTTCATTTAGGAAATTTATTTTCTATGTCTGTATACTTAATTAAATATGAAGAAAATAAATAACCTATTATATCAATGAAACATCTCCCTTCGGGCTAGTGCGATTATGGCTAAAACCAATAATCAAAAGAGAATAACCTGTAAATTAGATAAATTCTGTCTCTACGGGGTAGGTGTTAATTTAATTAATGAATTAAAATATTGCATTATATAATTCATTTTTAATTAAAACTATTTTTGGCAAAGGGTTTAAGATAATAAAAATTATATAAAGATATAAGCTATATGCGTTATTTTAATGTAATTCTATTGCATCTTTTAAATAGCTACATAATAGTAAACTAAATACGTAAGCTTGGATAACTGAAACTGCTAATTCTAAACCTATTATTGCTATAAATATAGTAAAAGGAATTAAAGCTAATACAGCTACTATTATGCTACTTGTAAACATTTGTGCAAGGAATGTAGATAATATTTTTAATAGAGCATGACCAGCACATAAATTGGCTAATAATCGCACACCTAATGAGAAAGCTCTAGCAAAGTAACTTACTAATTCAATAAGAGTTAATATAGGAGTAAGAAGTAAAGGAGTACCTGCAGGTATAAAGAATGAAAAAAAAGCTAATTTATGTTTTGTTAAACCTATAACGGTTACTGCTATAAATACTGTAATACTTATTCCTAAGGAAACAATAATAGAAGTACCAATTGTAAAGTTATAAGGAACATTTCCTGTTAAATTAGCAATAATAATAAAGAAGAATACAGAGTAAACTAAAGGAAAATACTCTTCACTATGAGAACCTATTTGTTCTCTAACCATAGATAGAATACTAGCATAAGTACTTTCAAGTGCGATAGACCATTTAGAAGGTATTAATTTCACATCATTATTACCTAAAATATGGAAACCTATTAAAATACTTAAAACTAATAAGGTGTATAATGATAAATTTGTTAAAGCTAAATTAAGATGACCGAATATTGGTGCATTTATAGATATTAAATTTAGAACTTCAAATTGTTCTAAAGGAGAATTAATTAAAAAGTTTTGCATTGGTTATTAAAATTTTTGTTTATTTTTAAATTTATTGCTTAGCTTGTTAAAGCTATTACTTAGTAGTATAAATAAATGTAAACAGTTATTTTAAGATCTATTAGTAATAAAGCAAGAATTAAAAATAATATTTTGAGTTAAAACTAAGATGTAATCTACCTAGTCCGTTATATTTTTATAATATAATTATATCTTCTGCTTCTAATAGCCCCCTTGGTAAAATAAGCAGCAGTGTCCGCAGGGAAGGTAACTCTCGCCTGCCTACGACCCCTGCTTTTGCTGCTGCTCCGCGTCCCCCTGCTCTGCAAATGCAAAAGCAGGGGAAGAGAAGGACTGCAGGCGCTAAATATAAGAAGATAAATAATAAAAGCGGAACGAAAAGTATAAACATATAATACTTTAATATTATCCAATCACCGCTCCACTTGCGGAGCAAGAAGCAAGCCCTTTTACCTAGCCTTACGTAATCGCTTATTGCTTGCAAAAGAGCTGAATGCAAGGGATTAGGGCTACTGTCGCTTCTTTTTAGTAGGATGGGCAGCAGCGGCCCATATGAATGGATATAAAAGGACACTTTATAGCGCCTGCTTTTGCTGCTGCTCCGTTCCCCCTGCGAATGCTGCTGCAGAGCAAGGGAAAGAGATATCCTTTAAAAGTGTTAAGGAGTGAGTGCTTTTAATTTATTATGCGCTAAGCGAAAGGATTAAATATTAATTCTTAGTTATTCAAAATTTTACATATTTAATTAATCTAATTATACATGTTTACTTTAATCGTATAAACACCTTCAATTAGTTCATTTATAATGCTATAGTTCTAGTATTTTAAAGACATTCTTTATATATCGATAAATTAACTTTAGATTACCAAATCGAGTTATACTATTGTAATAACTGGCACTAAATGAGGGCTTATGATGATAATCTGTAAATAAATTAAGAGTATTATATATATATATAATACTAAAGACTATGATAATAAATACATGTGTGGATAAGCTAGCTAATTAAATAACTAGCCCTCGCTGATGCACAGGGATAATTACTTAAAAAATAAGTAAAACCTATAACGCATCCTACCCTTCCCCAGCGAATGCATTTGCAAAGCAGGGGGAAGGGTAGCAGCAGCAAAAGCAGGGGCTGCAATTGCTACGGATAAAAGGAACGATATATATATTTATTCTATGTCAGTACACCCTTTACCTTGCGGGTTGCTATACACCCGCCGCTTATCCTCTATTTTTTGCAGGGTAAGAAAAGGAGAAGGGGATAGATTTTAAATTTAGAAGGGGATAGTACTTATAGCGCTGCCCGAAGGAAGATACACATGCCCGAAGGTGGAGTAGAAAAAGAGACCATGTCCTGTACTTATTTATCGCTTCGCGCCTTATGCGTAGTTACAGCCAGAATATTTAGTATAAAATACTAAATATTCTTCTTTTTCCTTCCTATCTACTGCCTCCCTTGCAGAAGGCTACAGTAAAATAAAGTGGTAAAGACAAGTAAGTGAAAGCAAGTTGAGTCGAACAACTTCTTCCCCTTTAAAAGAGGGGCACTCAACCACCCGAGTTCTGCTTCCTATAGACACTAGTTATGCGAAACAAGCGAACTTTCTAAGCCACATTATAGAATCGCTTATCGAAGGCAAGAAATGCCTTCCTCCCGTTATACTCGTTCTGTAACGCAAGGCAAGAGAGGTTGTAATATTTTCTACCGCCTTTAGTACCCTTCTGCTAATCCCAGTACGGAAGGCGGGCAGCACTTTATTAAAATTTTTTTATTATAGAATTAAATAATGCAAGCGCGCAGCCACCCTTCTTGCTTCGCAGGGATAAAAAACAAGCCCTCCGGGATAAGTGATTGTGCTCGCCTATGATCCTTCGGTATCTATCGTGCCGAATGGGAAGTAGACGTTATCTACCTAAAATCGGATCTGGTAAGATTTGAACTCACGACTCTTTTGAAGTGCTCGTTTTCAAGACGAGTGCATTAAACCGCTCTGCCACAGATCCTTTACCCTTCCCCTATTTAATATTAAAAAAAATGAAGCGAGGACAGGTGTTCTGCCCGCCCTCCGTACTGGGATTAGCAGAAGGGTACTAAAGGCGCTCCCTTTGATACTTAATGTACCCTCTCTTTACCTTTTTTTAGTGCGCAGCTGTAAAATAAAGCTAAAGTTAAGGGCTTGTTTATACCTTTTTTTTATGCATTATTTTATATTAATGAGCAGTACAGGAATCGAACCTATCCTAGTCTAAACGACAAATTCTTTTACAGAGAACCACCTTTACCATTCGGAGCACCTGCCCTTCTAACCTCTAACTTATATTTAAATTTATTATGCTTATCACTCCTTAACTTTATCTCTACTTTTACCATAGCTACACGGAGGGGGGGGAAGCGTCACTAATGGATAGATTTTATAGCTTCGCGCCATTGTATTGCTATCCATTGTATTACTATCAATTAAACACAGTATAGCGGAGCGCTAAACAAGAAGATAAAGCATATGAAGCTACATCTCCCTTCTCCCGGCCCCTGCGTATGCTGCTGCAAAGCAAGCAAAGCGTGGGGAGAGGAGGGCTGCGGAGAAAAAAGAGCCTTAAACTATAAATACCAAAAACTGGACTCGAACCAATAACAGTATCTTACAAGGAAACTGTTTTACCAATTAAACTATTTCGGCTTTTAGCTTTTAAACTTAAAACGTATAACTATATTATATATGGCAAGCACTACCGACTATTCCAGTTTTTGCAGAATAAGAAAAAGAGAAGGGAGTAGAATAAAATTTATTATATATTATATATCTATTGCCTTATCTCTTTCCCTACGCTGTATATCACAAAGCGCAGGGAAAGGGCAGTTTCTTTTTTTTTTACTATGCAGACCCTTTTTAATTTTTATTAGTATCTTACTATTCGCTTTATTATTTTTATTCTAGTATATATATAAAGCTTCTGTTTTTACATAATAAGGAGATAAAATATATCTACTACTCTATTACTTCTTGTCTACCCTGCGAATACTGCTGCAAAGCAAGCAAAGCGTAGGCTGCAGGCACTTTTTTAAAAATTAACAGGCGGCGGACTAAACAATAATACGAGCCCTTCCAGGTATGATCTGGAACCATCCTAATCGACAATCAGGTACTCTACCAATTAAGCTAAGGGCCCAATAATTAATAATTTTACTTTTTATTTCTACTCTTTTAGTAAATTTATCTTGCCTCCGACACCTTGCTCCCGCTTTTTAGATTAAATAATCCTTTTTATTCCTGCACGTTAGCGAACAGCGAAAGCTAGTGATAATTTACACTTTTATTTCAAAGTTTTAATTAATTCCTCCCTCCCTTCTGCACATAATCGTGCGCTTTATTAAAAAAAATAAAATGAAGAAATAAATACTACTAATTAGGGGTTAGCTATAATAATCCTCCGAAGGATTGAAGGTTATAATTCTACATTTTATTATAAATCTTCGTATTTTCTAATAATTTTGTTTAGCGCTAAGCGATAAATATATTTATTTACAGCCTTTATTCACATTCCTTGTTTTGTTAGCAATAGCCGGGATATAACACTCTAAATTATCCATATTTTGTACCATTTTTACTGCGAATGCCGGCAGTAAGTAAAATATTATAAACTATCTTAGTATATGCCACGCTTATTTTTAGTAATATTTTATATATATTAGGCTGTACATAAACACTAATTTTCCGTAAATTAGGTAAAATTTTGATATAAATATAAATATTTGTAATATTTACCCTTCCATCTACCTTTAGCTTGCTTTCTTAAAAAGAGGGGTAAAGGGTGGCAAATTGTAAAATTACCTTGTGGAAAAAATAAGTACGTATAACGTACTAACGCTATCGCCTATCTCTAGTTTTTTTTTAATTAATAAAAATAGAAGGAGTATAGCTCCGCGTCCCCCTGCTTTGCAAATGCATTAGCAGGGGAAGAGATAGATTGTATCGGCAGTAAAGTAAAGCCACCCTTCTCCTTATTGCAGAGCAGAGGGTGGAAGATAATAAATTAAAAATGAGGCTGGCTATGCGTTCGGTATATTATATATTAAATCACTAACTGAAGAATGTAAAGAATCTAAAATTAAATTGGGTCATATACCAAAAAGGACAGTAGGTATTAATAAAGTAAATAAAACTATAAATTCTCGTCTATCTATATCTAGTAAAGGTTTTAAATGTTCTGAGTAAGTTCCAAACATTAACCGATTATATAAAAATATAGAGTAACAAGCAGTTAAAAAGATACTTAAAGCACCTAAGGCACCTATAACAGGAGATCTTTCAAATAAACCAATTAAAGTCATTTGTTCTCCAACTCATCCAGCAGTTAGAGGTATACTTGCATTAGCCAGAGCAAAAATTAAAAAAAATATACCCAACAGAGGCATATATGTAGTTAAACCTCTAATATATTGTATTACTCTACTGTGCGTTCTGTTATATACTATTCCTCCCACTATTATAAATAATGCAGGCGAAATGAAACCGTGCCCCAAAGATACTAAAACACCTCCTTCAATACCTATAATAGTATTAGAAAATAAACCTAAAACTATTAAGGCACAATGACTAATGGAAGATAAAGCTACTAATGCTTTAGAATCGTGACTTCTTAAAGCAGATAAAGAAGCATAAATTAGAGTTATTATACAAATACCTTGTAATAAAGGACTATAAAAATGAGTAGCATCAGGTAAAAATGAAATCATTATTCTTAAATATGCATATGTCGCTAATTTAAGTATTACAGCAGCTAAAATTACAGATCCGCTAAGTGGTGCTTCTACATGAGCTCTAAATAATCAACCTGTAAAAGGCCATAAAGGAGTTTTAATCGCAAAAGCTAAGAAAAAGGCTAACCATAGAATTTTTTGTGATTCTAAACTTATTTCAGAGACACTTAAAAGTGCAAAATCTGTAGCACCTAAATAACTATATACTTGAATTATTGCTAATAGCATAAAAAGAGATCCGAACAGCGTATATAAAAAAAGTAGGAAAGCTGCTCTAACTTTAGCAGAGCTGGCACCCCATACACCTACTATGAAAAATAATGGAATTAATACACTTTCAAAAAATATATAAAATAATAATAGATCTAATACTACAAATACTGCTATCTGTAAAGTTTCTAATAATAGTATCGATACTAAATAAAATTTTAAATTCTTTTCTATATCATTATGAGAAGACAATAAAGCGATTGGTGTTATAAATGTAGTTAAGAGTACAAAAAAAAGAGATATACCATCTACACCTAAATTTAACTGTATAAACTCTAAACCTGATATTTCTGTTACAAATTGATAACCTATATAATTAGAATCAAATTGTATTCATAAAATTATAGAAAAAATAAAATTTATTAATGAAGTATAAATAGCTATTTTTTTTAAGTTACTATTTTTATAGTTTCGGGCTGTTTCTTTTTTTAATTCACTTAAGCGCGGAGCGAGAGCTAGATTTAATCTATCACCACCTTCCAACCGTGCCCCTTTGGTAAAGGAAGGGACTGATTCCTCCTGTAGCCCGTTATAAGGAAGGGCTTGTATTTTCTCTTCTTTAGCTAAAGAAGCCCTTACATCCATTCGGACGGGAGGGAAAGAAATTATTATTAAAGAACCTATTAAAGGTATTACCAATAAAGTTAAAGGACTAATTATATTCATTACCTTTCTTAATTTGCACAAAAGCAACATATCTTATTATATCGCTTATTTTTCACATTTTATTTATAATTCACTAAGCGCCTGCGAATGCTGGCGTGAAGTAAACTTGTAACTTATTACTATATTTTACACCTTCCTTGCTTTGCTTTTACTTTACTAGTTAGGCTTTATTTTTTATGCGCTGCAGGAAGTATGTTTTCTACTCTCCCGCGCTAAGCACAAGGTTATTGTATAAATTAATTTACTTGTTCCGCAACCTTGTCTAGCCCTGCTTTATTTTTAGTGCGTGACAGTAAAGAGAGAGGCAACATTTTTATAATTATTTTACATCTCTTGCTCCGCTCCCCCTGCGAATGCTGGGGAAAGGTGCACAGACTGCTCCGAAAAGTGAGCAGACCCTTAGTTATAGCGTTAGGCCAGATATTTAAATTATGACACTATTTAATAAGAGTTATAAAACATAGCAAATAAGATTAATATTAAAGTAGAATGGGGATTATTAAAAATTTAAAAATTTAAGATTTAAAGGGTAAAATCAGGGACTTGAACCCTGAAAGACGTCGCCACAAGACGTAGTTTTGCCAATTAAACTAATTTTACCTTATTATTTTACATCTCATATGCAAATATTAGTAAGATCTAAAAATAAAACATACGCGAGCAAAACGCAGGCTCCGCATCCCCAGTATTCGCAGGGGAAGGGAGAGGGTGCAAAACATGTTCTGCTTTAACTGAGGTTAAAGCGAGCGTTTTAATGTATAAATAAGGTTACATTTAAGTCGGACTAGAGGTGAGTCGAACACCTAAGGGTCACCCCGAACAATTAGCAATTGTCTTAACTTACCAATGTAAACTAGTCCTTTATATTTATGGCACGCTTCTTTTTAGTGCGCTGCAGAAAATAGCGAAGCGATATCATAAATTAGTTATAATAAACTATGCAATTAGTAACAAATAATTCCTTTAAATTCGAATAAGTTATTATTATTACCTATTTCCTGCGCAAGTTAGATAATATGACGCTGTATATTTTACCTCTACCTATTCCCTGCCTCCCGCTATTTAATATAAACGTGTGTATATAAAAGGGCTAGCCAGCTGCCCTTCTCTTCCCCTTCCCCAGCGAATGCATTTGCAGAGCAGGGGGGGAGCGGAGCAGCAGCAAAAGCAGGCGCTAAGTATTGGAGAAAAAGAGATTTGAACTCTTACAGTTGTGATGCAAACACAAAGGACTACCGTTATCCGATTTCCCCTTAATTTATGGGAAATAAAATTTAATAAACCTAAAAAAGAAAAGTAAAACATATTTTGCTGCCGCCTATCCCACTAAAAAGAAGCGACAGCTGCCCTAATCCCTCTCTTGCAGTACATATTACAAAGGGCTAGCTTATTTTTAATGGCGGTAAGCAGATAAATAAAAAGGGAGGGGGAGGAAGTGATAACTAGATTCACACAATTATTTGGATAATGCTAACCCTAGTTTATAGCCTACCAAAGGGCAGCAAGCCCTGTTTGTAGAGGTACAGAATAAAATTTGTACTTACTCTTTTAATGTATTTTTTTAAGGAAGAGGTTATGCTTCCTGCCCTTAGGGAGCGGAGCCTGCACTTTACTACCACAATATTACCTGATTAGAAGTAGGGGTTTATATATTTTTTTTTTAAGATAATTACCATTATTATATTAATATATTAATATAATAATAATTAGGTTATTCGTAGTTAGTCTAGGCTAGGCCTATAAATTATTAATTAAGCGCGGAGCGAGAGCTACTTATCCCTCTCCCAAAGTGGCACGGGCTTTTGATAGTGCTACATCCATTAATGTATTTTCAATTATACCTACTACTGGAACAATTACTAAGAACCATGCAAAATAAAAGAATGTAGAAATTTGTCCAACCAGAATAAAAGGCGGCTCAGGATGTTGAGCACCTATAAACATTAAAATAAGGAAATTTACATAAAAAGCTCAAAGACCTATTCTCATAGCTGGTCTAAATTGGCTACCTCTAATTCTAGATAAATCTAAAATAGGTAATAAAAATAATATTAATAATGAACCAAACATAGCTACAACACCTAAAAGTTTATTAGGTATAGATCTTAAAATTGCATAAAAAGGTAAAAGATATCACTCAGGTACTATAGAAGGTGGAGTTTGCATAGGATTAGCAGGAATATAATTATCTGAATGACCCATAAGATTAGGGAATCAACAAACAATAATAATTAATACTAATAAAAATGCAATTATAGTTACTCCATCTTTAAATACAAAATAAGGATGCATTGCTATTCTATCTCCATTACCGGTTACACCATTAGGATTATTAGATCCGTGTGTATGAAGCATTTATTTATTTAGATTTAATATTTAATTTATATAACATTGTAGGATGCATATATTTTTCTCGCGAAGCGCATAAATCGATTACCAAAGGTAGTTGAGTTTTTGATATATATAAAGTATACTGTTTATCAATCGATGTTTTATTAATAGTAGCCTTTAAACCAAAATTTTTATCTAATGCTTCTATTAAAAGGTTTAAATCTTCAATTTTATAAGCATTAGTATATAACTTTAGTCTAGCTCCTGTAAATCCTCCATCGTCCATTATTCAATAAGCCAAACTTCACGCTTCGCGCTTAGTTAAATATTTGGATATATTTAAAGGCACTCTTTTATTTCCTTCCAAGTAAAATAAATTGTAAAATTCATTAAAACAAGGTAAAGCCATCGTAGCAAAACTTAAATTATATCTGCTCTTTTTAGTATCTTTATCTAAAATATAAGTTATTGAAGGACTTTTTAAAGAATATTTTTTAAATAATTCGTACAAATGTAATAAATATTCAGTATTTACAGAACCTTGTCTGAAGATAACTCTAGTATTAGCATTTACTGAAAATCTCCTCATATATACATCTCCTAATATATTACCTATTAAAACTTGTTTTAAAGTTTCATCTAACTTAAAATTAGATCTTTCTATTTTATTTAATCTCTTTTTAAGAATTGCAGGTGCAGAGCTTGCGGAGCTTGCGGAGCCTGCGGAGCAAGAATTAAAATTACTAGTCCTAAAAGCGCGTAGAGCTACGCAAGATAATTTATCGATTTGTTGAAAAATGTTATGCCTATCCTATTGTTTTTTTTTTATTAATATAAAAATAAATAATATTAACATTATTTTACAATAATGATTGGACTTTCTCTTTATCCTATATAAAAATTATAGGATATCAAGCGTAAAGTCTCTGAGGATCCTACTCACCTTAAAATATTGGCTTTGGTTTCCTGCTGATCGTCCTTTTGTTAAAAAGATTATATTCTAAGAAAAAGGCGGTATTAAAAAAATATTTAAAACTTTAGGAGTTTCCAGCATATAGCTTGATCTACTAATATGTTTTACAACATATAGAGCCCTTCATTTTGAGCTATAAAATGTGCTACTACTAATGCAGCTAAAACAAAAGGTAGTAAGAAATGTAAAGAAAAGAATCTATTAAGTGTTGCATTTGAAACGCTAAAACCTCCTCAAATTAACTCTACTAAATCTTTTCCAAATACAGGTATTGCTGATAATAAATTAGTAATAACTGTTGCACCTCATAGTGACATTTGACCGTATGGAAGAACATAACCCAAGAATCCTATAGCCATAGTAAGTATTAATATAATTACACCTATTGACCATAATAATACTCGAGGTGTTTTATAACTACTATAGTATAAACCTCTTCCTATATGAAAATATAAAAATAAAAAGAAAAAAGAAGCAGTATTAGCATGCGTATATCTTAAAAATCAACCGTAATTAACATCTCTCATGATATGCTCTACACTTATAAAAGCTAAATCCACATTTGGAGTATAATGCATAGCTAAAAATACACCGGTTAATATTTGTATTAATAAGCATATTCCTAATAAACTTCCAAAATTTCACATATATGAAATATTTGCAGGTTGAGGTGAATCTATTAAATAGCTATTTAATAAACTAAAAATAGGATTAGATTTTAAAAATCTCATTTATTTTTAGTAAATCGCGCGAAGCGAGATATTTTTGCACTTTTATCTAACATAAGATATATTATCCACTCTAATGCCTTAATTATTTAAATATATAGTCGTATTATAATTAGCGCCTATAAATTTTTTAATTTAAGGGTTTTTAATTAACTTCGTACTTTAATCCTTTATTTTTAGGAGTAGTTAGGGCGGTTTAATTATTAAAAAAAACAGTTTTTAAATATAAATTATAAATATACTTAGATAAACTACTCTTATGATATATAAGTGAATTAATATTAAGAACCTAATAAATATTGTACTCTACTATATATTAAGCACGTAAAAAAAAGCGCGTTAGGCCTAACTATCGTGCGAAGCGAGATTATATTATGAATAAAGCCTAACAAAAATAGAGTAACCTGTATTAATTAAGGATAGTTATATAAATCATAATCATCATAGACATTTGAATTTAGTTTATCCTAGAGAAAAAAGAATTTTAACTGCAAATGAGGTTCCCATACATGTGGCAAATATCACTTATAGTTTACAACTTATTAATAGCACCTGCTTACCTTCCTTATCATATGGGAGAGGGTAGTAAGGATTACTACCGCCCCTGCATCCCCTGCGAATGCTGGGGCAGCTGTCGCTTCTTGCTCCGCTCCCCCTGCGAATGCTGGGGAAAGTGGGGAGATATGTATTATTCTAATTAACCAAAAACAGTTAAAATATTTTTATACGTACAAGCCTTTTGTAGGCATTTTAGTGACTGTGTTTAAATAAGCATAAACAAAGGTATACTTATATATAAAAAGTATAAATTATATATAAATAGTATCTCTTGATTCGTAAGGAGTGCAGACAGCACCACGCCCCTGCGTATGCTGGGGAAAGGAGAGCAAACCCCTTCCTGCGGAGCCTCGTTAAAGCGCCTAAAGGGCGGGAAGCGCTATAATTAAAACCTTAAAAAGGCAAAACCAAAGCGGATTAAAATTGATGATAATATAAGCCCAAGAAGATTTGAACTTCTACAGATTTCTCATCAAGAAACTATTCTAACCAATTAAATCATAGGCTTAAAAAAATTAAAGCCCTTCCCTACGTAGCTACAGCTCCTACCTTCCCCTGCGAATGCTGCTGCAAAGCAAGCAAAGCGTAGGCTACAGGGGCAGCTTAATAATCCACATCCTCAAGTTTGTTTAGCGCGCCCTTCCTCTCCCTTTTAATATATCTGGTGTGCCGTGCCCTGCTAAAGCTGCTGCTCCCCTTTCCCCAGCATTCGCAGGGGCTCGCTTATTTTTAAAATAGTGGGAGCAAACCCCTTCCTTACGAATCAAAAATAAGTTAGAGCAGCACACGCTAAAAAGAATGCAGGGCTCAGGAAAGAGAATAATTATTTATTACGAGTAAAGAGATTTGAACTCTTACGACCAAAAGATCACGATTTCCTAAGAATCACTCGGCTACCTATTTCGACATACTCGCTTTACGGTCATATATAAAGTCTACTTTACTAGTTAGCCCATAGCTAAATTATATATATTTTTAAAGTAAATTTAACGCTTCGCGCTTAGTTATTTACTAATTATACATTCACCCTCCTGCGAAGCAACTGCTATGCAAGAGAGCCACTTTGTTATTTATCTCTCCCGCCCTACGCCTGCGAAAGCTGCAGCTACGCAAGATAGGTAGAAGGGTGGCTTCGCGCAAAATTGCGAGGGGAAAGGGTTTTATGTATTTAAGTTACCGGTATTTAAACTGCTTTCCGCTAATTTTCGAAGAAAAGGCTAAACTGGGATAGATTAAAGGTAAAAAAGTGAAACAAAGGTTTCAAAGGATCATAAAGGTAATTAGCTTTACCCTCCCTTTTTACTGCTTCCTTTGTAGAGGGTTGCAGTAAAATAATGCAGAGAATTCACCGTACGTGTAGGTAGCAATAAGCTACTGTCCGGTCCTACATATTACTCTTAAATTTTACCTGAGCTATATGTTACAAAGCATAGCAAGTAGTAAGCCCTCACACCCTCTAAAAAAAAGAAAGCGCTCGCTTCGCGCACCTACGCTCCTTGCTTTGCAAGCAACGGGCGGGCAGAGCAGAGTGCCCTTCGGGCGCTTTAGCGAGGGATATGTTAAATTTATAATGTTAAAAAAAAATAAGGAGTAGAGTAATCGAAACTCTGTCTGTAAAGTGTAAATTTACTGCTAAACCACTCAGCTAACTCCTTAATTCATAAGTCTTTTTTTACCGAGCCCTCATTTTATTATGCTTATAAAAAATAATTTTTTATAGCGCCTGCCTCCAGGAGTCCGAATGGATGTAGGGCAGCTGCTGCTTCTCCCTGCCCCTGCTAATGCTGAGGAGATGGCTTAGAGAAGCAGCTGCTTCGCAATATAAAGTTAGGGGTTAAAAATTTTTATTATCCAGCAGCACTTTCCAGTACGGCTACCTTGCTATGACTTTTGAGATGTTATTTATATAGCTGAAAAGAAACCTGACCACGACTTATAAAAAAAATCCTATATTAATATAATATATTAAAATTATTTTAAGACTACATGGCTATATAGGCTCCTTTTTTCCCTATTTTAAACTTCTTCCCAGCGACAGACAGTTAGTTCATCACGAATGCAATCTTCACCGTTGCGCCTAGTGATCAACGATTACTCGAAATTCCTTCTTCATGCCCACGAATTTCAGTGGTCAATCCGTCCAAATCCTTTTTATAGTAACTTCTTTTTATGATTAGCTCCTCCTTTTCAAAGTATTGGAAATAAGTAAAAGACCGTTAAACAAATTACCTTTCTCTAGCGAAGCAGTTGCTTCACAAGGGAGATATATCTATTTAACGTTTTATACATTTACAATAAATGCAATAAAAACAAGCCTAGTACTATTTCAAATTAATATTCTTACTAGTTTATAGTTAATATTTTTCCTGCTCTCTCCCGCGCCTGCCTCCCCTGCGAATGCTGGGGCAGCTGGCGTGCCCGCTTTATTCATATAATAATAGGGCATGTGGAAGAGAAGAATAGTACAAAAGTATAAACGTTTACTTTTGGATATTGCATCACATTGTTAAAGTTTTTGTGGCACATCGATAGCCCAGAGCATTAGGGCCATAACGGCTTGTCTTAGCCCCAATATGAAATTATATCAACTTCATCAATTGTTAAGTATAAATTAACAATAGGGATTGCGTCCGTTTGTGGAATTAACCTAATTTTTAACAATACGAACTAAAGACAGCCATGCAACACCTGTATTAAAAACTATATCTTATAAATAAGAGTAGTTTTCCTCTATATAAAATATATATTTCAGTTTACTCCTACCGCGCCCGAAGGATGTACACCGCCCGGCCCCTACAAAAGCAGGGGTAAGGGTCTACAATCTTTTAAAGGCAAAGGTAAAAATGCTACAAAAATAAATATTATAAAAAAGTTTTTATACAAGCCCTGGTAAGATTTTACGCGGATTATCGTATTAAATAACATGCTTCACTTCGTTTGCTTCGAAACCGACTAATTTTTTTGTTTTCAACTTTGCAGTCGTACTTACAAGGCGGAATGGTAATTGCGTTAGCTACGCTTCCCAGTTAAAAAAAAATATTATTTAATATTTAAACTGAATAACTAACCATTCATCGTTAACAGATAGGAATACTTGGGTATCTACTTGGGATAGGTAGGTTCTTTCAAACTTTCCCCCCCTAAGAACCGTACGTGCACCTTTCAGCGCATACGGCTCAAGCAATTATATAGTTTTTCTTTTTTCTTTTCAATTTTTGAATTGTGTTTTTTTATTACCCGATAGACCATTTAAAGTAGGATTTTCACAAAATTCTATTATTGTAGTTATGTCCAATTTAGAAGAAATGTATAAAGAATACGTTTTTTTTTGATTAATAGATCTTTCAGCCCTCTCAAAAATAGTAGGTCTAAATTTAAATCTAGACTTTATTATATCTAGAACTTTTTTATCAGTATGTTCAATTTGAAAAACCAATAAATTACTTCCATCTTTTTTAGGTCTAGTATAAAAACAACCCTCACTATTAAGAATACCTAAAATTCAATTATCTAAAAACTGTGGGGCACAAAGCGAAAGAGAAGTAAGAAAAAGATTCTTTTTATTTTTAAACTCTTCAAGTTCTTGTAAATTATGAAATAAAGTGATATTATTAAGGAAACCATATCTCAAATTCGCATATCTGTCTTTTTGATGGTCAGTGATTAAAGGGTATATATCAAAAACATTTTCAATTAATAATCTTACTTCATCCTTTTTTCAAATAGCCAATCTTGCTTCATTCCTTTTTGGATAAACATATATAGTTCCAATATCATTTAAATTTTTTTTAATGTCTTCCAACATTTCTAAATCTATTTGACTTAGACTTATATTTATGCTATATCCTAAACGAGTCTTAGAGTCTAAAGATCTTTCCTTTTCATTTATTATATTTTCACCTGCCTTCGCTTCCGCGCCAAGGGGAGCGGAGTTTTCTTTATCTATTAACATTTCTGTTGATTGCACATAACGCGTAGCGAGATGCTTATAATGAATTTGAAAATTTCCATCACCTTCAAAAAAACCTACAAATCAGGATAATCACTTTATATTTTTATTTAAATTATTCTTTTCCATGTCCATTAGAATAAAAAAAAAATAGCATAAACTATATAATCACCCATACGATAGTCTGCATCCTTTCAGATTGGTTATTTACTAACTATTTAATTATTACTAAGCTATAAAACAGATAATTCAAGCCCTCGCTATGCGGGAGGGAGGGCTATCGCGCTTGTTTAAAAATTAAAAGCTAGAACCTATTCCATACATTACATATAGACTTTCGCTTTTATCGTTGTCGTATTTCCTCTAACCTATAAGGCACATTGCTATACCTCTCGCTATTTATATAATAGCCAGTTATAGGAGTTACCCAGTTTCTTTTTAAGTATGTAAATTCTTCCTTAGGTTTCTACTTTGCACAATAAACGTTAAGTTCATCTGATTTTAACCAAGGACACGCTAAAACCCTAATTTATTATACTTTATTTACATAGATTCGATTTCTCTAACCATAGAAGACAGTTTTAATTTGAGCTTTAAACATATTCGTTACCAATTATGCATATCAAATAAAACTCATATAAGATGAATTATAAGTTCACTTTTTCTTATTTTATAATTATAATAAGCGAGTGACAATACTTAAAAAAACTTATCTGGTCGCACATCCTTTTTTCGATCCTAACCTACGTTCCTCAACGTCAATCTTTACTAGGTAAAAAGCTTTCGCCCTTAGTCTTCCACTTTAGTTCTAAAGATTTAATCCTTACTTAAAGCATTTGTTTTTGTACCTCGAATAAGATTCTATCTTTGCGTATATTACTTATGCCTCTTAATATTTTTACCTCAGTTCTCTTATTAAAAAAACTTAAGCTAATATTCTAGTTTACCTTTATTATCCCCTTTTTATGCTGCCCCGCCCGTTGCTTGCAGCCCTTTGAGAGGCTATAAACGAGGGGAAGGAAGAGCACTTCGTATTACTACTAAAGCGATAAAAAGTTAATTGAAAACTAGTGAGTGCACTACCCCTCACTAAAAAAAAAGAAGCGAGGGCAAAGTAAATGCAAAGCAGTCTACGAACCCTTTACGCCTGATTAAGACTACTAACGTTTGCGTTTCTGGCCTTACCGAGTCTTCTGGCACCAGTATTTTGACAACACTAATAGGAAAGTACTATCATTATTTTCCAATCCTTTATCCTCAACTTGACACAAGTAAGGATTTCAGTTAGCTAGTTCACTCTTGCGAGCATTGACTAATATTCTCGACTGCTGATAGCTGTTGCTACTCGGGATATTTCATTCCCAATGTGGCCATTGGCTCTATCGAGCTATGACTATTGATCGTAGGCTTGGTAGGCTTTTACTCTACCAACTACCTAATCATTTTAAATCGCATCCTTTTAACAAAATATATTTCTTTATCCTTAACTTTTTGCAATCCCTATTATTACTAGCCTTTTCCGCTTTTTCAAGGGGAAGGTTAGAAATAAGATAAATCACACGAGAGAGGTTAAGCTTATTCTCCAATTAAGAAAATTAAAGGGTAGCTAATTTACTATACTCACCCCTACACCTTCAAGCAATTAATACTTAAATTTTACCTTTAATCTTTTTATTCCGCCTCCCTTACCTTCCCTTCCCGTTAGGGCGAGGATGTAGGCGAGGGAGAGGGAAAAAGTGTTTAAAATAAAAATTAACTGCTTACCTTTTACAATAAGCAATTATTTTAAGTAATTACTTAAAAATTTGCATGCCTTGAAACTACTGAACAACGTTCAATAAGAACCAAAATTAAATTCTTTATGTTAAATTTTAATTAAAACTTTTTTTTTAATATCTTTTTAATGTATTATATTCACTACTTCCTTTTTTTTGTTAGTGATGATTATTTGAATTTTACTTCTCTTTTATATAAAAAAACCAAGCCTCTGCGAATGCTGCTGCTTCGTAAGAGCCCTCCGGGGTAAGTATAAAAAATAATTTAGATGTTTTTTAGCGCGAAGCGATAAAGGGGTTTAATATTTATATATTTTATTTATTTTTTTTTTTAATTTTATAGTACGAGATAAAAAGCGATATATATACTTATAATATAAAAATATACATAAGTGCTTGTTTCCCTAGGCATATGTACATTCTTGCTCCGAGAAGATAAATTATTAAACTTTACTATATTTTATAGTTATTTTAATAAATCATACCTATACCTTACCGCTACTTTATACGGAGCTATAGAAGGCGCCTTTTTCCTATTGCAGAGCAGAGGGCGGGATAGGGGTATGTTTAAATTATGAATTAATTTAATATATATCAAATGCTACTAAAATACAAGGTATTAAAATAATAAAAGCAATAGCAAAAGGTAAAAGATTTTCTCAACAAAAAGTAGATAATTGATCAAATCTTAAACGAGGTAATGTAGCTCTAAATCAAACAAATATAAAACAGAATAGACAAGTTTTAATACCTAATATAATGGATTGAATATTAAATATACTATTATTATTAAAAATTTCTGGTAAATTATAACCACCTAAAAATAATATAGAGCTTATACAACTAAATAAAACTATTGAACTATATTCAGCTAAAAAGAAAAATACAAAAGGTACAGAAGAATGTTCCGTAAAAAAACCAGCTACTAATTCAGATTCAGCCTCTTGAAGATCAAAAGGTGTACGTGATGTTTCAGCTAGTACAGAAATAAAATAAAATATAAAAACTGGGAATAAAGGTACTACAAATCATATAGCCTGTTGATGTTCAATTATTGCAGTAAAATTTAGTGTACCAGATAAAATTACTACTATTAGAATTGCACTACTAAGAACTAATTCATAACTTATCATTGCAGCTGTACTTCTAAGAGAACCTAGAAAGGCATATTTAGAATTTGCAGATCAACCAGCAAATAAAACTCCATATACTGCTAAAGATGATAAAGCTAAAGTGTATAAAATCCCCATAGATCAATCAGATATCACTAATCCTTGTCCAAAAGGTATAATTGCTCAACCTAATAAACTAAAAACTAAAGTTACTACAGGTGCTAAGTAAAATAAAATTTTATTAGATTGAGCTGGAATCACAGATTCTTTTAAAATTAATTTTAAAGCATCACTAAAAGGCTGTAAAACTCCAAAATAACCTACATCAGTAGGACCGAGTCTTCGTTGCATAGCCGCTAACATTTTTCTTTCTATAATCGTCATGAAAGCTACAGATAATAAGATAGGCACTACTACACTTAAAATATTACTAAAGTTTAATAGATTTAATATTATATTTTCTAAGGTAAATGGACTAAATGACCACATTTGCTCCATCCCACTGGGATAAACAGGCATACTTATGTTAGATAAGGGTACACTACTATTTTCATATAGCGCGAAGCTAGAAGTTGTATTCATCTTAAATATTAATCCACTGCTCTCTACTACCTTTAGCAAAGAGCAATTATTTTCACATTTATATTTTAGTAACTAGCGCTCGCTTTGCGACAGCCTCCAGGAGTCCGAATGGATGTAGGGCAGCCGGCAAGAAATAATTCCTTATAGTACAAGCGCCATACTTCTACTACAAACTACCCGCCTATCGCTTAAGAGGGCAGCGCAGTAGACAAGGAAATATAAGTAAAATCTTAAATATAAATGGTAAATATAATTAAATATAAGTCTATCTTTACTTAATACCTCTCAAATTTTAGCTTTATCTCTCCCCTGCAAATGCTGCTGCAGAGCAAGGGGGTGATTGCGTCTATCTTAAATATTATTAAATTTTTTATAATAGTGCGAACCAAGAGATATAGATTTATTATAATAAGCGCTGCCCGGCCCCTTAAAATAAGGGGAAAGGGAGGCGATATATTTTTTTTTTCTAGCACAGTAAAGATTTAAACTTATTAGATTTTTTCATTTGATTATTTGCAAAGCAATTAAAAATTTAAATAGCGCTGCCCTTACAGCCCTACGGGAAGGAACAAGCTGTAGCTACGCAGGGGAGACGATAAACTCTTTTTAGAGTAAGCGTACATTATTCATCAATAATTTACTCTTCTGCTGTACCGCGTAGCAAAACGGTAAGCAAGGGAAGGGATATTTTAGTGCGTAGCAGTAGATAAGGTAAAGGCTTGCATATTTAATTTAATTTTCTGATGAATAAGAGCACGCTTCTTATTTTTTCTAGGGATAGTTAAAAAAAATGCGAAAGTTTTACATTAGCCGCACATATGCTATAGTCGACGATTATTCTCTGGATAACTTTGATTAGTAATTAAAGCAACTTATTTTATATTTTTACTAATCAAAATTGTATGCTAAATTTTATCTGCTAAGTACTTAGCGCGAAGCGAGTAGTTAAAAAAATTTTTATCGTTAATAGTGGTTTTCTATTATTAAAATATCTTTTCGATTTCAATAATTAATTTATTAAATCCCTGCTCTATGGCGAGATTTAGATAAAAAATGCAAATTTGCCTTTATATGAGGTTTATTTTAGTATGCTTACATACCTTATATGTTTTTTTTTCATTGTAATTTATTTACCTTATCTTGCGGAGCATTTGCTGCCCTTCGGGATGCAGGGGCTCGCTTCTTTTTAGTCATAAAATAGCGGGAGGCAGGAGCGAAGTTATAAGTCTTTCATATTACATAGAGTCACACTGTTTTAAATAATTAATACTTTCTTTTATACTCTCCCTTTATTAAAAAAAGCGTAGTCTTATTTTTAGTACGTAGCTGTAAAGAGGGGGGGGTAAAGGCTTAGATATCATTACTAAAACGCTTACTTTGTTCATTTTTTCTTTTTTACACCGCCTCTGTAACCTACTAAAAAGAAGCGACAGTATTCGCAGGGGAAGGTACGAGCAAGGTAGGCGTCCTTTTTTTTAAAGATTTTATAAATGCGCAATTAATGTTTTTTTTAAGCAGGCCTATACCTGTATTTATCTACTCAAGCTTATATTTTATTATATAATCATTATACCTTTCGATTACTGATAATTTATGTATCGAATTTTTCTAGTTATCTAAGCTATACGTATTTAAATTTTCAAATATAAATCTTTACTTACTTCGCTTTGCATTGCTTCCTTACTTATTAACAATTAGGACTAGCAGATTATTACTGATAAAATTTGCAAATATATAAATAGATATCGCCAGCCTCCAGCAGTCCGAATGGATGTAGGGCAGCAGGCGCGATGTGAAATATTAGCTATTTAGCGCCTACTTTTAGACGGCACGTAGGATTGCAGGAGTAACTCACACCTTTCTACCCTTCGTGAAGCAAGGTAGAAGAGGGATTTAGGCTAACGCTATATCCGCAGTGCAACATTGCAAATGTATGTTTTAATATTTATTATATTTAGTATGTTAAATATAATTAAATTACGAGTAATCAGACTCGAACTGATAAAATCTACTTGGAAGGTAGAGGTTATACCGATTTAACTATACTCGTTGCGGCGCAAAGCGAGCGCTCACTTATGTATTAATTATTATTATCTTAATCACCCCTGCTTGCAGCCTTTTGAAGAAAAGAAGCGAGGGCGAGCTAGAGTTAAATTAAATTAAAGTTAATATTATTTATCTTTCTTTTATCTTTTTAAAATGCCTCTTCCCGCCCGAATGGGTGTAGGGCTGCATTCTAACTTATCGCATTTATTGCTAGGGGTTTAACAAAGATAAATATATATATAAAAAGGGTAGACTAATTAAAAACATGGCTAATTGAAACAGTAAAACTAAAAGCTCCTCGTTTATTTTTTCCGGTAAATCTTGATTTTTCAATAAAATGTACCTTAACTCTGGCTAAACTACCTTCTTGTATACTTTGTACTGTAAATCTAGGTCTCATACTTTGAGTCATTAAACGTCCAGCTAATTTAATATTCATACCAGATAAATAAGAAAGACTATTGCCGCCCCTGCTAATGCTGCTGCTCCGCAAGAGAGGTAGCGAAGCAGTTACAGCTTGTTTTAAATCTTCTCCTTCTCCGATAAGATTACTATTAAATAAAGGAGGTAAATAAGAAGAAGGAGCAGGTGTTAAAGTATTAAGCACATTAATATTGCCGAGATTAGCATACTTTCCTGCCAAAGACAAGGTGTTGTGTACCGCAAGGGTATTTATATCCTCTTTCCCGTTAAGGCTCTGTGAAGCAAGACTTGTAGGTGCCGAATTTCTTAATCTTTCTTTAGAAGGATTTTTAATTACTGCTCTAGGAATTAATATTTTAAACATTTGTCTAAATTTATATTTATTAGCATTATATCCTAATATTTGAGCTAATATGTTACTATCTTGAAAAGGCAATTGTGCTTTAATAATTTCAAATTCTACTTTTTTGTTAAATATTTTTTCAAAAATTAAGCATAATTTATCTAAACTAAATTTAAAATTAGAAAGTAAAGAAGTGTATGGAAAGCGCGGAGTAATATAGTTATTACGCGCCTCGCCCGTTAAAGCTAGGAAAGAAGACTTATCTGACCGTAAGGTTGCAATAGAATTACTATCTTGCGGTACAAGAAGCGCATGTATTTGTGAATTTAAAATTTCTATTACATTAGGTCTAAAACTTTTAAACCTTAAAAATTTTCGTACTTTAAATCCGGAAACATTAGATGAGAAACCTGCAACTGTAGCTTGCTTTGCTCCCCGCCCATTAGGCGTTTTAGCGAGCGCATGCTTTGTTGCACTTTGCTCGGTAAAATAAGTACTATTACCCTCAATACGTAAGGGAAGAGAGCGGGAAGTAGTCGTTGATGTATCTAAATATTTATCTAATTTAGGCGATAAATAAACAAAAAGTCGTATTATGATTTTATCATGTTTTATAAGGTAAATAGGTCTACTAATTAGAGAGAACATAGATCTAAATACTGATTTTAACAAATATTCTGTTTTAATTAATAAAGGAGAAATGTTATTCACTCTATTAAAACTATATACTACTTTTTGGGTTTTATTTTGCAATAAAAATTTAGAATTTAAAGCTGCCCCTTTTCCTTGACCTAAAAAGCCTTTTATTAATTTGTTTTTAAATTTCATTGTTATATTTTTAATTTAATAAATATATCCCTTTTGGGTCTGTGACCCAAAATTATATATTAATATCTTTATTTCTTTTAATTTTTATGATTTGCGCAGCACTCCTACTATGGATATGGTATATTAAGAATAGCATTGGAATACTTTATACCGCGTACCGTACAGTATAAGGTTAGGTATACTGTATCAGCATTTATATAACATACTTATCCCTTCGCGCTAGGAATTATAGATCTTGTAGGGTACAAAATTTTATCATAAATATTACTTTAATTAATAGCGCATGTTACAGCTCTTCCCGGAAAATAAAAGAGATCGCGCCTGCGAATGCTGCTGCTTATTTTACCGCCTGAATGGGAAAAGGGGGGGGGCAATTAGAAGCAGCTGCTTCGCAATATAAAGTTAGGGGTTAATTAATAAAATTTTATTACTTTTGGAAAAATGATTTATATAAACGGTATTAGTGTCTATTTATTGCTCTACACTACCGCCCTTCCCTTCACCCTGCCCGAATGGGAGAAAAAAAAATTAAATATATACTCAATTATATATACTATTTTCTAGATAAATAAATAGGTGCAATCATTGCTAATAATAATATTAAACTTAATAGTAAAAACCAAAAGGCACCATAAGTATAAAGACTATAAGCTACTGATACAATTTGTGTATAACTGCTAATTAAAGTTTCAGGCCAATTACTTGCTACAGTGTGTCCACTCATTAAAGGTATAATATTATTACTGTAACTATTAAAAAAGGCACTTACAGAGAAATCACTCCCTACCGCAAAGGCGGTAGGGCTTGCATTTATACTTTCTGCCCCTACCGAGTATAATGAATTACTAATTATATTATTAAAGAAATTATTTAAAGTTAAAACTATTTCTTTAATAATACTTAAAAAGATTGAACTATCTAAGGGTAAAGTGGGGCTATTTAAATATGAAGGTAATACATTAAAAAATTCATACAGGAATAAACCAGAAACAGTTAAAGCCAATGGAATGTTTTTTGTGTATTGATATCCAGTTTCTAAAATATCCGTTAATTTAATGTTAATCATCATGATTACAAATAAAAATAATACTATAATCGCCCCAAGGTATATTAATATATAACTAATACCTAAAAAAGGCATACCTTTAACCATTAAAAATAAAGCTGAATTTAAAACTAAAGAAATTAAGAATATTACGGATATTACTGGATTCTTTGAAATAATTACTAAAATAGCAGAAGAAATAGCACTTATTATTAATAATTCAATTAATAAGCTTTTTATGTTTAAATACATTAATGTGTTCATTTTCCTTAACTTGTTAAGATATTATATTTACTTTTTTTTGCCTAGCTAGATTGTCAACTAAATAACTAGTTATTTTGTAGTTATATATATAGCGATTTATGTAGCCCTTATATTTAACGTTCTAGTTTAGCGCAATAACAGGTAAATAAATAATATATTCGCATTTCCACCTAATCTATTCTCTATTAATTTTAAGCTAAGTGCTAGACATATACTATTTTTTTAATTATGGCTTGTTTTACCGCCTGCCTCCCGCTAATAAAAAAAAGAAGCGAGCCCCTGCGAATGCTGCTGCAAAGCAAGCAAAGCGTGGGATAAGGGCAGCAGATAAAGTTACTATTAATTAATAATAGATTTAGGAAATTAACGATGCCACCTCCTATTAGATAGTTTGATTTAATTTTTTTTGATTACAGCCAGCCTATAACTTATCGCTAAAAGTGTAAGGTTCAGTTTTTCTTAATTCAATTGAATTAAGATTAGTGACTAGCGCCTGCGAAAGCCGGCGAAAAACTATAATTTAAAGCGCGTTGTGCCTTTCCCTTTATTAAAAATAATAAAGCGAGCCCCTGCCCCTTTGGCGCAAAAGCGAGGCTCCGCAGGTATTGGAGAGGGCTGCAAGAGTAACAAATCAAATATAGGTGATATTTTAATTAAAATTTTAATCGCAGCTAGGTATAAGAAGTATAATTTACAAATGCCTAATTACGAAAAGGTTTATGAATATATTAAGCTAACGAAAACAAGTAGCAAAATTAGAACCTTTATTATATATAAAATTATTTAAGAATAACTAGGTTATCGTGGGTATATTTTACACTTACACTTTCCCCAGCATTCGCAGGGGGAGCGGAGCAGCTGCTTCTCTACATCCATTCGGACTCCTGGAGGCTGTCGCAAAGCGAGCGCTCCCTATCTTGCAAAGCATAGAACGCATATTACGCTTCGCGCGGGATGGAGCTTTAGGGATAAAGGCTGCAGCATTACTTGTTTTTTTTTATATCTCCGTTATACGGTTTATATTATATATATATTTATATTATATTTTTATATTATAGAATATTAATATAAGCATTCATTAACATATATTATATTTATTAATTAATCGGTACGACCGTAAAATATCACTGCTTGACTAATAATAAATAACGTAGGTTATATAGCTTGTTTATACTTAGCCCGTCCCTCCTCCACTTTATAATAATAAAAAAAAGGGGAGAGAGCAGTATATCAATAGATCGTTACTTTCACTTTTTAATTATATGCTTAAACTTTTTTATTTTGCAGTCTCCTTATCCTACCTCTTACTCCGCACTTATGCATGTAGGGCGCCCTTCTTGCTGCGGAGCATCCGCAGGGTGAGGTCTTGTAAGCCGTAAAAATATAAAAGGATAGTGTCAGATTCTGCCATTTACAAGTGAATTTACGTATCTTTATGTTTTTATTTATTCAGAGTAGGGCTTAATATAGGCATTAAGAGGGTTCGAACCTCTGTAAAAAGTATTAACAGTACCTCGCATAACCACTTTGCTATAATGCCTTAATTTAGGGCAGGCGTGAATCGAACACGCTATCTCTCCTTCCCAAAAGAAGTAACGCACCATTTTGTCTTCTGCCCTTTTTTATACTGTAGCTTGACATATCTAATGGATAGCAAGGAGTAAAATAAATTCTATTGCTTCGCTTTCTTTTATAACCTCTACTTCTGTTTATTCCTGCCTCCCGCTATAAAAAAAAAGAAGGGATGGCCTACTTAGCCTGCTTTGCCTGGAGCTGCAAATAGTAAAACTTTATTATTGCTTATACTTAAAAAATAACTTACTGCCCTGTCCCTGAAAAAGCAGGAGAAAGAAAAATTAACACGCCAAATAAAAAATTAGAATATAAATTTACTCTTACCCCAGCATTCGCAGGGGGAGCGGAGCAGCAGCAAAAGCAAGCGCTTAATAAATCAAGAATGAGGTGACTCGAACACCTATCAAAGATTTTGGAGATCATTATACTAACCGATTATACTACACTCTTATTAATATTGCTTAATTTAATTAAATTTTAATTTTATTAGTACAGCTAATTTTAAATTACGGACTATTTTTAAATACTAATCATTTTAGCAGTAAAGCCTAAAATAACTGCCAAACACAAAATATAAATATATAAACAAGGCGCTTGCGCGAAATCAAGAATGAGGTGACTCGAACACCTATCAAAGATTTTGAAGATCCCTATACTAACCGATTATACTACACTCTTATTTTAAGTTACTCCCTCCCTCTTTTTCATTAAGCGCCTGCCTCCCCTTCCCCTGCTTTGCAAATGCAAAGCAGGGGCACGCGAATGCATTTGCAAAGCAAGAGATTTACAAACTCTCTCTACGGAGCCTGCGGAGTCTGCGCGTAGCGATGGTAAACTTACAATAGGGGTAAGGACCGCTGTGCTATGGCTTCGCAGTAAAGCGCAATAGATATATATTTATTTATAATAAAGGCCAGATTAATATTTTAATAAATAAAAGAATAGGAGCTTAGAAAAGATATATAAAATTTTCTATTACACTTTTATATTATTCGCCGCAAGGAGCCGCAAGGGATAAATACTAATATAAACCTATAAAACGCTTAGCGTTAAGTTAGGCGCTATATTTTAAAGCAATTATAAAAATTTATTAATATAATCTTATAAAGGGAGTATAAAAAGATTAAAAATTTAGAGCAAAGGGGTTAAATACAAGTAATTATTATAAAGATAATATAATATAAGTAGAAAAAATACTTAAAAGTAAAATTTTTATACTATAAGTATAATTATTTTTCAATTGTTCTATAGTTATAGTAGATAAGTCTTCTCCCGTTAAACTCGCATTAGCCATAGTTTGAGTACTTTCAAAGACATTGAAAGTAAGTTCATTAAAGGTAAACATAGGCGAAAATAGAATAAATAATATACTAATCAAACCTAAGGTAATATAAAGAGCGTAAGTAGTAATAACACCAGTATCTAGCTTACTTAATGTAGAACTAGCGGAATAAGAACCTTCTGTTAAACCAAAAGGACCTATTAATTCTATTATACCCTTATCTAATAACTTAGATACAGTAAAGCCAAGTTTTAAACCTCCAGAGATTAAATAATTATTGTATAGATTATCTAATAAATATTTACCATTTAAAAAGGTATAACTATTAATGATTAAAGCACTAAGACCCGAATTAATCACTGCTTTATTTTTACTATTTTTGCTAAACACAAGGTGATTTAGTGGTAAAGGATAAGTATTATTGATTGTTTCATTTTTTTCTAGTGTACCTTTACTAAATAATACTGTATCACCCTGCCCTTCTGCGCCTTCGGTTTTAAACTTTGTAATCGCTAATTTGTAAAAAGGAAATGTTCAACCTATTAAAAAATTATAACCATAATGATATATATATATAGCTAAACATCCACCTAATAAAGATAAAATAGTGGGCATTAATTTAATATATAATGGTAAACTAAACTCAGCTTCTATTATATGAAGATGAGAAGGATGGTAAAATAAACTACTTCCAAAAAAATCTGAACCTATACCTACAAAGTCAGAAGCTATGAATCCTAAAAATATAGCAAATAAGGCTAATATAGATAAAGGTATAATTACTATTGAAGTTTCAGCATGTATATTTAAATAAGAAGTTTTCTTAGCATTAGGCATAGTTAAATAAACTAAATTTATTAATCTTACACTGTAAAATGCAGTTAAAAAAGCAGTTAATGTACCTAAAATAAATGCAAATAGACTTGAAAATTGATAATTACCATAAGCTAATTCTAAAATTAAATCTTTAGAATAAAATCCACTTAATCAAGGTAAACCTAATAAAGCTATAGTTCCAATTAACATAACAGTATAAGTAAATGGCATAAATTGTATTAATCCTCCCATTTTTCTTATGTCTTGCGGTTTTCAAAATTAATTATGCATAGTGTTATAACTATTTTCAAACATTCAGCTTATTTTTTAAAGCCTTAATCTTCTGGATACCCTCTAATGATAAATGAGCCTTATCTTTAATCAAGTGTACTATTTCTTTTCAAATACCAAAATTATAAGATTTAAACCCCATTAAAGGATAATTATAAAAATGTGGCATTATAGTCAAAAGATCCTGTAATTTAAATATTTTAAATTCTACTACCCCTCTAGACTTATAAGAATATACACTACCGAAAGATCCAAAAAATTTTTTAACTTTAAATAGTAGCGGCTCTTCTCTGATATCCAAACCTATGGATAAAACAGCCGATGCAGATAGTACTTCCCCTTTCCCGTTAGAACGTGGTACTAATTGTTTAGTACTAGATTTTATTTTTATAATAAAAGATCCGTCACCTTCTATAAAACCGCTAATTCAATAAGGATTAAGGTTTTCGTCCATATTACAAAGTGACAAATAAGTAGGTCTATTTAAAGAAATGGCATCAGGAAAAGATCTTTTCAATTCTTCTTTTAATCTATGATTAATCACTCCTTTAAGTGCTACTATCTTATTTAAACCTTCTATATTTAAATGTTTTTTATTTATTAATAGATTTACACACTCTTCTCAAAATTTAAAATCTATTAATTTCGCACTTTGTAATGGATATTCTTTAAAATGCGGTATTATAACATTATTAATTTGATTCACATCTACTACTGAAAAACGAACTGTATCTCTTGTTTTACTATTTGTAAGAGTTCCTATACCTTGAAAGAAAGATTGAATACGAGTTAGTAAGGCCAGATCCTTAGAATGTAATTCTATTATAAATCTGGCTTGAACTCTCCAACCTAAAGTAGAGGAAGCATGTTTAGCTACTGAAACATTGAAACTGCCCTCCGCATCAGTGAAACCTGTTACAAACCAAGGATTTAGTGTTTCTTCTTTATACACTTTTAAGCATGAAGAAGTAGTATGATAATGTTTATAATATGCCCTTTGTAAGTTAGGACTAGGGACGGATAAACCTTCCCCCCCGAAAGCGATAAGAGATAAACTATGCCCACACAATAGCGGAGCTTTTAATTTAGCTTTCCCTTCGGGGAGCGGAGTAGGTACACTTGTTATAAAAACTTTAGCAATAATTAACTTTTATCCTCACAGCTTGAAATTATCTTACCGCATTGAAACCATTTGGCCCTTTCCACAAGTGCTTAACAAGGGAGCGGGATCATAAATTTAGTTAAGTGCAAAGCAGCAACCTTTTACTGCTTTATAAATCTATTTTTCTTAAAATGGTTGTTCATACTTTCGTAAGGGGCCTGACTATATCTTAATTCTACACTTAGAAGAATCTTACTTCATTTATGCCTTGCTTAGCCATTAATTTTTAATGCAAGGATTAGAGTATGTAATACCCGTGTAGACACTACTACCATTTAGTCGATGCGCTTTTATCCTTAAATTTTGTGACATAACCTACTATCAATTTAATATTATGGCAATATTAACTATATTTAAGGAATTTAGTTCCGTGAAGATCCATTTCATTTTCAATCATCTTAAACCTCATTAGATCGATTGTATTAGCAGCCTACCACTTTCCCTTGCTCTGCAGCAGCATTCGCAGGGGGAGCGGAGCAAGAAGTGATAAAATATATCTATCGCTTTGCGCTAATTACAATCATAGGTAAATGATTAATTTACCGTACTTTCCGAACTTACGTCAGTACTCGCTCTAGTTTAAGTTTTAGGAATTGCCCGGAGTTTGGCAGTATTAGAACAGCAATTGTTCATCATTTAAAGAGTGTATTATTACACCCGCACTTAAAAATAATAATGCTTTAAAAAAAGCATGAAGAACTGTATGTAAAAGTGCTATATTTCATTGAGCTAAACCTATAGCAATCATCATATAACCTAATTGACTTATAGTAGAAAAGGCTATAATTCTTTTTAAATCATTTTGAACTAATGCAGTTGTACCTGCCACAAAAGCAGTAATTGAACCTATTAATGTAATAACTAATAATGCATCACTACTATAACTTAGAATAGGACTAGATCTTAGTAATAAAAAGATACCTGCAGTAACTAGTGTTGCAGCATGAAGTAAGGCAGAAACAGGTGTAGGTGCTTCCATTGATCCAGGTAGCCAAGTACTTAGAGGTATTTGTGCAGATTTAGCCATTGCTCCACTGAATAATAATAATGAGATTATAGTTATAGCATTTTCATTAAAATAAGGTGCAATAGAAAAAACAGTTGAATATTCTATTGTACCAAATAAGGCAAAAAGTGCAAAAAATCCAATAGATAGTCCCATATCTCCTAATCTATTCATAGTTAAAGCTAGAAGTGCTGCTTTAGTAGCTTGTATTCTAGTATAAAAATAACTAATTAATAAATAAGAAACAATACCTATACCTTCTCATCCTACAAATAATACAAAATAATTACCTCCTGCAACTAAAACTAACATGAAGCCAGCAAAAGCAGAAAGATAAGAAAAAAATCTTTGAATGTGAGGTTGACCTTCCATATAATAAACCGTATATACTAAAATTAAAAATGTTATATATGTGATCATTATACAAAATACTACGGATAATTGATCAAATAAAAATTCTCAAGTTACTTGCATAATTTCTGAATCTATTCAATTACCTAAATTGATAGTTACAGGACTATTACTAATACCTACTTCATAAAAAGCAAAAGTAGATAAAATCGCAGATAAAAATAAACAAAGACAACTTATAAATTGAGAGCCTTTTATTCCTATTTTTCTTCCTAAAAACCCAGAAATGATAGAACCTAAAAAAGGTAAGATTATTATAGAAAGATACATTGTTTATTTAATTTCTAAGTGATATACTTCCTTTTAATCTATAATAAGCAATTAAAATACTTAATCCTATTACCGATTCTGCACCCGCTATAGCTATAATATATATACCAAAAGTTTGACCAATATTATCATCAAAATTATAACTTGTAATTAAAAATAATAATGTTATAGCCAATAGCATTATTTCTAAAGAAATTAATAATAAGATAATATTTTTTCTATTTAAAATAAAACCTAAAATTCCGATTAAAAATAAGGATAAAGAGAATGTCATATTTTTACTCATTTTCCTAAAGGTCCTGCAATATAGCGCGAAGCGAGATTTATTTTTTTTAGGGGTTAATATATTGTTTTATCGTTTCTACCTATATAAGAGATTTATTTACTTTTACGAAAAGGAAAAATACTTCACTTATTTTATCTAATTACCACCTCAGTAATAAACAGATAAAAATAAAAATAACCAAACTACATCTACAAAATGCCAATATAAGATTGCTGCTTCGAAACCTACATGATGTGCATCTGTTAAATGATAAAAAATTATTCTAATTAAACAGAATAAAATAAATGTTGTTCCTATAATTACATGTGCACCATGTAATCCAGTACTTGCATAAAATGCACTACCATATACTGAATCTGCCATTGTAAATCCTGCCTCTTTATATTCAAAATATTGTAATCCGGTAAATAATAGTGCAAAGATTATTGTGATTATAGTTCCATAAATAGCTGCTTTTCTGTTACCTTGAATTAAACCATGGTGTGCTCAAGTGATAAATGCTCCACTTGTAAGTAATAAAACAGTATTTAATAAAGGCACTGCAAAAGGATCTAAGGCAACTATACCCATAGGAGGCCATGTTGTACCTATTGAAATATCAGGTGCTAAACTAGAATGGAAAAAGGCTCAGAATACACTTAAAAAGGCAAAAACTTCACTCACTACAAAAAGTACAAATCCTATAGTTAAACCTCTTCTAACTTGAGTAGTATGATCACCTAAATAAGTACCTTCTGTAATAACATCTTTAAATCACATAATCATTACGCTTGCTGTTAATATAAAACCTAATAATAAAAGTTTTCCTCCATTTTCAAAACCGTGAAAGCACATTACTGCCGAAACTGCCATTACAAATGCTGAAAAACTAGTTAAAATAGGCCAAGGAGACATATCTACTAAATGGAAAGGAAAAAATTGAAATTGTTTTCTATTTGTCATATTTATTATATATTTTTTTTTAAATATCTGATAACTTTAATAATTTCCTGGTATATCCTTCACCTTTAGCAGTATTCTTAATTAATGCTAAATGGTCTATTATAATAGATAGAGCAGGTATCACTTTATATGTCTATGTTTACCTAGACTTACCGCTAATCGTAAATTAGTTAGCCCGGTTGTTAAGTAGAACGATATAGTGAATAAATATTTTGCTAGAAATTACTTAACCCTACCCATCTTGCGCTTTAGTGCGTAGCAGCCCTTATCCTTATTGCAGAGCAGAGGACAGGAGGCACAGGGATAAGGATTAAGCAAGATTTGCTTATATTTACGTATTAAAGTAAGCAATATAATTTTATTACTATATACAGATTACTTGAAAATAAGATTGATATATGTTCTAACTATTATTAAATAAAAATTAGAAGTTATACATCTGGGCTCAAAAAAGGGTTAATTTTATATATTTTTTTAAGAGTTTTAAGCCCTTAAAAAAAAGATTTATCTATTTTATTCTTCTTTTAAGATTTTTATAATTTCACTAGGCCTGCGAATGTTCACGTACGCCTGCCTCCCTATCTCTTGCGAAGCAGCTGAGTAGTCTCTGCGTTATACTACGCAAGATAAAAATTAGGGGTTATATTTTAAATATCAAGTTAAATTCCTCTTGCGTAGCAGTTATTGCAAAGTAAGCACCGCTAAATCGAGTGGTGAGTACTAGACTGATTACGAGATAGACTATGATTTGAAACTTTTAAATTTCCAGCTAATATTTCAATCACATAACCTATTGTTAAAACAATAAAGAAGATTAAAGCTATTACTAAGCCAAAAGTACCTATTTGGGATAATGATACACTTATTGGAAAAAATAGTAAAATTTCTAAATCTAGTATTAAAAAGGCTAAAGCAATTAAAAAAAAAGAAATGTGAAAAGTATTTCTAGTCTGACCTAATATAGGACTAAATCCACATTCATATGTTAAAACTTTTTCAGAATCAGGTCTATTTGGAGATAAAAGTAAATTTACTAATAATAGAATTAATGCTAAAATAGGTATAAAAATAAAAATAATTAATAAAGAATTCATTATAAATTAAATATGGTTAAAGAAATTAACTGTGTTCCGTTTAATAAAATAGAAGGGTCAAGAAAAAAAAATAAAATTAAAAATGTTAATATGGCAATTATATAACTATGAATATTACTTAGTGCGTGCGATCCTTCTTGCTCTGTTCTATGCGAAGGGTTTTCTATTATACCTTTACTATTTTTTTCGCTAATATTATCATAAATACTTAGCGCGAAGGGAGTAGTTAAATTTTCTTCTTTACCTCCCTTTCCAAAGGGACGCGAAGCAGCTGCGAATGCTGGTGTGCCAAGGCCGGCTTCTACTGCTCGTGCCTTCTCTTCTAAAGGAAGAGAGAAAAAAGTGATTTTTATTAATTTTAGGTAATAAGAGGCACTTATAACACTTACTAAAATTGCAATAATAGATAAAAATTTATTTCCATTTTCGATTGATGAAAATAGTACGAATTGTTTACTAAAAAATCCTATTAGAGGAGGAATACCTGCCATAGAAAATAAGCAAATTGCTAAACTTATGCTTAATACAGGATTTTTATACAATTGGCCTTTTAATTCTATTAAATAGTTAAGATCTTTATCCCCGGCATCTATTGAATGGCCTTCAGCCCCTGCATCCCCTGCGAATGCTGGGGCAGCTGTCGCTTCTTGCTCCGCTCCCCCTGCGAATGCTGGGGAAAGTGGGGAGATGTGATTACTTTTTACTAACTGTTTTTTTTCTCCTCCCTGTGGAGCTTTAGGGTAGGATAATAGCGCTTCGCTCGCTTTACGAGATGCAGGATAAAAGTACTCTGGGCGATAATATAGTAAATAGCCAAAAGCTAATAAAATTAAAAATATATTTAAACTAGTTATAGTATATTGAACTAAATAAAAGATAAATGAATCTATAGATTTTTGTGTATAAATTCCTAAGGCCAATAATAAGAAACCTACATGTGAAATAGAACTGAAAGCTAACAATCTTTTAACTTTATTCTGAGATAGACCTGCGATAGTTCCTACTAATAATGACAATAAAGAGCTAATTAATAATAAATTTTTTATTTGTACACTACCTCTATTTATAAAATTTTCTATACCTGTTTGCGGCTCCGCAATAAAAAGGCTAGAACCAGCATTAGGTAAACTATGTCTAGCTGTAAAATCCGTTATACTGTATCCATCCCCTTGCTCAACTGGAGTGATTAGAGATGTCACGTAATTATTTATTAATGAAATACTGTCAGGTAAAGTAAACTCTATTAATCCCTGTAAAAAAATGAATATAGTTAATTTTACTACAATTGTAAGTCAAACTGTAACTATGGTAGGTGTTCCATCATACACATCCGGTGCCCATTGATAAAAAGGTGCTGCAGAAATTTTAAACAAAAATCCAATTAATATAATAATTATACCTATAGTAAATGCTTTGTTTATATCTAACATATCTAATAAGCGCGTGCTACTATTCTGCACCGCAAGGGTTAGGCCTTCGGTTGCGGAGCTGGAAGTCGCAGCTGCTAATGAAGTTACAGTATCCATATTGTTAAAATAAGGTACAGACAATAAAGTATTTATAGCTTCGAATTGAGTTAGACCGGTATAGCTATAAATTATAGCTGAACCTAATAAAATAAAACAAGAAGATAAACTACCTAGTAAAAAATATTTTAATCCTGCTGATGTAGCCGATAATTTATCTTTATTTAAAGTAGCTAAGATATAAAGTGCAAATGATTGAAGTTCTATACTTAAGTACATAGATAGTAAATCTAGACTAGACATTAATAGTGAACCTCCTAATATACTAAATATTGCAATTAGAGAGTATTGGTCAGATTTACTTATACTTGCTACGTTTCCTTCAATTTTTTCGCCTTGTCTACTAGCACTAGCGACCCCTGATTGATCGCAAGATATAAAAGGTCAACTTAATAAAATAGAAATTCCTACTATTAATAATAAAATTTCTACTAAATGAGATTGAACTGTTGCTTGATAAAGCCCATTATATAAACTTATCCCTTTTCCAATTGACTGAAAGTAAAGGGTATTAAATGTATATAAAATAGAAACTAATAAAGTAATTATTGTTATTCTATTTATATATGTAGAATGAATATTTTTTTGTAAATGATTTATTGAATTAGTAAACATAAGAATAAAAATATATAGTACTAACATCACTACTTTTTAGCGCCTGCTAATGCTGCTGCTCCGCGTCCCCCTGCTTTGCAAATGCATTCGCAGGGGAAGAGTAGTTATTACTCCCTCCCTTCTTTACATCGTGCAGAATAAAAGGGTGTAAATAAAAAAAAAGGGGTTAACTAATAAAAATATTTTTATTAATAGAAAGTTAAGATTGTGCAGGTACTTCTTCATAAGAATGGAATGGTATTGGGGAATCTACTGTTCATTCTAATGTTTCAGAAGGTTGATTTAAACTTGCAGGTGTGTTAGCTATACTTGTACTTGAAAAGAAAACAGGTACTAATCATGGGTTTTTACCTACTTCTTTACCATTTATATATAAATCATATATAATGTATATGAATAATAATGTAGCTACTACTGAAACTATAGAACCAAAACTAGAGATAGCATTTCAACCTTCAAAAGCATCAGGATAATCAGGTATTCTTCTAGGTAAACCTTGTAAACCTAAAAAATGTTGAGGGAAAAAAGTTAAATTACAAATTTAGTAACAAAAACTAATTTGGACTATATCTTAACGAATTCGCACGGTACAGTGCACACTAAGACCCTGTAGCGCAAGCGCCTTGAATAATTTAAAAGTAAACTAGGACTACGCGGGCAAGGGTCTACCTTTCCTTTTATTTATTCCTGTCCTACATGCAGAAATGGAGCTATAAGGGAAGGACAGGTAGAGAGAATGCAATTCATGCTTCCCTTTCCCCAGCATTCGCAGGGGTAGCGGAGCAGGAAGCGAGGCACGATTAAAGGAAAAGTAATGCTAATGTTTTAATTCGTTTCTTTCGTGTAGTCTCTGAGGATCCTACTCATATTAATAGCACTTTAATATTTTGGTTTCCTGCTGATTGTCTAGATACACTTAAGATTTTTACTTTTTTGCGCGCTCTTTTCTACTACTAGAAGTAAGCTAAAAAGAGTAGAAAGCGCAATTAAAGTACTTAAGCTTTATGAGAGTTTCCAGCATATAGAAAGAAATTTTAATTGGGGCTAATTTAATTTATTTTTATACCTACATCTCCCTTCACAAGCCCAATTTTATATAAGATATCACCGCTTTACTGCAGACCTGCCCTGCTTTTTTTATTAAATATAAAAATTAAAGCAAGGGAGAGGGATAAAAGCAAAAGGTTCGCTTCTTTTTGTTTAAGGAATGCGGAGCCTTCCTAATCGGGCTTGACGGGGGGGCGAGGTTTGGATTGTACTATTCATTTTTCATTTTTAAAATTGATACTTTCAGGAGTGTCTAATAAATTTTTAATAGTTGTTCATCTAACTTTAAAATATAATCTCGCAGCATTTACAGATGGAAATATTAACTCTTCAGCACCTTGCGCTAAGCGAGGGCTTGCTTTGTTATTGTTTTCTATCTTATAGCAAAACACAAAAGATCCACCTATTCCATATTGTGGAGAAAGTTTTCCTTTTTTTCCTTTATATTTATGAGGATTATTTTTGTAAAATTCTTTTATACCTAAACTTATAGCTTCCTTAGTTTCTATAGAAAGTTCAGTTCCATATTTAGGATGATTTTCTTTTCGAAAACGTTCTTTTAATTTTAAAATCGTTTCCATAGAATGTTTTAAGCCTAAGGAACTTCTAGCTATTTTTAATATATTATATTTAGGTTTATAAAAATCAATTCATTTTTGTTCTAATTCTGCACATTCTATTAAGTCAGATTTACAAAATTCTAATATAGCTAAAGAAAAATTTTCTAATTTATATTTTTTCATAGCTCTATACAAAATTAAATTAGAATTTACATGAAACTTAGTACTTGTAGCGTAGTGAAAATGAGCTGACATTCTTCTAGCTAAAGTAATACTGCTACCTACATAAACTTCTGTTTTACTATTTTCAACATTATTAATAAACATATAAACTCCAGACTTACCTTTTAACTGCTTATAAATTTCTTTTTTACTACTTTCTATATTTTTAAAGTATAATACCCACCCTTTCCCCAGCATTCGCAGGGGTAGCGGCGCTTGCTCTTCCCTCTTCGGTTCAAGAGCAGGGCTAGGACAAGGTGCATTTCCTAAAGTAGAAAATGGAGCTAATAAAAGCGTATTATAGTAATAAATATATTTCAAAGAGAGTATATCAATAGTATTTAGTAAATGAAATAGATACAATAAAAATATTTTCCCTAACCAAGTAACCCCAATGAACAATATTCAGAAATGAATTTGACCTAACACTTCATTATATTGTTTCCCTACTATTTTACCTGCTCAATAGTAGAATCCTGCAAATAGAGCAAATACAGCTCCCATAGATAGCACATAATGAAAATGAGCAACTACGTAATAGGTATCATGTAATGCTACATCTATACTAGCATTAGCAAGAACAACTCCTGTTAATCCTCCGATTGTAAATAATGCAATAAATCCAAAAGTAAATAACATAGGAGTAGTCAATCTTACTGAACCTCCATATGCTGTAGCTAACCAACTGAATATTTTAATACCTGTAGGTACAGCTATAACCATTGTGAAATAGAAGATTGACCCCAACTACTCGCATCTGCTATATAATACGTAGTAGAAGTTAGTCAAAAATCCTTTCCCAAACCGTACGTGATAGTTTCCCATCATACGGCTTTCCAAAGAAAATAGCTGTAATAATATTTTCTTCTGTTTCCCTTCAATTAAATAAAAATCTTTTTTTTTTATCTTTAATCTAATATGGAAACTCCGTCACCTCAACCCTTCCGAGTGTCAGGTGATCCCAAATTCTTATATATACCGCATATATATCCCCTTAGGCCCCCTATATTCTATATTGATCCTTTTTTAGTTTAGTCAGCTACTTCTAAACTCCATTTTTAATTAGAAATATTTGCAAGGGTTCGTCTACCTAGCCATAGGGATCGTAGCTCGAGAGTGAAATAACTTATCGCTTCTTACGCAAGTTTAAACTCCCTTTTTGAACATGCTATTGTCAGCGTAAAGTTAGCCTTTACTGCCTAAGTTCAATGCTTTACATCACTAATTAATTTTATATAAAAAATGATATACAAAATAAGGTAAAATAAATGGTTTAATTTTCATTAAACTTTTTTCATTTATATAAATTCTAAATTTATTTTTTTCCTTTTGGATAGTAGGATTAATATCAAATTTTAGAATTAAAATATTTACCAATAAAACAACTTCTTGCAAACTGAAATTATCAGTACATAAAACTAGACCTTTAGCTCTTTTACTTCCGTCTCCCATGATCCAATTAGCTAAAACCATATAGTCCATATAAAAAAATAATTCTTGTTTAACTGTTTTAATTACTTGATCATTAATAGTTAAATAAAATAAATTAAAAATTTCATTTAAACATACTAATTGTCTCGTTTGTAAAAAAACACTGTAAAATAATTTACCTCTTGTAACGGTTTTAGCAGCCATAGGTAAACCTGAGCATAAATAACCGAGTTCATTGTAAATGTACCACAAATAAGGAAAATTATTAATAGATTGTTTTAAACCTATTCTAGAATTTCAATGTCCTCTTTTTTGTAGCCAAGCATCTGATAAGATTAAACCTATTATAAAGCTCTTAACTCTTGGTGTTAATTTAAGAATAGATTTTTCACTATTTGTTAATTTGGTTTTAAAGCTCATATAATTAATACCTATTTGTTTATTCCATAAAGTTATTTGCTTGCAAGAAGTATTAGTATTTGTAGATAATTTTTTTATTAATAAAGAATTAACATTAGAAAAGGATTTTGATGAAGGATTTACCCTTAACGGTATATATAATGAGATGGCGCACGTAGCTGCTGTGAAATATGCTCTCGTATCTACATCTAAACCTACAGCGTACATGTGATGTTGGGTAAATACGACGCGACCCTCCTTTATTATCTATTTTCAATATATGACTTCCAGTTTTTTTCCTAATAATTCTCTAGCCCTAGTACGGATATGTTTTATAAATAATATTTTATCTATTTCTTATCCCCTCAGCCTACGGAGCCAAAGGTAAGGGCAAGCTTCGCACGGGTAAGAGAAAGAGATGAAACTAGGTCTGGTTAAGCCTTATGTTGCCTAAGTTCATTACTATGGCTAGAGAGTTATTTTCTTAATTATTTAATTAGACAAAAACTGATTATTATCATAACAGGTCAGGGACGTCGTAAATTATACCCTTGGACTATATCTTACACTTTTGAATATTTAGATGAACCTATAGGATTGTTTTCTATTGTAAATTTATTTATTAATTTAGCTAATTTTTTAATATCATAAATTATTTTTCTATTTAAAGGCTGCTTACCTAAAAACATATCTAAAATCTCACATCAAATAATAAAAGAATTATGTTTTGATGTTTTTAATTTAAACTTAGAAAAATAATTTCTAATTAGCATTGAATTGGGATTTTTAATATCAGAGCAACTAATAGAAAGTCTAAAAACATTAGTAGTCAAATTTTGCTTTGCATTTGCTCCTTTTTTCCTTTCTTTAACAGGAAAGCCTCTCAAACTTACAGTAACAGGACTAAATAAATTAGAAATTATATTTAAAGCAGACTCTCCGTTTTTTTGGTCTAAAATAAATCTAGCTTTAACAATTTCTTCATTTTTCCTGTTTTTATCTGTAACTATTGAAAAACAACCTTCTGCATCAGTAAATCCAGATATTCAGCCATTATCTAAAGAAGGATTTACCGCTAAACTATTCAATAATGGCACGCTCCGCGCTTCAATTAAAGAAAAAGATTCCAATGATGCAGTTAATTTAACTGCCTTTGTTAAGGAGATATACCACTTATGTAATTGATTAATTCTATGTTCTAACACTAAATTCCCATTTAATAATAAATAAAGTAGTAAACAATTTTTGTTGTCTTCTACTATAAATCTAGAAAATTTATCAAAGTCTTTTACTTTACCAAAACCTAAAGTATTTTTTATTTCAATTAATACTTTGGGGTCTTTTTGAGTAATAACTAAACGACACCTTCCTTTATGTTCTAAAATTGCACCATCCCCTTCAATAAAACCTATAAATCATGATAATCAATAATCATGATTATTAAAAGGTATACTATAAATTTGTAGATAACAATTTCTAAATATTTCAAAACTGTTTTCACGTATAGTCTCTGAGGATCCCCTTTTTAGTGTAGAGTTTCCTGCTGATTGGTTATAATTATTAACATTTGTACTATAAAAAGTAGTTAATAACGTTGAAACGTTCCAGCCTATAGTGAAATTTATTACCTCTGCCTCACGGCAAAGGAGAGCCATCACTTTTTCTATCGATAAATACTCGCTTGCAGTACTATGCCACAACCATTCTTCTTTAATTATAGAAGCGCGGAGCGGGAAGTAAGATAAAGTACTTGTGACTGCTTCTTTTACCGCCCGAATGGGAAAGGGAAGCGAAGCAGCTGCTTCGCAAGAGTAAGTTAAAGATAGACTGTAAAAACTCCATACAATAAACCCTAATAAACCAATACTAATAATAGCATATACCATACCTATATATCCAAATATTGATTTACCTGAAAATGTTGAAATAACGTGACTAACTATACCAAATCCAGGTATAATTAAAATATATACCTCAGGGTGTCCGAAGAACCAGAAAAGATGTTGGTATAATACTGGATCTCCACCTCCAGCAGGATCATAGAAACTAGTATTAAAATTTCTATCTGTTAGAATCATTGTTATTGCCATTAAATCTTGATATACGAGACTACGTCCCATGAATACAAGGCGCTCGCTTTGCGCAAGAAAGTATTCTTAAAAATATAATTGTTTATATTTAGAGCATATACTCTTCTATTTACATAGAAGTTGGGAATATATCTTAATAATCTAAGTAGCAAAAGTAAATTTTAAATTTTTATCCCATCCTTCCCCTGCGAATGCATTTGCAAAGCAGGGGGATGCGGTGTTAACTCGCTTTATTTTTATCTTGCAGCCCTCTCCTATACAGGCTCGCTTTTTTATTTTTAATAATGGGGAAGGCACAAGACAAAAGAGTGGATTAGTTATAAAAATTATTTAAATGATTTCAAGTAAATATAGTTCTATTATCATTCATTTCTTTTTTTAATGTTAAAACTTTATCTATATTTTCTTTAGAGTATTTAAACCTAGGATTAAAAATTTTTAAAATTTCTTTCCAATTTTTATAATCTAGATACTTAGATCCAAATAAAGGATATTCATTTAAATAATTAACTAATATTAAATTACTTTCTAAACTTGTAGTTCTAAGTCTATATTGAGGATGAACTGAATTTTCTCTTGTATTTTTTATAGTTACTTTTAATAAATTAGCAATATTTACTAAAAATAGTTCATTACTATGACCTAAATGATCTTTTTGTCTTTGACTTAATTCAAATTTACATTCTATTTTTGGATATTTACTTGTCATAGTACTTCTAATACTAAAATGACCGTCTGACTCTATAATCCCAGTTAATCAAGCATTATTATTTAAAGAGTCATTATTTAAAGGTAATTTAATTAAATTTAAATTTAGATACTTATTATTTAGTCAATCAATTAATCTATAAAAAGAATAAATTTTAGGAGTTTTCATATTACCATTTAATAATTTAACTAAATTTAAAATACCCTTTTTATCATTTATATATAAAGTATAAGCATTTAATCCTTTTTTACGTATTAAAGAACCAAAACCTAATTTTTTTTGTATTAGTAGGGCTAGAGGTAAATCCTTCAAATGAAATAATATTTGAATTGAAGGATAATTTAGTTTACCTTTAGAAGATCTTTCAGTTTTAGGTACAACAATTGTTCCATCACCCTCAATTAAGCCAGTCAAGTAACTACTAAATTTATTTTCTAAGCTTAATCCCACTGTATCCGCCCGATCAGCCGGGCGGGCAAGGGATAACAGGCTAGAACTACTAGTATATAATATTTCTCGGCTTAATAATATACTTTTACTACAGATTATTTCTGGCGTATATTCTCTGAGGATTCCTAATAGATTTAAATCTATTAAGTTTCCTGCTGATTGACTTTTAATCTTTAAAAGATTAAAAAAGTGTTTCCAGCATATAGCCAAATTTAAAGCTGGCACAAGTTTAACTTTACCAGCTAGTACAGGTAATGATAATAATAATAATACAGCTGTAATCACTATTGCTCAACAAAATAAAGGCATTTTATGGTAAGACATACCATGTGTTCTCATATTCATAACTGTTGTAATAAAATTTATAGCACCTAATAAAGATGAAACTCCAGCTAAATGTAGTGAAAAAATCATCAGATCTACAGCACCTCCAGAGTGAGATTGGATAGAAGAAAGTGGAGGATACACTGTTCATCCTGTTCCAGCTCCGCTTTCAACTAATGCACTTACTAGTAATAATATTAATGAAGGAGGAAGTAATCAGAAACTAACATTATTTAATCTAGGGAATGCCATATCTGGACTTCCTAGAAGTATAGGTACAAAATAATTACCAAAACCTCCTACTAAACCAGGCATAACCATAAAAAATATCATTAATAATGCATGACTAGATACTATTACATTATATAGTTGATGATCTCCTTGTAATATTTGAACACCTGGTGCTGCAAGTTCTATTCTTATTATTACTGATAGCGCAGTCCCAATCATTCCAGAAAATACTGCAAAGATTAAATATAAAGTACCTATATCTTTAGCATTAGTAGAATATAACCACCTTGCCATTAAAGTTAAGTTCTACAATAACCCCCTTTAAACCATTACCTAAAATTGATTAAGAATATTGCAAGCTACCGTATTAATTAAAATAGAAGTAGACATAAAAAAATGGAAGTATATATATATACTTTATATTTATTTTTATACTTTATCTATTCTAAAATAGCCTTATATAAAATAACAAGTTTATACGTAGCGCCTGTCTCCCGCTATTTTATGACTAAAAAGAAGCGAGCCCCTGCGAATGCTGGAACGCGAAGCAGAAGAGATTCTTATGTATATAAAAGAATCGTATTATAGATATGCTTTAACTTTATATATTATCGGTACATTTGCCTTACTTTTTTACATATTACTCATTATTTTATATATTTTATCCCTGTCCGGGTTATGATACACTGCATTTAGGCTTTAAATTAAAATTCTCTTTTGGACTCGAACCAAAATTAACACTTTAGAAGAATGCTGTTCTACCCTTAAACTAAGAGAATAGACAGTTTTATATAAAGTTTAATAGACTTTAATATAAATGTGCAGACCTTGTGCTTTACTTACCTACTTAAAATTTTTTTGTTATTTTCGATTGGCATACTGAATCACGCCGTATCCTTGTTATAGAATTACACTGTTTATAGCGCTTACGCCCTATCTCTTACCCTGCGAATGCTCTCGCTTATTTTTAGTGCGAAGCATAGTGCGAAGCATAGTGCGACTCGGATTCTGTGCTTAGCTATGGCCAGCGAAGCGAGGAACAAGGGGCCGATTAACATATTCTGTATAACCTTTTACTTTTTAATATAATAGCATAAAGCTTATATATATAATTTTTATAGGGTTAAGAGGGAATTGAACCCTAAAGTGAGACTTTGCAGGTCTACTACAGACCTTCTGTAACTCAACCCTTAACTTTACGCGCCTGCCTCCCTTAATAAAGCGAGCCCCTGCCCCTTTGGCGCAAAAGCGAGGCTCCGCAGGTATTGGAGAGAGCTGCAAGAGTAAAAGAAAGTGAGGGGTGATAAGAAGTAAAATGTATATAAAATTATCGCTAGTTAATTATAAATTTATATGGACTATTTAAAATTTACCAATAAATTAAATAGAGAGATAGTAATTATATCTCTTGCTCCGCATATTACTATATAACATGTTTCACTTTAAATTATACTTTCAGGTGCTATATTTTATATGTTTTACCTTATTACTTATTTATGGATTTACTGTTTATTATTAACATACCTTAGCTTTAAGGTGTATATATTAAAATTTTATATATAAAACATATAGCTACTTAATTATTAAAGATTAAAATTAGTTATTTATAAAATAGATTAAGTTTCTATTTAAAATTTAGTATTGCTTTATTTAAAGTAAAGTATATGTACTTAAATATTTATAGATATATAAATGAGTTTTTATAATTAGCGCCTACCTGTATATTATATTATTTATTAGATATGACCGGTATAAATACTAAACTTATTACTAATGCTTTGACCCCTTCACCGCTTTGCACGCAAGCGCGTTTTGCGAGGGTAAAGGGCTTTGTATTAAAATACTTTATAAAATAACCTATGCCAATAGGTAACTATTCAAAATTATTAATAGGTAGGTACTGGTGTTTATTTCTAAATTAAAAAATAAATAAATTTTACCTTTAGAATTTTAAGTAGCATAGTAACATATACTAGTTAAATTCATTTACCGGTGATTTAAATTTTGTTATTATTTTTTATAATTTAAAATTTTCTTTATATATAGCCATAATTTAAATTATAAAGTACGTAAGCTACCCTTTATCTTCCAATTTTTAAGTAAAATTAGTTTTAAATAACTTAAATTTTTAAATAAATTTATTAGTAGCACTTTTATCTTGTTTTAGTTTCTATATTAAGGAAAATAAAGCACAGGGCTCGCTTATTTTTTTTTAAGGGAGGCAGGCTTTAATTTATTAGACATATACTTGCTAACGAAGACAAGAAGCAGTATGTATTTTAATACTTGTAAATTAAAGGGGTTAATATTAATAAATTATAGGTTAATACTAGACGAAACTATATGTTTGGCCTATTAAAGTTAAAAAAATTATGAATATAAAATTAAGAAACAAACCATTAAAGCGAATAGACCTGTAGCTTCACATAAAGCGAAACCTAAAACGGCATATTGCATGAATTGATTTTTCATTTGAGGGTTTCTAGCTGTAGCAGTAATTAATGAACCAAATACTACTCCGATTCCTGCTCCAGCTCCAATTAAACCTGAGCAAGCTACCCCTGCTCCAATATATTTAGCAGCTGCTAACATTATTAAAAATATGAGCGAATAGCGTCTGTTTTTGTGTATGCCACGCTTCTTTTTAGTGCGTTACAGAAAATAGCGAAGCGATATAAGGAGTTTACAAATTTTTTTTATATACTTATTTATGCGGAGCAAGAGGAGATAAGGCAAAGTTGAGAATCCCCTTAGGGAAGGGGAAAGAGCGATATTATAAGTTAGTTTAACAGTAAGCAAAAAAACATCTCGGCTCAAAGCAAGTGTTTATTTATTATAAGGTTTAATTATAAGCATTTATTTTTTTTATAAAAAAAAAGGAGATGTAAGTGTATTAATCTTAAACTGTTAATATCCTCTATCAGATTCGAACTGACAATGTCGATGCGAAAGATCGAAGTATTAACCATTATACTAAGAGGACTTAAAAAAAAGGTAGTAAATAATTAAATACTTCTCTCCCTGCGAAGCAAGAAGGGTGGCTTCGCACAAGACTGTCATGAGGATATACAAGCTATATCTTCCCTATTCTTTTTTTTCTCTACTATTTTATATTTTCTATTTTTTTTTTCTTTTCTTAATAAAAGAGAGGCTCATATTTAACATAGTATAATAATTGATAAAAATAGCTAAAACTTTTTATTTTTAAGTTTAAATTTAAAATTTTAATAATTAATTCTCTTTACAATTAATTGTGTATGCCTTCCTATGCCCTATGCCCAATGTTATATGCTCTGCAAGATAAGGTGAAGGGCTGCTGCTGCTTATTTTACCCCCCCCCGAAGGGGTAAGGGGGGGGCTCGCTTTTTTTAAAGATAAACAGCAGATATTTTAATTAATATGTAACAAGACAGTATAATTTTGCTCCGAGCTAGAATCGAACTAACATTTTTACTTCTTCAGAGTAACGCTTTAAACCATTGAGCCATCGGAGCTATAATTCATTTTACTTTTTTTTTCAACCTTATTTCTAGCATTTTCTACTTTCGCTTCGCGCACGGTAATGGTAACAGATTACACTTTATAATATCTAATTACCAAGATTTTATCTGTTAATAAATCCCTTTCTCCAACTTTTATTTTTAAAATTTTATATTACGCGTATAGCTTTGTTCCTTACCTTAATTGTGTATGCCTTCCTATGCCCTATGCCCAATGTTATATGCTCTGCAAGATAAGGTGAAGGGCTGCTGCTGCTTATTTTACCCCCCCCCCGAAGGGGTAAGGGGGGGGGGGGCCGCCTTTTTTAAAGATAAACAGCAGATATTTTAACACCTTAATGGACTCGAACCAATAACTTTTGTTTCGAAGACAAATGCTTTACCATTAAACTAAAGGTGCAAATCCAAGCGTTAAATTATTTTATCTCCTCTTAAAAGAGGATTTTATATTTAATAGATGTAATAATAACAATAGGGGTTATATTTATTCTAATTAGTAAATATAAATAATATTTAACATATTAAGAATAAATTTTTATTTAGTTAATTTAGTAATGTATAATCTTACAACTTGTTGATATGTAAAGGAAGGTAAAATATATTTAGAAAATACGTAAATTAAGATTAAAAGAGTTAAAAATGTAAAAGAAATCTGATTTACAAAGAAAAAAGGTATTAATTGAGGCATTACACTTAAAGTAGATTTAAAATTTTAAGTATTAAATATTTACACTTGTTCAGCCCCTATTTTTATTTCAGAAAAATAAAACAGCAGGCTCCGATCCCTCACTTATTTTTTAATTTAATTAAAAAAAGGCATAAGGGACAAGGAGAGGAAAAATAGCTTAATTAGTTAAGTTTATTTTTAACGTCCTTATATCGCGCAAGCGCCTTGCTAAATAATAAATAAAGAATTTAAATATTAAATTGATCTCTAAAAAATTTTTATATTTATTTGGTATACCTCGCTTATTGCTCTACACAATAGATCTGTGGCTCCCTAGCAGCCCTTCACCCTATAGCAGAGCATAGGACTCGCTTATTTTTTTTAAGGGAGGTAGTAGTTGCTAGTTTTACTTGTAGTTACAGAGCGAGGTAACACTTATCTTATATTTAATAATAAACGAGTACAACCCTAGCTTTCTTTATCTATAAAGATAAAGGCGCCCTTCTTGCTTCGCATGGAGAGGGATAAGCAAGAGAAAAATTTTTCTACTTTACGCTAAAAATAAGATACTTTATATTTAAATTTAAAAAAAGATCTACCTTTACTATCAAATTTATTGCATTCACTCCGCGGCGCCTTCTATTTTTATAATAAAAAGTAGCCAACCTTTCCGCTTTTCTGTTGAGCTATAGGGGTATTAATATATAGTATTAAATATAAATAATTTATAATTTATATCCCTTTAACTTCTTCTTTTTCCTTCCTATCTACTGCCTTCCCAGCTCGTTCGTTCCCGTAGGGCTGCAGAAGGCTACAGTAAAAAGAAAGCGGTGATCACAGTTTCTAATCCGCCTTGAAAAAAGGGTGCAAGCATAGTAGCGGAATGCGTAACAAAATTTTGATATTTATAAGGTAATTAAGGAAAAATTAGCGAGATTAGGATTTGAACCTAAGCTAACAGATCATGAGACTGTTGTGCTAACCACTACACAATCTCGCTATTATTATTAAAAAAAAGATCTAGATCCGAAGGGGGAAAACATTACTACTACTCGCTTCTTGCCTTCCCCCCCTTTTTATCTATTGATACGCTGTCCCTCTAACGTTGCAGTAAGTACAGGCTCTGCAGGGATAGGGTCGAGTGTTGTCCGCCTTTTATTTGTATTAAAAAAAATATATATAATTTATCCCTTCCCCTGCGAATGCTGCTGCAGAGCAAGCAAAGCGTGGGACGCGGCGAGAGATAGAGTATAGTATAAGAGAAAGCAGGGTTATATATTTATAATTATATGAACACTATAGTTGAAACAAGATTTTACGGATTAAGAGACTTGAACTCTTAAGGATATAATTCCATTCCATCTTAAGTGGAAAGTGTTTACCAATTTCACCAAATCCGCTTTAACTTTAAATTCTTTTTATGCCTGCCGCGAAGCGCGGCACTAGAACAAAATCTCACTTTCCCTTCCCAAAGGGACGCGGAGCAGCAGCATTCGCAGGGGGAGCGGCGATTAATATTTTATCCCTATCTGTGGATGCTCCGCAACAAGAAGAGCGCTCTATCTTGCTCCTGCGGAGCAGGGCATGGAAGGCTCGCTTCTTGCTCCGCAAGTGAATGCACTAAATCCATTAAGACCGAAGGGAATTGAACCCTTATAAGATCCATTATGAGCGAATTGCATTAACCATTTATGCTACAGTCTTTCTACTATATTTAATACGTTATTTAGCATGTACTTACTTCTTAAATAGCAGGCTGCATTATGTTTCTATGTTTCTTGCTCCGCATAAATAGTAAAATTATTTGATTGAGCAAGTGGAACAAGCAGCTCCCGGACAAATATATAAAGCGAAAAACTAATTTTTTTGGACAATATTTTTAACATCTAGTTAAAAGATAAATTAGAAATGCTAAGCTGAGACGCTTGTACATCTATAAATATATACTTTAATATTTCTAATCGATAGATAGATTTATAAAACATATAAATATTTTTTCTTACACTTGCATCCTATATTATAAGCTAATTGAATATATCTCTCCCTTTCCCCAGCATTCGCAGGGGGAGCGGTGCGAGATATAAATAATATAAAACTTATAAAAGAAATGATCTATTTCATATCTATTAGTATCTAGGGGTTGGTTTCCTGCTTATATTCATTCAGCGCTTATCCAATATGTTTGTAGCTACCCAACTATGCTATTCATATTTTATACTCATATATATCCTTTTTTGAAAATAAGAATATAAGTATAAAATTGTAAAAACAATTGGTACACAATTGAAACACAGCCCATTGATCCTTTCGTACTAGAGGGTCTCCCCCTTTTTACTATTTTTCTCTTTAGAGGATAGGGACCATACTGACTCACGTCGTATTAACAATTATGTTATTGTAATGATTCTTTATTCACTACTTCAGTAACTCACGCTACTGTTCAGACTATGTCATCATTTATTCTCAGCTTTTTTTTCAAAGAATGAATGCCGGATTTTCGTGTTAGGTTTATTGTTAGTGATACTCACCTATTAGTCGTTGAACCTTCTTAATATTTCAAGCGCGTAGCGTGTGTAATGTTTCCTTTCCCTTTCTTTATCCCGCTATGAAGAGGTTCAAGGCGGGCCTAAGAAAAGTAGGGCTACGCAGATTTGTTCACTATATTAAGCTTGGCTGCAAATTGACTGATTTTTTTTTCAGTGTTTCTTGCATTTTATCCGGTTATCTTTAAACTAATCACTTAGCGCGAAGCGAGTAATTTAAAGGGGCTAACACTTTAAGATTGTCATGATAAATAGATTATAAACCTATTCTATATAACATACTAGATTCAAAATGAGGTGTGACTAATTCTCTTAGTAAAGTAAATTGTTTTGAACCTATAGTGATTATTCATTGATTTTTTCGATCATGTAAAACTCCAGCATAAATACCTAATCTTTCATTAATCGCTAAAGCTAATTTTACCACATCTGCTAGTTTATAACTATTAGTATAAATTCTAACTCTATTTCTAGATTTATCAAAATTACCATCGGTCATAATGAAATAAGCTAAAACAACAGGATCTAATAATTCAGATATATTAAGGGGAATTATTTTTACATATTTATTTTTTTCAATATTAAAAATATAAAACATATCAAAGTAATAATTAAAGACAGGTAATGAAACAGTTTTTAATCTAAAATTAGTATAAGTCTTTGTTTTACATTTACTTTTAATTTCTATAGTTTTTACAGGAGTTTTTATAAATTCTTTGAATAAAGCTCCAATACTTTCAGCAAAATCTTTATATTTAAAGCCAAAACTCATTTCAAATCTACAATTACTTGTATTACTTGTTCGAGAAATAGAACCGTCACCTAACATTATACCAATTAATATTGAATTAAGTTTATTAGGCAAAAACTCTAAATTTTGGATGTTCTTTTTTTTCAAGTTTTTATTCATAGCCGAGATGTTTAACCGTACTTAGTATAATATGCCTCAATTTAAAATACCTTTTTTCTTAGTGTGTATTTTCCTCACTTGTTGTCTTAAAACAACAAGGATTGTTAAAGGAAATACATCAACCCATTTCACGTACCCTTTTAATCGGCGAACAGCCGAACCCTTCCAAGCTTTTTCACCCGGAGGATAGGATGAAACGACATCGAGGTGCCGAACAGCTGGGACAATGTGTACTCTTACCAGCTACTAGCCTGTTATCCCTAGCGTAACTTTTAACGATTGATCCCCGTCTATTCCATCATATAACGAAGGGTCACTATGCCCTACTTACGTATCTGAGCGACTCCTAAGTCTTTCAGTTAAGTATGCTTACCGCCATTACACTGTGCGCAACCTTTCACTGGTTGATTGATCCCCTTTCAATATCTAGCTATACCTTATTTAAATAAAATTTATCACCTACCTCCCCGCCCGTTGCGCTTACCTTAACTATTAAAAAATAGCGAGGGAGAGTGCAAGAGGGGAAGGGCTGCAGGCGCTTAATGCCAAGCTCTATTATTAAGGCTATAAACCAGTAATAATTTAGAGGCAATATCCTATGTTTTTGTTAGGTTTCTATCTTAGTTTTACTTCTACTTTTGCAGATTTTTTGTATACCCCCCTATTTTCTAACTAAACAATCAAAACCTTAAAAAAAAGTTTTTAGGTCAAGCGAAAGAAAAATATAATACAAGTATACAAAAAAATAATATAGTAATCGCGCAAGCGTTTTATTATATTATAGTAAATTATATTTATAATATGCGTAGGATTCGTACGTTAATTCTATTATCTATAGCAGTAGCTACGCTTTATAAAATTAACGCATTTCGAATTATAAAATAATGCTTTTAAAAAGCTATTAAATACCTCCTTTTTTCTTGCGAAGCAGTGGTATATTAATAAAAAAAATATAGTTATTGGATGTACTTTGATACTCTATTAAAGACTTCCGCCCCAGACAAACAGCCAAATAGCCACATGTACCCCCTAATATTTTTCCTTTGTTTAGCAAGCCCTTGGTAGGGAGAGCTAGAAAAGGTATAAGGTGAGTTAAAGATTTAACCCAGCTTTCCTTAGAAGGTTTCCAATATTCGCTTTAATTATATACTTACATTTCTGCGGAAAAACCGTAAAAACAAAAGTAATAATTAAAACTCCCTAATTTCTATTAAAGAAAGCTGTTGTAGATTAGATCTATAGCTACATACTGTAAAGCTGCTAGGGTCTTCCCGTCCAACTAAAGATAAATGGCATCTGCACCACTAATTCAATTTCACTGAGCAACTCTTAGAGACAGCGGGACCATCGTGATACTATTGATACTAGGAAGACCTCATTTAACACGGACAGTCAAATTTATCATGCAATTAAATAACTCTAAAAAAAAATAATTTATATTAATTTACTGCTTAGGCGCTTTAATCTCTGCGCTAGCGACTCTATTTAAATTCATACCTGATTTGATTTTAAGTATTTGATTTAATACCTCTGCTTGCTCTTGACGGCTAGATGAAATTATATACTCTTTACTTGTTAAAATCTCACATATTTTCTTAAAATCTTCAAAATCCAAACTTTTCATACCTAAAATAGGATATTTGTTAAAAAATGGGATAATAATATTAATAAGATCAGTAATTTTAGAAGTCTGCCAATTGACACTTTTTTCTAAAATTGTTATCTTTTTATTGACCATTCTTACATCTGTTCCTTCTTTTTCTTGCGGAGCAGTAGTAAAATTTGGATCTAAATTTAAAAAGGAAGCAATTCCTTTCAATACTTCTAAATCTCTAATATGTAGATGTATACTAAATCTGGCAAATACACTTGTTTTTGAATTTCTAATTACTATATGAAAAGAACCTTCCCCGCTAGTAAAACCTGATACTCAATTAGGATCAGGTATACCTTTATATAAATATTCTGGTCTGTCCTTTCCTTGAATATATGGAAATGCTTTCTTTAAGTAATCAGGTAAACCTAAATTAAGAGTACTTTTAAAACCAATTATTTCTAATAATCCTCTTTCCGTCAAATGTTCACCCTTATTAATAATTTCAAAACATTGTTTAAATATTAAATAATCAGATGACTTTTGTGTAATTAGAGGATATGTATCAAAATGGTTTAATAATACAGAGATATCTTTGATTGAATCTACTGAATATATAGCCACTTTTTTACTTTTACTTATATTTCCTACACCTAGAGTATTTTTAATAGCTTCTAATAGTGATAGGTCTTTAACGTGTAAAGTAATAGAAAAAACAGGTCTAACTCTTCATTTAGTTTTTAATTCTTCATTTCTTTGTATTTTTATAGTAAAACACCCTTCCGCATCTGTAAATCCAGTTAAAAATCAAGGATTTAAAGGATTGCTGAAGTTACAATCAAGTTGAATAGTAGAAGTAAAAAAACGAGATTTATTATTTAATTGTTTAGAAGGGATTTTGATTTGATAACCTCTTTCGAGGCCCGTTAGAGTACACCTTAAATACATTAAAGCCATATTGCTTATTTTTTTAATGTATCAACTACCGTCTACTCGTTGCTCTTTTACAGAAATAAATTTTGGCTGTGGGAGCTTAATTTCTGATTTAGATCCGCGATAATCCATTTCATTTTCAATCATCTTTTGACTTGTTACCATACCTGAGTAATTACTTCAGCCACTCATAAATTTTCAATTATGGCTTGGTATCAAAAGCTTTAGGACGTCCCCGGAGTTTGATAGTTCATCCCACTTAAGTGTTTTCCCAAAACACTTTGCAGGCCAAGTTATTACGCTACCTTTGGATCCTCATGGTTAAGACCGCAATTAATCAGACATTAGACCAGTAACATTTTTCAATTACCTCTCTTAAATTAATGACATTGTGCAAATCTCGACTCATATACTACTAAATTAATAATTGCATGAATCTGTGTTTTTAGTAAACAGTCGGGGCCCCCGGGTTTATGTTACCACCTTTTTCTAGACAATACTCAATTAAAGTATTGTTAGTTTTATGGCTCTACTTCTAGTCAAACGTACGTAGACAATTTGCCGAGTTCCTTAAAGAGTTTTCGCTCTACGCCTTAGTATACTCTACCTACGAACCTTAGTCGGTTTTGGGTACGGTAATAATAGCATTCGGCACAAAGTCGTGTCGAAGACAGTTATGTTTAGATTCTTTTTCCTGATCCTTTTGTTTTATTAGGACAAAAGATGATATAAATCTAAATTTTACTCATCAGATGCTGCTTTAGCAGCTATACCCTTAGAGGCCGTTTAATTTTCAAGTTTTTTAATATTACTTGTTATCCCTTTCGTATTCGGCGAGAAGTATTATAAACTTCTTTTTACGTTACTCATGTCAGCATTCTCTCTTCAGATAGTCCATAAAATGAAACACTTTATTTCTACCTTTTCTGAATGTTATACTACCTGAATCTATTATTTATTACTTTCCCTAGAAAGGCTGCAATTAAATAATAAATCAACACTATATCGGTAAATATTTTAGACCCGTTAAATTTACGGCGCACAAATAACTTTATTTTAACTAATAGTATTAGTTAAATATTAACTGCTGAGTTGTTACACACTCTTTAAAAAATTGCCACTACCGAGCACATTTCACAGCTGTATTCATAAATCACGGCCTCAATTTCACTTAAATATTATTGGGGGACCTTAATTAGTGTTCTCGACTGTTTTCGTCTTGACTACCCACCTTATCATGAATAGTCTGAATATCTAAAATCAATTTATGTCATTCCGAATCTCAATTCCAAAGGTAAGACTTTCACATCCCCTCAACCTAAACATCCTTTAATAAATATTAAACTTGTTTGGAATGGCCCGTATTGTACCTCCATAAATCTATTAGCTAAAATTTTTTTAGCCTTTTTTAGACTGTCCTCTAAGAAGGTTTTCGTATAAAACCAGCTATCCAGGTTAGATTAGCATTTCACCTCTTACCATACCTCTTCGGAGCCTTCTGCAACAGACATCCGTTCGATCCATTATAATCTGGGCATAGTAAGCTCACCTGGCTTCGGGTCTAATATAAGTAACTCATCCACCATTATCTATAAAAGATTATAAGCTATATATTTAATATATACTATATATATATTGCATATATCAAATTATAGGTCTAATCCTACCTTAAAGAAAAATAAAATTATAAATTTTATTAATATAATTAAGATACTAATAAATTAATTTATTATTACAAAATTATGTAGTCGCTTTCACTAGGGCTTTTAACCTTGCTACTTATATTAACTTGCTGCAAAATATTACCAATATTTTCATACTGGATTAGACTATACCTTCACTATAAATAAAAATATAAAAAATTAGGGGTTATAAATCGAATTTATATAAAAAATGATCAATTATATAAGGTCTAATTAATGTTAGTAGTTGATCTTTAGATTTGCTAAATATATATAATCTGTGACCATTCGTATGTTTATGTATTCCACATTCTAAATTAAACTTTCTTTTTAATATTTCACATAACCTTAAGTTATCTGCTAAAGTATAAGACTCTGTACATAAATAAAAACCATTTTTTGATTTATAACCATCATCCATTATTCAATAAGCAAGACCTCTAGAGGTTAAAATTAATTCTAAATTTAAAGGTATATGTTTAATACCTTGATCATCATAAAAGAGTGTTCTAAATTGATTAAAACAAGGTAAACTTAAAGTTCAAAATTTAATAGATTCATTTATTTCCTTTTTCCCCGCCCTTTTGTCTTTAAAACAATTTATTTTTGGAGGTGTAGAACAATAAATTTCAAACAAAGAATACAAATGATCAATATATGTTTTATTCTTTACTGATTGTTTAAATTGTAATCTATTATTA
>Ga0210397_10000110_pt1 | contig 64494 bp, 61 predicted proteins | sample IncBWH2OmetaG_FD_160126 | JGI IMG/M metagenome (GOLD analysis project Ga0210397, IMG submission 160126) | Forest soil microbial communities from Barre Woods Harvard Forest LTER site, Petersham, Massachusetts, United States - Inc-BW-H-2-O ...
TAAATGATCCGGTTGATCTTAATGTTTCACTTGATGGTGTTTTACAAGAGCCTGGTGTCGCTTACATCCTTAGTACTGATGGCACTCAAATTATTTTTAGTGAGCCACCTATTGCTGATGCTGTTTGCTTTATTGTTTATTTCTCAAAGAGTGCTATTGGCTTTCTAAGTAGTGTTGAACACGACTTGACAATGACTGGTGATGGTACTGCTGCGAATCCTTTGAGTGCGGTACTTGCTTCAGAGGCAACGGGGCTTCCCGGCATTGTCTATGTGCCAGTGAACGGCTTTGCTGGCACACCTAACGCGATCAACTTGGCTCCTGATGGCGGAATCAGTGTTGAAGTCGATTCGGGTAGTGGGCTTGTGGTTTCACCGGGAGCGCCGAACCCGCTTACTGGTAGAGCAACGGGTAGTGTGATCTCTGTTAATCTTGACAGTGGCAGCGCACATGATTTTACTGGTGCAGGGGAATTAACGCTGGTTGTTGCCACTCAAGCGCAAGTTGACGCTGGCACGGACAACGCTAATCCGGTCACGTCGTTGACTTTGGCTCAATCAACTTCACTCGATACTCGCTATGTCAATTTGACAGGCGATACGATGACCGGTCCACTCAACATTCCTGTTCAGCCAGCCGCTCCTAACGAAGCCACCAACAAACAATACGTTGATGAGGCGATTGCTGCCAGTGCGCTTTATCAAGGGGTGTGGCATGTAGCAGCAAACCAACCTGATCTTACTCCTGGAGTTATGAACCCACTTAACGGTTGGTCGTGGATCGCACAGACGATTGACCCAAATATTCCAGAAACAGCGCCGGGTGGCTTGCCCGGCATTATTGGTTTGTTGATTGATAGCGGCGACCGTATTTTGTGGGATGCTGGAAACGGAATATATGATCTGGTTAAAGGTTCGTCACTTAGCATTCGAGAGGCGCGGGCAACTTTTGTTGAAGTTGCTGGTGACTCGATGAGTGGTGATTTAAGATTTACTGGTAATGCACAAATTTTGTTTCCTGACAGTTCTGGGGTGCAACGTTCGTCGCTCGGGCCGCTTACTTTACAAACAGGTAATGGCGGTGAACAGCCACAAATTTGTAATGTTTTTGGATTGAACGGTCGTGATATCATTGACACGGTTAATGGTGACGCACGTTATGTAAACATGACCGGTGATACCATGACAGGGTATCTCACCCTAAATGCTGATCCAATTAATGCTATGCACGCAGCGACTAGAGATTATGTTGATAATCATCTTATTACTCTTGAAGCTTTGAAGGTGGATCGTGCTGGCGACACCATGACTGGGCCGCTTTCTCTGCCGCCTGGTATGCCTACGACTGCTTTACAAGCTGCTCATAAAGTTTATGTTGATCAATCAATTACGACCAATGCTTTATGGAAAGGTGTTTACCTTCCTTCTGTAAATTTTCCTGATCTTAATCCTGCGAGTATGAACCCGCAAGATGGTTGGACATGGTTTATTCAAACTCAAAACCCAGATGTGCCAGAAATTATTCCGCCTAATGTTCCTGGTCTCTCGGGGATGTCAGTTGACTCCGGTTGGATTGTGTGGTGGAATGCGGGTGCTAGTCAATATAATTTGACTAGAGGACCGGGTTTATCTTATACGACAGCGCAAGCTGACTTCGTTAATAAGACTGGCGATACAATGGTTGGGGATTTAAATTTTTCGGCTCTTGTGGGGCTTAATTTAGCTGGTGCAAAAATTGTCTCTAGTGGTCCTCAACTCTATATTCAAAGACCACCGGGAGATAGTCAACCACAGATTTTGAACAATGCTGGTAATCAGGCGAGTGATATTATCGATGCTAGCGGTGGCGTGATGAATGGGGCATTGCGCTGGCCATCGAGTTTGTCTAATGCGCCCCCGAACACTACTGGTACGAGCACTGGTGAGAGACTTCGATTGTGGGATCAAGCTAATGCATCGGGGTTCGGAATAGGTATTGAAGGCGGCAATATGTGGTTCAACACCCAAGTCGCTGGTAATGGTTATAAATTTTATAATGGAGCAAACTTACAGTACACGCTTGGCTCTACTTTTACCTTTCCAGGTGGCCAATTCAACGGTGATGTGAATGTGAATGGCAATCTTAATGTAATAGGCGCAAAATTGATAAATACTGGCGTCTTAGTTGCAAGTACGACACAAAATACACGAGGGGTAGAGCTTCAAGCAACCATTAACAGTGCTGGGGTCAATAGTCCTTGGCTTAGGGGGGTAGACAGCACTGTTAACGAAATGGGTCGGATGTGGTGGGATGGCCCTGGATGGAATGGCCGCTGGGAAGCCAGACTCCATTGGGGTATGAATATGGGCGGTTATGGCTGGTCTGAAAATGGACGATTTGAAACTTATGCATCTGGTGGTCAGCTTTATATCACTAATAGTATTTCTTGTCAATCGCTGACCCAGCGCAGTTCGCGTATGATTAAACATGATATTCGTGCAGTACAGCACGACGAAGTTAATGCAGCATGGGATGCAATTAAGCCAAAACGCTTTAGACTTAATAACCCGCCACCGCCTGTAGATGACCAAGGTGTACTTTTACGTAACCCAACACCGTATCCTGCACCGCGATTGCGTTGGGGGTTTGTCGCTGAAGAAATTGCGGAGCAGGCAGTGCTTGAAGACTTGGTAACGTATGCTGCGCCAGGTACACCTGATGCGGGAGTTGAGGGTTATGATCTTGCTCAATTGCTGGCGCTGACCATTGCTAAGGTAAAGTCACTGGAAATTGAGCTTGCTACTCTCAAGAGTAAACAATGACACAAGCTTTTGACGTAGCAGTTCACGTTCCCACCGCTGTTCCGGTGGTAGGGGATATTATTGAAGTTGTGCAACCTGTCCCGTACAGAACAAACTGGGTTACGCCCCCACCTGGGCTTCAGGGACCAATTGGACCTATTGGCCCACAGGGTATACCGGGACCATTAGGGCCAGTAGGACCAGAAGGCCCCCAGGGTTTACAAGGGTTTCCTGGGCCACAAGGTCCACAAGGTAATGCAGGGTTTATGGGGCCAATGGGACCACCAGGAGGACTTGGGGAGGCTCCCATCAATGGTCAAGTATATGGTCGTCAGGATGGATTATGGGTAGTTGTAACTGCTGGTCCTGGTGGCGGTATTCCTGATGCACCGATTAATGGAACCTCGTATGTACGACTTAACGCAACATGGTCAAACGTAATCGACGCTGGAGCTTTTTAACTCTTGGAGTAAGTATTCATGCCTAATATTATACGCATACTCCGCTCCGCTGTCGCTGGCAATCGTCCTGCCGTATCGGCTGGCGAACCGTATATTAATTTTGCTGATATGCAGTTTGGGGTACACAATGTTGCACCGGTTGATTTGCTCGCCGTTCGGTTTTGGGTTAGTACTGCGACTTACGCGATCAACGATGTGGTACTTAGTGCGGGCGCTCTTTATGTCGCTATTGCGACGAATACCAATTCTCCACCTCCCAGTGTTAACTGGACACCGGTCGTTGGAGCGGCAACTGGTGTTGACAGTTTTAATGGTCGCACTGGTGCTGTTGTTCTTACGCTTGGTGACGTAACAACTGCCTTCCCTGCCGGTGTTACTCCACCGTTGATGAACAGTGCGGCAGCGGTGGGTATTGCGAATGCATGGGCACGCGAGGATCATGTTCATCCGAGTGATACGTCGCGACTAGCGTTAACTGGTGGCACGATGACAGGGCCGCTGGTTACAGCAGTGCCACCGACAGCGCTTGACGCTGTAAATAAAGCCTATGTTGACACAGCAGTTGGCAATCTTCAGTTATTCTTGGGGACATGGCAAGTTGCAACAGATACACCTTCTATTATGGGTGGTGGCGCAAATTCTGGTGATTATTATATCGCTGTTACTGCTAACCCAACTGTTCCCGAAAACGCACCCGCTGGTATTCCTGGCATTGGCGGCACCTCAGTAGGTAATGGTGACTTAGTAATATGGAATGGTACAATATGGCAACAAGTAATTGGTTCTGGTCTTGTTAAAGCAGAAGCTGATCAGTTGTATGTTTCGTTAACTGGTAGCACTATGACTGGGCCGCTAACTCTGAACGCAACTCCTACAGCACTGAGTAACAATCTTGTGGCTGCAACTACAGCTTACGTTGATAATGCGATCATCGACGCTGGAGCTTATTAAGTGGTCAATATTATACGAAATCTTCATAGTGCATCACCGGGTGTTCGCCCTGTTGGTAAATCATTGGGTGAGATTTACACGAACCTAGCTGACATGCAGTTAGGTGTTGTTAACAACACAAACACTGCTATTGATTTGATTGCAGTAAGATTTTTTAGTACATTGGCAAGTTATTTCACTGGGGATTGTGTTCTTTACAATGGGAAAATTTATATCGCCAATGGTAATTTTGGACCGGGACCATTTAACTTACTTGACTGGAACGTTGTCACAATCGCAACGGACCTCAACCTTTATATGCCTCTTACGGGGGGCACGTTCACCGGCGTTGTTATATTTCCTGCTAACAACAGTGTGGTGATTAACGGAGCAGCGGCAACCCAGCGAGCGCTTCTAGCTCAGACTGCTGGCGTTAACCGCTGGCAATTACAGTTTGCTGACTTCACCGCTGAAACCGGTGCTAACTCTGGGAGTAATTTTGTCCTTACGCCTTGCAACGATGCAGGCAACCTTCTCCCTGCCGCTCTTAGAATTAATCGTGCTACTGGGGTTACTGACTTCGCAGTCACTCCCACTGTTGCAGGTGTGCCTATTGGTGGGGGTGGTGGTGCAACTGTTAGTGATACGGCTCCTACTAATCCATCAGAAGGAGATTTATGGTGGGATAGTGTTGGCGCACAAATGTATGTTTGGTACGTAGACCCCACTACTTCTCAGTGGGTGCCAGTAATTAGTAGCACTGGACCTCCAGGACCAGTTGGGCCAGCAGGGCCAATAGGGCCACAAGGGCCAGTAGGTCCACAAGGACCGTCAGGGACGCCCGGTGTTGGCACATATCTTCAAACCCAGCCTGCGACCACCGCGGGAATCAACCTTGTTTCAGGCTCCCTTGTGGACATCTTGTCGCTCAATTTGGGAACCGGCGTTTGGTTTGTCACTGCACAAATGCCGATCTATGGCACGACCACTAGCTCAGCCACTTTCCGGCTTTGGGACCACGGTGCAAACACCATCGGTGCGGGGATTACTTTTATCACCGCCGCTGCTGCTCGCAACTATGTAACGGTTTGCGGATTCGCCGTTAATCTGCCGACCGTCTGGATCGGGGTGCAGGCGAATAACGCGAACATGTCCATAAACCCCGGCGTATCGAATTTTGGCACAATCGATGTGCAGATGACCGCTTTTAGGATCGCATGATAGACTTTCCCGCCAATCCAACTATAGGCCAGCAGTTTACTGCTGTTGGAATTACTTGGACCTGGGATGGGGTTAAATGGACATTTGGTACTAGCGGTAGTGGTGATAAAATCGATATTGCGTTGTTCGGTGATGGCTCGGACAATGCAGCGACGATCTCCATTCCGACCACGTTGACCCGTGACATGTACTATTCCAACCTCACGATCAGCCCTGGGGGTGCGCTGGTTTGTAACGGTTGGCGCGTTTTCGTTTCTGGTATTCTCGATATTTCGGCGGCTGGGGCGGGCGCAATTACCGCTTGCACTGTTCCCGCTGTGTCCAGTACGAGCGGCGTCAACAATTCAATGGGTGGCTGGGGCGCTGCCAGTGGCTTGTCCGGCTCTGGGAGTGTGTTGGGCTCCTCGCCGACCGTTCCGACAACTGTCGCGATTGTCGGCGGCGCAGGCGCGGCGGGTGGGGCGGGCGGTTCTAGTGCTGGCGTTCTTGGCGGTGGCAATGCCGGAGCGGTAGCGGCAAGTGGTTATACTATTGCTCGTCAGCGTGTTCTGACAACTTCGCTTGGCGGGTATCCCGGTAAAACCTATGCTGGTGGTGTTCCTGGCTCTGGAGGTGGTGGAGGCACCGGCTCTGGTGCGGGGACTGGGTGGGCAGGTGGTGGTGGTGCTGGCTGGCTTGCTCTATTCGCACGCACCATTAACCGTGGTGCTTCGACAGCGGTGGGCGCGATCAACGCGGCGGGCGGCAACGGTGGCAACGGGGTTGCTGGTACGACTGCGCCGTCTGGTGGCGGTGGCGGCGGCGGTGGCGGTGGCGGTGGCTGGGCCAACATTGTTTTTCGTTTTCTGACCGGGGCGGTGGCAACCAACGCGATCAATGCCTCGGGCGGCAATGGTGGCAATGGCGGTCCAGGCGCGGGCGTCGGCGGTGCAGGCGCTGGCGGTGGTGGTGGCTGGGCTGGCTATGTGACGCTCTACAACGTTGCCACTGATACGGTGACGAACTTTGGAGGGACGGGGCCGGGACTGATTAGCGGTGCAACCGGTGGACCGGGTGGTGCTGCGTTGGTGACATTATGATCACGATCACTGATATTCACGGTCGAGATATTGATATCGATATCAATGTTAACGGCGATGATATTTATACTCTTGCGGGTATTGTTTTGGTCGTTCCAACTGGAACGCCACAAGATGTTGCAGTGAACACGATTGAGGCAATGGCTCCGTGGGATTATGTAGCACCATTACCGCCAACGACATCGGTTCCTGTTGGTGCCGGTAATCTGAATTACATTATCAACGGTGATATGTCAATTGATCAGCGTTTTAATGGCGGTCCTAACACAATTGCCAATCCGCCTACGGGCGCATATTATTATACTTTAGACAGGTGGTCGTATTCCGCTGCCCCAGGCAGTACTCTGTCTCAAACAATGAGTCGCTATTTAACGAGTACTTTTTTAACGCCGCCACCCCCAGGATTCCCTTATTGTTTGCGCTATCTACGCAATGCCAATTATTCTCCGCCTGGTAATCATGCCGTTTATCTCAGTCAAGGAATTGAGGGTGATTTAATTTCTGATCTTCTCTGGGGTACGTCAGATGCGAAACCTGTAACATTGTCCTTCTGGGTTTACTGTAGTGTTGCCGGCCTTCATGGCGGATCTATTAAGAATCCTAATACTGTTGGTGGACGTGGATATCCTTTCAGTTACACGGTTCCAGTTGCTAATCAATGGTCGTTTCAAATTATTCAAATTCCAGGCGATGCTACCGTTGGTGCGTGGCCAATTGGTAATGGATTAAGTATACAGCTTAACTTTGCTCTCAGTGTTGGTGGCGTTTATGCTGCTACTCCTGGTGTATGGGGACCAGGAGCAAATATTTTTGGTTCAGTTGGACAAGTTGGTTTAAACGGTATCAATAATACTTTTGCGATTACAGGAGTAAAATTAGAGGTTGGCAATGTTGCAACGCCATTCCAGTCAGAAACGCCAGCAAAAAAACTGGCAGATTGCCAACGGTATTTTCAGATTATTGGTGCGCCAGGGACACCAAACCGTGGTTCACTTGGCGCTTCAAGCTATTCAAATTCGACTACTTTTGTTAATTACGCTGGAGTGTCATACCGTACTTTGATGCGGGCGCTTCCCACGGTGACGCTATCAAATCTGACTCAGCAGCAAGTGACTAGTATGCAAATAGGCACTATTGGTAATACAGCATGCGTGGCTCAATGGCTAAATAGTCTTACTACATCAGGGGGTCAGCTTTTCTACACGTTAAACCTTGATGCAGAACTCCTCGGACCTAGTGCTGGTTTCCCATAACATGACTTACACACTCACCAACGACCCAGGAATTATAGTTCGCGATGAAGATGGCGCGTTTATTCCTATGGACCCATCGAACGTAGACTATCAGGTTTATCTGGCGTGGGTTGAAGAAGGGAACGAACCGAACCCAGCACCTGGCATACCAACGCCACCAATAGAAGATGTCACACCCACCATAGAAGAGCTTGCTGAAGCCACCGCTGATCAGGAACAACGCATCCAAGTGCTTGAAAACCAAATGGCAACGTTTCAAGCCGAGTTGAAACAAATATCGGAACGACTTACTCCGAGAGTTAAAGGGGCTAAATAGCCATGACATCAAGAGTTCAAACCCTTCGTTCTGCCGTACCGCTGGTGCGACCTACGGGGCGTCAACCGGGAGAGTTATACGTTAATTACCCTGATAACCAATTGGGTGTTATTAACGTTTCTGCTGCTCCAATTGATTTGATTGCAATAAGATTTTTTAGTCCTTTAACAAGTTACAATATTGGTGATTTCGTTGTTTATAGTGGAGATATATGGCACGCTCTTGCACCTTCTCCACCTGGCCCCTTTATTACTGCAAATTGGGCAACGGTAACTGGTACTGGTGGTACAGGCGGTGGTGGAGGTGTAGGTATACCTGATGCTCCGTTTGATGGTCGATTGTATGGTCGGCAAAGTGGAGTATGGTTGGCTGTTCCAACTGATTATTTACTCTTGAGCGGCGGGACTTTATCAGGGCCGTTGGTACTCGCCGCTGATCCGACTCTTCCTCTTGGTGCTGTTACCAAACAATATGTAGACGCTAATTCTAGCACCGGTGGCCCTTTTCTTCCGTTAGCTGGTGGTACTTTAACAGGGCCACTTGCTCTTAATGCTGACCCAACAACCAATCTTCAAGCTGCTACAAAACAATATGTAGATGCACATTCTGGCACAGGTGGAGGTGCTGGTTATCTTCCGTTAACCGGTGGCACTCTAACAGGACCGCTCACCCTTGCCGCTGATCCAACTGTTCCTCTTGGCACTGCTACAAAAGAATATGTTGATAATAGTATTACGGCAGCAATTGCTGGTATTAGTGGCGGGGTTGCGTCTAATACTAATTATGTTGTTAACGGGGATATGATACTAGATCAACGTAATAATCCTGCATCGATTACAGTTACTGGTGGATTATATTATCCGGCTGATTTTTGGACCTCAGCCAATCTTCAATTGAGAGCAGGGACTTTACAACGAGTTACTATTACTTTGCCTACTGATCCTTTTTTTGTTGCTAGTAACTTGTCTAATTATCTTATGTTTACGCCGACTCAACTTACATCAATACTCAGTTCTGATTATACTTATTTCCAAGTAGCACTTCCTCTTAACAGTATGGCCGCAGCTTTGGCTGGCACGCCAAATGCAAAACCGTTAACATTGTCATTTTGGGTTAGATGTGCTACTTTAACTGGGACATTTAGTGGGTCATTAGTTTTCATTGGTGCCGGGGCACGGTCATATCCGTTCACTTATACTATTCCAACAGCTAACTTATGGACAAAGATTACAATCCCAATACCAGGCGATACGAATTCTCAAGTGTGGTCTCTTAATCATATGTCTGTTTATTTTGATATGGGTTGTGGGTCGTTGTTTCGTACGACTGCTAATGCTTGGGTTAATGGTGAATTTTTCGGTGTTACTGGATCAGCGACCCCTTGTACAACTCCTAGTAGAAGTTTTTCTGTTGGTGGGGTTAAACTAGAAATTGGTAATGTTGCAACACCTTTTATTCCTTCGAACCCTAGTGCGGTATTGGCGGCTGCACAAAAATACTATCAGAGTTATAGTAACTTGTCAGTTAGTGGTGCTGTTATGGGTATTGGTTCGAGTGGTTATGTTATGAATAATTCATTTACATTTCCAGAAATGGCAGGCGTTCCAACAATTACTGTGTCACAGGGTAGTATTGCCAATACGAACGCAGGGATAGCATCAATAGTGTCGGGTTCAATTACACCCAATTCGTTTCAAGCACAGGCTTCTACCAATGTCGCTACGCCACCTGGAACGTGTGTTAGTAATTTTAATGCTGTTCTGTCGGTGTTAACTTAACTCTGGGAGTAAACAATGCTTGACTTCCCTGCTAGTCCGACAGTTGGGCAACAGTTCACTGCCGGAGGTGTAACGTGGACTTGGGACGGAGCTAAATGGACAGGCAGTGGTGGGGGTGGTACAGGGGGTGGTGGTATCCCCGATGCTCCTTCCAACGGTCAACTCTATGGTCGCATGAATGCAACATGGTCAGTTGTCCCGACTTCAAGTGGTGGCTTACCTGATGCACCGTTAGACGGTCAGACATATGGTCGTAATAATGCGGCATGGGTGGTTGTTCCTACCACTGGTAGCGGCGGAACAACGATCCCAAATCCGTTACAGGTTAATGGGGCTGGGGCATCTGGTTATACAGGCACCCATGTTGCTTCTGCTGCTGATTTGTTTCTTAATAAGACTGCTTCAGGTAATCAATCGACTGTTAGTGGTACAACAAATGGTTCACTTCGCTGGCAACTTGTTTTGGGTAATGAGAGCCCAGAAGGTTCTGGTGACAGTGGTTCGGGTTTCGATCTTGTTTCATTTACTAACAGTGGCGCTCAAAAGGGAATACCGTTACAAGTTGATCGTGCGACTAATGCAACTGTAATTAATGGTATTGGAGCTACAACTCCTATTGGGGGGTTTTCGGCAACAGGTGCAAACCTTATTATTAATAAACCGGGATCGGGCCATTTAGGACAACTTAATTATATGAACAATGGTTCGTTCAGATGGCAGATTGGTAGTAATGCCACCGCTGAAAGTGGTAGTAATAACGGATCGGGATTTTTTATACAACGGTTTAGCGATAGTGGTTCAGCACTCGGTTTGCCTTTACAGATTGACCGGCCTACTGGCACATGCACGTTTGCTGTTGCCATTGTTAACGGTGCTTCGGATGCCAGACTAAAAGAAAACGTTAAACCCTTAGAAGGTTCACTTGACAAGGTTTTGGCACTTCAAGGTGTATCGTTTAACCTTATAGCGACACCTGATAAGCCAGAGATCGGACTAATCGCTCAGGACGTTCAACCAATCGTGCCTGAAATTATTCAGGCATACGACGCAACTGGGCCGGATCACCATCAATCTGAGTCAATGCTGGCACTGGATTACCCCAAGCTAACTGCGCTTCTGATTGAGGCAGTGAAAACCCTAACCGCTAGAGTAGCAACACTTGAAACTGCCCTAGGAAGTGGCACATTTACGTTTACTCCGGGAGTACGACAATGAGCAACGGTAAACATAACCCTCTGCTTGACCCTAAAACTGGGCATACGGTTTATGCCCCTGAAGGGCTACCGCAACAAGACGTGCTTGGGGTTGCACCACAACCTCATATGGCTGAACCCGCAAAGCCAGATCACATGATGACAGACATTACTCATGATGAAATGGCAGCGGGGAAGCGAGCATCAGATTATTATTCGCAAAGACGTCAAGCTGAACTCGACTATGGGAGTAACTTCGCACTACGACGTATCGAACGTATCAAAGAACATCATCTGACGCACAAGAAGTAAAATGGCTGTACTTAATATTTCTGATTTTAGCGGCATGTTGCCGATTAAAGACCCCACACTCCTGCCGGATAATTACGCGCAAGAGTGCAGCAACACGTTTTTGTATCGTGGTGGCTTAAGGGGTTTTCGTATTTCTCAGCCAGTGTTTACATTGGTACGCCCTTCTACGAGTAAGCAAGTTTACCGTATACCGTTGAACGATAACATTGAAGACTGGACGAATTCAGTATGGTTAGAATTTCCTGATCCATTTATGAGTGTTCTTCGTAATCCAACGGTAGGGGACCAATATAATCGTTATTACTTTTTCCCTTCAGACAAGTTTGTGGCTGACGGTGGCCCATGGATGAATGTCCCGTTTTATGCGCCGTTGTCGAACATTCAGGCTGGTGGACCTTTTTATGTTTTGGGTATCACGGCTCCTACTACGGCTCCATTGGTTCATGCTCCACTAACAAGCGGAAGTTTAGGCACCAGTGCTCCCTCTGCTGTCGGTGCTACAACTTTAAACTTTATAAATACGCCTGCTGTTTCTGTTGGAATGACTGTTGCTGATGTTACGGTTCCAGCGGCTTTATTGTCTGGTACTGCGGTGATAGCCCCTGTTACAGCGACTGTAGTTACTATAAATAATCCTGTAGCTGCTCCTGGTGTTGGTACTGGAGATGCTATTACTTTTACTGATTTAGCAGAGGTTCGTTCATACGTTTACACATATGTTAGTGCATATGATGAAGAAGGCCCACCTTCACCGCCAACTTTGGGAACTGGTGGCACCAGTGGTAATTGGAAAATTACAGTTTACTCCCCGAGTGCTAGTGATTTGTTAAATCGTAATTTAGCGTATATTAGAATATACCGTACTGTAACAGATGCTTCGGGTAATGCAACTTTTTATCAAGTTGTACAATTACCTATTAGCACAACGCCTGGTGCAGCGATTGTTTATGACGATCAAAATTCTCCTACTGTTATTACCAATAACGTGATATTACCTTCTGTGTTATACACAGGCCCCCCTGCTGGGTTGCAGGGTGTTGTTATGATGGCTAACGGCATCATGGCAGGGTGGACCAATGACCGAGAGATTTGGTTTAGTGGTGCTTTTATTCCTCATGCTTGGCCTGCAACCTATGCCCTTACTGTGGACTTTCCTACTGTTGGTCTTGCTGCTGTTGGTTCTTCGCTGAGTGTGATGACACAAGGTCAACCGTTTATTGCTACAGGAGTAACCCCTGATACCATGACTATTGGTAAGGTTACAGCCAATGAGCCGTGTATTTCACGCGGGTCAATATTCCCGGCAGGAGAGGGGGTGTATTACGCTTCGCCCTTTGGGTTGATACTGGTGAACACTTCAGGTACGATCAACACTACTCAGATGTTTATGGAGCGGGAGTTCTGGAATAGTTTACAGCCCCAAACGTGGGCAGCGGGACGACTTGGGCTTTCTTACATAGCTGTGTTTACTGGGGTTATGCCTGCCAATAACAACGGCCACAATGGGTGCGTGATCGACTTTCTAGAGAAAAACGTACCGATGAGTTTCCTTGAAAGCGCTGTGGCTCCTATTGATAATTTATTCTGGGATCAACTATCAGGACAAATATTTATTATTACTCAGGGAGTAGTTCGATGGCTTAACCCGCCAAGCGGGGGAACATTACTCCCGTGGTATTGGATCAGCAAGAATTATCGTTTGCCAAAGCCTGCACAGTTTAAAGCGTTCAAGGTTGATTTTTCGGTGCCTCCCGAGGTAACAATACCCCCTCCCACTGCCGCTTCTAGAAACAACAATCAAACTCAAGTGTTTAACCCAGCTACACAGTATTTGACTGTTACGATTTATCGTGGTCTGGATAGCCCGGTTGAAGACCCTACTGACGCTGTGGTTATTCGTGAGGTTGTAAAAAGTGGAGAAACTATATTAATACCGGGAGGTTTTAAGGATGACTTTTGGACTATTATGTTTGAAGGCCAAGTCAATGTAGACTTGTTTAAAATGGCAACTAGTGTAAAGGAGCTTTCTAAGTCATGACGGGTTCTCCATATATTACAATTCCTGATCCGGGCGCGACTCAAGCTTCAATGTCTGCGGCTGTGCAAGCGTTGAAACATGATGTTAATTTGTTGATTGTTAATTCTCAAACTGACGAACAAACCCTTAATCTTGTAGGGGCCAAAGTATTTGCGCTGCAACAAGCATCAGTAGCGTTTAAAGATGCACCTGCTGACGGTAATGCTTATGGGCGTAGAAACACGACATGGGTAAAAGTGTTATCACCGAATGATATTCAATTAACAATTGTTACTCCTGTTAATGCGACCAGTGATCATAATGCTTCTCTTCTCGGTGTCCCAGTAGGCGGCATATACCGTAATGGCTCACAACTGATGGTGAGGGTAGTTTGATCCGTTTCAATGATGCTCATGCCGTGCAACTTATCGCTAACGCGGCGAAAGTTCAATTTGTGCCTGGGCTGCATCATTGTATTGCCGAGTATGATCACAACGACATACTTCGCGGAGGTGTATTTTTTACTGATTATCTTGGAGGTAGTATTCAGGTGCATGTTGCTGGGTTTCGTCCAAACTGGGCTACCAAGGTGTTGTTATATTTAACGTTCCAGTTTCCCTTTAAAATTTGTAAGGTGAAAAAACTTATTGGGTTGGTGCCAGAAAGTAATGTTCAGGCACGTAATTTAAATTTACATTTAGGGTTTATTATTGAGTACTTAGTGGCAGACGTGTTCAATTGGACAGATGCCCCAAATGGTATGTATGTTATGAGCATGTACGCACAAAATTGTCGCTGGTTGGACATGTCTGCTCCGAGAGTAATCGTAGCACCTCCTGCAAGAACCAATCAACTTGTTCTCCCTTTGGAAGCGATTGATCATACTCTAATGACGGTACAATAACATGGGCAATGCAAAAGGCGGACAAGCAAACTCTTCTGGTGTGTTCGCTGCCTTAGCGAGTGCCCAAGCTGCTGATCAGGCTTATGCTCTTGGTCAACAACAATTACAGTGGGCACAGACCCAATGGAACCAAGAACAGCCACAAGTACAACAGGTCATTTCAACCGACATCGCCGCCCAGCAACAACAGACAGCTTTTGCAACAGAGCAACAAAACCTATACGAGGGAACGTATCAACCCCTTGAACAACAATATGCGCAACAAGCACAGGATTGGGCAACTCCTGCTCAACAGAACCTTAACGCTGCTGCGGCTGAAAGCAATATTGCTGAAGCGTCAGAAGCACAACGGAACTCTGCTACAGAGCAACTTGAAGGCTACGGGATTAATCCTGGGAGTACAAGATTTGCTGGGCTTGACATTGCATCGCGTACAACCCAAGCAGCGGCAGAGGCTGGGGCAGGTACAGCAGCTATTCAACAAACGAAACTACAAGGACTAGGACTGGAGGCGGGTGTTGTCAATACAGGCCGAGGTTTACCTAATACTGTTGCTGGTCTATCTAGTACTGGAGTAGGCGCGGGCTCCGCCGCTGCCGCTTCAGGGCAATCGAACATAGCAACTGGTTCCCAGGCAATGACTGGCTCAACAGCATTTACCAATGCTGGTTCTAGCGCCATGAATACTTACGTGAATAGTGTGAACGGTTATAACCAATCACAATTGGGTTACGCCCAAGTTGGTGCTGCACAAAGCATGGGGTTCGGTGCTCTCGCTGGTGGTTTGATGGGTAACGCGATGAGCTACTTACAAGAGGGTGGCCCTGCAATACCGCCTAACCCCGGTACTAACCCAGGTAACGTAACTGCTACTCCGGGAGTAACCGCGCAATCACCCAGTGCGATACCACCTCAAGGTACACCAGGAGGGGCTATCCCCCATACAGCATCACCCTCTGGGGGCCAACAAACCGACGACGTTCCTGCTCGCTTGACCGTGGGTGAGTTTGTTATCCCCAAGGACGTGGTACAGTGGGAAGGTCAAAAGAAATATTATATGGACATCGACAAAGCGCGTATGGCAAGACAACAAACAGAACAGCGCTCCGATGTCGGTGGTGAACACGGTTACGCGCCTCCTGCTCGACCGACGTTCGTGTCCCGTCCACAAGCCCACGTACAAAGCGGTGGGGTGATACCTCCTGCCAATGGTAATTACGATGGGGCTGGGCCAACCACTTATGGCGCACAAGGCGCTATCCCTTCTCAACGATATATCCAGACAAGAGCGGTGGGCTAAATGGCTTACGCCGGTAGTTTTGCCAAGGGGTTTATTGACGCTTTTCTAGCGGCTCAAAACCAGGGTATGAGGCGTCGTCATTACCAAATGATGAACGACTACTACGCTTATAAAATGAAATTAGACGGATACGACGTTGCTTCGGGTAAATTTATTAACCCTGCTACTGGTAAGCCAGAGTATGACTCACAGGCACAATATTTTAAAGCAATGCAAAAAATGTTTCCCCAAAAAAGTATGTTTGGTGCGCCTGCTGGGGATGGGGGTGACACCCAACAAGAAGAACCCGGCAAAGGCGAAAAGGGAACTTACTCATTAGCACAGATGACCCAGATGGCTGAAAAGGCTGGGTTCCAAGGTGAGGACGCTGCACACATGGCAGCACTCGCCCAAGCTGAAAGTAATGGCAACCCAGGTGCTGTTGGTAGTGCTGGCGAGATTGGCTTAACCCAAATCAACCCCCATGCGTGGGGGGATGAAATGGCTAACTCGGCCAAAGACCCACAAGAAGCATTCAACGCAGCTTTTAAGGTTTACAAACAACAAGGTTGGGGTGCATGGTCAACTGATCCGTCGTCGCCTCATTTTACTCCCGGTAACAATGGGATGCGGTTTTTCGAAGCTGCTAAGAAAGCTCAGGCGGCAGCGACAGCTATGGCTGCGCCCACTGACACATCTACGGCAAAAGCTCCTACCCCTAAGACTGCAAAGAAAGCACCACCTCCTGCTCCTACTCCTGTAGTAAAGAAACCACAGATCGCTCCTGACGACCAAGCGGCAATCCCATCACCGACTCAACCCACCTCTGCCGCTCCTGAACCCGAAGACGTTGCTATGGGTCCACCTGACCCACAGTGGTCAACGTATAACGCCCCTGCGATTTTAAAACAGCCACCTCCTTCACCTCCGCCACAAGCACAACCCGCTCCTGCCGCTGTACCTTCACCGTCTGCGCCTCCACCCTCTGATGCTGGACCGGATACGTCTGCACCGCCTCCACCTGATAACAATACAATGATGTCCGCAAAGGGAGGGGCTATACCTTATAACTCTTATAGGTTTACCAAGTACGATGATGGTGGATACGTTAGTTCGGATAGTACTCCGGTAGTAAGTTCGGATGCGAGTGTTCAGGGTGACACCCAACAAACTCAACAGGGTGCTGCCCAGATGGGTGCTGCTGCGGGAGCAATGGGCTCGTCTGCCACGAAAGGATTTGAAGGCGCTCAAGATAGAAAATACGAGAATGCCCTACGTAAAAGTTTTACACCTAATACTTCAAGTACAAGGTCTGTTCCATCGTTGTGGAACCTTCCGCAAAACCTTAAGAATTCTCCGGCAGGGAAGTTTTTTCAAAACCCCGGTGCAGCAATGCAAGCAATACCGGGTACTATTGCACAAAACTTCCAAACGTCCCCTGTTGGACAAATGATGTCAGGCGCATCTGGCTATCAACGTGGTGGGGCGGTTGCTACCAGAGTAACTAAGTTTGATGACGGTGGGGATGCTGGTGGGACTGGAGAGGGTGTAACAGGTTCTAGTACTACTGGGGGTACTACTACAAACACGACTAATGTTGGTGGTGTTACCGCAGTAACTGGAGACACCACGACTGGGTTTAGCGCTGCTGATATGGGTCATACCAGTAATGCTGGGGGTAGTGCTGGTAGCGAAGGAGGTGGTTCAGGAACAAGTGGTACGAGTGCAGCGCCTGGACTCGCCGCAGCAGTCAACAGTATGGTCAATGCGATATTTGGAGGTCCAGCAAGCGCCCAAACTCTTAGCCCAAGTCAAAAAGCGTCGTTACAGTCTTCATTGGCTCAGTTAGCAGAAGCAAGGGGGACAAGTGTATCAGAGATGCTTGGGCCATCTGGTGGGAACACCGGTTTGAGCCCTTCAGCGTTAGCAGCTTTGAGGGGAGCAGTTAACCAAAACGCGATCAGCTTTGGGCCGCCGGGCGTTCCGAGTTTAGGCGTGCCAGAGGGTGTTGGTGGACAGGGTGCTGCGCCGGTTGGAGCAGTGACGACTTCAGCTTTAGGGCCTCCCGGTACTGGTTCTAGCCCTGGTTCACCCACTGGCCTGAGTCCATCCGTAGTTGCTGACATCAATGCTCAGATGCAAGCCTATGCACATCAAAAAGGATATCTATCGGGGATGGGGACTCCGGGGTTTCCAAACCCACCTTCCGGTACTAATGCTTTAGGCTTCCCCGCTGCTAACCCTTCTATAGGTCCAGGGGGTGCGCCGCAAGGCACAGTGGCTCCTCCCGGTACTTTGGGACCAGCCCATAACTCGGGTGTAGCTGGTCCTGGTCCCAGTGCTCCCGGTGGTATAGCTGGTCCCAGTGCTCCCGGTGCCCCCGGTCTCGGTCCCGGTGGTGGAGGTGTAGCTGCTGGCCCGAGTGCCCCAAGTGGACCTAATGCGCCTTCACAGTATGCTAGTAGTATGATGGGGCAGGGTGTAGCACCTCCTGGCATGGCTAATCAGGGTTTTGGTGGTCAAGGGCTTGCTCAAGGTGCAGAGGCAGTCAGCCAAGCACCAGTTACAGGTGGCGCATTCCACGGCGCTCCTGCGCCCAATGTCGGGCGTGTTGCCAAGGGTGGTCCTATACGTAAATACGCGGCAGGGGGAGCGGTCACGTTTTTCGCTGATGGTGGTCCCGCTGACCAGCAACCCGTTGTTCAGCCCGCCCCAATTGATTACTCTGGGAGTCAAGTTACCGCTGAACAGCTTTCAGGTGGCTCTACCGCTTCTGCCGCAGATGACACTGAAGATGCTCGCGACGATGCTGAAATGCAACGACTAGACATGGAGGGTCCGTCAGAAGACGGCTTGCCACTGGGTACACCTCAAATTTCTGACTCGTTTGGTAATCCCTCTCAAGGCGCATCAGATGGTGTTGTTGCTGGCGCACAGTCGCTTATCGCTGACAATAGCCTTGGACCGCAAAGTGCAATACCTTCTCAAGGCGAGTCAGGACAAGGTACTTTCTATGATAAAAAGAACGATATGGACGGCGACCACAAAAACGCAGTTGATCAGGCAGTAGACCCAGACGGTCAACTTAGTCCCAATATGAGACATTTAGCGTCGATAGAGAGTATCTACAAGTATGGTGTATTGACCGGTCATGAGAAAGATGGAGCCGCCGCTGCCGGTGCTTACTTAAAAAATCTTGTCACTGAAGGACAGGATTATGGCGACAAAGCACTAAACGCACTCAGAGACGGGAACCTCAACGATGCCGTTGGCAATCTTGTAGCGGGGTATCATCAGATACCTGATGGTATGCACATGAACGCTAAAGTCAACGATGACGGTACAGTTCATGTCCAGCAAGTTGATTTACATAACAAAGTTCAGTGGGAAGGTGATGTTGGTAAAGACGAACTAGCGAAAGCAGCGGGTCAGCTTAGAAATGGCCAAGCGTTTTGGAGTGTTGTTGGTCAGTCAATGGCGAAGTACGATCCTAAAGACGGTGCAAAAGTACCGCTTGATACTGCACAAAAAATATATGACAACGCTGATAAACAAATGCTTCAAATCGAGCGAGGTATACAAGGGAGATACTTTCAGGGTAACAACCCAATTGTTAACGGTAGGGTCGCTTATGAACCACAGCCGCCAACACCAACAGGCAATGCACGGTTTGATGGTATGCAACGACAACAATATTTAAACCAACACCGTGAATGGCAGGGTTATGTAGAACAAAATGATAAAACAGCTAAGAACGATACTCTGGCTGCAAAGACTGATTACATAGCCACACATCGTGCATTACTTAGAACAGCATTAGGACAAAATAAAGAAGCAGTTGAGCAACAAAAACTCGTACAAAGCCAAGAGGCTGATATCTCAAAGGGTATAACCGCAAAGAGTAAAGAACTCGCGAAAACCGCAGAGCTTCGACAGAAGGCAGATGAACTGGAAAACAAACCTCTTAACCTGAGTGATACTTACAAAGAAGATGTAACTGGTAAGAAATCTATCGTTGAAACTGCAAACGATTATACTTATGGGAAACCTGGTGTTCCTGGTATAGGTGCGACACCGGGAGAGCCAGCCGTGCCTGCTATTGTGTCAAGTGATGCGGCAGAAGCGAAAAAGAACGGTAATATTTTCTTACCCAACAAATCTGACCAAGATATTATACGTGACGTAATAGGCGACGGATACGCACACGCCAAGGGTAACTTGCCCATGGACGAGGTTGCTTCTGCGGTGAAAAACCTTTATCAAACACCGGACCCAAGTAAAGTTCATATTGACCCACTAGCGAAAGATGGTCGTCCTATGGTTGGCACTGGTACGCCAGCGTTCTATCAGATTACTACTCCTGGGAGTAGACCATTCAGGGTGTCATCTGACACGTTTAATGCCATGAAGCCTACACTGCAAAAAGTCTATAAGCAACGACAAGCTGACGCTGAAGCCAGTAAACCAGCACCAGAAGCCACCCCCGCTGCCGCTATACCATCTCCTGCCCAATCGGGTCCACCGAGAACCGGTGGCGCATTACCGCTACCTAGTTCAATGCAACCACCTGCTGCACCGCAACGTGGAACGCCAGCACAGCCTCCAGGTTGGTTAGACTGGATTGGTAAACATATGTTTACGGAAGATCAACCACCGGCTCCCCAATGATTATTCTCTTTATAACTTTTACTATAAGAGTAACATAGATGCCATCGCTCAGTGATTATCTTGGCGATGATTATGCTCAACCGATTGGTGACACCCAACCACCGGAGCCTGTTGCACGCACACCGGAAGAACTCGCTGAAGTTCCCAGTCTTAGTGACCATGCTTCTTATCTCGCTAACGTATATCATAACTCGCTTGCAGGTTTACATACAGCATTAGGGTCAATAAGTGATGACCCAACTATAACCAAGCAACATGATCAACTCGCAGACCAAGAACGCTCTAAGGCGTCAGACGCTTTTGACGACATGTCTCTCGCCGGTCGAGAAGCATCCCAAAGTTGGAATAAACACTGGATGCATGGAGCGCTGTTTGGGTTAGAGCAAATGCTACCTGGCACAGCGGCAGGAATAGCTGGTGGGCTTATAGCTGGTCCCGTTGGGGCGATGGCTGGGTTTGGGGGTATAAGCGCGTCAGACTTTGCGGGTTCAACATCGTCTGCTATTAAGCAGATGACACCGGAACAACTTGATAAACTTTCAAATTCAAAATACTCTACATTAACACAAAACGGTATGACGGACGAAGACGCCCGTAATCAAATCATTAACGACTCTATTGGCCCCGGTATGCTCATAGCAGGTGCAGCGGGTGCAGCGACGGCAGAAGTGCCGGGGATGGGTGGCACCCTTGCAAAACGACTTGCGATAGGCGCGGCAACGGGTGGTGCTGGTAGCGCGATAACCGATCTTGCTCTGGGAGTAACAACCGGACAAACCCCCTCTGCCGCAGATTTAGGTTCAAGCGCTTTATCAGGTGCAGTGCCAGGGATGGTGTTTGGGGCCATTGGTAAGCAACATGGACAGCGTGGACCTGATCGGGGCAAGCCTGTTGACAGTACAACTGGCACCGGGATAGGGTCTGGTCGTATAGGTCGAGCACCTGATAAACAACTCAAAACACCGGGGAAAGGTGACGTTACTCCCGAGGGTAATACGTCAACCCCTCCTGCACCTGATATCCTAAATACTGAGCAAAGAGAAGCATTGGATGTTACTCTCGGGAGTAAACAAGAAACCAATAAAAAAGCGCCTGCTGCTCAATCTACATCGCCAACGGGTAGTACAATACAACCGCCGGTTGCACAACCAACCCCCACCCCCTCAAAAATCGCCTCAGAGGCCCCTAGGACGGCCGATACAACCGGGCCGCTACCACCCTACCAGGAACCCCCAAAAGGGCCGCCTACGTCGCTCCCTGTTGATCCTGAGCGGCCTCCTTCTGTTCCACCCCCAACCCCCTTGACGGCGCAACCCGGTTCTGAGCCGACCCCTGCGCCCCCTGTTCGTACACCTTCTGTTCCTGTTTCACCCCAACCTACAGCGGCTATTCCTGAAAATCCGAAAACCCTTCAAATACAAGAGCAAGCGCTAGCCCAAGGAAAGAAGGAAGTTGTCTTTTATCCGCAGGGAGAGGGTTACTCTCAGAGTGGCACCAAAGCCCTTCGTGACCAACCTAACGTTAGTGTGATCAAATGGCACAATAAAGACGTCGCTGTTTTTAGGACTGACGGTCCAAACAATCTTACATCCTCTTCCCTTCGTTCTGCCGTAAAAGAAGGTAAACTCAACGAGCTACTTGGTCTTGGCGACACGACACGCGAGGAAGCGAGCGCACGGGCTGCTACCGGTGAGACTCCTGCGGCAGTGGTCGAGCGCACTCCCGAGGGAACGGAGGCCCGTGCTGCTGCTGGGACTACGGAGACTGCGCCTGCTCAGACAGCAACGATGGAGGCAACGAAACTCGCTCCTGAAAATAAGATAAGTATCGAGCGACCGGTAGATGTTATCAAAGAAAGGCTTGCAGCGCGAGCGCCTAGAATTTTACAGGATATAAGCAAACCAAGAGAGCCTGCTGCACCTGTCTTTAAAGCAACTCAAGAAGAAGTTACTCCGGGAGTTAAGCATCGCACTATAGCTGAGAAAGCACAAATTGTAAGGAGCAATTTCACTGCTAACAGAATAGTTTTATTAAATAAACCTATGCAACGTGAAGATTTATCAGATATTTACAAACGTGCCGGACGTATGGTTGAACAAGCTAAAGCGCGCGATATAACTATACCTAAAGAGTTAGGCACACACCACTCAGCCGGTATGGCGATTTTAAGTGAGGCACGAACACTTATTAGTAATAAAGAACCGTCACCAGATGCCTATGCGAGGTTCTTAGACCGTGAAGCACTCTTTCGTGCCGGGAAGAAAGATGAAGCACTTGGTATTCGTAAAGCTGAAGGAGCGGCAGAACTCGGCGGAACCGAGACACCTGATATCCCTGTAGAGACTACTCCTGAGAGTGAACTTATTGCGAAGCAAGAAAATGAACCACCTAAAAAATTCGAAGTCGTCAAGCTAAAACGCAGAACACCTGATAAGCTAAAAGCTCTACAAGAACAACTGGATGCACGCGCAGAAAAACCCTCTCCCACTGCCGCTATGCTTGAAGCAGGTAATTACGATAAAGGGCATATACGTCTTGAGGGAGAAAATGTAAGTATAGAGACTGGTAAGGGTGAAACGCGAGAACCCTACGACGTGAAAGTGAAAGCCCACTATGGGTACATTCGCGGCACGGTGGGGAAGGATGGCGACCACATTGATACGTATATTGGTCCCAAGGGTGAAACTGGTAAAATATTCGTGATGAACCAGCTTACTCCCGGAGTAGGTTCGTTTGACGAGCATAAAGTGTTTATGGGGTTCGATTCCAAGCGTGCAGCGTTAGACGCTTACGAGAAGTCATTTGACGACAAGAGCGCGTGGAAGCGTGAAGGCGGAATAGTTGAGTTAAACAAAAACCAATTTAAAGACTGGCTTGACAACGGTGATCATTCACAGCCAATCAATGAAGGATTAGAGGGTGAACACCCCGGACAAAAATTTGAGACGATGGACCTTGCTGGTAAAGCACAAACTAGGGAGTATAACCACCGAAGTAATGTTAATGAGATGTTAGGTATGTTAGACTTGGGCAGATGGTCCCCAAGTTTGCGTCCTCTTATACGCAACTTAGCTGATAAGTTTAAATCGCTTATTGGTGACATGCCTGTTTATTTATTGTCTAACGACGAGATGAAAAAACTAAACCCTGCAAGTGATCGCACTTTTGCTGGGGCTTACGTTACAACACACAATCATATTTATTTAAACGATGATATTTTAAATGATCCTCGCTATAATGCGTCTCATACAATAATGCATGAAATACTTCATGCTGTTACTATTCATGCACTTAACAACGACAAAGGACTAAGCGATCTAGCTTTGCGGTTGTACGCAGAAGTTAAAAACGAACTCGGTGACAGCATACCACAAGGTTTAGGTTATGGACTAACTAACTCTAAAGAGTTAATGACAGAGCTTTTAACTAATCCCAAATTACAAGATTGGTTAAAACATATACCTATATCACCTGAACTCGCTAAAGACCTGGGTATGCCACGATGGCGTAAGGCGACAATGTTCCAAGGGGCACTTGATTGGTTTAGAAAGTTACTAGGGTACGGTCCACGGGATTACTCTTATATCGAGGCTGCGTTGAGCATTGGCGAGAAAGCCATGTTCGCGAAAGACCCAACCAGTGAATACTCTTATAGGTTAAGGGCTTCTCAGGTATCTAATAACGAGCTAGGCGAAGGCCCGGTTCATGCAATGCTGTCTCCAGAGGCGGCAGGAGAAAAGTTCAAACAGGCTGGTAAGGATATACAAGAGGGTCTAAAGGGATTTGGTACTGGGCGTGAAGCTCCGGCTATGCGAGCTACAAGAATTTATTTACAACAAAAACTCATGGCTCCTGATGAGTGGATGAGGCGCATCGAGAGCGCTTTCTCTCTGCCGGAAAATAATTCGTTCAGAAGATATATTAACTCTATGTCGTCCAAAGATGCTGAAGTCAAAAAAGAGCTTAAACTCTCAGATGGGGTTATGAAACATTACACCCAACTGAGTAATGATGACCCAGAAGAATTTCAAAAACTAGAGGACGTACTATTAAGTTCTTCGCAACATGGCGTACATCCTGATGACCCATTAGGCGTGGGCCGTAATAAACATATTAAAGTGAACAAAACAAACCCTGAAAACTCTAACCAAGAATACAAAGACGCCATACATAACCACGCTGACGATGCTCTTAAATACAGCGCGTTAACTCCTGAGAGTAAAGAACTGTTTGGTGATGTCCGTGATGAAATGTCGCGTGAACACAAGGTAGCTCTTGACGAGGGACGCAAAGCTATAACAAACTCAATAGAGAAAGAACTACGCACGGGTGACTACCAAGCAGACTACAAAACCGCGGTGCAGAAAGTTATTGACAAAGAAGAACTCGATCACGACGAACAAAAACTTGTAGAGGGAGACAAGAATGTTGCCCAAATTCGTAACTATGATCGAACCTCTAGACAGGCACTCAAAGGACCGTACTTCCCAACGCGGCAAGAGGGAACTCACGTTGTTGAGGGTGAACACGACTATAAAATACCCGATGGAGCTAGTCGTGATCCCGATAATCCGAACAAAATAATCTTTAAAACTCGCAAAGAAGCATGGGACTTTACTCCCAAGACTAAAGATGGTGACGCGCTTGCTACTGATATGAGCAAGAAATATTACTGGCCCCAGCAAGACGGGTCCAAAAAATACACTTCGAGCGAAGACGTGCGGGCTACACCTGACTGGCGTGGCAAGACAACCCCGGAAGAAGAGTATCATGTTGACGTGAACAATAAACACTATGAGTTTGCTGACAGTGTACGCGAGGGCGAGAAATACCGTAAAGCCATGCAGGATGCTGGTGTCACAAATGTTTCTCAGGTTCTGCCGCGTAAAGAGAATGTCACGTACGGTCCTAACGCGCTGAATGTTAAATCGATGCTCGATCATGTCGATAAAATGGCGCAACTATCAGGAAGTGAAAAAGAAGCAAGCAAAGACGCAATCAGGTATGCAGCGATAGCAGGGCAACGTGGTAACTCTATTAATAAAAACTATCTTAGACGGTATGGTGCTCAGTCTAATCTTGATAGCGTGCGTACTCTTGATATGCGCCGCCGTGCTAATGCTAGCTTTGTGGCTATGGCTCGACATAGGCCAGACATTGATGAAGCTCTTGAACACATGCAGAAATTTGCTGACGATAATAAGCAACACGACGATGCGGGAGAATTACAAGCAGGAGTGAATATTTTTAAAAACCGTGCAGACAATTATCAAAACGATACTATGAACAACATGAAGACTTCTAAGTTTTGGAATAGCGTATCTACGTTTGCTACTTTAAAATACTTGTTAAGCCCTGCGTTCTTGTTGCGCCACCAAATACATGTGCCTTTGTTCGTGCTTCCCAAGTTGGCTCAACATATTGGCTGGTGGCCAGCTTTGCGGCAGACGATGAGAATATATAAAGACATGGCAGGGGGATGGCCAGTTATTACTCGCGGAGTAAAGTCAGGTCTTAAGACTATTTGGGACTATGATAAAGATCCTACCGACTTTATTGACGCTCTTAAACAAGAACGTATGAAGCGTGGTGGGTCTGCTGAAGAAATGAAGATGATTGATCAATTGTCACAGTGGGATTTGTTACACCATACAGGCATTGACTTTGAGAACGCTTACAGGAGCCAAGGTGCCCTTGGTAAATTCCAACGTGGCGCTCGTAACATGGCACAAGAGATCATTGGCAGCGCCGACGGTGTGTCAAGGTTTAACTCTAGTCTGATGTTCTATCGCGCCGCTCGCGATACACTTGGTATGGACCACGACAAAGCTACACAGTTTACGGCTGACCGTATCAGGGAAACCCAAGGGCAGTTCTCCAGCTTTAATCGTTTAGAGGTTATGCGTAACCCCGCCGTTCGTGCCGCTATGCAATTTAAGAGTTTCCCGTTGTTGGTACTTAAAACTATCACCAAGGCAATGTATAACTCTTTAAGGTATGGTGCATCTGCTGAAGAACGCTGGCAAGGAGTTAAAACATTAGGTGGTATCACCGCTGCTTCTATGGCGATATCAGGGGTATCAGGTGCGATGCCAGAGCCTATAGAAGACCTGATTGACGTAACAGGGTTACTTGGGCTCACCGACAACTGGCCTCAACTCGAAGACAAACTTCGTACCTCGGCGGCAGAGCAAATGTCGCCGGAGGGTGCTAACATTCTTATGAATGGTCTGGGTGGAGCTTTGGGGATTGATCTGCATCATGTGGGCGGTATTAGCGATATGACGGGGCTGCCTTATATACTCTCAAGTCGTAAACCTACAGACGACATGTATAAGTGGCTAGCAGGAGTGCCAGGAAGTATAATGGGGGACGGCTTCACGGGGATGGGTGATTTGCAGGGTGGCAACATAGAGAACGCTTTACAAATTATGTTGCCCAAGCTAATCACCGATCCAATCAAAGCCTACCAAGAATATACTACGGGAGTAACTACTCAAGCGGGCAAAACAATATCGGCTCCAGTGAGTGCCCCTGAAGCACTGTTACGCGCGCTTGGGTTCGTAACCACCACTGAGTCATCGGCGCGACAAGCACGCTATATCACTGGTGTTGAGCAGGGTGCGCGTCAGGACGCCTCTAAGCAAATCACCCAAATGTGGCAGAGTGGTGACAAGGTGGGTGCGATACAGGCGATGCGGGCATACAACGCTCAACATCCTGATCAGCCTATCCGTCCACCCTCTACCAAGCCTGCACGTCCAACGGTGTTAGGGTATCCCGAGACCCCACGTAATCAAGCTGAACTCGAAGCGAGAGCAAGAGCCTATGGCCTCCAGTAAAAATCCTCCTGAAAAGAGGGATTACAGACATGAGTATGACTCCTACCACGGTAAACCCGAGCAAATCAAAAAGCGTGCCCAACGCAACGCAGCCCACGCTGCCGTCGAAAAAGCTAGTGGAAAAAATATATCCAGCGACGTTGATCACGGCAGACCAATACGGAAGGGCGGTTCTAATAGCCCCGGAAATTTACAGGTCACGTCGGTAGCGAAAAATCGTAGCTGGCGTGCTGGCAAGAAAGGATATGACTGATGCCTTCTAAGTTAGTACCCCAGAAGTTTAAAGCTGGCAAACTTCACTCTGGGAGTAAATCTGGGCCAGTGGTTAAAAACCCTAAACAAATGGTTGCGATCATGATGAGTGAACGCAAAAAGGAACAACAGGGAAGGAAACCCTAATGCCTAAAGGAATGGTATTCTGGCTTGTCTATATCATCTGTCTTGTGCTTTGGCTCGTTGGAGCAGGAGGCTTGGCAGGTGCTTACGGCCACTACATCGGGGGTGGAGCGGTTGAGTTCATCCTGTTCTTTTTGTTAGGTTGGGGCATCTTCGGGTTCGCCATCACCTGACAGGGTATGTGACAGAATTATGACCTTGACAAGTGTTAAGAACTGTGCTAAGGTCTATCTATTGCAAGGGAAATAGTTCTCTTGCATGTCTAGGAGAGAAGCGATGCCAATGGTAAGAGGCTTCCTGCGCATCATCAAGCGCAGAGACAGATGGGGTCGCCCAGTTGATCCAGATTACGGCATTGACGAGGGTGATTTGGAAGAAGGTGGTGGAGAAGACGGCGGCGAATATCCTGATCAGGGTCTTCCCGGTCGTCCTCCTGGTTTCTGGGGTGGTGAACGTCCTAGTTTCCCCGGTCGTCCCGGTCAAGGGTTGCCTCGGCCGCCTCGTCCAACTGATCCCGATTGGGGTCTTGAAGAAGGTGGTGGCATCTGGGGCGGTCCAGGTCGTCCCCCACGTCCTCCGCATGTATGGCCGCGGCCTCCCGGTGGTGGGCTTCCGGTTGATCCAGGCTGGGGTATCGGTGGCAGGTGGCCGGAACGGCCCAGTCACGGTTTGCCAATTTTCCCGTCTATCCCCGGCAAGCCTGACAACTCTCTGCCTCCGGTCGAGGGTGAAGGTCCGCCTCCGACTGATCCGCCTCCGGGCACGATCTGGCCGCCGTTGCCTCCTGGTGTTCCAGGTGGTAAGGCAATTGCTCTTGTGGCGATTTCCGGCGTCGGTTATCGCTATGTCGTGATCACCATTCCGCCGCCGGGGCCTGGACAGGGCTTGCCCCCTTCGCGTCCCGGTGAACCGGAAGTCGATCCTACGCGTCGGCGTTAAGTTACTCTCAGAGTAAAGGGCGGGGGGATCGTCCCCCCGTTCATCTCAAAAATGGAGCTAGTCACATGAAGAGATTTCTATTGGGTGCAGTTGCCCTTGCAAGTATGGTCACACCCGCCCTTGCTACACTACAGCTTTCAATCACTGACGGAACATCAACCTTCTCCTGCCGCGATGGTCAGCTTGGTTGCGATCTCAGCGGTGGAGCAAATAACCTACTGGTGGTTGACACCACACTCGATGGGTTCTTTGTGCAGGTCACATTGGCCCAATCGACGTTTGGCACCCACAACGTTCTGCAATTGTCTTCTGCTAATATCGAGAATAACGGCAGTGCGACGGGGACAATTAGCTTTGTCGCCAGTGACACTAACTTTCATGCCCCTGTTAACACCATCGAGGAAAGCGGATCACTAACGTTTAACAACAGTGTCGGTTCAGGCCCGTCAAGTGTTAGCTTTTTTGCTGACCATGCGAACGGGCAGGGTGCAAACCCGCTGAACACACCGGGGTCATTGCTCGACACATTCAGCGATACACCGGTAACTAACCCCGACTCATTCTCTGGCACTCACCTGTCGTCGTTTGTTTCTGGTTCGCCGTTCAGCATGACAGAAAGTGCTTCACTCAACCTGATCGCTGGTGGGAGTGTTACTGGTTTCGACCAGTCAATGACGGCTTCGGTTGTACCCGAGACGTCTACGTGGGTGATGATGTTACTGGGCTTTGTCGGCTTAGGGTTTGCAGGAATGCGGAGAACCCCCGTTCGCTTCCTCGACCGCACCCAACTAGGCTGACAACAGTGGCGGGGAGCCTTTTGGCCGCAACCTTTGGCTCCCCGTTACTTTTATGAATGAGCATCAAAAAGCAGCACTGGTCTTACAGTTAAGTTTACTCTTAGAGTATAATGAAATAGACGCGTATTTATCGACACTTAAACGCATTGCAGAAATACAAGCATTCAGTGCTACTCGCGGAGTAATGAATTGGGATGACGCTATACGGTGGACAACGGTTGTAGAAGCCATAGGTAAAATAGAAAGGGAGATAGAAATGACAGTCCACACACCCGAGGAATGGCGAGCTATACTTGGTAAGATCGCACCCCATGGTAAGCCATGGATATTAGACGGTTTTGCCGATGCCTTGCCTGGTATTTGTGAGAAGTTCGATATCACTACCAAAAATCGCCAGTCACATTTTATTGCTCAATGCGCTCATGAGTGCGACCACTTCAAGACGACTCAAGAGTATGCGAGCGGGCAAGCCTACGAAGGACGCAAAGACCTTGGTAACACACATAGTGGAGACGGTAAGCGTTATAAGGGGCGCGGGCTTATCCAGCTTACAGGTCGGTTTAACTACGACGCGGCAGGGAAAGCTTTGGGACGAGACTTCATCAACGACCCAGAATTGGTGGAACGATTCCCCGCCGCTGCCGACGTATCAGCGTGGTACTGGGACACGCATAAACTTAATCGCCATGCCGACAATGACGATGTTCGTGCCGTCACGAAAGCAATCAACGGTGGTTACAATGGCCTTGACAGCCGCATGGCCTACCTTGCAACGGCGAAAAGTGTAATTGCATAATGGACCTCACTAACGTACCTAGACCCCCTATCCCGAAAATAATGGACTACCCTGGCGCAGTTACGGTGGGGTTTGTTGTTATATTTGCTACTATAATGTTATTTGTTACCAATCGTTTCGACAGCACAGGTGGCACCTTAACGATATCGTTGATTGTGGTGCTAGCGTTTGTTGCTGTTGTAGCGTTCTCTTTGATATTCGCCATCCCGGCAGACGACGAGGTTACTCCCGGAGTAGTAGGTGGCCTCGTCGCCGCTTTCGGTGCAGTGGTTGCTTATTGGTTAGGCAAGGCCAAAGGCTGATCGCTTAGTTGTAATTCGCTAGGTGTATTAGTTTCGTAATATTGCCTTAACAACCCAATACCTTTTAAGTGGTCTAATTGATCCTGTGTAATCTGCGGGGCATTATTCTCCCATATTCCACTCAAATCCGGCAGTGGGATTTCCCGAGCGGGAAGGGGTGCAACCTCAATAGGGTATAGTTTTGACTTGGTGGCACGATTGTACACCCCTCCACAATGTTGTGGTGTTGGGTAGTTCCACACTCTAAAGCAGTGAGCCTGTACGGGTGTTACTCCTATAGTAAGGACAACGATTGCTCTCCACATTTTGCTCTCCTAGTGACTACAATCAGGACATATGTCCCAATTCTTAAACCCATGTGGGCATAAGTTACCAGTATTTAGTGGCTCTTTACCAATTTCTACTCGTTGCGCGTCACGTTGCTTAGGTGTCATTGGTGGCGCACCCATCATGGTTGTTTCGTAACCTCGCGCTAGTAACCAGTTCATACTCTCAATGATCATTTCGTCAGTGGCACCCAACCATTGCAGACGCGCTTTATGCACTGTTGCTAACGGCACTGTGGGATCTACGGGTGGTGGATTACCCGATTTTTCCCACCATAGGCGAGCCTCCCTAGCCCGTGGGTTGCGGAACAGTGCATCGCGCTCGGCAAACAACGTTTCAAGTTCTTTGTCCATGCTCAAAACTCTATCTCCTGCCCTAGAGCTGTTTTACTTAGATCGATCTCCCAACAGTGGATGGGTGGACTCGCATAATCCGTCCCACTGCCGATACGACTACGGGTTAGTTTAGCTTTTAAAAGTTTCTTTAGAGCGTTAGTAAATGCGCTTCGGGTAATGTTTTGTTCTTTACACCATTTTCCTAGTGCTGGATGGCTTATTTTACAGATGCGTTCTTTCTCGCTAAGTTGCACATACACTGTTTGTCGGGTAAAAATAATGTTGTCGTTGAGCACTCTAATTGAGCCTTTGTTAGGACGTCCAGCCCCGCTTGCTATGGTATTTGTTTTAATGGTATTCATTGCCATTGCGTGCAAAAACTCACCTAATTGAAGCTCAACATTACCTTTAGAAGTAAAATCTTCTGCATCAGTCATTAAATGTACTCGATTTTCTTTAATTTTTTCTCTTATGAAGTTCTCAAGACCCGGTAAATCAAATTGGGTAAACTTCAATGCGTTTGCTAGTCTTGCGCCTACAATTAGACAGGCGGCAATGGCGGACCAAAAACGTTCAGATTGATTTGTTTGAAGATCATCATCGATTTTGTCACGCATAGTTGTTACCCACTCTAATACACGTTTATGATTTGCTCCTAACCATGCTGCATATTTTTGTCCGATATGACCATAATTCCTTCGTAAAGCACCGGTTAAAATGGTCATGTGTCCAACGTTTAAATTGGATACGAATGACTCATCAACGTTAAACTCAAGTAATCGGTAATGTCCTGCACCCGATCCCTTTGCAGCCTTAGCAATTTCATCTGAGAGTGGGTTATTAGCGCACCACACTAATAAACTTTCAAATTCTAATTGCCGTGTAGGTTGTACAGTTTGGGTTAATCTCCCCTTTTCTCGTCCTCTCGTAATAAGATCAATTATTCTAACCATTTTTTCTGCTTGTTGTTGCCCTCTAATTTCGTCCCAACACAAAGGTAAATTTTTGAGAGATGCCATTGTATGCATGATATGATTTGCTGTATCATCAAGACCTTGCATCTTGCCAGTGCTGCCCCAAATCGCTTGACACAAACTCAACGCTGAGGACTTACCAAGTCCACTCTTAGAACTCCATGCTCCAACACATACACCAAATAACCCTGTTAACGTGATCAATGGAGCCGCGAACCCACAAGCAATGATAATGTTAATATCGTGGCGGTTTTGGGCAATAGTTAATTCACTCAGTTCACGCCAATATTTTTCTTCACCAGTAATACTATACCCTCGGGACATTTCTAAATCTAATAATTGTGCCTGAACAGTTTTACCCGGAGAGTAACATTTGCCATCATAAGAGAACCCCATCTTACCATCAGGCATTTTCTGCCATCCAATTGGCTTAACAGTCACAAGAGTGTCATCCTTGTTACGGAGTTTGGTTTGGAGGGCCACGAAGAACTTCCTTGTCAGTTCGTTTGGCATCGTCGGTAAACCGTTCTTTGCCAACGCAGTTACCAATCCCTCTTTATTAGACGCTACCGACATAGGTAGTCTAACTGTTTTTCGATGACCATTACCCTGGAGAGTAACAAACGTGAAACTGTATTCCTCGTCATGTCCCTCTGCATATGCGGTGTTATAAATAAGCGCATACGTGAATACTTGAACCGGATGATTTTCGCCAGATTTATCAACCATCTCAGTCCATATTGTATTATCTTTGCTGTCTCGATAATACCCAGAAGGTAAATCAGAGTTTGGGTCCATTGAGGGAGCGTGTGGAATTTTAGCTTGATACAGAGGAACGTTAATTGGGGTTATGTTCCAATCAAAATAAATACATGTCTCACACTCTTTAACGCCCAATTGCTTTAAAGTGGCACACTTAGACGGTCCCAATTTTGGGTTGTTCGCTCGGTCCACTTCTACTTGGTCGTATTTAAGGTCTACCTCTTCAACGGTGTACGCTTGATGGTCCTTAGATAATTTATGCGCCCACTCTCGACCATCTTTGCAATAACTTGCAAGGCTAACAGTTTGTTTCCAAATCGCTTCCCCATGTTCTCTGCCGCCACTCATTGCAGTATTATGTAAGAACGCACAAAAAACCCCAACCTCCTTCATGTCTGCTAATTCGTATTGTTTCTTGGGTCGCATCAAGTCGTCATTATCATCGGCAGCGAGAGGGACGACAGACGGTCGGATGGGGACAATGTTATTGACTTTGAGCCTACTACGAAGTTCAGCGATTGGGATATAACTCCCGTAGTAAAGTAGGTTGACTGGCTGTGCTGGTTCGTGTTTAAAATTCCATGTCCCAGGTATTCTGAGTAGACGGCATAAATCTTTAGTACACTCTTGGTCAAAGAGTAATCCAAATTCTTGGGCCATGTTTATAATACTGGTCGAGAAAACTTCATGTTCAGTAGGACTAAACAACTCGTCTGCCGTCCAGTAAACATGTAAACCGCCGGTTCCGCTTTCAACTATCATGCTTGGTTTGATCAGGTTATATTTTTTACAGAAGTCCCTTAATGCAACAAGGGCTTCCTTCTGGGTATCGTACGCCCCAGGCTTAACGTCGATATCCAAGTAAACCGAACTGCACGAACCTATATTATAACGCTTGCGAAGGGCAGGAGGGTGCTTGCGCGGCTTATCACTCTTGCCAACTTCCTTCTGACCACCCATTGCCAAATAAATATCATGCCCTTGACCGCCCCACCATGTAGCAACCCTAGCGGCAAGATGAACGTTCTTGAACGCACTACCGGGAATAGTTATTGTGTCACCAAATTGCATCTTACGATGAACACTAAAAAATAATCCTTGTGCGGCGTACTTCCCTGCGAGCATATTAATATATGCTTCTGCATTCATTGCGGCTGTTGTCATTGACGTTCCCCACAAGAAAGAGGCTCCGGGGTTTTACCCCCGGAGTAACTTTTTCAACGCTTGATTAGATCACCAAACATGGTGTCCATCTCGTCGGGGACGTTGCTCATTTCGGTTACTTCGTCAGTTTCTTCTTCGACTGGTGGCTCAGTAACAACTTGACGCTGTGTTACCGGTGCAGTCGCTGGCTTTGATACCGCACCTGTAATTGTGTTCGCCGCTTGCACTGGCTTCGCTGCCGGAGCAGTTGGTCTTAAAGGTTGTGCTTGTCTTGGTTCAGCCCGTGTTGCGATTTGTTCAGCGGCCGAACGGTTATGTTGTTGTGGCGCTACAGGCTTAGGACCGACTGGCTTAGGCGCTGTCGCTGCTGCCTTGGGCGGTTGTGCTTGTGCAGCGTTCTGTTCAGGGGTTGCTTCCTCTTCTTCGTATTCAGCCGTCACTTCGTTGACGATACGCCCTGACTTCTCGTCTTCACGTAGCTCCTTGATGACCAATGCTTCATCATCAGTAAGTGGGCGTCCTGGCTCGAACACCAGCTTTGTAACTTTGCGCTGGGGTTCAATCGTGATTGTAATAGTCGTGGTGTACGCGTAGTAGTTGATACCGAATTTTTTAAGTTCGTTAGCATACTTATCAAGCGCACCCAGACTTCCGGCAGGGACACGAAAGATCATTGCGCCGCCGTATGCTTCATTCCAAAGATCACTCACAGGAGTAACCGCCAGTCGCTTGTTATCACCACACGGTTTACTCTTGAGCCCATTCTGGCTTGTAACGAACACGTTGTTAGGACAAGTCGCACAAGTGTTGTTTTGCACTTGGTCTTCTGGCACGCTTACATCAGGAGTAATTGAGTTTGAACTCCAGCAAGTCGGCGGTCTGCTGTCACCTCCATAACCACCCGGCCAATACGCTTTGCTCTGTGTCTTGGCAGACTTGATAATTACCACTTCGATCTGCCGCTGTTGCTCTGGGGGTAAACTTTCGTAACTGCCCCGGTAGTTAATACCAAACACGTTTTGCAGGATACTCAATTGACCCAACGCACTACGAATGCCTTCTCCCAAGTCTTCAAGCGGTTCGTTAGCGAACACGTTAGACACAGGCATTAATCCGCGCTGCGGCTGTTGATTGATTAAGTTGGTAGCCATGTTACTTTCTTTCCTCTCATAGTGGCGTTTAGTAAACGCTTAAAGCGTTTCTACGTCGTTGTCTTCTGCTGCTTCAGTGGGGGCCGCATCTCCCTTGGCAACAGTTGTTTTCGGCTTCGTGGGTGGTTTTACTCCGATATCTTGCAGCTCATTCTTGCCGACACCAGGAGGCAAGTCACCACCTATTAACATGCCTCTGTCCATGGTTCCCCCATGCGATAGACGAAACGCATCCATCGCAGTTTTGTTAGCACGCCAGTCAACTAAGTCCCAAGCTTCCACGCCAATAATATGGCTACGAAACTGAGCCGGGTCTTCCAACGGATACGTAATCTTTTGGATTAGATAGGGCGTACCGTTAATGGTACGCGCATTCAATTGATTAGTTTGCAGGAGGAAAGTAAACAACTCCCCCTTCAATCGTTTCTCAAAGTCTTCAAAGTCTTTCAGTTCTGCTTTGTGACGATCCTTTATCTCTTTCATCTTGGCGCGGATCATACGGAGTTTATAAACTCTATCAGCAACGTCGATCATTTTGCTCTCCACTTGTTACTCTTGGGGTAAACTCAGAGTGATCCCTGAGCCTTGTTTAGTTTCGCGATGGCTTGTTCTATTAGTTCTTCTGTCTCCTTTTTTGGTTCATACTCGTTTACAAGTTCTTGAAGCCCATCAACCATTTCATCGAGCTTCGCAAGGAACTCGGTTTCTTGGTCTTTAGTCATTCTCATACTCCGTTTCGATTAACTCTAGGAACCTATTCTGTATCCGTTCGTTGTTGCCTAACAGTTGGTACAGTCGCTTCTCCCGCGTGCTGCCGCCCACCATGGCAACCAAGGTTTTAAATTTCTGTCCGAGTCTTTTGATCCTCCCGTTCGCTTGGTAGAAGATATCTAGCGACGTTATAGGTCCAGCCCAAATGTTCATCGTCGCTCTTGTAAGTGTTAACCCATGGGCTAGACAAGCCGGATGGCAAAGTAAAACTTTGTAAAGACCTTTGCGTTGGAAGTCATCGAATATTTTCACACGCTGATTTGCTAACGTGTCACCTGACACTATACAGTGAGTGATTTTGTTTTTGGTTAACGTCTTGTGTAACCCATTGATCACACTCTTAAAAGGTGCAAACAATATTACACTTTCGTTACAACTGTCTATCAAGTCTATTATCAATTGTAATCTAGGTGTATTGTCTAGCTCTATTACATCACCGTCACGATGGTACACATACCCCAGTGCTATCTGCAAGAGTTTACTCATTACAGCGCCAGCATTCAATGCGTCTACTTTTTTGTTCTTGATCAAAGCAACAGCTTTCTGACTCATTTCTTTATAGATTTGCTCTTGCTTAAGTGTCATTGGAGCGTAGTAATATTGGTAGACTTGTTCAGGAAGCTCAGTTACATCTGACATCTTAAAACGAACCGATGGCTGCAAGCACTTGATCGCCATCTCTTCTGCACCCAGTCGTGGCTCCCAATAGAACTGGGTTTTTTTGATCATCAGTTGAGCACGGAACCAACTAAAAAACTGTGGAACTGTTCTGGGAGTAATACATGAAGCTGGCCCCCATACATCAGTCACGGCGCGGGGGATGGGTGATCCTGTCATACCCCATACATAACCGTGACCTATAACCAGTTCTTTGAACGGCAGGGTGAGGGTTTTTGATTTGCCATTACGGTAAATGGCTACCTCGTCGGCACATATTATACTAAACCCTTTCGCCCGTAACTCTGGGAGTAACATATTCACCCCATGATGATTGATAATATACACGTCCACGTCACGTCGCAATTGACGCAGACGTTCCTCTTTCGTGCCGTGAAGAATAGCGAACTTAAGCCACCATAATTCTTGTCGTATCTCGTTTGCCCACACAGTTATCAACGTAGACAGTGGCGCTATGACGAGTAATTTTTGTGCTAGCCCCATTATCCGCATGAAGTCAAACGACCATAATATACATCGGGTCTTACCTGTGCCAATATCATTAAGCACGTACGCACGACGTCTTGTAGTTAACAAAGCACAGGTTAGTTTCTGTACCCTGAACGCTGGCTTGCTAGGATCGCTTACGGGGAAGTGGTAGTCACTGAGTATGTCGTGGCTTGGAGTAAGGATGACTGGTTGCGCATTGCTATAAGCCACTGTCGTAGTCTCCTTAGTTCCGTTTCATTACGTACACGAAATACGTTTGCTTTGTGTTTGGTTGAAAGAGTATTGGCTAGAAGTTTCTGGCGCTCGGTTAGGTCTTTGTCCCAGTCCTTCGTCTCTATGAAGAACGCTATCGCGCAATCGTTCCACGCAACCACGCAATGAAAGTCTAACCCAGCACGCCCATACCCCATCTGCACTGGTTGGAAGTAATAGCAATCAAACTCCCGGAGTAACTCCCGAACTTTGATTTTTACCTTGCCTTCAGGGGTTGTCATGTTTTACTTCCTTTTTTATACACCACAAGCCATTACCTGCTGGCTCTACTATACCTTTTTCTCGTAATTTGTCCAATCGTGAACCAAGTGAACTTTCAGAGAAACCACCTTGTACAATTAGTCGTCTTAACTCTACTAGACGATGTGATCTTTCTTTAAGCGCTTCAACAATAATACGGTTCATCCCAAGGTCCAATCGCATCGGCCTAGTTGGGGGGCGTCTTGCATATCTCTTGTGTGGTCTATCGATCTTTGGCTTGGGTAAGTCAAATCGTTTGTCAAAACGGATTGCTGGATCATGACGAGGCGTAGGCGTTTCCTCAATCTCTCCTGCCGAAATAATTTCGAACGGAAGATAACGCATGGTCATCTTCATGAATTCTTCCGGCGTTATTCTGATTTTTATCTCGTACTTAACCATGGGTTTGCTCTCCTGTTACTCTCAGAATTACTTGCGCTTTTGATACCTCTTCATTTGTATTACGTGGCGCGCCGATGGCTGTTTGAGCGGCAGGGGCATGGGTGGTATAAACTTAACTGCTACACCATTGGGCACAAACCCTAGTTTGTAACCTAGCGCTCTCGCTACCGCGTTAAGCGTGGCCGCTTGTGGCTTTCTCGTCTCGCCGTCAAACCATTTGCGTAACGTTACGGCAGTGACACCGCTTTCGTTTTCAATCCACTTGTATGAAGCACCGCTATCCCCGACCATGGTTCGCACTTCATCGATGATCGGGTCTTTGTCAACAAAGTTGTAACTTTTGTATGTGAACCCCATTTTGCTCTCCTGTTAAGGGGGTTTAAGTTCTTCCGTTGTGCTCGCACTCTAGCACGGGACAATGGGCTTTACATAGCCCGTTCTTCTTGGCGGGGAAGTTTACCTGTGCTGTAGCTTCCTCCATCCTTGTTAACTCTGGGAGTAACTCAGCCCAAAGTTCTGCCATATCACTACGACTAAACAACTCATGGGACTTGTCTTTAATTATTGTCCACCAGTATTCAGCCCGCACCCCTATAACTTGTGGGAACATACTAAATATTGCTTGCGCATATAACGCTAACTGAATGATCTCGTCTTTGGGTTTACCGGTTTTATAGTCCACGATCTGTGCGGCGGCAGTGGAGGGAGTGAGAGGGTATAACTTAATAAGATCTACCTTCACCCGCACCCATACTTTTGGGTTAAAGTAATCAACTGGTCTTAGTTCACGGCTGAGAGCGATTTCTTTTTCACAGATGTTTGTTTGCCCCGGCACCTTCATACTTGCCGCTTCATCACCCCAGTCGTTGAAATTTACGTAGGCTGTGGGCATAGGTAAGCCCTGCTCTACCCTTCGCTTGAACGCCTCATGCAAGGCGTTACCATCGCTTAACTCGATTGACTGTGGTTGTTCAAACTTTTTAAGTATGGTTGTTTGGTAGTATTTCTTTGGACATATACGCCAATCACGCAGCTTGGTGTAGCTCCATGAAAACCCTTTTTGTTGTGGGCTGAACCTATTCATTGTACTACCTCGTCTCTTATGATCTCTTTGATGTAGTCAGGGATAGAGTAAACGCCCCTGCCTTGAGAGATGATACACTTGTCGCCAAATATCTTTATAAGTTGACGACGCAACACAAAGAGATGCTGACGATAGGCTGACGTGTGAAACTCCAACCAGTTTGCATTGTACTCCCGGAGTAAGACACTCAAGATGAACGCGCTACGCGGTGGGATTTTCAGCTTCAACGCTAGGACTGTTTGGTCTATATCTACAGACACAAACTTGAAAGAACTAAACGTGTGCGCTCTTTCGGTGAGGTTCATGACTTTTACTCCTGAGTATACAGTATATACTACAACCTGACTCGTGTCAAGCAACTCAGAGTTGTATTTCCTTCACATTACCATAGTTTTGTCCGACCTTCACTTCAGCGTCAAGTGGCAAACCACGTCCCCACCAAGCCGGTGTACGCATTTCTTGGTGAGCGATTTCTGCTACCGTAGTAACTAGACCATCTGGCACAACGTATATTAGCTCGTCGTGGACTTGGTGCGCAAGTCGTATGTCGTTGATCATTATCGCTTTTAATCTGTCGTCGATCCGCTTGGCTGCGTCCATCACATGACAACGATCTAACGCCTGTACGTGGTTCTCAAGAAACTTCCCACCGTATATCTCACGTATCTCCCGAGCATATGTGAACACCTTCCTGCCGCCAAAGTCACGAATGTTATCGTAGTAAAGTCTTAGCCCATTCGGCAACACCACGTCTGTGCCTTCAATGCGTGACGGTCCTAAGCGGCAGACGAAGGGCCCGCCAACACCACCATGGGTTATGGGCATCATCTCTGTCAGTACTCGCTCTAACACGTACCAGTATTTAACGATACTGCGGAACTTATTACGATAGAACTGCACCCACAATTGACAGTCAGCAAATGAAACGTCTATCGGTATACCGTTATCTGCTGCTTGGTTCACCAATTGTGTGAGAAACTTGTTCGGTCCCATCTGGAAGCCTAGACCCAATACAGTGTTCTTGGCAATAAACCGTTCAAGCTTGTCCGCTTTCGTGATGGTACGCCTGAACATGTCACTGCCAAACCAACAATAAACATCGCTACCTTTGGCAAACTCTGAGAGTAATTGTCTTTCGTCAGCTAACCATGCAACTAATCTAGCTTCTATTTGGGACGCATCTACAGCTACAATCTTATACCCTGGTGGGGCTATCAAGCTCTCACGAAGTTTCTTTGACTTGCGAGAAGGTAGATTTTGCTGGTTGATCTTCCACTCACCGCTGAACCTGTGCGTATGTGCCCCACCATACCTGAGAGCAATGGGCATCCATGGTTCGTCAAACCCATTCACTGCCGCTTCGGCCATGCCAATAAACCGTTGAGTACGTCGTTCTTCCAACGTAGACCGTATCCCTATACGCGCTTCTGCGAGTGCTTGCACATCTGGGTTCTCATGCTCCTGTAACGCACGAAACCCTTCATCAGTCTTAGCAAATGCGAAGATGCGTTTAGATGGATCGGTTAGAGAGTTCTTCATGGGCGGGTCTACGCCTAGCCCCCATAGGGCTACCGCAAACATCTTGCTTGAAAGTAAATCAGCACGGGTCAAACCAACTCTTTCGAGTAAACTGTTTTTCTCTTGCAAGATAATGTTCAAGTGTTCATGCAAATGTGTTAAGTCTGCCTGAAAGTTTGGGGCAGTACACATTCTAAGTATCGCGTCCATCACCCATAGCTCACCCTTGGGGAACTTTTTGCCGAGACGCCTAATAATACTTCGACAATTCTCTGTATCGGTAATACAGTATTGTTTGAATTCTTCCCAGAGTTCTGGTTGTGCTTCTAGGTCTTTACGTCGCATCCCAATAACTTTATGAACAGTCGCGCCTTTTGGCGGCAGACCAAGGACTTGCGATACGTTTTCAAGGTTTACACGACCGTTTTTGATTTTGTGTAACAAAACTGCTCGGGCTATACCCATTGCGTCTATTAGCATGTCAGGGTGTATGCCATACCTAAACGCCAATATACTTGCATCAAACAAAGCGTTATACGAAACAAACGCCCATGGTCGTGGATACTCTCGGAGTAAGTCTGCCACTTCGTCACCCGGCAGGAATGTGGCCGGTCCTTCGTTTGTGGCAATACCACAGCCAATTGTCTCCCAACGCGGGTCGAGAATATACTCATATGGCGTCATGAGTTTAAGCGTATAGTATTTGTCATAATACGACTCAAAGTCGCCATAGATCATTTTCATTGTGTTACTCTTATTGTGTTATTGGCGTTATTATATCTTGCCATATGTCGTCCCATGGGTTGTTAGTTTGGTGCCATTGCGCGTGCAAAGTTTGGCCCGTGATAGTTGCCTTCAACCTACGTTGGGCTTTCTCTCTTTGATATGCGTGATAGAACTCGTTGAAGTGATCTGTTAATCCATCTTCAAGTAATTCGTTGGTTAGTACAGGGACGATTGTAACACTGTCATCAGGTACAGGTGGTTTAGGTTTGTCTTTTATTATACGATAGAAAGCAATTAGTTCTGTGCCATACCCACAGATACCTTTGAACCATTTTGATACACCTGGAACATAGCGTGGGGGTTTTGCTTCAACGTATTCTTTTAACGCCCTGAATACTAATGGATCATTTGAGTCGCTATAAAGTGATGGCACGATGGCGCGTAACCATGAGAGCATGTGAACAGTCAATGGAACTGGAATACCATTCCTAAGAAACATACTAAACAATTCAAGAGTTGTTGACCACTGTATAGCAATGTCAACTAGTGGGACTAACTTCTTCCCAAGTTTACTCTCGATAGTAATATTGTTTATGTACCTTGGCCACAACCAATAAGTATGAGTTTGGTCAACAGTAGATTTATAGTTTAAGGAATACTCAACTCGCTGATTAAGAAACCCAGTAAATATATGAAGATTATCAGTTGACCAATTAGAAACTCTCGGCATCAACAATGATGCATCAGTCATTGTCTGGTAGTCACCTGGGGGTATCAAGTCGTAATACAACTCCTGTTGGGCCATTGGCGTTGATAACGTGTACAACGTATCAATCGCTATTTCGCGGAGCTTATTTTTAATAAGATCGTGCGCTTTCACTTGCGCGACCGTTGGAATTTTAGTTCTTCTATGTGGTAATTCTTCCATCTTGCTCTCCAATGGTGGGGCGTCTGGGTCATCCCAGTTACACCCCGGCGGATCATAACCCATTATTACTCCTATTATGTTTGGTCGAGTTGTTTCGGGAGTAACACCTTGTCACCGAACGGGATGTCATGGTTCTTAATCGTACACCAGATGACTGGGTAGGGTGGCGGCAGGAGGGGAAATGCACCCTCTAAGTCTGTGAGGTATACCAAGACCTCTGGCTCAAGTCCCTCTTGCGCTACCCGCTCAAACACCGGACAGAAGTCAGTCCCACCTCCACCTTTGATTTTACGCATCATGTCATCGGGTGTATCAAGCTCAACATACTCATTCACTGCCGCATCACATTGCATGAACACCAATGTACGTGGACGCGCTTGCTCCATGAGTCCTACACCCTCAGTGCAGAACATGTCCATAGTTTTCTGGTTGATACTCCCAGAGTTATCCACCACGAACACGATTGTCTCGCAGCCATACTTTACTTTCGATGGTGAGCCTATGCCTCTAAGCATCAACTCATTGTCGAGTGTAGACCATGTACTAAAGTCAGCGCCCATCCGTCGTGACATGGTGACTGTCAAGTGTTCACGCCAGTCAACTTGTGGCTCCAATAACTTAGAGAGCCCACGCTCTAGCGCCGCTGGCAATCGGCCTTGCGCCTTCGCACTGGCAAGAGCGGCAGTGAGGGCGTTGTCCCAGGCTTGCGGGTTACGTGCCTCTCGCGCTTGTGCTGGCGTCTTACCCGTGCCCTTACCAGGTGTTAAGTGCTCGTCGAAGCTCTTATCACCACCACCGTTGCCAGATGGCTTGGGCTGACCCTTACTCCCAGAGTTAGGTTTATTTTGTTTGTATAGTTTCCTGTACGCGGTGGTCAAATCATCTTGGTAGGTTATTAGTTGGGGCTCATGCCAACAGTCCTTTGGCGCTTCCCCCACCTTGCCGCGCTTCAACATGTCATTGATAAGACAGTCAGCGGCGACTTGCATGACTTCGCTAACATAAGGGAGTTTCATGCCATCAGGGTACAGGATGTATCCGAGTTGTGCGAACCGATACATCATGCCACAATGATTGAATATACCATGACAGATTTCATGGCAAGCAATAAACACCCGCTGTTGTAACGTATGCTTGAAATATTCTGTTGGATTAATAAACATGAACTGATCATTAGTGGCGGCAATAGGAATTTCGTCTGTGAACCATGCCAACTCACGATCTTTATCCTGCATCATGCGGAACCATACATCGGCAAAGGCGGGCTGGTTCACCAATAGCGCTGTACGCGTCTCCATCCATAGTTTTGCCTGTTGTGGCGTTATGGGTAACTTGGGCCACTTCTCACAGCTAGTCTCGACCTTGAACGCGCCAATCTCGCCCATGTTACTCTCCCCGTTCTAAGCGGACCAATTTTAGTGCTTTTGGTTGGGTTTCGACAATGCCGGATAATACGTGTTTCCATAATCCGGCGCGACGATAGGGTTTCCAATGAGCTTGCCAGAGATAACCTCTCTCTTTTTCGCGTTTAGCTAGAACCAGGTCGTCAATTTCGCGAGCCCGAATAATTTTTGGTGTCTTTGCCATTAGCCCTCACTCCCATCACTCTCAGAGTAATACGTGTCAACGCGTTGGTCGAACAAAGTTAAATTCGTAGTACCAACATTGTCATCGACAATTGACGCCGTGATAGTTGGTGATCGCTCCGCTAGCATAGCGAGTTGTGCGTATAAGTCTGTCGCACTGCTGCGTAGCACCTCTGTGTATACCCCGCGCATAGCAGGGTCATGTGTAGGTATGTCGGCTCTGACATGGATGGTAAAGTGTACACGCATGGTTGCTCTCCTTCCTTCTTCCTTGGCTCGGTCTTGCTCCAGCCTCCGCCACACTTCTTTGGCTATGTGCTTGAGTAAAGCCTCTAGCTCTGGACCATTCCCTTGCATATACATTCTATGCAGCTTCTCTCTTGTGGTCTCGATCATATCCTTCCACAATTGCGATGAGATTGGCATTCGCTTTTGTCCATGCTTTGAACTCGGGCATAACCAACACGCCCACGTTACGGTCCCGTATCATCTTCACCATCATGAACTGGAACTCGTTCGGCAGACGGGACATGAGTGTCGCCAGCGCTGCCGCATCATGGGGCTTGGCCCAGTCAGCCAGCTTGTATCCCAGCAAGCGCAAACGATCTGGCTCCAATGGGATGGACACTGTTCCGGGATTGGCGATACATTCTTCGTAGGATGGAAGCTCTTGCGCCATGCGGAAGTGCATGAACAGTTGCTCGGCGTTCTCCTTGCCAATCCCACCAGCAATGAGTGATTGTGTTCCCACGTCGAGTGGTATCTTACTCAGAGAGTAAAGAAACATTCTGGCTTTCAAGTAGGTGTTCGCTTGTGCCAGTGACCTAGGAGTGCAGTATGGTCCTTGGATTGCTGGTGCCTCCTGAAACAATATATGCGGGAACGTTTCGCCAAACGCAATAATCTCTGGCAATACTTTGTGTGTACGTGCCCAGTCAACCCACGCTTCACTGCTGTCTCTGACTGTGACCAATATCTGCGAGTTGATAATAAAGTCAAACGTTTTCGTGCCACCATTGCGTGAACCCAAAGGATTGCCAGCACTCCACACGACCCAGCCGGGCGGCAACCAATGCGTGCCAACTCGCTTGAGTAGCTTCATATCGCGTGTGAGCTTGCGCTCCTCGGGGTTCATCTTATCTTCTTCGTCGATAAAGATAATACCCCCAGAGTAAGAGTCAATCGGTCGGCCTTCACGCGTGATCCACCAATACGGCAGAGAGAAGTGACTGACTTTCTTTTGGAGAGTGCCGTCAACATTCATCTCCATAAACCCACATAGCCACGGCAGAGTGACGGTTAGTCCGTTGATATACACGAACCCATAGTCACCATCGGGATCAATCGTCTTAAGGATTGCAGGCGACTGGTTCATTATAGTCGTCTTGCCGCGACCGGCAGGAGACTCAAGGTGAATTGAGGGGCCATCGGGCTGGCTGGAAGCCAAGTACCATTCAGGGATGCGCTCGGCGATTTCGTTCAGTGTCAGTGCCATTGGTTTGCTCTCCTTTTGGTTTCTTACTATAAGAGTAAGTATACACTACAACCTGACTGCTGTCAAGCAACCTATGGTTGTATTTACTGGCGGCAGGACGTAGGAAATTGGATGCAGTTCATCTGCTGTTCGAGATAACGCCGATCAGCATCTAGCTGTCGCTGGAAATAAAGACGGTCAGCGTCATCACGTTCTTCCCGTCGCTGTCGTGCTTGCTCACTATTACGAAGCATTTGTTCAGTCTGCATTTCCTGAAATGTTTCGTTGAGCCTGTCAATGCTATCGGATAAGTCGCCAGCATGTACAGGTGTGAAGGTGAACACGATAGCGGCAGTGAGAAGAATGCGTCGCATGTTTTACTCCCATAGTAAAAGAGAATGGGGGAGAGATCGCACGCGCTTCACCCTCCCCCACCATTGCTTGACTTTCGTATGCTCCTTACGGGGAGACTGCATACGCCAGGACGTGACGCTGGAACGTCAAGCAAACCGTTTATTTTACTCCCGTAGTAAGTGTGCAAGTTATCGTTGTACCATTGTTGGTCGGTGTACACGTCTGACCACTTACGGGGTGAGATACAAGCCCATCCCACATGTTAGCGCACGTTGTGGGCGGCAGGGAGAGTTTGCATACACGTATGTACGCGTCATGGTGATACACTGTACACGCGCAAAAAGCGAGCGCAAAAAAATGATAGTTGCGTGTCATAAGTCTTTCACTCCTTGCACTGTCGTCCAGTATTTCTTTATGTTCGCCAGCAAGTCACGCTTGTATGACCTGATATGTTCTGTGCTGATAACTCTATGGCTTTCAGTTATCAGGTCGTAGCGATAGACTGGCAGACCCTTACCCCAAAATTGTTTGTATCTGCGCTTGTAAGCGTCTGTCAGTGTAACGCAATAGTTCTTGTCAAGATTAATTTTTTTAATTCGAGCAACAAACAAAGGTAAATCAATTGGTTGTTTGGTCATACGTTGATTGCGATAGGCGCGAGTGCTATATGTTTTCATAGCGACCCCCATAAAAAAACCCCCCACTACCTTGCGGCAGTGAGGGGATTGTTTACTCTAAGAGTAAGAGAAGGTTATTCAGTCTCGCCTTCCTCTTCAATCACCTCTTCGTCTTCGAAGGCTTCAGCGTCGTCACCTTCAACTTGTTCGCCGTTCTCGGCGTCTTGGATTGCCTTCTCACGATCCTTCGCCGCCTTGTCGGCAGCAGCTTGCGCCTTCTTTGCCGCTGCATCGAGTTTCTTCTGGCGAATTGCTTCGATGTCGGCATCGCGTTGGTTGAGCGCTTCGAGATCGTTCTCCGCGATCACTGTGCGCAACGCATCCACAATGTTCGGCAACGCATCGTGCGTGATTGGATCGCGCGCCATATGTGTAGACGTCTCCGCCTTGCCGCGCATAGCACTCTCAACCAAGTTGAGCGCTTGAATAAGAACTGTTGCTCCCGTAGTAACCTTTTCCAACTTGTAGTCGAGCATTAGTTCTTTCATTTGATCGGCAGTGAGAGCAACGCCCTGCTGTTCAGGCTTGCACTGTGCGACCGCGATAGCGTACAGCGAAGTATACGTAGACCGATACTTCACATGCGGGCCGTACTCCTCGGACTTAACCAACTCCGCATGAAGATCTTTGGCGTCATCAAAAACCTTCAATGCCTCGTCTTCATACTTCGTACCAAGGCGAATGAACGCACGCACCTTGCTTAGTTGGGCAGAAGTGGAGTTCTTTTCGGCGCCCGTGACGCCAGTTGACGCTTTCTGGCTGGACTCCATGAAGGCTGTATAGAAGTCTGAAGCGTCCTGAGACTTGCCGGTCGCGGTGATTGTGCCATCAGCACCACCCCGAACAAGCACGCGTGCAAACGAAACGTGCGATCGCTTGCCCGCTCCGTCCTGTTCACCGAACTTTCGCGCCTCGGCAAGCAACGCTTTCTTGTCTTGTGAGCGGTTTGGGGGCACCTGATTTTGCGTTGGCTTGACCGGTGCTTGTGCGGCAGGGGTGGGAGTGACTGGAATGCCGCCAGCGTTTACTGGAACTGTCGGTGCGGACGCAATATCGTCGAGCGCTTGTGCGTCGGCATCCTTAAGTTTTAGGGGTCGAATTGCCATTTGGTTTACTCTCCGTGTTGGGTTTGGCGTGATTGCCTGATACCCGTTGCCTATTTTACTCCTGTAGTAAGATTTGTCAATAGGCTAATAGCGGCAGAGTGAGGGTTGCCGCAAATAAATTTGTCTACAGTGTTAACATGTAACATTTTCGGAAAATCAGTAAATGATGTCGCCTTAATCGCCATACAACCTGAGTTTTGATTATTTCGGTTGTACACTTTTAACGATTATGAAACATGTTGTGTTCATTTATGTATTTGTTTTTATTATGTTTTTTGGCAAAAAAAAATAAACATGTTGTGCCCAAAACAGGGTAGGGGTCGGATGCGCTCACGCGTAGCGTATGCGCGTAAGAGCAAGGAAAAATTTTACTATAGGGTATATATATATATAAAATCATATTTAATAAGTATTATTAGAATAAACTTTCTTTTCACTGCCGTTACTTAGGCGCAACTTTAAAAGTAATACTTTATGTAGATTTATCAATGATATCAATGGGTTACGGGGAGGAACTAGTTTGTATGATTGTGTTCATTTTGCTAACCAGAAGAGTATAGCACGATTTCTGTAAATCAGAAATGTTTACGAAAACGATTGCGCTGTTCCTGCCTTGCGGCAGAAAGCATTGGCCGGTCGAGTTGAACTTGTTTTTTGAACGCGATTTGGTTAGCACGCAGGTAGGGTTTTTGTGTTATACATTGGGATTTGAGTTTTTCGTGTTTTGGCGCAAGTGCGCGATTGGCGCTGGATGACATATTAGTGAACCTTTCGTTTGCGTGAGATAAAGAACGAAAAGCCAAATCGCCCGATACGGACGAAATGTAACCCGCCAATTTTTTTGTATTGGAACATTTTTTACTCCTGTAGTAAACAAGTCCAATATATTGGACTTGTCATTGGGGTAATAACGTAAAACAAGCTTGCGGGGATTGCTAGTCCCCGCCAACTCCACAATAGGAAGTTATTAGCTTGTCACGGTTTAGGCATTGAACCGTGAACCGTCTCTTAGAACTTACTCTAAGAGTAACCCTCTTGAATAGCAGGGAGGGCCGCGTACACGCGGGTATCACCTGTGAGGGTATCAGGCACGGACGCAACTGTGCGCCAAGTAGGCCGTAACGCGCGGGCTTCGCCATATCGCCCTTGAACGCGGGTCCGCTGGATTAACGACGGGACACGTCAGACCATGATATCCCACCGACGGGAAAGGCAACTCCCGCAACATTCGACTGCCCGATTACCTCCTTTCATCTTCCTAGCCTATCCACGGGGAATACTTTTGGGAGTAAGGCTCAGAGCTTTGGACATCCGGCGCCCCATGATGGACAAGGCCAGGGGTAAGCCTGGCCGCGTTTAGGTACTTTGAAAATACCTAAGACCCAAAAATCAACCCAGCCATTCACCATCGTACCCTTTTAGCAAAACTAATATAAAGTGCCACGAAAATCAAGAAAACAATAAAACCACCAAGCGCTATCCATCCCAAGATTACCCACATATCAAACCTCCTTACCTTCCAACACCCCCACTCTTTCCTCCAACCGTCTAAGCACATTCACCAGCGCCTGCACCCTCTCACTCACCCCACTCATCTCTGCCGTCATTTTAACGTGAAAACCCCTAAGCTCTAATCCAATCTCCTTTAATTCCTTCGCCCCCTCCGCTGCCTCCCCAATCTTCTCCCTTAACTCCTTCAAAAGCTCCACTGCCGCCTTCTCCCGCTTTTCAAGTTCTTCCAAACGCTGGTCAACGGTCGCGTTCCACACTTCATATTGGAAAGCGATATCACTTAGCTCCTTATAATACTTTTTAGCGTCTTCTGCTCTCTTAGCCCTCACTGCCGCATTATCAACCATCTTTCCTACTCCTGTATTAAGCCTTTAGTGCCCGGACTTGATCCGGGTATCAGACACATTTCCTGATAATCAGGAAATGTACTACATGTTAAACACGTTTAATGTTTTTCAGAAAACCTCACTAAAAACGTGATCATTATTAAATACAACCTGTGGTTGCTTGACAGGGGTCAGGTTGTATGCTATACTAATAATCGGGTTATACTGACACGCTGTAAAGATTTGTCAAGGATTTATTTTCACCCTTACTACAGGAGTAACAATCAACCATGCGCCCCCACCAATATATGGGAGTCACCAGGAGTTTTAATTATAAAGCTCCACCCACAATAACACGGTTCATGCAATCAAATTGTTTTGGGCGTCTTCTTTGTGGCCCCGTTGGGTCCGGTAAAACTACGGGTGCATTGGTAGACTTAACCCGAAGAATGAAAGAACAGATGGCAGCGTTTGAAGACCCGATACGTCCCAATAACCCAAGAAGGTTTACCCGTTATGCGATTATACGACAGACACTAAAACAATTAAAAGACACAGTACTTAAGGACGCTCTATCGCGTTACGCCCTTATCGCTGATTGGCGGGTGTCTGAAAGTACTTTATACTTTAGGGAGGGCGATGTACATAGTGAGTGGTTATTTGTCCCCCTTGACGAACCTGAAGATAAAAAACGACTTCTCTCAACCAATCTCACTGCCGCTTATGTAAACGAGTGTATTGAAATCGACCTTGATCTCCTTAGTGACATTGCAGGACGTTGTGGACGATACCCTAATGAAGAACTTGGTGTGCCAACGTGGAAGGGGATCATCTGTGACACGAACATGCCAGTCGAGCAGTCGCCCTGGGCAAGGTTCATCAAAAAGGGGCTCATAGGCGAAATCCCTGAATGGGAGATATTTCGGCAACCAGGAGGGCGACATGCTGATGCAGAAAACTTAGAGCATCTCGAACAGACACCTGATACGGTGTTACTCCCAGAGTCAGACCCACGGCGTAGAGAGCAAGGAAGGAAATATTATGAACGACTCGTTGCAACAGGAACCACTGATTACGTACGTCGATACGTTGATGCAGAGTTTGGACGCGATCCGGGTGGTTCAGCAGTGTTTGGAGAAAGCTTCAAATATGAGTTCCACGTTAGAGCAAGTCTTGTTCCTGTTGATGACCGAATGCTTATTATCGGGCAAGACTTTGGACGAAATCCTGGGGCAGTCATTACACAGCTTTCTAATCGAGGCCAATTACTCGTACTCAAGGAAGTCCCGTCTACCTCCATTGGACTTAACCAACACATTGAGGAAAGACTTAAGCCCGTTTTGGCAACGCCGCGCTTCGCAGGAAGACGATTCGTCGTCGTAGGCGACCCAGCGGGGATTGCGCGTAGTAGTTTGTTTGAGTTGAATGAGTTCAACCTTTTACACTCAAAAGGTCTACCCGCAGTCCCTGCACCCTCCAATGACATTTATCGCCGTCTTGCCGCCGTAGAGAATTTCTTTTTGGGGAACGTGCGGGGTGAAGGGAAAATACTCATTGACGAGGGTGAGTGCCCTGTACTTGTAGAAGGACTACATGGGGCCTACCGGTTCCCCCGTAATAAGAATGACGTGGACCGTCCCCTGCCGGAAAAAGATACGCCTTGGTCGCACGTTCAGGACGCGCTGCAATATGCGTGCATGACGGCAGGGAGCACTGAGGCGTATTCGCAAGCTTACTCCCAGACCAAGCGGGCGCGTGACATCAAACCCCGTCGTGCAGCTTTTGACTCTAGAGCGTGGACTTAACACGTTAACCCCTTCGGGGCCAATGGCGCGCGCAAAGCGCTGCACCCACTAAGAAAGAAAGATCATGAAAGTAACAATTGAAGAAACACCAAAGAGCGCACAGGAGCTACAATGGGTGCGTAGGAGCAAACATAATCTTTTCGCACGAAGTGTTGATGGTGTACGCAAGTATCATATTATTGGTGAAGAGGATAGACATGGGATAATAGGTTGGCGGCTAGCTTGGCGTGAAAAACAAGGCGAACCAACTAAAGATAGTGCTGGTACGTTTATGAACCAATGGGAGGTACAAGAAATTGCACAACTCATTGAGAATGAACACGAAATAAACGAGGAAGAACTTGTTCAAATAGCGGCAGGGAATGCGGTTACTATTGGGGGTAACACTTGGAGATACTACGGGGTCCATGATAACAAGCGACTATGGATCGCCGTGGCACCTGATGAGCAAAGCGCCTACGTGGCCACATGTGACTATGATGATCCAAAGAGGCGATGGGTTGTAACAAAGCGTACTTGGACAACATCTCTTAAAGAAGATGGTATGCAGACCCTTGTAATAAATCGTGTTGGCACCTACAAAGACTTACAAACAGCCAAGCGTTCAGCGGGTGCTCTAACTCCCCCTTCTAATACTCAAAGTTCCTCAAACTCGTCATTAACGAAGACCGAAGACACTTCACCAAAAATATTACCCTCAGAGTAAAGTTCACCTTCGATCATGGGAGCGCCAATAGAAATATTATCTTGAGCGCCATCAGAGTATGTAATGTTCAAATTAAAAACATTACCCATTGACCCGCCACCTAGTGATCCCGCTGCTGGTTCCAGTGCGCCTAGCCCGGCTATTCTGGCTAACTCAGCTAAGGCTCTAACTTTCGCGCTAAGAGGCGCGTCGCTACTGTCTCTTGCCGCTCTAAAAATATGTATCATTAATTCTTCAACTATTGCTGCTGCATTTGCTTTAACGCGTTTGGGGGTGTTATCTGCCCCCCTCCACTCAACTTTGCGCGCCGTCAGTGCCGCGTTAAAGCTAGGTATTGTTTTAAGGTAATCATATTCTTCTTGAGTTACTCCCGTGAGTTTTAATATTTCATCCTCTTCAAGGATATCTTTCGCCAATTCGTTGATCAGATTACGTATTTTTATTTCACTGAGGGTCATAAAAATACCTTATTTCTGCCACATTTCTGCCTTATTTTCGCCACAATTATCCCGCACAATTGTGTCGATTTTAAGGCGGATTTGCTCTCCACCCTAAAATAAATGGGGACCACCCATGTAGTTACTCCCATGAGTGGTCCCCGCTTCTTTACTCGATAAATATCGAGCGCTATCTCAAAACGCCCAATTAGTGAGTGAGCGCGACTGTAGGAAGCGCGAACCACTAAAAGATACTCCAAGAGTAAAGAATGATCTGGTGCCAACTGGGGTCTTAAGGGTCGTCGGCGGGGCCGATACAACCCAGCAAGTACAGCGAGAGAACGCTGTCCGGGCTCAGAGCCAACTTCCCCCTGCTTCAGAGCTTACTGGGTTAGCCGGTTTTATCACTGACCAGTTTATCTTGATGCGTCGGCACAGGGACAACACCTCTGCCGGTTGGTCGCACAGATTGTTGATGGCGCTTCGCGCCTTTAATGGTGTGTACGAGAACGACGTAATAGAACAAATCAAAAAGTTTGGTGGGAGCCAAGTTTATGCTCGCATAATCGCAATGAAAGCGCGAGGGACAACTTCGTTATTAAGGGATGTTTATTTGGGGGCTGAACGTCCCTGGGGGTTAGAGCCTTCGCCTGATCCCCAGGTTCCACCCGAGATAATGAGCGCGATCCAGCAACTTGTTAAAAGCGAAATACAAGGCGCGGTAAAAGCCCATCAAGATGCGACGCAGTTACAAGCCGCTCACTTGAGCGGCCTTAGTGCAATGCATGAGCAGAATGCAAACCAACCAGCAGTAGCCCATGCGCAAGCGCCCCAAGCTCCACCGCCTCCCCAACCCTTACCTGATGCAAACGCGATACGCGATAGATTCACCGAACTTGAGACTGCTGCGCGAGATGCAGCAAAGCGTAACGCTGCTAAGAAAGCAAAAATTGCAGAAGATAAAATACAGGAGATACTTGCTCAAGGTGGCTTCTATACTGCTTTTGCTGAATTCCTCGTTGATTTACCTATATTTCCTTATGCGGTAATTAAAGGTCCGGTAGTAAGAATTAAGACCAGTGTTGACTGGCAGCGCGACCCAGTTACTCTTAAGAGTACTGCACAAACTACACAAAAACCTATTTTATGTTGGGAGCGTGTCAGCCCCTTTGATATCTACTGGACACCTGGGGTTGCGGATATTGGCGACGCCAATATCATTGAGCGCTCTAGGTTAACCCGGAAAGAACTCAATGACCTCCTCGACCTGCCGGGTTATGATCAAGCAGCAGTACGGGCTGTCTTGGACGACTATGGACGTGGTGGACTGGTTGACAACTGGGATCAAACCGATGCCGAGCGGGCCATTTTGGAGTCGCGAGAAAATCCCAGGTTTAATCAGAGTGGACTTATTGCATGTCTCCAATTTAGTGGTTGGGCACAAGGTAAAAGTTTGCTTGACGCAGGTTTGCCTCCAGCGATGATTAGCGATGCGACGCGTGATTATTTCATTGAAGCTTGGCTGATAGGGCGCTATGTTATCAAAGTTCAACTTTCCCCGTCGCCGAGGAAACGTCATCAATATTACGTTACCTCTTTTGAAAAAGTTCCGGGCACTGTCGTTGGGAACGGACTCCCAGACTTACTCGCTGATATTAGTACCGTGGCGAATGCCACTTTACGAGCACTTGTTAATAATCTTAGTATTGCAAGCGGACCTCAAGTTGTCGTCAGTGACGACCGACTCGCAGACGGGGAGGATGGTGAAGACTTATATCCATGGAAACGTTGGCATGTCAAGTCTGATCCATTTGGTAATAACACTCAGGCGGCGATCACGTTCTGGCAACCCCAGGCTAACTCTCAAGAGTTAATGTCGGTTTACACAGCTTTTAGTACATTGGCCGACGAGATGTCCGCTATACCAAAGTTTGTGCAAGGTATGCCAGGGGCAGGGCCGACCGGTCGCACAGCTTCTGGGTTGGCGATGTTGATGCAGAACGCTGCAAAGATTCTTCAAACGGTAGCGTCGAATATTGATCGGGATGTGGTTGAGGGCTTACTAACAAACCTTTTAGATATGATTATGCTCACTGATACTTCGGGGTTACTTGATGGGCAAGAGGAAGTTAGAATATTGGGTGTCAACGTTGCGATGGCGAAAGAGGCCCAAATTCAGCGCGAGCTTGAGTTTCTGCAAATCACCGCCAACCCGATTGATATGCAAATCATCGGACCCAAAGGTCGTGCCATTGTTCTTAAACAGGTCGCCGATCATCTCAACATTCCCGGTGCTGATATTGTTCCGTCCGAAGAAGAGCTTGACGATCAGCAAAAGATGCAACAAGCGGCAGCGGCGGGTGCAGCACAGGGGCAACAGGCTTCTGGAAACACCCAACTTGCTGGACAACACGCCCAAAACGCTAGACAGGCTCAGGGGCAACAAGCACCTCGACCCGCTCAAGGCGGTCCACAGCTAAACACACAACACCCAGCAGCGGCAGGGCCGCCAGCGGGTACAGGTCCAAACGTTCAAGGCATGACTACGCCTCAAGCTAGTCCAGGAGAGTAGGAGCGACTACAATGGCTACTAGTGAAGAACTTCGTATGGAGAGTGAACGGGTTGAAGCACAAGCGCGACAAACGCTGACTGACATGAAAGCAAGACTGGAATCGCTTGCTACAGAAGTGGAAACACTTTTGCAGGCGTTTACGGCTTGGGAAGAAAACTATACTAGAGATCAGGAGAGACGAGCCCAAGAAAGACATCCCCAACACCCCGATACAAAACCCAGAAGGTAGGGTTTTTACTTTTTAGTGGTTCGTCCTAGCGCAAGCGCAGACGAACGTTACTACTGGAGTAACAGGAGAGCGATAATGCCAAAGCGAACTGGGATGTTAGGGGCAGGATCAAGGGCGATGGGGGGTGGGGGTAAGAAGCCCAACATCCCCAGGACCACGATGATGGGCACGCCTCCTGCCCCTGGTAGTCCTGGTGGTATGCCAACTGGTCCAGGTGCAATGGGTAGGAGGGCTGCACCCGGTGCTGGCATGGCTCCTGGCGGTGCCAGTGGGATTGGGGGGTTTAAAAAGGGCGGCCATGTAGGGAAAGAGAAAAAAGAAGAAATGCGGGAGAAAAAAGACCGCCGCCACGAAAAGAAATAGGAGAGCTAAATGGCAAAGGTTGCTGGCCGCACGACACACGGCATGAAAGGGAAAGAGTGGCCCGCTGAGAAGGGCATGACTGTCCATGCCAGCGGACACCGTGGCAAGGTGAAGGGTGGCGGCCTTGACCCTATTTCGTCCAAGACTTCCAACGCAAAGGGTCGAGTCCCAATGCACAAGAAGGCGACTTAAGTGGCAAAAGCGGTGCCTGGGGTTACAACGCAAAACCTTAAAACCAAAGCACCGCACAAGCACGACCCGCTTCCGACAGTTCCAAAGAAAGTTCCCAAACTGAGCAAGGTGAAAACGAAATGGCCAAAGTCATAAAGAAGTCTGAAGACCCTGGGTTTTTTGCCCATGGGGGTAAGACGAAAATGTTTGGCAAGGGCTCTGCTGGTCCGGCCAAAGCAGCGATCTCTGGTAAGGAGAGTAATGACCTTGGCGGCGGTGAATGGGCCAAGGGTGGTTCCCAACATATGTTTGGGAAGGGCTCGGCTGGCCAGAAAACTCCCGGAGTAAGCGGGAAGGAATCGCAAGTCGGGTGAGCGTTTACGCGAACACGCGAAACGCATAAAGGATAACGCTCATGTCCATAACCTACGTCGATATCGACTATAGTGGACGGGTTGCTGCAATCATCGCCGTAGGTACGGCGTTGGGGGCTCCTGCTAACCTTATGCCTGCTCCGTGGGCGTCACCGGGAGAGTTTTTGTGCCTCCAATACATAAATAACCTTCGGGTGTTTATGGGAGAAGCCCCGCTCACCAATCTCGACTATACCGGGTTTCAGGCTGCGCTGAATGCGCTTTCAGCTATGGCACCTGCACCACCTGCTACGCCAGTAGTGACACCTGGACAAACTTTCAACATCACTCTGCCGGTAGCAACGAACCAGATTATTGGTTCGGTAGCCGCTAGTAACAGTCCAACAGCTTTTGCCATCAATCCCCCTAATACTTTTTTCGCCATTAGCAATGCTGGACAGCTTACGGTGACGGCGTTGGGTGCGGCAGGGATTGCGGCGGGAATGACGAACATAATGGTCGAAGCTACCAATGCAGGTGGCACCAGTCCAGCGGTGAATGTAGGTATATCTGCTGCTTGAACATAATACTATGAGAGTAAAGTGGTGGTTGCGCATACAAATATACCCTACCAGTTCGATGTCACGAACACGACCAACGTCGTGAATATACTTGTGGAAAAGATCATCGAATTGGCTACGGACAACGGCCTCATCCTGCCGGATGAAGTACGGCCTTTTACGCGTGTTGACTTGGCTGAAGTCGCCGATGCCATGCGGAAAGTTGCCGACTGGCAAACACTTGTTGTGAACAGGTTAGGGTTGTCACCTCGATTAATTCCAAGAGTTTACGAACAATGCGATTATGGTTCGATTATTTCATATGCAGGGTACTATGGTGATAAAATGAACGCGATTATTGATGAACTCCAAACACAGGACTCGTCAATAGCTTATGACGTACCAAAAGAGAAGGTTTACTAAAATGGATCGAATTAAAAAGGGTGATTCGAAGCCACGATGGTACGACAAACCGGAAGATGATTTCGATAAACATGAATGCCCGGACAGCGGTGGATGTTACCAAGAGCTTTCTACATTGGGGGCATTCGCTGAATGTGTTGATGGATCGCGTGACAAGCGTCTCCATGAACGCGACTACTGCAAGGAGTCACTCAAGAACAATCGAGAGGATGAAGGTTTGGTAATTAAACCCGACACCAGTGGACCGCCGTTCACGAATGTCTCTCGTCCCCATCGGGTAATGTAACTTGCACGCGACAGAAGGTTTTTTAATTAAAGAAGCGTACACTCTATCAAAGTTGAACGTGGAACAATGGCAAAAGTTTTTAACCGCATTAGACCTTTATACTCGACACCGGATAGAGCGTGGGGTCAGTGCTCCAACTTCGGAGTTGCATGTTACAGTCGGTATGGCTAGACAAGCATTAGAGTTTATTTCGCTGATGCGTGGGTTAGATGAGGCGTACGAGAAAATAAGAAAGCAAAATGGCTGACAACGTTCAAACAAAACCGACAAAAACTCCTGACCCTGGCGTTAGGCTGCCAGAAGCCGTTATGCGGGCAGCGGCACGGGCGAACGAATTAGCTGAACAGCAACGTGTTAACACACAAAGTCAGCCTCAATCTAATGTTCAAATGTCATTCGCTGACGTGAACTCTCCTACACCCCCTGTCGCTGAACGCCCACAGACCAACCCTTTACTAGCGACAAGACAACCGGCTCCTGCTCCTACTCCCCAACCTACCCCTCAACCTACTCCCCAGAGTAACGGGCAAGCCAAACAATATTCTGAAGATGAATTCCGAGCAATGGTCGGGCGTTACGAGAAATCACAGAAAGAAAACCAAAACCTTGTTAGTCGCGTCAATGAAATGCAGCGACTACTTGCAACTGTTCAATCGCCTCCCAACAATCAAGTTGGTCGAGGCGACGTAACATTTAATACACCCATTGCACCACGAAAGTATATCACTCCCCAAGACGAGAAAGAATGGAGTGTTGAGTTAATCGATATGGCTCGCCGTGCCGCTAAAGAAGTGGCAGAACAAGAATTGGCACCTGTGCGCAACGAGATTGGCGCGGTTCGTCAATCATTGGGTAATGTTCAGAGTCATGTTGCGTTGGATGCACGCGGACAAGTCTATCAGCGGCTTGAGAGTGAATTTGGTGCTGATTGGGATGCTACGATAAATCGTGATCCTGAGTTTTTAAATTGGTTGGGTCAGATTGACCCTATGACTGGGCTTCAGCGAAAGAATATCTTGCAACATGCTTTCGAACAAGGAGAAGCGTCTCGCGTAGTAGCAACGTTTAAGAGGTATCAGGCGGAACAGTTGGCGGCTTCGAGTCCCGTACAGACTGGAAGATCATCGCCGGGCAACGGGGCAGAAAGCCCTGAGAGTGGTACACAATTCGCGAATGTGGCCCACTCTCGGAGTAATCCTGCAACCACCCCGGCGGTCGATCTTGCAAGTCTTGCGGCACCAGGCCGAGCGCGTCCGGGGCAGACACAAGCTCCCCCCGATAAGCCTATAATAACGGGTGCGGAGATTGCGCAATTCTACTCGGACGTCACTAAGGGTAAATACAAGGGCCATGAAGAACTTCAAGCCCAAGTAGAAGCCCAAATCAGTGAAGCATCGAGAGAAGGACGCATTCGCCGCTAAGTTTAATCGTGGTTCACACTTCCTAAAGTTGTGTGAATTACTTGGCTTAACGGAGAAGAACTATGGCTCTCGGTCTTGCTAGTGGCGCAACACAACCGCCACTTTATCCTGCTGGTTCGATTAATCCCGACTATGTAGCTGCTGGTTTTGTTCCTGAAATTTGGTCCGGCAAGCTCATTGAAAAGTTCTACGCCGCCACGGTTTTAGCGGCGATCACAAATACCGACTACGAAGGCGAGATCAAATCTTACGGCGACCGTGTTCGTATTCGTACCAAACCAACTATCACCATCAATGATTACCTGATTGGCGGTGATTTGACGCTTCAGCGTCCTGTTGGTGGTCAGACGGAACTCACCATCGATCAAGGCAAGTATTTCGCGACCATCCTTGACGATGTGATCGAGAAACAATCCGACATCAACAATCTCTCGTTGTGGGCGGACGACGCGTCTGAACAAATGAAAATCGCGGTCGATACTGACGTGCTTAACTGGATGCACTCGGGTAACGCCGGTGGCACTCCATGGGCAGATTCGAACAATCGTGGTATCGCTGCTGGTATTATTTCCGGCAACATTAATCTGGGAGTAACCGGCACGCCTGTTGGCACCGTCGGTCGCAACCCGGCAGTTGGTCAAGTCGAGATGATCGACTTGTTGTTGAGGCTGGGGCAAGCACTTGACGAGCAAAATATCCCTGAAACTGGGCGCTGGGTTGTTATGCCCACCTGGGCTGCGTTCCAGATCAAACGTTCAGAATTGCGTGAAGTGTTCTTGTCAGGTGATCAGATCAGTATTCTTCGCAATGGCCGGTTTGGTCAGGTGGATCGTTTTACGATCTATTCGTCTAACCTTCTTCCTAGCGGCCCTGCTGGTTCTGCTGGACTGGCTCCTACAGAGTGGGTGATCTACGCCGGTCATGCCCACGGCTTAACGTTTGCATCACAACTCACAAACGTGGAGACACTTCGTTCTGAACGTACGTTCGGTCAAATCTTGCGTGGACTGCAAGTTTACGGCAGAATGGGCCTTCCTGCCCCTCCCCTGGGGGTTGTTGCGCTTGCCGAAGCAATCGTGGTTCAAGCAGGTCCGTAAGCCTCCCCATACGGATACCTTGGGTGGGGGCAGTCCCCCACCTACTCTTAGAGTAGTATAAAACAAGTAAGGTAAACATGACGCAGTACTTTCAAGTCAGTGATTACCTAGCAAATACTAGGTCATTTTTGCAGGACTTGATTGGGCCTCCCTATCGGTATGCAGACGCTGACATCGTGTTTGCACTGAATACTGCGGTCGCTGAAATCTCACGTTTACGCCCGGATTTGTTCTTAGAGTATAAATATCAACACCCGCTTCCCCGAAAATCATATCCTGACGACTTAGTGCCAGGGTTGTTTACAAGTACGAGAACTACAGATGTGGTGCCGATCCCTCGTACTTATTATCAACCTACGATTTGGTATATGGCTGGCTTATTGCAGGCTTGGGACGTAGACGACACGCAAGACGTGAGGGCGCAAATGTTCTCGCAGAAGTTCGTTGGGGCTTTAACGAGTTTGGTGGCGTAATTGGCAACTGCGACACAAATTCGTATCATTGACGCAACCAGGATAACGTGTCCTGGTGCGCTCGATGGTATGATTAACATGTGTCTGTTTGACGCCATCAAAGAGTTCTTCGCTAGAAGTAACTCATGGCTGTTTGAAACAGTCGTGGGGATTGTTCCCGAGAGTAACGATTACATGCTTGATACGTGTCAAAATGTGGTCGTCAACCGATTGATGAATGTAGCGCAGCCACGAACAGCCCCCCCTCTGCCGCCACGTTACTTGCCAATGGACCCCCCACAGTTTTTAGCGATATGGACTGAGGGTGAAGGGAAAGACGAAACAATTAATCCGTTGTTTAGTGTACCGCGAGACGCAGTGTTGTTAAACGCTGGCACCAAATGCCCCATAATGAGAATACGTTGGAATCCCCAAGCACCAATGTTTTGGGTGGTAACACTCGCGTTGAATGTAGCTGACCCAGTAGATAAAGAGGGTTTACCCATAGTTCCTGATTGGATACTTGACAAGTATTATGATTACATAAAATCTGGTGTTATTTCCCGGTTACAACAGCAACCCGGTAAAGCATATTCTTCACAACAGGGTGCATCATTTCATGGGCGCAAATTTAACGAGGGAATAGGACTTGCTCGTACTGAGGTACGGGCAATGTTTACGTATGGTGGGCAACGATGGGCCTTCCCACAGGGTTGGAACTATAGGAGGCCGTACGTTCCATGAACTTCCCTTTTAACTTTAGAAATCAAGCATATTTTTATGCACAGGGGTCCGGTGGACCTCTTGGTTCGTTTAGTAAATCTATGGCAGCAAAATCTACTATCGCGATTGATTATACGAGTATCTCTGGTTTTACAATGACGAACCAATCGTTTTTATTGGATATGCAAACGCAGCCACCGTTGATTATAAGTCAACCTGTTTTGGCTGGTCAAAGTAACATACTTAGTTTTGTATTAAGTGGTGGGTTTGGTGGGGTTGAATATGGTTTATCAATTCACGCTCTTTCGAGTGTAGGGGGAACACTCCGTTCTGATACTTTAAAAGTGTGTATTGAAGCTCCTTATGATCAACACTGTGGTTGCTCTAGTTGCGGGCATGACCCTTGTGATTGCTGTGATACCATATTAGACCTTAAAGCACAAGTTGCTGTTTTACGACCTAATATGAATACTTTTGGGAGTAACTTTGTACAGTTTTACGTGGCTCCGATAGCACCACAGAACCCTAATTTACTTGATATGTGGTATAACACAACGAATGGGCTTTTTTATGATTACGTATCTAATGGTGTAACGAACTCATGGCAACTTCAGGGTGGTGCTAGTAGTGGTATATTTAATGTACCCGTGACAATTAATAACTCTTTAACGGTGACTGGTCCGGTTAATTTAAACTTGGATTGTGGGGTATATCCATGAAGTCGTTCAGCGCACCAGTTAATTTCAGCAACGCGGCTCAGTTTTATCCTGACAGCACAGGGAAAATTGGTACGTTCTTGAAATCACCGGCAGCACAAACGTTGATCACATTAGATTATTCTCATAATCTTGCTACCGGAGTAACAGTTACTAAAGTTGCTTACGTTCTCGATGTTCAATCGACCCCCTTGTTGATTATAAGCAATTCCGTTACCACGGCTCAAATGTTAACATTTATTTTGAGTGGTGGGTGGGCAGGACTTACTTATGATCTAACAATACAAGCAACTTTGTCTACTGGGGCGGTTCGTACCGATGTTCTCACAATTGAGATAGTGGGAGATGATTGCATGAAATATGATCCCTGCTGTCTTCCAATGGGGAAGCCCTTGGGTGCGCCTTCGCGTATTCCCAAGACGTTTCAACAGGCTGCTATGTCTAGTGATTGCAGCGTGTATAAATCGTCTTGTATTAGTTATTACATTTGCGCTAGTGCGCCGGTTAACCCTAACGTAATGGACCAGTGGTATAACACAATCAATCACGGTATTTACGAATATTTAACTGATGGTGTTAATTTCTGGTGGCAACCGTTCTTCGTGAACGTGAAATATGCAGTTGCATCGTTGTACTATCAAGCAAGGGCTGGTCAAACAGTGTTTAGTACTTTGGCACCAGACATGCTTGGTAATTCTGGGGTAATCAACCCGACAGATTTTGTACAAGCATATGTGAATGGTGTGCGATTGGTCCCAACAACTGATTTCACGTTTGCTGGGCCTTCAACTGTGACATTGTTGCGACCTATACCGGCCACTGATATTGTGATGATTGATATTCTTGCTCCAACTGTAATCACGCCTCCAATACCTCCAAGTGGCGGTGGTGGTGGCAATACTCAAATAGTTATTAGCGATACTGCGCCTGCAAATCCAACCACCGGTATGTTGTGGTTTGATAGTGTGGGTGGTAATCTTTACATTTGGTATACTGACCCTAACGGATCGCAATGGGTGGTTGTAGTTAACGCTGGTGGCGGTGGTGGTAGCGGTGGTGGTAGTACGCCTGCTGGTATAGTAATTGGTGACACTGCTCCAACAAGTCCAACAGTCGGTATGTTGTGGTTTGACAGTGTTGGTTGCCAACTTTATACCTGGTATTTTGATGGTAACACGTCGCAATGGGTAGTGGTGGTTAACGAATAACTCTGAGAGTAAAAAATGTCGAAGGCTTTTGACACCGCCCTATTCGTCCCCGAGCCCGAGCCCGATGTTGGGCAGTCGGCAGGTGTGCAGGTTGTTGGACCGCCATTCGATACCAATTGGTATTACTACGCGATAGCATCTGGCCCAGGCATTATGATCAATGCTGACGTGCCTGCTGCTACGGCTCCTGAACAAACAATAGTGTCCGGTCCTGCACCGGAATTTGCTTGGGCGTCGAAAGCGCCTTATTACCTCGGTGGTCTACCTGCACAGCCAATTTATAACCCAGCAGCGCCTTCTCCCGCCGGAACGATGTATTTTAATACTTCAGATCACACACCTTACGTCTTATCGTATCAACCACTTACCAATGTGCCAATCTGGACCCCTCTGCCGGTAGCAACCCGCAACATGCTGACTATTGCAGCGAGTTTGCCTGCTGCTACACAGCAGGGGCAGATGCTGGTTGCTGGTGGTATACCCAATGGTGGGGTGTATCCGTGGACAGCATCAATTGGTATGTTTTTGGGGGCGCACCCTATACCGCCGACCCAAGTTCCGGGGTCTGGGTCAATACCTGTTGGTTCGTTGTATTATAACACTTCAAATAATACTTTGTATGTATGGAATGGGTCAAGCTGGCAAACAATCACGACGCCAACAAAGGCGGCAACAGCTAGTTTATATTATCAGGGCGCGTTAAACCAAATGGTTTATCCGTTGACAACACCGGATTTATTTGGTAATTCGCATACTCTTGATCCAGTTGAGGCTGTTGAAGTCTATTTGAACGGTGTACGATTAACACCGGAAGGTGGATCTATACCGGGAGATTATTTGGTTACTGTTGCTACGTCATTGATTACTCTGGCAACAATTCCGCCAACTGGATCGATTGTTACGATTGATATTTTACAAGATCCGTTAACGCTTGGGCCGACGTTAGTATTGCGTGAAATGCTTATGCCAATTACAACGTTTGATGGTGTACAGACAACGTTTGATTTGATTGCTACAAGTGGTACTGGGATTGTTGTAAATGATCCGGTTGATCTTAATGTTTCACTTGATGGTGTTTTACAAGAGCCTGGTGTCGCTTACATCCTTAGTACTGATGGCACTCAAATTATTTTTAGTGAGCCACCTATTGCTGATGCTGTTTGTTTTATTGTTTATTTCTCAAAAAGTGCTATTGGCTTTCTAAGTAGTGTTGAACATGATTTAACAATGACTGGTGATGGCACTGCTGCGAATCCGTTGAGTGCGGTACTTGCTTCAGAGGCAACGGGGCTTCCCGGTATTGTCTATGTACCAGTAAACGGTTTTGCTGGCACACCTAACGCGATCAACTTGGCTCCTGATGGCGGAATCAGTGTTGAAGTTGATTCGAGTAGTGGGCTTGTGGTGTCACCGGGAGCGCCGAACCCGCTTACTGGTAGAGCTACGGGTAGTGTGATCTCTGTTAATCTTGACAGTGGCAGCGCGCATGATTTCACTGGTGCAGGTGAATTAACGCTTGTTGTTGCCACTCAAGCGCAAGTTGATGCTGGCACGGATAACGCTAATCCAGTCACATCGTTAACTTTAGCTCAATCAACATCGCTCGATACTCGCTATGTCAATTTGACCGGCGACACGATGACCGGTCCACTCAACATTCCTATTCAGCCAGCCGCTCCTAATGAAGCCACCAACAAACAATACGTTGATGAGGCGATTGCTGCCAGTGCGCTTTATCAAGGGGTGTGGCACGTAGCAGCAAACCAACCTGATCTTACTCCTGGAGTTATGAACCCACTTAACGGTTGGTCGTGGATCGCACAGACGATTGACCCAAATATTCCAGAAACA
>Ga0210397_10000112_pt1 | contig 63572 bp, 45 predicted proteins | sample IncBWH2OmetaG_FD_160126 | JGI IMG/M metagenome (GOLD analysis project Ga0210397, IMG submission 160126) | Forest soil microbial communities from Barre Woods Harvard Forest LTER site, Petersham, Massachusetts, United States - Inc-BW-H-2-O ...
ACCCTCGAAAGAAAAAGTACATCGTGTATTTGCAGAAACGAATGCAGCAAACGGTAATTACCGCCAAAATATCGGAAAGAGCGAGAAAAACTCCCACCCGCTCACCGAAACACCTGCGAATCCAAAAAGTCCCTGCCGAAAACAGAACTTTTTCTGATACCTCCGGGAATCTAGCCGCTGAAGTTTAGTCCGCAACCCCCGTTCGGCTGGCAAAAGAGGCCATTCGTCACGAAAATCAACGGCTAGTCACATTTTTTTTACCAATCCATGACATTTTTTTATTGACGTTTTACTTCCCGACCTGTAGCGTCTCCTCCATTGCAAAAACTTTACGGGCAGGACGCCTGAGGCGCTACCTGCTTCCTAGCAGACACAGTGAACGTGTGCCTGAAGACACGTCTCTGTCTCTGTACAACCCGAACCGGTGGAATACCTTGACCCGCAATGTACCGATCAGGGACTGAAAACCGGGGAACTTACCTCCGTTCGGAATTTCGGCCGGTGACACTCTTCCGAGGTAATAAAACAAATGGCGCTTCCCATTGCCCAGAGGTTCCGCGGCATCGCTGCGGTCGTGAGTATTCTGTTACTAGCCTTAGCCCTTCTTCCTCCAGCCCTCGCACAGGAAACCACGGGTGCGATCCAGGGAACCATTACCGACCCGACCGGCGCTGTTGTCGCCAATGCGACGGTGGTCGCCACCGCAGATAAGCTGATCAAGCCCGTAACCGCAACTTCAGATGCGCACGGATTCTATCGGCTAAACGCATTGCCTCCGGGCAACTACACCCTGGTCGTCTCAGGAGGTGGAATGAAGGCGAAGGCCATCGATCTTAACCTGACAGCCGGTGCGCTACCCAATTTGAACTTTCAGTTGACCGTGGGTTCCGAGACGGTCATCGACGTAAGTACAGCAGTTGCGCTCGTCGACGTAACGCAAAGCAAGGTTGAGACCACGATTACGAACGAGGTGCTGCAGGAGATTCCGAAGGGCCGATCGTTCCAGTCGGTAATCCCATTTGCCCCTGGAGCCCGCCAGGAGCCGCTGCAGAGTCTGACAGGCGGAACCCTTAGCGGAAATCGCATGAATGGTTTCCAGATCGACGGGGCCAGCGACAGCGAGAACGTGTACTCGTCGGAAGGCGTCAACGTCACCGACATCGTCGGCGGAGGTGTAGGTTACAACGTGCCGATGGAGTTTGTGCAGGACGTCCAGGTTAAGAGCTCCTCATTCGAGGCCGAATACGGCGGTGCGATGGGCGGTGTGGTCAATGTCGTCCAGCAAAAGGGCGGTGCCAGCTGGCACGGCTCGATCTTCACGTACTACCGTTCGAGCGCGTTGAATGCGAACGACCAATGCGCCCTCTCGACAACCTGCGGTCTGCGCAAGGATCCAGGAACCACGACGAATTCAATCACCCGGACTGATCAGGCTTCTCAGTTCTATATCGGCAAGCAGGACCACTACCGTGCGGTCAACCCCGGCTTCACCCTCGGTGGACCGTTACTTTCCAGCAAAGTGTGGCTCTTTTCCAGCTTCGTCCCTGAGTACTACGCGTTGCGCCGTGATGTGACCTTCAAAGGAACCAACCCGGGACCTCGCTCTTTTTACGAGAGTCAAAATCAGTATTACGGTTTTGCACGTCTCGACTACGCGCCAACCAGCAAACTGCGCCTCTTTGCAAGCTGGGAAGATCTGTACACCCGCGTCGTGGGCAACAGCCTTCCAAATCCTGATAGCAAGACCGGACAGACGAACAGCAGCAGCACCACTGACCCGACGACGTTTCGCGCTGACTCCGGCCAGGTCCTTCCTGCTGCAATTTATGCATTTGGCGGTGATTACACCATCACCCCGAGGCTGCTTGTCTCGGTTCGCTATGGCTACTTATACAGCAATGCCGAAGACCGCGGTAAAACCACAGGAATCAAGGACACCTTCGATAGTGGAGGTGGATCAGGTGACGGCAAAGGAAACGGTACCGTAGGGTTGGACGGCTCCACAGTTCCCGCTGCTTATCAGCAGATAGCCGGTTATACCAATATAGGGACCAATACTCAGCAGAAGTTCAACATTCTTAAGCGCAACACAATCTCTGCCGACCTCTCGTGGCTGAAGACTGGCTGGGCGGGAACGCACAACTTCAAAGTTGGTTTCTCCCGTAACACCACCTTCAACAACCTGGTTAGCGGGTACAACACTGCACTGATCAACTTCGACTATGGGGTTGACTATAGCGTGGCAACCTCGGCCACCGCCTGCGATTCGATCATCTCAGCCAATGTTTCGAAATATGGTCCCTCCGCCGCCGGTCACTGCCGCGGCAACTATGGCTACTTCTATGTCAATGACTACTCCACTGGCGGTATCGCCCAGGGAGACAATGAAGGCATCTACGTTCAGGATGGATGGACAATCAAAAATCGTCTCACGATTAATGCCGGAGTCCGGTTCGATCGCGAGTACCTTCCTCCCTACAGTGCCGGAGCCTCAAGCATCGGCTTCGACTTCATGCAGAAGGTCGGTCCTCGTATCGGCGCAGCCTACGACGTGCTCAACAACGGCAAGCTGAAGGTCTACGGAAGCTACGGCAAGTTTTACGACATCATCAAGTACTCGCTGCCCCGCGGTTCCTTCGGCGGCGAATACTGGCATGAGTGCGTGTACGCGCTGGATGATCCCAACTTCGCCAATGTCATCCCGGGAAACAACTCTGCTGGACACGCCTGCCCCACAAGCGGCGGCGCAGTCGGCCTCAGCAGCGGCTTGCGGTTCATCGAGAACGTCGACCTCCGCAAAAACGTCATCAGCACGAGCGACCCGGGAGTCGATCCCAATGTCAAACCGATGGCAATGCACGAAGTTGTCGCCGGGAGCGATTGGGCAGTCACTCCTACGCTGGCCGTCACCGCTCGCTACTCTCGGAAGCGTCTGGACAACACGATCGAAGACATGGGTGTCACGGATGCTCTCGGCTTCTACATCGGCAACCCTGGCCCAGGATACGGCGACCTTCTCCACCGTGTTCTCTCCTCGAACGGCTTCACTGCTCCGCTCTGCGCAGCCTGCCCTGCTGCACCCAAGGCTACGCGTGACTACGACGGCATCGAGTTTCGCGTAACGAAGACGGCGGGATCGCACTACTTCCTGAGCGCCTACTATACCTACAGCAAACTCACCGGCAACTACCCCGGCCTCACCAGTACCTTCGACACCGATGGTGGTGGCGGACGGCATAATCCGAACAACAACCGCTCCTTCGACCAGCCCCAGATGCAGTTCACCGGGCACGGCAAGCCGTTCTCCGGCCCCCTGCCCACCGACCGGCCCAACACCATCGGTGGTTACGGTTCCTACCGACTGAAGTGGTTTGGCGGCGATTCCCAGATTGGTCTCTCCCAGACCATCTACCAGGGTTCCCCCGTCAGCACTGCTTGGCCTACCGGCACCTCCACCTCCTCGGTGCAATTTGTCGAAGGTCAAGGCAGCTGGGTGCCAATTACTCGTGCCAGCGACGGTTCCATCCAGGCTGGGACAATCAAGAACAATTACCGTACACCCATGTACCTGCAAACCGATGGCAACCTTACCCACTACGTCCACGTCAGCAAAGAGCACGAGAACAGGAAGCTTGGCGGAGAGATCAACGTCAGCAACCTGCTCGGACAACATGCGATCACGGGTTATAACGAACTTCCTCTAACCGCTGCCGTTGCTCCCTCCACAACCAGCAATCCTACCGGCTATGACTATCTCGCCATGGAATCCGGTTGGGATTATGTCGGCGTGAGCAACAGCAATAAGAAACTTGTGGCGAGCACCTACGGTCTGCCGAACATCTTCCAGCCAGGTCGCCAGATTCGTCTGAAGGTCGCTTTCACCTTCTAAACTCAACTCCGGCATATAGCCGGACACAACCAACGGGGACTGTTTCGGCAGTTCCCCGTTTCTTTTAACCGTGGGAAAGAAACGATCTCAAAGAAAAAAGTCCCGGCCGGAGCCGGGACCTTTCACTAAAACCTCAACTCAATCTAAACGCTGAAACTGGATCCGCACCCACAGGTCGACTTGACCGCGGCGTTCTCAAACTTAAACCCTGCCGCCTCAAGCGTTTCGACATAATCGACTGTGCAATTCACCAGATACATCGCCGACGTTGCATCGACAAATACCTTTAGATCGTCGAACCTATAGACCTTATCCATCATTCCGGCCTGGTTCTCAAATGACATCGAGTACTGAAATCCCGAGCATCCGCCGCCAACCACGCCGATCCGCAATCCTGCCGGAACCGGGTTCTGCGTCGCCATAATCTCCTTCACCTTCGCAATCGCGTTCGGCGTCAGGGCAACTGGCGTAGTCGAAGCCGGCGCGCCAACAACAACTTCGGGGGTAACAGCAGCTGTAGACATCTCTAAATCTCCTTATCCAACACCTTTAAGTGTATGCGCCTGCTTCGGCTCCGGCAAGCCCACTCTCTAAATAGATGCTCTCCTCGGCCGTCCGATTCAGTAGCCCCATACCTGTTACCATCCAATCAGAAACCCATGAAGTTCATTCGTTTCATCGCGAACGCCTTTATCAACACCATGGGGATCACTCAACCCTCTCCCCAAGAGACCAACCGCGCTTCCTGGTTCATCATCATTCTCCTTTCGATTGTTATTGTTGGCGTCGCGACCATTGCCCTCGTCGCAATTCACTGGGCAGGAAACCACTGAAGCCAAAGTTGTTATAACTTGCGTTCCCCGTCCCAAAAAGGCTATCTCACCGTTCTCTGAAAGGCGTATGATTGCCCCGGAACGTTCCTCTACCCACTCTGCTTTGCCGTCGAAATAAGAGGTATCGGAACCTTCCGAAATCATCATCGGCCCTGTCTCAGGGCGGAGGAACATGCTATGAACATGATGAACGCCCTACCCGTTCTGCTCATCATATGGGCAGCGATCGCAGCCTGCTTCCTCGGCTTGCTCGCCTACAAAGGACAGCTGACCCGATATGAAGAAGATCAGCTATTCCTGAGCGACTCCGCTTCGAATGAGAAGCAGCTTCAGAACGAGATCGTTCGCAAGGTCACAAAACTTCAACCCTTTGTCCGAATCTTCGGCGTCGCCGCCGCTGTCATGACTGCCGGTATCATCGGAATCTTCACCTACGACGCATGGCAGCATCTCAAGTAAATCGCCAGCATCGAAGCACAACAAAGAGCCAGGAGCACTCAGCCTCTGGCTCTTTTCCTTGCTTGCAAATTCCCGCCCGAAACTAAACGTTATAAGTCGACGAAGAGACTTTCCCGCCCCTGCCCGTCCAGTTCGTGTGGAAGAACTCCCCACGCGGCTTATCCACACGTTCGTAGGTATGTGCTCCGAAGAAGTCCCTCTGAGCCTGCAGCAGATTCGCCGGGAGCCGCTCACAACGATACCCGTCATAAAACGCCAGTGCCGTCGAGAACGCCGGCATGGGCACCCCAATCTCAATGGCATGAATGATGGCCTTCCGCCACGACGCCTGATACTTGTTCAGCGCGCCCGAGAAGAAATCATCCATCAGCAGATTCTCCAGCTTCGGATTCTTATCGAACGCGGCTTTAATATTCCCCAGGAACACGCTGCGAATGATGCAACCTCCGCGCCACATCAGCGCGATCCCGCCCATGTTCAGGTTCCATTTCTGCTCTTCGTCGACCGCGCGGAGCAGCATATAACCCTGCGCGTAGCTGATCATCTTCGAGCAATACAACGCCCGCCGCACGTCTTCAATAAACTGCTTCTTCTCCGCGACCGTCAGTGCCTTCTTCGGCCCCTGCAGTATCTTCGAAGCCTCAACCCGCTCATCCTTCAACGCCGACAAACACCGCGCAAACACACTCTCGCCGATCAGCGTCACCGGCATCCCCAGATCCAGCGCAGAGATCGCAGTCCACTTCCCTGTTCCCTTCTGCCCCGCAGTATCCAGAATCTTATCGACCATCGGCTTGCCATCGTCATCCTTCTTCGCAAAGATAGCCGCCGTAATCTCGATCAGATAACTATCGAGCTCACCTTTATTCCACTCTGCAAAAACTTCATGCAGCTCATCGGCATTCAATCCCAGCCCATCCTTCAACAACTGGTACGCCTCGCAGATCAGCTGAATGTCGCCATACTCAATTCCGTTGTGCACCATCTTTACGTAGTGCCCGGCGCCGCCTTCACCAACCCAATCGCAACAAGGAGCGCCCCCTTCGACCTTTGCCGCAATCGCCTGAAAGATCTCTTTCACATGGGGCCATGCCGCAGGATTTCCCCCAGGCATAATCGACGGCCCGAACCGCGCGCCTTCCTCGCCACCGGAAACGCCGGTACCGATAAACAAAATCCCCTTCTCCGCCAGAGCCTTCGTTCGTCGATTCGTATCTGTAAACAGTGAGTTCCCGCCGTCGATCAGAATATCGCCCTTCTCCAGATAAGGCAGCACATGCTCAATCGTCTGATCAACAACTTCGCCTGCCTTCACCATCAGCATCACGCGCCGCGGCAACTTCAGCATCGCGCACAGCTCCTGCGCCGAGTGAGTTCCCACCACCTGGGTCCCCTTCGCCTCGTCAGCAAGAAACTCATCCACCTTCGAAGTCGTTCGGTTGAACACCGCCACCTTGTATCCGTGGTCGTTCATATTCAGAACAAGGTTCTGGCCCATCACAGCCAGTCCAATTAATCCGATATCGCAAGTTCCTTCTGCCATACAGTCTCCAGTCGTGATTCTGTTATCACTTCATCCAAAATGTGCACGTCATTGCCGCGCACACTAAAAAATTGGTCAGTCCACAAGTGACCTTTCTATCACACGCGTATATCGGAATGATAGATTTCTGGTCCGCGATCTCTTAAGGACAAAGAGATCCGGGGGCACCGGACCTCTTCGAACTTCAGATGCTTCACACCATTCGATGGCGTTATCGCAGGAAGAGGCTTTTACTTCCCCTTCACCGCAATCACTTCGATCTCCACAAGCGCCCACGGAGCAGCCAGCGCCGCCACCTGCATCGCACTTCGAGCAGGCTTATTCGGCTGATCCTTCGTCCCGAAAAACTGTGTATACGAGGCCTGCAGCCCGGCAAAGTCCAGCTTCCCACCATTCGCCGGATCACCCGCCAAAAACACCGTCATTTTCACCACATCTTTCATATCCAGACCCTGCGCCTTCAGCAGCCCCTGAATCTTATTCAGCGCACTCAGCGCCTGCGTCTTCGTATCTCCATAGACCGCAGCCTTCCCATTCGCAGGGTCGGCAGGTGTCACCGGCGAAGCCAGTTGTCCGCTCAGATAAAGCGTGTCCCCGGCCCACACTCCAGTAGCAATCGGAGACTTGTCATCCTGCAGATGCTTCACTGCAACCTGAGCCTGCATCGCACCTGCAGATCCCATCAACACAACCGCGCACATCGCCAGCTTAATCTTCATTCGTTATCTCCTGAAAATTGTTTTTGAAATATCAACCTTGTACTACGACACTAGCCGCTGCCCCAGCCAACCTCTCCGACTTCACGCGATCCGCAATCATCCCTACGGCACGCCGCGCACTCAGCGCAGCACCCTCCTGCCATCCCACAATGTGACTCGCCGTATCGCCTGCAAAATAGAACGGGCCATCAGCATCGGTGATCACGTCATATCCGCCGCCGCCATAGCTCCGAATCCATGAGCCCTCATTCCACGGCACATGCAACCATCCGCAAAACACGGGATTCTTCAACTCACTCCCATGTCCCGGATGAATCTTCTCCACCGACGCTCTCGACGCTGCAAACTTCTCCTCCAGCGTCAGCTTATTGAGACCGGTGCCCATCTCGTCGGTATATCCGGAGACAACAATTCCCGTCGGATGCATCAGCCGCGACGAGGGATACCAGATCGGGCTAGGCCCCTGCTCGAGATACGACAGCCCACCATAGATGTTGTAATCCCGCTCCCAGAACCGTCGGCTCTCCCACGCAATCTTGTAAGCCGAACCCATCGTGCTCCCATCCACGACTTGCTTGAACGGCGCGGAAAGATCATTTGGAGTCTTCTTTAGAATCGAAAACGGCATTGCAATAATGCAGTACGCAGCTTCTATCTGCTTCGTCGTGCTGTTCGACGTATAAGACACGCGAACACCGCTCGCCGTCCGCCGAATCTCCGTCACAGGGGAGTTGTACTGCACCACCGACCCCAGCGCCTTCGCAAACGCATACGGAATCCGGTCCATCCCACCCACCGGCTGCATCATCGTCGCCTGCCAGTCCCACGCCTCTTCAATAAACATGTCGAACCAGAAGTTCTCATCCAGCAACACCCGCATGTCCATCGGCGTGTCATAAACCGGAACCTGCTTGCCTGCTCCTGGCGGCGTCTTGTAACCCGCACGCTCCGATCCTGTATAGGCGCCGGATTCATCTAATGGTCCATAGATCTTCAGAAACGCGGTCATCCGTTCGCGATCTTCCTTGCTCAACTCATTGTCCAGCGCTCCATGAGCAATACACTTCGACAACAGCTCCGACACATGCCCGCGGGTATCGTTGATCGCCTTCCGCTGCACGACTGGCTTTCCACCATTTGCCTTGTCGTTTTGCATAAACGTCGACCGCGAAGTATTGATCTCCACCTCGAGCGCCACACCAAGCTCCCGACAATACTCCAGCATCGTCCAGTGCGTGCTCGGCAACCGCGCAGGCCCGAGATTCTGATAATTCCCGTCCTCCCAGTTGATCGTTTGCGTAGTCCCATCAACAAACTTCACCACCGTGCCATTACGCCCCGACCAGTTACGCCCACCCGGCCGCTCCCGAGCCTCCAGCACCGCCACCTCATACCCAAGCTTTTTCAGTTCATAGCCTGAAACCAGTCCGCCGATCCCCCCACCCAGCACGACAACCTTCACACCCTTGCCCGACCCGGGAGCAGCGGCAATCGGCGTCACCTGTTCGCCTTTCATCGGCATCAGTCCCAGTGCCTGCATCGAAGCAAACACCGCACCATACCCGCCAACTTGACCCACACGCATCAGAAAATCGCGCCGTGAAACCCCCATGAAAAACACTCCTCCCAAATCACGATTTCAGACGAAAAGCTCAAGAATGAAAACACTACAATTCGACGGGCACTACATGAATCCGAGACAGCAACGCCATCTGAATGAATTCCAGAGGCTCTGCGCCCAAAAGGCGTCGGGGAACTATTGCCGTTGGAAAAATTATGTTCTTACTCTACAGCAAAATCCCACCGCGCCAACCCTCTTTGGGACGAACGAAGAAGGACAAGTACGTGAACCATCGTTCGCGCTCAACGAAGCGTCGGAGATAGCGTTCGCCCAACAAGAGCGTTCAGACGTTATCGACGGGCAACACATTGTCACACTGCGAGAAGGCCGGCTTTTCCACGGCCACCAAAAAAATAAATCCTGAAAAACCAACTCGCTGACAACCGTGTTTTGCACTAAGCCACCACGTAACGACCACAAAAAAACCACCACATTTGGCACCCCCTAAACAATTCTCAAAAAGAAGGGGAAATTACCAAATCTGTGCCGGCTTCAACCTCAAAAATAATTAACGCGTAGCGTTCTGCGCCGGAACCGGTTCCGCCAGCAACCGCTCCACTAAGGCCGTAACATCCTTTACCAAAGCCTCGTGCGCTGGAGGATTCGCTGGCCCCGCAAATCCCGCATGGATCTCCCTTACCTTCCCATCCCTGCCCAGAAAGAACGAAGTCGGCCAAGAATTCAGGTTCTCGGCTTGGGGCACCTTCTCATTTAACTGGTCCGTATCCCCTGCCAATAAAATGGTATAGGTCAATCCATACTTCGCAATGAACGCCCGCAGGCGCTCCGGATTCTTTACTCCATCCTCTTCCTCAAACGACAGATTCACAATCTCCAGCCCCTTGCTATGAAACTGACGATAAAGGTTTTCCAAGAACGGAGCCTCATCGTGGCAGTTTGGGCACCACGAGCCGCCAATCGCCACAATCACGACCTTCCCCGCAAACTGGGGATCAGTATTCGAAACCAGCTTCCCGCTAAGATTTTGAAAACTAAAGGCAAACGGCACCGAAGGATCCTTCATCCTGGTCTGCTGCGTAGGATCGGTAGGCCCCGGCAAAGCCGCCGCACGAGCCGCCGGGGGTCGCCGAGCCACGAGATTCTGTTGCTCATGAATATCCGCCCGGAGCATATTCGATACTAGCAATGTCCCGTCTGCCTGAGGAGCAAGGGCATACAACGCAGGACCCGCGGCCGTAAAATGGCTCACCCGGTACTCGTTGCCAGTCCATGCACCGTAAAGCGATCCAGTATCGCCATCAATCCGTTGAATCACCGCTTTAATTTCAGGCGAATGTGGAACAGGTTCCACCCTCAGTTGCCAGGCCGACTCACCTTTCGCCGACTTTACCGCTATCTCCCACTCCCCGTTGATGTTATAAGTAGAAGCTGGCGCGGTCCCGGACTGATTGGAACGCAAACTAAGGTTCACTGGATATCGCGTCGTGGCCGTCCCAAAACTCCCCGTAAGCTTCCCATCAGCAAGCGTCGCATCCAGAGTCTTCGCATAATAGTTAAAGCTCACCACCAGGTGATCCCCTCTGAAAGTAACGCTCGAAGCCGGACTCTTCTCGGGCCCATTCAGCAGAGCGGCATGGAGACTGGAACCGCTTCCCGTAACTTCAAGCAATATGTGAACTTGTTGGCCGTGAGAAATAGCAGTTCCCTCCCAGGTGCCGGCCGGTTTTTGCGCGAGAAGAGAGGTGCAGAGCAGGAGAGAGCTGACAAAGAGCTTCATAGAATGGCTCGATTCTTTTTAGGGAGTCTAAATCAAAAGCCGCAGATTAGCGGGAGAAACGCGACTCTGCAGAGGCCAGCGGGGAGCGGCAACAACAACAGAGGATGTGTTGTACAAGCATGGCTTTAGAGTAGGCCCAACCGCGTTCACGGTCAAGACAAGGCGATCCAGTCAGTCGCAGAAAAGAGCCATAAGCTACTGATCCTTCAAAAGTTGTATAGCCAGTCCGGTCGCTCAGGAGCACACTACAAAACACTAGGAAGTAAGAAGACCGTTCAGGAGATAACCAGGACAGAAATCAACCTTGCGATACCTTCGCCGCACCTCCTACATGGCTTGATCGCATAACCCCGGGAAGATCTCTTGAAGCTTGGCAAAAGCAAACGGTGTCCTTACTTACTGGCCCCACCCCCTCCCCGCAACAAAAATAGCCGCCTTCGGGCGGCTACCTCTCTTAATCAGTAACTGATTACTCACTTCCCGACAGCAGGTCCCTCATTAGGTCGCTGAACCGGAATATACGGTTCAACTGATAGGAGGTTAGAAAGCGTGGTGCGTTCCTGATCGGAAAACTGTCCGCGAAAACGATCGGAGTTCAGAACCGCTTGGCGCTGAGGTACCGGCATCTCGCGCAGATCGTGGAAGGCCCGTGCCACCATACGCCGCCGATCCTCAGGAAAGGCACCAAGCTGCTGGACAGAACTCCGAAACTGTTGTCGCTGTTCCGGCGTGAGGTGCTCCATGATCTCGGTCCGCTCCAGTGTGCGCTGGCGTTGCTCGGGGGACATATTGTTCAACTGCGTCAGACGATCGCGCATCCGCTGCTGCGTCTCGGGGGGGAGATCCCGAAAGCCCGGCTCTTTCTCAAGTGCACGTTGTTGATCCGCAAGGGGAAGATTGCTATGACGATCCATCCACTGAGCTAGATGCTCCTGGTTCGCTTTCGGCCCGCCTCCCCCCGGCTTAGGTGCCTGACGTGGCGCATTTATCGCAGGATGTCCAGCTTGTCCGGCTCTGCGCATTGCGGCAGGCTGAGCCACGACCATCTCTGTTGCCGCTAACAGCAGCAAACCAGCGAGAGTCGGCTTCAGGACGCGTCGCAAATCGAGTCGGATTGTCATTGATATTGAAGCGGCAAAAGCCCTGTATATCCTGTCAACTAGGGTCAGCTTACTGCGTTCAATTCCCCTTTGAGATATTAGTTCTCGAATTGTCCATCTTTCAACGAAATTAAGTGATCGGAGAGCCTGTATCATCGGCCGAACCACTGTCTTGGAGCAACCGGTCCATCGTTTGGAGCGCCTGATCGTTCTTATCGAGAATCTGCAGGTCCTGTACCGCAGCTGAAGCCGCTGGCGTCGAAGGATGAAACGCCCCTGATACACCTGCAAACGTTCCGCCACCAACCACCAGCACGAGCGCCAGAGCGCCAGCCAGTGCAGGCCGGAACTGTCGCCCGGTATTGAACAGGACCCGAGCTTTCAAGCGTTCAAACCACCCGGCCGGAGATGAAGCCTGCTCTTCGCGTAGACGAACTGCTAGCTTCTGGTCAAAATAGGGCGAAGGTTCAGGCGCCGTCCAGCTATCGAGCAGCGCAAACGTGGCCTCAAGCGATCTAAACTCCTCGCGGCACGCGGCACAGGATTCAACATGGCTCTTGGCACCTGCATTCGTGGACGCGCCTGGATCGAGCAAAAGATCAGGGAAAACGGATTGGCAGTCTTTGCAGTTCATTGTGACTCTCCAACTTCACCACTTCAAACGCGCTCACAAACACCGCGCGTGTTCAACAGCTAAATAAATGCCTTCAACTTTTCGCGCAATGTTTGATACGCGCGAAACAGTAACGATTTTGTCGCGGACTCGCTCAGCTTCAGTACATCGCCGATCTGTTTGTAATCCATTCCTTCATACTTGTGCATCAATACCGCCATACGTTGACGCTCAGGGAGAGCCATCACATGCCCTCGTATCGCGTTCAGCCGCTCCTGGCGAAGTAGCTTCGTTTCGACGTCCGGCGTTGCATCTGCCACATCAGGCGTTGTTCCTGTCTCGGAATCAGTTTCGTCGAGATAAACCGTCGACGCCATGCGTTCATGCCGATTATCACGGGCATAATTGACGCCAAGATTCGTTGCAATCCGATAAAGCCAGGTACTGAACCGCGCCTCAGCGCGGTAGGTCTCACGTGACCGGTAAACCCTGAGAAAAACCTCCTGGGCAAGCTCCTCGGCCACTGCCTGGTTATGCACCATCCGGTACATGAAGTGAATAATCGGCTTGCGGTACTTCTGGATTAGGAAATCAAACCCCGCCATGTTTCCGGCGCGGAGCTCAAGCATGATCGCCGCATCGTCCATATGCCCGAAGTCGCCCGCAATCTGGTGAATCTCGTTCGTCTGCTCGGACAGTAGCTGCGGGTTGACAGCGAGCGTGGCCATATCTTCCATAACCCCATCTTCGGCCTCGGGTTGCGTTCCTTCGTCAATTTCCAGTGGATTCTCGTTCCCGTCGAAGGAAGCGGGGTCTTCAGGACCTTGTGGGTCGGACCTCATATTAGGACGGCCGGATTTGGGAGGGAGAGCGGACATCCTGCTGGCCTGATTGTAAACGCAACAAACCACTCAACCAAGAGACTAAACCCTCTGGACATCCCTGTTTGCATGGCGGAAGCGACATTGAACACAGTCTTTGGAAATGCTATTCTACAACCCAAGAGTGCATGCCCTCTTGGTCTCCGAGATCCGCACTTGGGCGCATAACTCAGCGGTAGAGTGCCACCTTCACACGGTGGAAGTCGTAGGTTCGAATCCTGCTGTGCCCACCAATTATCAACAACTTAGCAAGCGAGGCCCTAGTCGATCAGCGCTCGACCCGGACTCGTGAAGGTGGCGGTATGCCCGACCCCAGCAGCGAAGCGCATTTTCCCAGATCAGTGACAAGTGAGCGTCCGACGCGCAGGCAATTTCGACCTAATCCAGAGGTAGACCAGATGTGAAAATTCGGCGGGACAACACGAAGCCGCTCGTGTAGGAGGCCTGATGGCTCATCCTAGTTCGCTGTCACATACTTCACGTGCACTTGTTCGATCGTTCCGTTGAACTTGAACGGCACCTTATCGTAGTAGTCGAGCGATACCGGCGAACCGAGCGCGATGCCGATATCGAGGCAGTCGTTGGCAGTAAAGAGCAACGGTGCGGATATCGGCACCTGACCCGTCGCAACAACTCCGCCATTTACCTTCATTGTGATGTTAAGCGGCCCAGCGGGCTTGAGTACAGCGTATGCAGTTTCAACCTCAATCTTCACCTTGCCAACCGGAAGCTTCTTGGTAGCGCGGATCTTCGTGCGCTGGATGATGAAGAGGTTGTATTCGTAGCAGAGAATGCCGTCCTCCACAAAACAGGTGAGGCCTCCGGAGTTCGCTCCCAGCTTATAGAGCACACCGTTGGCACTGGCTGGAATATCGGCATCGATGGTGACAATGTTGGGTCTGTTTCCCAGGGCGGGCGCGCAGAACTCCGGCATGCGGACGGTGCTGCCAGAGAAGGTCCATTCTGTGTACGGGGGGCTAATACGCATTTCGGGGTGTATAGCCGGAACCCACAGCCCGCCGCCGATGGGAAGCGCGTTGTTCTTCGTAGCTTCGATGAGAAAGAGTTCTTTCATCTGGGCCAGCTTCTCAGGCATCTCTGCAGCGAGGTCGTTGGCCTGGGTCCAATCATCCTCCAGGTTATAAAGCTCCCAGATGTCGTCGTCCGGTGTCCAATCGCGAATACCTGGGGGGTTGGCGGGAACCCATGGAAGGCGCGGTCCAAGAGCGGAGGCCATCCAGCCATCGTGATAGATCGAGCGGCTGCCCATAATCTCGAAGTACTGGGTGAAAAGCTGGCCCTTCGCCTTGGAGTCGCCGAAGGTATAGGCAAAACTGACGCCGTCGATTGGGTCCTGGAAGACTCCGTTGACCTCCCGCGGAGGCGTTATGCCAATAATCTCGTAGATGGTCGGGACGAGATCGTTGCAGTGATGAAACTGAGGCCGCGGTGTGGCATCGTGTTTGATCTTGGCTGGCCACCGGACGGCCATGGGGTTGCGCGTGCCGCCGAAGTGCGAGGCTAAAAGCTTGGTCCCTTTGTAGGGAGTGCAACCAGCCCAGGCCCAGCCTGCATTGTACTGGTTGTCGGTCTTGGGGGAGCCAAGCATGTCGAGTCCTCCCAGCTCGTCGAGTGCCGCGATATGTTGCTTGACGGTGGTAGGAATCCCATTTTGTGCCAGCAATTCGCTGATGGTGCCATTCTGCCCCTCCGCCGAGGAACCATTGTCGCCCCAAATGTAAAAGATGAGTGTGTTGTCGCCGTATCCGAGCCTGTCTATCTCGTCAATAACCTTTCCGACCTGAACGTCCACGTGTTCAGCATAACCCGCAGCCACTTCCATGAGACGACGTTGAAAGGGTCTTTCGTCCTCGGGCATGCTATCCCAGGATGGCATCGTCTCGTGCCGTGGCGTGAGCTGGGCATTAATAGGAATCCAGCCCTTCTCTTTAGCACACTTGAAAACGCTTTCCCGATAGGCATCCCAGCCGTCGTCAAACTTCCCCCTATATTTGTCGGCCCACTCCTTCATAATGTGGTGCGGACCATGAATGGCGCCACTCGCCCAGTACATATAGAACGGTTTCCCTGCCTGGAAAGCCTTATGGTTTTGCAACCAGTGGATAGCGTCGTCTGCCAGATCTTCGCTGAGATGGTAGCCCTGCTCGACAGTCCTAGGTGGCAAAACGCTGGTAGTGTTGCGGACAAGATTAGGCTCATACTGCGAGGCTTCACCTGCCAAGAATCCATAGAAATATTCGAAACCCAAGCCAGTCGGCCAGTTTTCGAAGGGGCCTGCGACGGTCGTTTCTTCTGCGGGTGTGTTGTGCCACTTTCCCCAAGCAGCGGTGCTGTACCCATAGTCTTTCAGTACATCGGCAGCTAGTGCGCTGCTCTTTGGGATGTGCCCAGAGTATCCGTCCCAGTCATTGGCCAACTCAGCGATCTGCCCGTTACCGACGCGGTGATGGTTTCGTCCGGTCAAGAGAGACGCCCGTGTGGGCGAACACATCGCAGTCGTATGGAAGCGGTTGTACGCGATTCCTTCGCCGACCACGCGATCCAGCGTTCTGGTTTGGACCTCACCACCAAAGGTGGACGGGAGGCCGGGACCTGCGTCGTCGATCAACACGATGAGGATGTTGGGAGCATCAGCTGGAAGCCGTCGCGGTTCGACCCTCCTCTTGTAGACCGACTCTTGCATTGTGCGGCCCGCAATACTCGCCGATGGCGTAGGTGGGAAGGGTAGGGAGTCCTGCTTTATCGCGTTGTCCTTCACGCTCATGGTTTTGCTATCCTCGGTGTGCTTCTCCACCGTATCCACGCTTCACCTCTCAAGGAACTAGCAAAAGTTACAGCCCAGCACACAAGTTATCCCAGGATTCTGGATCGCGACGCCTCGCGCCCGGCCCGCTAATTAAGGGGGATCATCGCTGTTCAACTCGCTTCAGCGGTGTGCCAAAGAGGACTCCTGTGGGGCGTGCCTGAAGTTTGGGCAACAACAAATAACTCAGAGGACTAGTAGTTTTACCATGAAGCGACATGGGCACCGGCTCGGCTGGCCCCAAAAACGCAAATCCTCTGCACAGACATTCTCCGTTTGCCCGTCATTGACGATACGTCGTGAGCTGCTTCCGCAGTCCCAGATCGTCCCTCGGAGCGAGATGCCGGCAAGGGATTCTTCATTCCTTCGCGGTGACCAGCCCCTCCACCGCCTCCTTGCAGCGCCGGCGAAAGTCGTCGTCGGGAGAAGTTTCCGTAGTGGGCGCCCCTGTGGGGCGCATCGCGGACAGGCGGGCGGCGCGCATCTCGACGTATTCGGGGTCCGAACACAGGGATTTGGGCAGCTCGCCGTAGGTGATCTCGTTTTTCGGGCCGAGATATAACACCGCGTCGAATTGTTCCTCCATCACTCCGCCGATCGCCTCGCCCAAGTCGACCACGATCAGCCCGTTCGGGCCAGGACGCATCGTCATGCCCGATCCCTTCGGGTAGTAGAAGGTGAATGGCGCCGTCCCGAGCGGCGTGTTCTTTATCAGCGTGAGGCTCGGCTTCTTCCAGGTTGCGATGTCGTGCTGCAGGGTGGGGAGTTCCGCGCCGAACCCAGTAAAGGTCCAGATCGAGAAGACATTTACGCCGGTCTTCTCAAGCAGGCTGACAATCGTCCCGACCGATTGGCCGGGCATCGGCGACGGCCCCCTGCGCAGATAATGCATGTCGCCATAGACGATCAGCGCCTTGCGCTTCTTCGCGATCACTTCGCGCTGGATCAACTCGGCAGGAAAAGTGTCCGAGCGCCGCATCGGCGCACCGGGGTTGGCGGGATCGTACGTATAGGGCGTGTCGCCCAGCAGCACGCGGAGTTGTTTCGCCTTTGGCAGTTTCTGGTTGACCTCGCGGATGGCGCGGAACATGTCGGCGTAGATATCGCGGTCCCAGACATCGGTGGGTTGGGTCGTCTCCAGCCAAGCCATGCGAAGTTCCTTCTCGGGAACGGTCTCGCCGGTGATGTAGTGATCCATCATCGCCTGATAGCGCCCGTTGCCGCTTTCGACGACAATGTCATTGACGGCAGCCTGAAAGCGAGGGTCGCGATAGAGCTTCGCGCGGAACGCGGCGCCCTGTTCATTGCCATGACCGCCCTCGCCGAGCGCCACGACATCGTGCGTTTTGAACGCATCGATAATGCCGTCTACCGGATCTAGCGGCTTTGCCTCAGCGGCCTGTGCGAAGCCGGCCGAAGGGAAAACAAACAGCAAAACTAGCAGTGCCGCCGGCAAGATCGAGAGTGTCTTGCAGAAGATCGCGGCAGACGATTTCATCCCTAGAGCCTCTAGGCATGAAATATAACACGCGCCTCTCCCTTATATAAGGAGAAGCGTGAGACGATGTCCATCCTGAACCAGAGGCAGGCTTCGTGGTGATGGGGACGCCACACACGGCCTGCGTAAAATTTGCAGAGCGTCGTTGATGCCGAACACGCTCTGATCGTTGCGTATGATGTGGTGCTGGACGCACCGAACAACAGAAGCCTGGAACGGATGGCGGATGCAACGAAGGCAGCCGCCCGCCTGAAATGAGATCGGCGGAACCGGCGTCCTCCGCCATGTAATGAGGGTTCTCATAGCGCATATCGATCACGCCGGAACCGATCTCAATCTTCTTCGTCCTCGCGCCGACTGCCGCGAGCAGGGGAAATGGTGACGCGAGTTGGCGAGCGAAGTGATGAACGCGAAAATAGGCTCCGTCCACCCCTAAACGCTCGGCCTCCACAGCCAGGTCAATCGATTGCAATAGGACGTCCACCAGTCTGCGCCTGCGACTGTGGGGAAGGTGTCCAGTGACCGAAAGAGAGAAAGCCAATTTTCTTCATACTCGCTACGCCTTTCCCTGGTCTCAAGACAGCTTTGTTCTGATGTAGTCGTTGACCCTGAGAACCGTTTTTAGATCGCTGACCGAGGTTCCAGTAAAGAGCCGTGTCACGAAATCGCCTGTAGGCTTTTCCAGCTTTGTGAGCAATTTCATCCCAGATTCCGTGATGTGAGTACACACCTGCCGACGATCTTCTTCCGCCCGCTCACGCATAATCCATCCTGCCTTCTCCATGCGTTCCAACAGGCGCGACATGTCGGGTGTCGCCGTCACCATTCGCTCCGATATTTCGTTCCGGCACAAGCCATCAGCTCTAGCTCCCCGAAGTATCCGCAACACGTTGTACTGTGACGGCGTGATGTCGAAAGGACGAAAGAATTGATCGACGGCATACGAGAGCTCAGACGTCGTGCGAAGGATACTCAAGTACACTTCCTGCTCTAACGACGTGAACGGCCGATTTTGCTTCAGAGTCGTCGCGAGAGAAGACTTCTGTGTGTGCGCCATGGTTATTCCTTATTTCGGTAGCCAATAGAGGCTGGCAATCCGCCGTTCCATCCGGGGATCGATCCAGCCTCTTTCAGCTTACGTGTGAGCAGCCTTAGTAGCCGATGGACAGCTGGCCGCGCTCATGTGCCGGCTTTTCGATCTCGTCAGCCAGAGCGACTGCATAGTCCTCAAACGAAATTCGGCTCTCGCCCTTTTCGTTGGCAATCAGGTTCGTCGTTCCGAGTCGGTACTTGCCGGTTCGCTCACCGGGTTCGAAGAGTCCGGCTGGGCTGAAGTAGGTCCAGTTGATGTCCGATCCCTTCAGAATCCCCAGCGCTTTCTCATGCGACCTGGCAATCGGGAGGTATGCTTCAGGCAGATAGCCTGAAGCAATCAGACTCACCCCGGGCGCGACTTCGAGGAGTCCGGCGCCGCCCACCACGATCAGGCGCGCATCCCCAGCCTTCTTGACGGCTGCAATCTGGCGTTCGGTGACTCCGAGGAGTGCATCGGTGTTGTCGTGCGGAGGAGCATAGGCGCTGACGACGACGTCCGCACCCGCGATGACCGACGAAATCGCATCAACGTTGCTCAGATCATCTTTTACCGCCTTCACCGTGGAAGGCACCTTCGATGTATTGCGGGCTACCGCCGTGACTTCGTGTCCGCGATTGGTAAGCTCCTGCAGAATCCGTTGGCCCGAGTTTCCTGTTGCTCCATAGAGCACGATCTTCATTTTGATTCTCCTTGTAGCTTGCATTCCGTTGGCCGGAAAGGCAATGCGTGTGACAACACGTATATGAGTGTGACAACACGTATTTGGATTCAGGAATACTCTAAGAAATGCTTTTGAGGCGACACCCTATGCCACCAGTGTGCATGGGATGTTATGGGGCCCAGAAAAGGGCTGACCCTCCACTGTCAGCCCCGAAACCCCACTGCGATAATTTGGTGCCAAAGGCCGGCATCTTCCGGTTCTGCCGGCTAATAACCCATTTAGAATTTGCGTGCGGCGCGATACGCTACATCTTCACACGCGCGAGACCTGAGCCGTAGGTCCACGCGAAGTAGCCAGAGGTGCCTGGCATCATGAAGGCCATTGTCTTCAGCTGTTGCGTAGTATCGGCAGATACTGAACGGAAATATTTCGGTTTAAGATCGAGTGGATGGCGCCATTGAGATCTCGATAGTCAACCATCTGGGGTCGTGCTTGAATCGTGAGGCATGCATTGGAGTTCCAGAGGATCTCCCCCTCGTAACCTCCAGGACGCAAAAGAAAACAAGTCCAGGTGCCACTCTTGTCCCGTGAGCAGGGTTGAGTCAGAGTTGCGCCGACGATCCATTTATAACTTTCGCCATAAGCTTTTTCGCTTGCTAGCAGACTTCCTGTTGCATCGGTGAGACACCACATTTGGGGTCGCCATCGTAGGCATACCAAATTACCCGATCGATTCTCCGGAACCATTGCAAGAACAAGTACTTAGATAGGAAGGCAGCTCGATCATCATCACCGCTGTAGGTTTCGCCCCAACTGCACTCGGTGTCCCATAGCGGCATCGTGCATAGATTGTTACGACCCATTACCTCTCGATAGGCGTCGACAATCGCATTAGTCTGTTCTGCCTGCCCTCCTCCATATCCGTGAAACGCCACAACGTCAAAGGTGTGCAAACCTCCAGCAGCAAGAAAGGACTTACCAGGGTCGCTCCAGTCGCGCCGCTGGCGCGGGAGAGAGCACCGTGGCGGAAGGATCAATTTGCTTGATGATGCGAGAGACATGTTGAGCCATGACTACCAGGGATGAAGGATCGCCGCAGTACGATGGGGCTTGATCAGGTTCGTTCCACAGTTCCCAGTACTTGATGGGGCCTTTCGCATTTGTAACGATATCAGTAACGTATTGATCCCATGCGAACATGATTGGCGGAGCACATTGACCTGGACCATAAGGCCCCGGGGCCCCGGGAGGTGTGGATGCCCATGGAGGCGTCCGTCCAAAGGTGTAAACAACCGGCGCTCTCCCCGAAGGTTAGCTCGGGCGCGAAGTTCTGATAATCCAAAACAGTCAACCCAAAGAAACGAGAAGAAGCAGGAATGATTAGTGTGGCGGAGATAGGAGTTCCCGGACCTGGCGGGGTTGTCGTTGCTCCAAGTACTGGGCGGACAATCGAACTACCGAGCTGAGAACAACCCATCATTGAAGCCAACGCAAGGCAATGCACAACATGAGAAAGGTTCTAAATAGGAATTTGGGAGAAAAACGGCAGATTGAAAAAAACAAGAAAAACGATCAATACTTTCAGTGGATTCGTATCTTTATTTAATAAATAAGTCGCACTTCGTTAGTTGCTTTTAAGCAAGCAGCGTAAGTTTTTTGCAACATCTAAGTCCTTCTCAAACTCCGACAATAGTCCTCATTCACCTGAATAACCTCCAATATAAAAACTATCGCGGCAACTCCGTCCGCCCGGTTATTGTAAATTTTCCGGTTTGCACGGAGGCAGCATCACCGGGCTGGGCACCGCCGAGAGAAACTATATAGTCGCCGGGCAATATCACGCGAGCACCATTCGAGTCGACCTGAGCAATCGAACGAGGATCAATTGTAAGTTTGACCCGGGTAGATTGCCCCGGAGCAAGGTGGACACGCGTGAAACCGGTGAGCACGCGCTTAGGAGTATCAACCGCTTTGGGTTGGGTCAGGTAAAGTTCAACAACCTCATCGCCAGCCACATATCCGGTATTTTTTACATCGCCTTCAACGTCAACCGGAGCTCCCGCAGCAAGGCTCGTAGAGGAAAGCTTGAGGTTGCTATAAGCAAAGTCGGTGTAGCTGAGCCCAAAACCAAATCCGTAGAGCGGCTTGCCCGAGAAGTACCGATAAGTACGACCCTTCATCGAGTAGTCATTGAAACCTGGCACCTGACCGAGCGATGAGTAGAAGGTCAATGGAAGACGACCGGCGGGGTTATTATCCCCGGCCAGAGTCTCGGCGATAGCATTTCCGCCCTCCTCTCCCGGATACCAGGCTTCAAGAACAGACTTGGCATGCTGCTGAGCCCAATTGACAGCCAACGCGCTCCCATTTTGCAAGACCACCACCAACGGTTTATCTGTGGCGGCGATGGCCTTCAGCAACTCCTCCTGAACCTGCGGCAAATCAATTGACGTACGATCGCCTCCGCTGAATCCCTCAAGCTTTACGGGCATCTCTTCCCCTTCGAGTGAGGGAGACAGCCCAACAAAGGCAATGATGACATTGGATTGATTGGCAATCTTCACCGCTTCATCGCGAAGGATTGCAGCAGGCGCTTCCCATGTGAGATCGATGCCCGCGCTGCCAGTGCCATGCAGGTATTCGAGACGAATTGGATGGGGCTTAGCATCAGAAAAATGTACGGACGCTTCAATGACGGCGCCCCGTTCACCAGTGCCTTTATCATCACTTTGGACTACCACCTTTTCGTCAAGATAAAGACGGAAACCCTCCGCATTCTCACAGGCATAGCAATAGTTCACATGTACGCCAAGCTTGTAGTCTCCGGGAGCAGGGGGGATGAAACTTCCGGTCCACCGAACCGAATAATTGTTTCGTTGCAGACCATCCACTGGGGTGACCTTGTCCCAGTTGAAATTAATATTGCGGTCAGTGCGCTTCAGAATAGGTTGTCCGCTAAAGTCCCGTGAGTTGAAATATTCACCCGTTAACCCATCGCCAGAACCGTTGGCCGGGCGCAGTGCCGTATGTTCGATTGGCATCGCCAGCCCTTCGACAAGACTGGAGCCCTGAGCATAAAAAACCTTCGAAGAGGGGAAGCGCTTTTCAATTCCACTGATCGGATAAACAGGCGATGGCGGTGGCCCGTTGTAGTTGCCCTGCAGAGACTGGACAAGCTCCGCAGTGGGCCCGATGACAGCGATGTTACCGATACTGGGCTTGAGAGGAAGTGTCTTGTCCTGATTCTTAAGCAGAACAATCGACTCACGCGCCGCTTGAAGAGAAAGTTGCCGATGTTGTGCGGAATTGTTCTCACTAGGGGGAATGCGCCCATAAGCATAACTTGAAGGCGGATCAAACATGCCGAGACGAAAACGCGCCGTAAATAGTCGGCGCAAAGCAGTGTCAATCTCCGCCTCTGAGATTAAGTTCTGATGCACTGCATCGACGAGAGCAGAATAAGCTTGCCCTTTTCCGAAACCACATTCGAGATCGGTACCAGCTTTGACCGCGGCAGCCGCGGCGTGCGCCATGTCCGGAGAAAAATGGTGCCCCGTATTAACATCCGCAACAGCTGCACAATCGCTGACAACGTAGCCGTCAAAATGCCACGCATCGCGTAGATGATCACGCAACAGCATGGTATTCGCACACGCAGGTGCTCCATCGATCGCGTTGTAGGCACACATCACCGATTGGGCATGGGCTTCGGTAACGGTAGCGCGGAAGGCCGGCAGATAAGTGTCCTCGAGATCATGCGGCGACACATCCACATTAAACTGGTGACGTAGAGGCTCGGGGCCACTATGTACGGCATAGTGCTTAGGGGTTGAAACCAGTTTCAAATATTTGGGATCGTTACCCTGCATACCGGTAACGAAAGCCACGCCCAAGCGACCGGTAAGAAATGGATCCTCCCCATAGGTCTCCTGGCCTCGACCCCAACGTGGATCGCGAAAGATATTAATGTTTGGAGCCCAGAAAGTAAGTCCAAAGAACATCTCATGATGGTCTTCGCGCATGGCCTCGTTATATTTGGCGCGAGCTTCCGTGGAAATGACTTCACCCATATGGTGTACGAGGTCGGTATCCCAGGTCGCGGCCACACCAATCACTTGAGGAAAGTTGGTGGCATAACCGGCAAATGCGACACCGTGCAGACCTTCATTCCACCAATCGTATTTCGGGACGCCAAGGCGAGGAATTGCATCGGCATGATCGCGCATCTGCGAAACCTTTTCCTCCAACGTCATGCGTCCAATCAGGTCATTGACTCGCTGCTCGATCGGCAGCGAAGTATCTTTGAACTTGAAAGACTCATTACCAGATCGTTGCTGCCCATACGCCTGCAGTGACAACACGAAAACAACAAAAAGGCTGAAAACGGAGCGAAAGGGGAGCCGAAGCATCGAATGACATCTCCTATAAGAAGCCGGGAACGATTTCTGGGCAAATCAGATTATAGGCTTCGTCGCAACGCCGAAACCGCGGGATATTCAGCCGAATCGAGACAATTGTTGATCGGAAAACATCACACTTTAGTCATAAAACCGCCGACCCGAACCTCCCCTTCCAACGCACTCCATTTTGGCAGATAATCCACATGAGATGATTTTCCAATCCGGAACCTTTCCAGGATGGCCGGTAATGCGATCCGCTTTTCGGAGACCGCAAAAGAGTCGCGCGCAGAGTCAGAAAACCGTCACAGTAAAACACCTACTACCGACGCTTTTGTTCCTTACTTGCATCGTTCTGCCCATCCACGGAGAAAATGATCCCGCGTATCAGGCTTCCGAACTCATGAGGGCAGGAAAGTTCCACGAAGCAGAACTTTTATGGCGTCAACTAGCCACACGATATCCCCAAAATGCTCAAATCCACGGCAATCTCGGAGTCTCACTAGCGCAGCAAGGCAAACTCGTAACAGCCGCTGCGGAATACCGCAAATCACTTGCCATCAATCCGAATCAACCCGATGTCTCTTTTAATCTCGGTCTCGCCGAATTCAAACAAGGAAATTTTTCGGCAGCTATCCAACCATTTGAATTCGTAGCAAAAGCAAAACCTGAGGATCCCCGCAGCACAGTACTTCTCGGAATGACTTACTTCGGGCTTCGTCAGTACGAAAAAGCGAGTCCATATCTGCAGACTGCGCTCCAGAGAGATCCATCCAATCTCGAACTGCACAATGTTCTGGCTCAAAGTTGTCTATGGAGTCACCAATACGATTGTGCATTCAGTGAATTCAAGAGCATTCTCGCCGTCGATCCAGATGCGGTCCAGGCCCACATGCTATTGGCACAGGCTCAGGACGCAATGGGAAAAACACAGGACGCAATCGACGAACTCGTCGTCGCTGCCAGGATTGCACCGAACGAACCAGTTCTACACTTCGAACTTGCCTACCTCTACTACAAGCAGCGAGACTACGAGAAAGCTGTGCCAGAGTTTCAGCTGGAGATCAAGAACAATCCTGGTTACGCCCAGTCCTATCTCTATCTGGGAGACATTGCGCTCCACACGAACGACAACAAAACTGCGGAGCCATTATTACGAAAGGCACTTCAACTTCAGGATGGAACCCGGCTTGCCTACTTCGATCTTGGTTGCATCTACGCGGACCAAAATAAAAATCAGGAAGCTGTAGCCGCCCTCGAACACGCCGTTAAGTTGGATCCAATGCAGCCCGACGCGCACTATCGTCTTGCACGGCTATACACCACGTTGGGGCAAAAAGAGAAGGCCGCTCAGGAGTTCGCCAAAACAAAAGAATTGCATAGCAAGACAGAAGACTCGCTGATTGAAAAAGTCTCAGGTGACAACACCATACCAAAGTAGACTTTGACGAACGCTTAGAATCCCACAGAAGAAGTGCTCTGACCAGGAATGACCCATCCGAAGATCAACATCTCGCGCCGGGAATTCTTGTGGATGACCACCGCGTCAACCGCAAGCCTGGCACAAGGAGTGTCGACCCGAAATCTCAAACCCCTTCCGCGAGGCAAGCCCTCCGGCATCCCATTTCTCGCTCATTTCACCGACATGGCCGCGGAGGCTGGCCTTCACTTCCCCGTCATCTATGGCGGAACAAAGCAAAAAAATTACATCATCGAAACAGTGGGGTGCGGCATCGCCTTCCTCGACTACGACAACGACGGATGGCTGGATATCTTCGTCCTCTGCGGTACCCGAACGGACAATCCCGTCTCAGACTCAAGCAATCGACTCTATAAAAACAATCGTGATGGAACCTTTACGGATGTCACAGAAAAAGCTGGACTATTGCGAACTGGATGGGCCAGTGGCGTTACCGTCGGAGACTACAACAACGACGGATTTGAAGATATCTTCATCACTTACTATGGCCAAAACGTCCTCTACCGCAACAACGGCAATGGCACGTTCACTGATATAACCCAACAAGCCGGCCTTATCTACGAAGGCAACACACGGTGGGGATCGGGCTGCACCTTCCTCGACTACGACCGCGACGGACATCTCGATCTCTTCGTCGCCAACTATGTCGACTTACACTTCGATCGCCTGCCAAAACCTGGTGCGAACCCGTTCTGTAACTTCAAAGGCGTTGCCGTCAACTGCGGTCCACGCGGACTTCCAATGCCGCGCAACTATCTCTACCGCAACCTGGGTGATGGCACATTCAAGGACGTCTCCGAAGAAACCGGCATTAGGAAAGTCCCACGTAGCTACTCGATGACCACAGTGGCAGCCGACTTTAGCAACACTGGGTGGACCGATCTCTACGTAGCATCGGACTCAACGCCGAGCCTTCTGCTATGCAACAAGCACAACTCTGCTTTTTCCGAAGAGGGTGCTGAACGCGGAGTCGCCTTCAGTGCAGACGGCGCCGAACAAGCTGGAATGGGTGTCGCAGTTGGTGACTACAATCTTGATGGCAATCTCGACATCTTCAAAACTCACTTCTCAGACGACACCAACGTCCTTTACCGAAATGACGGAGCTGCGAACTTCACCGATGTAACAATACCCGCAGGTTTCGGTGTGGAAACCCGCTACATTTGTTGGGGAACAGGTTTCGCCGATTTTGACAACAACGGTTGGCCGGACATAGCCGTGGTTACCGGATCCGTTTACCCTGAAGTAGAAGCGGAGTTCCCCGAATACCCTCTGAAAACACCACGTTTCATCTTTCGAAACCTAGGCAACGGAAAGTTCGAAGAGTTACTCGAAGAAGCAGGCCCGGGAATTTCCGCACCGCACTGCAGTCGAGGTTGCGCCTTCGGCGATTTCGACAACGATGGCGACGTCGACATGGTTATCGTAAATCTGAACGAGCCCCCCTCTCTTCTTAGAAACGATCTTAAGAACAACCTGAATTGGCTTAAGGTCTTGCTCATCGGAACCAAGTCAAACCGAAGCGCAATTGGATCAAGAGTCATCGCGAAGTACGGTGGCAAAGTGCAGGCTCAGGCTGTCATGGGGCAATCCAGCTTTTACTCAGTCAATGACCGCAGGCTTCATTTTGGACTTGGCACAAACATCCATGCTGATCTTGAGATTCATTGGACGAACGGTCTCATCGAACGCTTCCCGAATATCGAATGCAATCAATTAATAACCATCAAGGAAGCTCAAGGTCTTGCCAGATCCACCCTACAAGGCATGAAGGTTCCATCAAAACGGGTACCGCCCAGCGCGCCAAAATAAAAGGGCGCCATGGCACGGAAGCCGCGGCGCCCTTGCAATTCAAATATTCAGATCAGAACGAAATCTTTGCGCCCAATTGCAGCACGCGCGGATCGTAAGCAGAGGTCACCTGACCGAAGTTCGCATCGTTCGTACTCGCGTCGATGTTCTGGAATTCCGTGTGATTGAAAGTGTTGAAGCTTTCAACACGCAATTGGAACTTCACATCTTCCGTGAAGGAAAATGTCTTGAACGCAGCCAGATTGAAGTTGAAGAGTCCCGGTAGAATGACTTTATCTTTTCCGGCATTGCCGAAGCCTTGGTTCGCCCCCCCGGCCCATGGAGCGACTGGATTTCCGAAAGAGCTCTTGTTAAACCAGGCTAGCCGGGTCTTCGGATAGGAAACAGGTGCGATGAGGTTCGGTCGGTTAGTAGTACCGCCACCCAGACCAAGAACGTCAGGGCCGTTATAGGTAAGAGATTGCGGAATGCCCGACTGCACAACCGTGACTCCGGAGACCTCCCAACCTCCTAAAACTATCCGCTCGAAAGCATTTCCGTCTTTGGCAAAGAACGGGAGTGCGTAGATGTAGTTCGCGTTAAAGATCTGACGTCGATCGAATCCACCTGACGCACGGTCATACCCTATGTTGAACGGGTTGGCGACTCCATTGAGATCGTTGGCTGCTGTATCGATCTCATGAGAATAAGTGTAGGCAAATTGAAAAGTAAGCCCATGCTTGTTCTCCATGCGTATGCCTACCTGGAGAGAGTTGTAGTTAAAGTTAGTCCTGTTCTCTTCCTCGGTAATACCGCTGAAGCCAGGGAACTGTCGATACAGATTCGCATTTGGAAGAATGGGAGCCTGCCCGGCGATGTTGATTGTTGTGTTGGTGGCGACCGCCTGGCGCTTTGCCAAACCTATGGCGGGATTGGGGTCTGTTAAGGGTAAGGTATTGATCCCGCGAGTATTGTTCTGTGACCAGCCCAAAGAACCAACATACTGAATCACCCCGATCACCGATGGCGCGATCTGGCGTTGAACTCCCAAGCTAAACTGTGCGGTCCCTGGAGGCGGATAGTGAAACGCGATGTTCGTCAGCGTAGAGGGAAAGGCTTGGGTTGTTGTCGCGCCGGTCAAAGCGCTTGTGTGTGGGTTCGAAAAGTAGACATTGGTAGCGGAAGGCTGGTATGCGAAAGGTGGATTCTGAGCTGCGTTATAAACGTCATTGCCCTGAACACGTTCGAAGAACATTCCGAAGCCGCCCCTGATAACGGTTGGCTCCTTTCCCGGCAGATTATAGGCAAAGCCGACACGTGGTTGCCAGGTGTGGTACACGTTGTTGACCACCCCACGGGGGAAGCCATTAGCGCCGGCCTCGCTGATGCCATTCAGATAGAACGGCGAACCATTGAACTGCGTGAGTGAAGCAGGATTAAGCGTGCCATCCGAGTTTAGAGGATACGGCAAGGATGTGTTGTAGTTTGCCGGAACAAAATTTGCAAACTGATTAAATCGCTCAAAGGTATGTGGCAACCCGTCGAAACGAAGACCAAGATTGAGGGTCAACCGGGGAATGAGGTGCCAATTGTCATTGAGGTAAAAGCCGTAGTTGTTCTGAACCCAATGTTTGCCCGCGAGAAAGTCAAGTTGAGTGAAACTCGCAGTATCGCCAAGCAGAAAGTTCACATACGAATCTTTGGAAAATGAACTATTGTTGAATACCGCGGTGCCTTGGGTGTTGGCTTGCAGCTGCTGGTTCTTTGGAGCGTGCAACCAGCTAAACCCAAATTTGAACTGGTGAACTCCCTTGTTCCAGGACAGATCGTCCCGCGTCTCATACCCCTCAAAAGAATTTTTCCATGGAAAATAGCTTGAGCTCCAGGTCGTACCGTAGGGAGCACCCAGTTGGATCTCTGGCATGCGACTGCCGATGTTATTGGCAAGCGGGAAGAACGTTGTACCCGTCCACCCTGATGGCTGTGCAGAAATCCCTACAGGACTCAGATGGATTGTGTTTCCGCTATAAAGAAAGGCGGTTTCGTTCAGCAAGTTGGGTGTAAGTGTCTGGGTGAGTTTGATCGTCGCAGACCAGGATGGATTGAGCATAGCCGTACCTACCGTGGGATAGGAACTGTCGCCCCACAACGGCGGGTAGTAAGTCTGGTTCACATCATCATGAAGGTAGTGCCCCATCAACTGCAACTTGGCGTTTATAGCATGATCAATGCGCACTACGTCCTCGCGGACATTAGTAGGTTGAGGAATAGACGAAATGTACTGCGTCGTACCAAAGTTCGGATGAGGGAAGGTACCCGCGTTCAGTTCGAGGACTGCATTTGGATCGATCAGTTGCCTCGGGATTATGTTGTTAGGAAATGGCTGGCCAGCAACTAATCCGCGCGCACTATAGATTGCGAGCTTTGCCGGGTCGGTGGTCACTGGAACAATGGGAGCCGTCCCGTTCGAGGGAACCGTGTATGTAAGATCTTGTCCGGCTACCGGGAAATTACTTGCGGCGATAGTCGTCTTGGTCGAAGGCGTGGATCCCTGGACAAGTTTTCGCCACTCTTCATTCACAAAAAAGAACGTTCTGCTGCGCGAATCGTTATAGACGTGCGGAATCCAGAGCGGTCCGCCTATGTTACCGCCGAAGGTGTTCAATCGGAACTTCGACCGCCGCTGTCCTCCAAGATTGCTGAAATAATTATTGGCGTTGTAGGCCTCGTTCCTGTTGAACTCCCACAGTCCGCCGTGAAAGTTATGGGTGCCGGAGTTGAGGACCATGAGAATGGTTCCTCCTGAGCCGATACCATAATCTGGTCCATAATTGCTGCTGAGAACCTGGAATTGTGCCAGCGCATCGACCGACGGCAAAGAGCTGAAGCAGCCGCCGCAACCCCGATCGTTGAGCTCACCTCCATCCAATAGATAAATGTTGTGAGTTACACGGGTTCCACTGAAGCTCAACCCGTTGGCGGAAGTTAGAGCGTTTACACCACCGAAGGCTGGAAGATTATTTGATACACCCATTCCCAAAGCCGCAAGGGACACGACGTTGCGGCCATTGGTTGCCAGCTGAGTAACCTGAGCGCCACTGATGAGAGTGCTGACCTCATTAGTCTCCGCCTGCAATGCCAGAGCATCAGCCTCGACGGTTACCGTTTGTGCTTCGCTCCCCACTGTAAGAGAAATATCCTCCTTGAGGGTTTGCGCAGTATTTACCACTATGTCTGTCTTCGTGTACTTCTGAAATCCCTTGCCTGCAGCACTTAAGGTAAATCTACCAACGCCCACGTTGACAAAAGAAAATATCCCATCACTGTTCGTCGTGGCCTGTCTCACCTGGCTGGTGGCAGTGTTGGTAAGAGTAATTTCAGCGTTCGGGACCACCGCGTTGGACGCATCCACAACTGTTCCGACGATAGTTGCGTTTTCTTGAGCCCATGCGCATGGAACGAGCATTAGAACCATGCTCAACAAAACTACGAGTGCAAATCGAGAACGACGCATATGCAGCCTCCGAAATTTGAGTGAGGTCCATGCAGAAGTCCCAAATCACTTGATATCGGGGCAGAAAGGTTTCCACGAAAGCAGGACTAAGTCTGTAAACGTTTTCTGTTCGCGTCTGAGTCTTGAACATTGCCGAACGATCAAGTGGGATTCGAGATATTCTGGCCGGGCCGAAAAACGTCTTATTACTAGCCACGCAAACTAGGGCAGGAATTGAGGTTTAGATAAGAAGCAGTGTTTCAATTCTCTCAATCGGGCGAAGCCTACTAAAGGCTGAATAACGCTGTCAAGAAGTTTATCCACCAAAAGGTGGTTTTTTGATTCAACCTAACTAATGTGCATCCAGAGACCTTCAGAGACCCCACAGCGCAGTCCCCAGTTCTCGAAAGTTGCCGGTCTGACCTTTCGATTACAGTATCCTTCGGTAATAATGAACGTCACCTGACGATGGAGAATTATGCTCGGTAGATTACGCTCTATTTTTCTTCTTGCGATTGCCGTCCCAGCCTTGTTGGCAGCTCCTCAAAGTGGCCCCGAAATATCCGCGCCAGAGAAGGTCTTGACCGCGCCTGAAGCGGCGAAGTTGCTGCCTGATGCGGTCTTCTTTCACGGTCAAAGCGCGCCCATACAGGCGAGAAACTCCAGCGGAGTGCAATTTAAAAAAGATTCGTTCTTCCTCGTCGCCCTTGTGGATACCTCAGGCTATTCAACCTCTGTTCAGGCAAAATATCAGGCTTACCTTATCACCGAAGCGCCCATCGAAATCGAAGGTCATCTACTCGTACCAGGAGCCTATGGCTGCGGGTTCATTGCTGGCGGCAATTTCATCGTCATGGACATAGGCGGACACGACATCTTTACTGTCCACTCCAGCAAAGATTCCGATCTGCGTCGCCCGATTCCTCTACAGGTGCTACCGGCAACCGCCGGCAAAGGATACCGGCTTTATTTTGGCCGCGATTACGTGAACTTCGCGCGGTCTCTCCAATAGAACGCAAACAAACAAATGCCCATCCGTGGCTAGGATGGGCATTTCTGTTCGATAAAGGATGCCTGATCAAAAGGTCAATTTAATACTTCCCTGGAAGATTCTGGGATTCTGTCCAGTTGCAAGTGCGGAGATCTGACCGAAGGTTGAAGAGGTCAGGGCAGCCGCAGGAGTCGCGAAATTCGGGTGGTTCGGCACGTTGAATGCCTCGAGCCGAAGCACCGCAGCCAGGCTCTCGTGGATCGGGAAGATCCGCGAGATCTGCGCATCGAACTGCACAAGATTAGGCCCACGGAAGGAGTTTCTGCTTATGTTTCCGTAGGTTCCATATCCCGCACAAGTCGCAGGGCTCAGCGGAGTCGGACACCCTGCTGTGACCTGGGCAAATGCTGCCGGATTCAGGAATCCGCGGTTCGCCTGACCGGCACCCTTGCGTAGTGGCTGGTTCAGATAAATCGACGTGCCGGAGACCAGGTTCGGACGATCGTTTCCGACATCAGTGAAAGAGTTGTCCTGTCCGGCAGTCACGGTGACGGGGGCTCCGCTCACGATGTGAAGCAAGGGCGCGAACTCCCAGTTATTGACAAGCATCGCGGTAAACCGATTGCTTATCGGAAATTTACTCTTCAACACAAGAACGATATTTTCTACGTTGCGGTAATCAGAGCCACAGGGGCCATAATCCAATCGTGGCTGCGCAGGATTCTGGTTTCCCGTTCCGGCATAGTCCCCTTGTGCGTCGTATAGGTTCAGGCACTTCGACCACGTGTAGTTCGCAAGCAGGCTGAAGGTGGACGACAAACGATGCTGAACGGTCGTAACCAAACCGTTATAGTTCGCCATGCCGCCATATCCAACCAGCACTGAGCCGGGTCCGCCGCCTTGATACGAGTTGCCCTGCAATGGGTTCTGCTGCGTGAGAGAGAACCGTGAAGCCTGATTTGCCGCAGTGGAACAGGGGGTCCCTGCTGCGCCGGGCTTGACTGCCGCCGGTCCGGTCGTCACGATACCTGCGCATCCCGTTCCTCCCGCACCCCATACTCCAGGAATATACGTTGCCGGACTACGGGGCGTACCGAGAGGTGCGTGCACAGTGTGGCTGCCGATGTACTGGAGCTGCAGCTGCCATCCTCTGCCCAGATCGCGCTGCACACTCCCAGTCCACATCTCGGTGTACGAAGGATGAAACTGCGTTGGCTCCACGATGAACTGGGACTGTGCGAAGAACTGTGCCTCAGCCGGCGTAGGAATCTGTGGCTGCGGGAATGGGCTGGTGTTGAACTGCCCGTTGGACCAGGGGCTCGAGAAACTCAGCGGGCCGGAGGTCGAAGTTTGCAGTTGGCTGATCGCCGTAGCATAAGGGGGGTTCTGCTGGTTACGCTGTGCGGTGAAGAAGTTAACCTGGTCATAGTTTATTGAAAATCCGCCGCGGACCACTGTCTTGCCATTGCCGGTTGGATCGAACGAGAAACCAAAGTTCGGCGAGAACTGCCAGGGCGAGTTCTTGGTGAACTGCCGTGTGACACCAGGATCGCCGTAATAACGCGCTCCGGCCGGAGCATTGGGATACACCGTACTGACCTGATTCGCGAGAAACGCCGTCATACTGAATTCGACACCGCGGTTGAAGTAGTCGACTGGCATAAAATTGGGGGCCCACCGCAAGCCACCCGTCACCGTCAGACGCTGATTGGCACGATACGTGTCTTGGAAGTACAGGCTCGGAATGGGCCCGCGAAGAGCATTCTGTTGTTGTTTGCTCTGCTGAAATGCACTCATCGCCCCCATCAGAAGATCCAGGTTTGGATCACCGCCGGCCGAGGTTCCGTTGGGTCCGCTTGTGCTGTAGCGGCCGTCGAAGGTGAATGTTCCATTGGTCTCGTATGCGTTAGAGATGTTCAGCTGGTTCTGCACCCACTGCCCGCCATAGATGAACTGGTGTTTACCGCGCATCATCGTAATGTCATCGTCAAAAGCGAGTGTGTTGTCATTGAAGTGCGAGACCGAGTTTGTGCCTCCGCCGATGTTGTACTTGTTCGTGATGGTCATTTGCAGACCGTTCGGCACCAGTTGAAAGAGATTAAGGCCAAGGTTTGAAGCGTTAATATCGTTGGCAGCATATCCGCGATTGTTGCGGCGCCGCATGATCGTTAGGTGCGCTGTATTGACGGTACGGTTGCTGATCGTAAAGGCTTCGCCGATCGTAAACGACTGGACGCGCTGCGAGAGACCGGCTTGAGTCGTCACGAGGATGTTGTTGGGATAGAAGAACGCTGGCTGCTGGTAGCCGTCGAGGAAATACCGCGCGTAGAGGTTGTTTCTTGCATTGATCGTCCAGTCAACCCGAGTGACGAACGAGTTATCCGAGCTTTGCAGCGGAATCGCGTACTGCACCATTCCGCAATTATTCGGGTCGATCGCTGGATTGATGGTTGGTAGGTATGTAAGCAGCTTAAGCGCCTGCGCATTGTAGGTCGGCGCCGTAGGGAATTTATTGCCCGGCAACGCTGCACCTGTGAGGGGGTTAAAAAGTTGCACATATTTCGCCGCGCACGATCCGGCCGGAGTCGCCGAGCCCGCCGGATGAGTTGCATCCGGAGCAGGGTCTGTCACAGACCAGTCGCCTGCCAGGTTCGCCGCGGTTGGCACAAAGGCCGTCGTCGCAGCTTGTGACTGCTTGGAATCGCTGCGTTGGTACGCTGCAAACGCGAAAAGCTTGTCATGAAGAATCGGACCGCCAAAGGTGCCCCCGTACTGATTCTGGTGCAGCGTATCCTTCGTCGCGGAAAAGAAATTAGACGCATTAATGTAGTTGTTGCGAATGAACTCGAAAGCCGAACCGTGATACTTGTTCGTTCCTGACTTTGTAACTACATTAACCATGCCGCCCGAGTGCATGCCATTCTGGGCACTCAGGCCAGCAGCCTCAACGCTGAACTGGTTAACAGCGTCGGGAAAAGGAAACGGAAGGTTGCCGTTGGCCATGTAGTCGTTGTTATCGCCGCCATCCAACCTCCACATCGTCGTGTTTCCCATGCCTCCGGCAATTGAGATCGCAATCGTCTGGTAGGAATACTTGCTGCCCGTGAAGTCGCCGGCAGGCGCGGTCGTCGAGCCACCAGATAGCGTGATTAATCCTGTCATCTGACGACCATTGAGTGGCATCTCGGTCATCGTCTGGCTATCGATTGTTTGTTTGAAGGTGGCATCCTCAGTCTGTAAGGCCAGACCAGTTGCCTGTACCTCAACCTTCTGGTCCGTCCGTCCAACAGTCATTTCCACGTTCACGGAGATGCTGCTGCCGACCTCGAGAACAATCTTAGATCGGGTGTAATGCTCGAAGCCCGGGGCAACGACATCAATGTCATAAGTGCCAATGGCCAGGTTGGGAAAGGTGTAATTCCCAGTCCCCGCTGTAATAGCAACCTGTTTTACCTGGGTCTCAACATTGGTTGCCGTCACGGTTGCATTCTGGATGATCGCACCCGTGGCGTCAGCGATTGAGCCTTGAATACTGCCTGTTCCTGCACTCTGCGCAATGCCTTTCGTCGCAAAGGAGAAAATTGCAACACTGAAAATTAGGAGTGCCCAGTACCTGGACAGTCTTGAACAATTCAACCACGATGTTTGCATGGAACCTCCAATTATTGAGATCAGTGAGATCGTATCTTTCGACATTCCGAACTATCTGTCAGCTTTGTTGTCTGCCAATCGCCCAGCGGTTCCTTCCTTGCTGAACCTCAAAAAGGCGAAATAAAGAAATCACTGAAGCGCCGCGCATTTCAGGTCCTGGAAGGACCACTCTTTCTACTTGGTCCGACAAGTTATGGAACCGCGGGTATCTCTGTCAATCCTTAAATTGGGTTTTATCCAAAGGGACCATTCCAGATATCGAGGTGCCACACTGCAGAATCAAAATAAGTTAGCTCGATTCCCTGGCGTGAGGCCAAGCAATAGGGGTAGGACAAACGCTTAACTAAATCTTGATCCGCGAGGAGCGACGTTCATTGGCGCAATCAATTCCTGCAAACCCAAGTCATGGAAAGACATCGGGATAGTCGGGAATCAAACGGGATGCGCATTCTCCTATGCGTTCGTTTCGGCTGCTTTCGCGTTTTGTTCTGCTTTAGGCGCCGAAAATGGCCTAACATGCGGATTGGATACGAATGAATTTTCGGCCACACCCTTACTTGGAACGTTTCGCTATCATTGCGCAACTATGTGCTGTATGCGCCATTTGTTTGGTCGCTGATGCGCAGACGCACAGCGAACACTTTCTGTCGCCCATCTCGGACGTGTTCACGCCCCAGGTATGGTCAAGCGAAAACGGCCTGCCGCAGAATAGCATCCATCAAATACTCCAGACTCATGACGGCTACCTCTGGATCGCAACTGAAGGTGGTATCGCCCGCTTTAATGGCGTCCAGTTCACCGTCTTTAACCATGAGAACACCGCAGCCTTCAGCAGCAACGATACCTGTTGTCTAACAGAAGATCGCACCGGCGCTCTTTGGATTGGAACGGCAGATGGTGTTCTGCGATATGCCCAAGGCGAGTTCCGGCGCTACACGATAGCCGACGGGTTGCCGTCCTCCCTCGTCGTGTCGCTTGCGCCTGCTACGGACGGCTCCGTGCTCGTACTTACCAGCATGGGACTGACTCGGCATCAGGATCAGAAATTCACCTCTATAGAAATTTTGCCGTCCGCATTAGGAACTGGGCCAGACGGACATGTATGGTTGGCAACTCCAGCCGGGGCATTCTCTTATAACAATGAGCACATCAGTGCGTTGCCGCTGGCAAATCTACCGACAGAACCGATCGAGGGTCTCGGCTCGTTGAGAAACGGTTTGGTATGGCTACGCACACGAACTTCCCTTCTGGTATGGAACCGCGGTGTCGTTCGCACCTGGCATAGTGGCCGCGAACTTCCCGGCACCCGTGTTCAGTCATTTCTGGAGGACTCACGCGGCAACCTCTGGGTCGGAACCGACCAAGGTCTTGTCCAGCTATTATCCCCGTCCAAAAGCCCCCTTGAGATACAACCTCTCATTGGCGCAACCTCTGTTCTCGCACTCTTCGAAGATCGGGAACACAATTTATGGGTAGGAACCGATATCTCAGGCCTTCACGTCCTTCGAAGACAAAAATTTCGAACGTTGCCGCAGCTTTCCAGTCGCGCAATCACGGCGATTACAGAGAATTCGGACGGAACAGTCTGGGTAGGCACCAAAGAAGGGCTTTTCCGCGACAAAAATAACGACCTCCGTCAGCTCACAACAAAGGATGGACTTATCAGTGATGTGATCCTTTCACTCGCAGCGGATCCCGATGGTTCGCTTTGGATTGGTACGCCCGACGGACTCGATCATCTTCAGGGTGAGAAAATCAAATCCTTTACCTCTGCCGACGGCTTGCCCGACGATCTTATTCGCTCGCTCTACTGCGATACCGACGGCTCTCTCTGGGTCGGCACACGTCACGGTCTGGCGCACTGGAAGGATCAACACTTTGCGATTCAGTCCGACGACTCTCTGAACGGCCTTATCGGAGCCATGTTGCGATCGAGTTCGAACGATCTCTGGGTCGCAACACTCAATGGCCTCGTTCGCATCCGGGATGGAAAATTGAACTTATACACAAAGGGTCAGGGGTTGTCTGGTGATGTCATTACTTCATTGCTTGAAGATGCAAACCATTCCCTTTGGGTAGGAACTAGGGAGAATGGACTCAGTCGTTCCGTTTCGGATGGTTTTTCTGCAATTCGTGCTCAGGACGTTCCCCACGAAATCGATTCAATCCTTGAGGATCGTCGAGGCTACCTCTGGCTCGCCTCCAGCCGCGGCATAACTCGAGTCCTTGCCTCCGAACTCGCGGCTTGCGGGAAAGAATCTCTTTGTACCCCTCACGTCGCTTCATACGGCTCGTCAGACGGAATGCCCAGTGAAGAAATGTCTTCCAGCGGACACCCTTCAGCATGGAAAATGACCGACGGACGCCTCTGGTTCGCAACTCGAAAGGGCGTCGCCATCGCTGATCCGAACGATATCGTCATAAATAGCACCCGTCCTCCTGTGGTCGTAGAACGCTTCACGGTCGACGATGTTGAGTGGAAGGCCACAGGATCGGAATTAACCATTCCGCCCGGCCATGTGCGTTACGCATTTGAGTACGCCGCCCTTAATTTTGTCTCGCCTCTGCGAGCCCGCTATCGCTATATTCTCGAAGGCTTCGATAAAGACTGGACGTCTGTTGGTTCGCGTCGTAATGCTTACTACACCAATCTTCCGCCAAGGCACTATCGATTTCGCGTTCAGGCTGCGAACGAGGACGGCATTTGGAACGAGACTGGAGCCGAGCTGTCCTTCGTCATCAAACCGCCCTTCTATCGCACATTCTGGTTTTCCGGCCTCGCAATCCTCCTGCTGGTTGCCGTCATCTTCAGTATCTATAAACTCCGTGTCCGGGCACTTCGCTCACAATTCGACGCTATCTTGAAGGAGCGTAACCGCATTGCACGAGAGATTCACGACACGCTTGCTCAGGGATTCGTCGGTATCTCGGTGCAGCTTGAGCTGACCTCTCATCTCCTCAATCAGTCACACGTGATCGAGGCAAGCCAGCAGGTCGATCGCACCCGAGCACTCGTTCGAGAGGGACTAGACGATGCTCGTCGCACCATCTGGGATCTGCGGAATACCGGCACACAGGCGAGTCTGCCTGCCCGCCTCACCCAACTCGTGGAGCAAAACTCGACCCCGAATCTGAAAGCCGATATCAGGATCGGCGGAACCTACCGAGCTCTTGCGCCATCTCTTGAAAACGAAGTCTTCCGCATTTCGCAGGAAGCATTTGTCAATATCGCCCGGCACTCGCGGGCTACCCACGCCTCCCTCGAGCTGCGCTATGATCCAAACCAGCTAACGTTAACGGTGACAGACAACGGCATTGGATTTACCGCAGATTCAACTTTATCTGCGAGAGGACACTTTGGACTTCAGGGGATGCGCGAACGTTCCGACCAGATTGGCGGAAAGCTCACCATCGAAAGCTCTCTTGAGATCGGCTCAACAATCACTTTGCAAGTTCCGCTGCGCCATTGAAGGGAAAATTTAACGAATGACAGATAAAATCCGCATCCTGGTCGTAGACGATCACCACGTAGTGCGGCAAGGGCTTGTCGCACTGCTCAAAGTTAGCCCTGAGATTGAAATAGTGGGCGAGGCAAGCGATGGCCTTGAAGCAATCGAGCTTCATCGGAAGCTACTACCCGACGTTACACTGATGGACTTGCAGCTTCCAAACCTGGGCGGAGTAGCGGCAATCACTGGTATACGCGACGAAAATCCCGCAGCGCGATTCATCGTTCTCACCACATTTGACGGCGATGAAGATATCTATCGCTCCCTCCAGGCTGGTGCAAAGGCTTACCTGCTCAAAGGAATGACCATCGACGATCTGCTCAATACCATCCGCCTCGTTCATTCCGGCAAAACCAGCATCTCCCCGGCAATCGCCGAAAAGCTCGCCGATCGTATGGGAACCGAAGATCTCACAGCTCGCGAGCTCAAAGTCCTCGAACGAATCGTAGCGGGTCGTGCCAACAAGGAAATCGCCGCCGATCTTTCAATCTCCGAAGCGACCGTCAAAACTCATATCAATAATTTATTGAGCAAGCTTGGCGTCAGCGACCGTACCAACGCTGCAACAGTCGCGATTCAGCGTGGCCTTGTCCACCTTAAATAGCCATCATAATGAAGCTCTCTTTCCTTCTTCTTCTTCCGATGCTCATCACACTGCCGCTGGGTGGCCAGGCAAAGTCCAACTGGCGCGCTGCCACAACAGAAGAGCTTGCAACCTTACTGCCCGCCCGAGCCCCGGTACAAAAAGAACGTATCGAAACCGAGATGCGAACTGCCTCCGGAATCATCAACTCGCACGGTAAATTCATCGCAGGGGTAGTCCTCATCACCGCCGGCTACTCCGCCGATGGAAAGTACTCCCACTACCTCATCGTCCAATCACCGCTCACGATCGCTGACATCGCTCTCTCGCCAGGCTCCTATGTCTTCGGCTGGCAGCGCACCGAGAACACTCTCTTGGTCAAATTCTACGAAGCAACAACAGGAGCCGAACGCGGAACTGCCACCGCCCATCGGATGTCGCAGGGAACTCGAGTGGAATCGTTCCGCCTATGGCCTCCCGGTGACCAATCCATCCTTCAGATCGGCCGGTTTGGCCTCCCCTACCACCTAAGCGAATAGATTCGATCATCGAGTGGACCAGATTTGCAGAGTATTCCGACTGCTGGTCACAACTTTACGCGCTTTCCTAACTAACTCAGGAAGCTCGATTTGAGGGCTTTATTTTCCATTCAAAGAATTGCCTTCTCAAGTTCCACGTCCTTCAATTTAATGCGTCTGATCTGAGACTGCGCGTGGTCGAGCGAGAGGCAATTTCCTCAATTTTCATAGATTGCTGACGCTGAAATGTGACTTTCTGTAGCGGAAATCTTCCTACAGGCGTCAGGCAAAGGAGAAGGATTTTTTTTATTTCTTTTCTTGACAGACCGATTTCCAAACATATAAAGTTCGCGACGCATAAAAAATATAAGCACGGGCCAGGCTTGCACGAACTGGAGGGGCAGATGACGAAGGGAATAAGTAGTCGGATGCAACGCGCCGAGTCGTTGGCGTGGAGTTTTGTGATGGTTTTGTTCGTGGCACTCGCCCTTGAGCACAATGCCACAGCACAGGTCCTTTACGGCGGACTCACAGGAACAGTAAGGGACATGTCTGGAGCGTCGATAGTCAACGCGAAGGTGGAGGCGTTGGAGGTTTCACAAGGTGTTACCCGTATTGTGACAACTGATAGCGATGGAACGTATCGCCTGACAGACGTCATTCCTGGTTCCTACAAAATTAAGGTCACTGCACCAAACTTCGCGCCATACATCACCGACGACCTCCGTATCGATGCCAATACTCTACAACGACTCGATGTAAAGCTGGGCGCTGGCACCGTGACCCAAACTGTCGAGATAACGACAGCGCCCGCACTCTTGCAAACGGATCGATCCGACGTGCAGGCCCAAATATCGCAGACTCAACTTGAGACTCTTCCGGCCGTGTCCTCCGAGGGAAAAAACTTTCAGGCCCTCTACAAGCTTGTCCCCGGCGCGACGATGCCGACAGAAAACAACTCGGCTGCAGGCAATCCTCAGCGTGCGATGACCTCCAATGTCAACGGGCAATCCTCGCAGGGCAACAACACAAGCATCGACGGCGTTCTCAACTCATACCCGTGGTTGCCCAACAACGTTGCTTACGTACCGCCCACAGACGCAATTGAAACCGTCAACGTCGTCACAAGCTCCTTCGACGCAGAGCAGGGACAAGTTGGAGGAGCCGCAATCAACGTCCAGACCAAGTCCGGCACCAACAAATTTCACGGCGACGCTCACGAATACCACACCGACAACGCACTTAAAAACTTGAACTACTTCAATCCCCCGGGCTTCCACAAGGCCCTCAACATCTTCAATCAGTACGGCGCCGCGCTCGGTGGGCCCATCCGCAAGGACAAGTTATTCTTTTTCGCAAACTGGGAAAGCATTCGCCAGGTTCAGGCTCCATCCGGTGGCAATCCCCAGACCGTACCTGCTGGCGGGCTGGTCGCGGCGACCGCAGTCTCAAACGGCTTCTTCGACTTTCGCGGATTGCAGAACGACAAATCTGGCGCCCCCGTGCATATCTACGATCCCAGGACCGGCGACGCCCGCGGAGTCGGACGCGTTCCCATTTCGTGCAAGGGCATCGTCGATGAGATATGCCTCACTGATGTCGATCCTGCGGCTCTCACGATGGCGAAGCTCATTCCAGCACCAAACCAGAGCGGAACGACAAATAATTTCCTCGACACCCAGAAGGGCTTCTTCAATCGCAACGACTTCGACGGAAAAATCAACTGGGTCAGGAACGATCGCACACAGATCTTCGGACGGTATAGCTACTCGGGCAGCCAGATATTTGACCCTCCGGCTTTGTCAGCCGCAGGTGGAAACTCAACGCTTGGCGGCCAACAGGGTAATGCATTCGGCAGAGTTCAGGTTGTCGGACTCGGTGCCACTCATACTTTTAGTCCGAATCTCCTTCTCGACATGAACGGAGGCTTTACCCGTCAGCGCCTGAACGCCGAGAACGTCGATATCGCTGCCGACAAAGACTACGGTCTCAGCGCCTTGAAGATACCCGGAACCAACAACTCTCAGGACCCGACCAATCAGCTTTATTGGGGGCAGCCTGCCTTCTCGTACACCACGTACTCTCCGATTGGAAATCCGAACATCTCAAATCCATTCCTCTTCCGTGACAGCCAGTATGTTGGCGCGGCCAATCTCACGTGGATCAAAGGCCACCATGCCTTCCGCGGCGGCATCTTCTACACCCACTCGATGATCAACCACTTCCAGCCTCAGGGAACCCAATCGCCGCGCGGAGGTTTTACCTTCACCGGAGCTGCTACAGAACAGGTAACCTGCACCGCCACGGCATGCTCTTCGACCGACCCTCCCACCACGCTACAGTTTGCCTCTTACGCGGACTTCCTGTTGGGTCTCGCTGACGGCCTGGGCAAGACAATCCAAAACGTCGACCCCATCGCGATTCGCTGGTCGCAGTGGGCTTGGTACATTCGTGATAATTTCCAGGTCAATCCCAAGCTCAGCGTCAACTATGGTCTGCGCTGGGAATATTATCCCTTCGCCTACAGCGATCACGGCGGCGCCCGCGTTCTCAACACCGCTACCATGCAGGTTCTCATCGGTGGCCACGGAAACGTGCCCGTCAATGACGGAGTTAACGCCGGAGGTGGACACTGGCTTCCACGCGTCGGATTCGCCTATCGCCCATCCGAAGTCACCGTTATACGCGGAGGTTTTGGCATCAATGCAGACTCAAACAACTGGAGATTTCTACGCAACGCCTATCCCGCCGACACTAACTCCAACTTCACCAGCAACTCCTATTCCCAGCCCGGGGTCTCTTCGTTTGCGCCCGGCGGCTCTCTCACCGGACTCAACGCAGTTGGTCCTTACTCTTACCTGCCTGCCGGTATCACTCTCTTCCCAATTCCCGATATCAGTTCTGGAAGCATCCCTCTGCCCAACGCAATGGGAACAACCACTATCCCTCTTAACTTCCGGCGCGGATACATCTACTCCTACAACCTGACAGTCGAACAAAACATAAATAACTTCATCCTGAGCGCAGCGTTTGTCGGAGCGAACAGCATTCGACCGCTGACCAACATGAACGTCAACGCCGCGCCCGCGGGCGGTGGGCAGGCCGGCCGCATTCTCAACTCCACTCACGCCGGAAACTGGAACGATATCAACCAACTCACTCCCTACGGCAACAACTACTACGACGCATTGCAATCGAAGTTGACCCGTCACTTCGCCGGCAATTCGGTCGTCGGACTTGTCTACACTTGGTCGAAGACTATCAACTTCGAAGACAACGAAGAAATTAACGCAATCCTTCGGCCTTATCCGGCTTATCTGCAATTCAACCGGGCCGTCGCCGGATTTGATCGTGCCAGTAACTTCCAGGCCTACACCGTCTACGAACTGCCCTTTGGCAAGGGCAAGCAGTGGGCGACAAGTGGCATATCCAGCGCCTTGTTTGGTGGCTGGAGAGCGGGTTTAGCCGCTAGCGCACTTACCGGAATTCCCTTTACCGTAACAGACAGCAATGGCAACACAGTCAATGCGCCCGGGAACACTCAGACGCCAAACATCGTCACTCAGATCCACATCCTGAAGGGAAGGCCGAATCCGATTCCCGGCAACTGCGCGGATAACTCCTGCAAGTACTTTAACGTCGAAGCCTTCCAGCATGTAACGACGCCGGGCGTACTGGGCAACGCAGGACGGAACATCATTCGCGGCCCCGGCTTCTTCGAGTTGGATGGAAGCCTCTACCGTACCTTCAAGATCACGGAGCGCTTCAACTTCCAGTTTGAAGCCAATGTCATCGGCCTCACCAACACGCCTCACTTCGGAAATCCAACCTCGGATATCAACAACTCCAACTTCGGCAAGATCACGGGATCACTGGCGACAACGAATACCAGCCTCGGTGGAAGCGGCGGAGAGCGCGAATGGTACTTCGGAGGCAAGATCGCCTTCTAGCTGCAAGTCCAACTCCGGAGAAGATAAGACGAGGCTCCGCACCGATAGGCGCGGAGCCCTTGCATTTGAAATTACCACCCTTCTCACCGAACCCGTACTGAACTCAGTCTTTTCGATCTACCCAACCTAAGCCACATCAATGCGTGACCTTAGAAAGATTATCCTTTGCAATCAATACTTTGCAGCATTCCAAAGATAACTTCAAACGAATGAATACTTTGCACAAATTTGACGGCATCGGATCTCCAAATCCTTATTGCACCAAAGCGTCGAAAGCGCCGGTCTCAATCGTCGTCCCATGCTTCATCTGAACGAAGATTCGATAGCGGCCCGCTGAAGGAAAGCCGTAGGGAAATTCAACTCTATTGGAGATTGGCTTGACATGCTGGCCCGCTTCCATTGGCATGTTCATATCCATGCTCATTTCCGAGCCCGCCGTCGTGTCGCCACCATTGGCGAGCAACACGGCTGCCATGGCAGCCGAACCCTCGGGATGCGTATGGGCAAACACAGTGCCATCTGCCTTGACGAAGGCTGCATGCCCCGCCATTCCCATGTAAGGCTGCATATCTCCTGCTGGCTGTCCCTTCGTGTCGAGCAACTGGAATCGGAAACTATAAGCCGTGTTGGCCGTCAGCGTGGAGGGCCGGTCCCAGACCATAACGTAACCATCCGGAAGTCGGTACGAATTGCCCAGGTCCCCGGCACTTAGTGCTTGGGGATATGCAGTCGCATCATCAACCCCAGGCTGGCCACCCCGCATATCCGGCGGAATAATAACCTTCGAAACAAGCGTCTCCGGAAAACCTGAGGCATGCACTACATCGCCGTAAAGCGTGTACTCACCAGCAGGCATAACAGGAAGCGAAATTCGGAAATCTCCGGGACTGACAAGCTCAGGATGCAGGTGGAAGACCGCATCCATCTCGGGTTCACGAATGGCGTAGAGGTGCATCAGATGACCGTGGTCGGGGAGAAAATCATTATTAGAACGACCTCGGTGGTCCCTTTCGGGATGAAAAGCCTGGACGTTGAGATCCAAGGTATTCCCTGATAGCACCGCATCGACCCCCAGTGGACGGTAGACATCAAGGGAGTAGCTCATAGCCTCAACGTTCCACCACTTCGCCCCGGCCAGGATCACAATGCTCATGAAAATCAGACTGCCGACAATCGCCATCACTGCTCGTCGCCTGCGATTGGGAGAAGGGATGGCACCTGGCTCGAGACGCGCCTCACGAACGGCTGCGGCGACGATTCCGGCCATGCTCACTACAAGAAACAGGCCCAAGATCCCTAGTATGGTCCCGAGACCACGCTGCATCTTCAAAGTCGAGAGAGCCATTGCTGGAACAGGGACGGAAGTTATTTGCTTCCCCGCTTCTCCAACGATTTCGAACCGTACCTGCCAAGAGCCAGAGGCCATCAACCACAGGCTGCCGGTAAAAAACTTTGGGTCCGCGGCGGACTGATTCATTGGGTCGGAGGTCGGAGGATGCTTTGAGGCCTCGCCTGTGATTGGAAGTGGAGTAATTTGAATACTGCTGACATTAGCACCACTCGAGCGAACATCGATCGTGGCGACGCCAGGGATTACAGTTGGTGGGCGGATGGTGACATACAGCTTGTAGGTCCCAGCTTCGATGGTTTCGAAGACGTCTTTGCTGCCAACGTGCGCTAGCGCGCCCTGTGGAATCAATAGAATGGAGAGCAACAGGAACGGCGTGGAGCGAAAAAACGCAGGCTTCACCGTTGCACACTCCTCATCCAGCGACCAAAGCTTAGTCCGACCCAGGTACTGATTGAAGCGTAGATTGCGGCTCGCAGGAGGCCCATCCAAAGGGTAAACCCTGAGTCTGGATGGAAGAACTCACGTAGACGGTCAAAGCCGTCGGGACGTGAGTTGTAATCAAAGTAAATTGTTCCAAAGAAACGATTTTCAGAAGCTTTTGACAGGAGGAAGCTAGCGAAGGGCCATTCAACGATTGTCAGGACAGTGATGAACAAGAGGCCCGAGACGAGTGCAACCTTCCAAGGCTTCCAGTAGCGAGTCTTCTGCCAGAACAGGTCAAGGGTGATGGCCGGGATGATGATGAGAATAGGGAACTTCGCCGGCACAAGATGAGTCACCGGGTTGAAGACCGGTCCGAGTTTTGGCTGGGCAGGGACCAGCGGAAAAATAAGGATTTCGGCGATAGCAAAAACCATGTAGACAGCGGCGGTGGCGGTCGCAGCCCACTTGAATCGTGAGGCCTGTGAGAGCATGGCGAAGGCTACTGGCAACCCTATCCCCATTGCAATGTACGCGATGGCAGAGTGCAACTGGACGTCCCAGGTGTACTCGATGAGGAAGAACATCTGGCCGGTGACGATGATTCCGCCAACGTAGAGGAAGAGGCGTTGTAGCGATTTGAATGTGTGTTCTCCGGTCGGAGACTGGTCGTTGGCCGCTCGGTTAAGCGCTGCAAGTATCAGAAAAAGAATGCCTACCGAAACGGCCCGCATACCAAGAATCAGGACGGTGTGGGGTGGACTGACGATTTTGACGTCGAGGCCGTAAGCTGCGTGCCACCAGTTATCGAAGGGGGCGGAGGTGATCATGGCAATGCCGCCCCATGCCGCGATGAATGCGCCCAGTGGAGCGTGGAATCCGAGAACGGTGACTGACTCTGTCTTGAGATTTGCGGATCGAGTAAAGGTATATTTCAGAATGAGATAACCGCATATAATTGCTGCAATTACGCCGCAAGCCTGGATGGCGAGATGGGCGGGGGTCCAGAAGGTGTCACGACCGATGGAGCGGTGCCAGGCTACATCCCATGCGCCTCCAATAGAGGCAGAGGTTACGGCAACTGCTCCGAACCAGATGTACCAGGGGACTCCGGGATCTGCGTCGCTAACTTTAGGCATCGACAGAGGATAGGTGGACATTGGACCTCACAGGTTGTCATGCTGATTTTATCTCGGATTCCCTGCGGTCCGGTGACCGCAGCGAGCCGCGTCGTTTTTGGTTTTTTTACCTACCCTCTTGTTGGTATCGCTTGGGCCCGAAACGAGATGGGATGATTTTAGAGTATCGGGTTCGCGAATGCCCACATCTCCAATCGAGATATGGGGCACTCTTCTCTGGGCGCAATTTAGATTTGGGCCACCCGCCCGTCCTTCATCCCCGCTATAGATCGTTCGTCACGAATAGCTTTACACGTGATTTTTGCGGCTGCTAGGGTGATTCGAGTTTTGAACCAGTGCCCGTTATAAAACTATAGTCCTCAATAGGGAGCGTGGTATGGATCGACGGCGATTTCTGGCGAGCGCTGCTTCTCTAGGAATCATTGGCGTGTGGGCGACGCGATCGGCTGCCGTGCCGTCGCGAGTCGTATGGCGGGAGGACCGTGCGTCTTTTCCCGAAGGAGTCGCATCTGGCGATCCGGATGATCACAGCGTGGTCTTGTGGACCCGACGGCCATTCGACCAAGGCGAGCGGCAGGCACTGACGGTGGAAGTGGCGCAAGATGCGGATTTCCGCAGCGTCGTTGCTAGGGCACTTGCGCCAGTGCAGGCGGCGGCCGACTGGACGTGCCGTGCGCTGGTCGGCGGCCTTTTGCCGGCGACGACCTATTGGTACCGCTTCACTGACGACAGTGGCGCCGGCAGTCGAATAGGGCGCACGATCACCGCGCCACGCGCGAGCGATCCGCGCCCTGTCCGCTTCGCCTTTGTGTCGTGCAACAGTGTGAACGAAGGCGCGCAGAACGCCTTCCGCCGAATGATCTGGGAAGACGAGCGCGCGCCGACCGATCGCAAGCTCGGCTTCGTGCTTCATCTGGGCGACTTCATCTACGAAGTCGTGGAATATCCGGACGAGGTGTCGCATCGCTACTCGCGCACCGTTTACGACCTTGGCCGCATTCCTGACGGCCGCAAAGTCGGCAACTTCCATGTGCCAACCAACCTCGCCGGTTATCGCCATGTCTATCGCGCGCATATCGACGACCCCGACATCCAGGACGCGCGCGCGTATTTTCCGTTTGTGTGCATTGGCGACAACCACGAGTTCTCATGGCTCGGCTGGCAGAGCTTCATCCGATACGGCACCAAGATCGAGCCCGCGCAGCCGCTGCGCGTCGCCGCCAATCAGGCATGGTGGGAATATATTCCGTCGCGCGTGCACAAGGCCTCAGGTCCCGGGCTTGAGCAGTTTGGGCCGCCGGCGGTGAAGAGCGCGCCGATCGACACGTTGGACGATCATGGGTTCGGCGACGAGGCCAACAATCGCACCGCCGTCGCCAGTATGACCGCCTACCGCGCGGTGCGCTACGGCAAGCATGTCGATCTGATCCTCACCGATTTCCATAGCTACGCCATGCGGAATCCCGGAGACCGGCCCGAGACGGACGTGTTCGATTCTAACTTCCCGGTGGTTCCGCAGGAGTTGATGGAGATAATCGACGGGGGCAAAGAGTATGCCGGCGGCAAGCCGCCCGCGAGGATCACCATCGGAGACAAGAGCGCTCCCAACTTCCGCAAGGACGAGCCCGCCTATACCATGCTAGGCCGCGAGCAGAAGGCGTGGCTCAAGGAGCGGCTGACGCGGTCGACGGCGACCTGGAAGATCTGGGGCGCGACCAACGGCACGCTCGACATGCGGACCGATCCGCAGAACCTGCCCGCAGGGCTGGTGAAGGACAAATGGCTGGGCAAGGATTTCGGCACCTTCGGGGGTGGAGATTTCAGCGGGGCGTTCAGCGAGCGTGCCGAAATCTACGACACGGTCCGCGACCACAAGGTGGCGGGGTTCGTCGTCATTTCCGGCGACCGCCACAGCTTCTGGGCCGGCTATGCCGCTCCCAAATTGCCTCCAGCCGGGTACGACCCGGTCGGGCTGAGCTTCATTACTGGTTCCATCTCCGCGCCCGGGCTGGCTGAAGCAGCTGAGTATTACAAGCCGGACTTCCCGTTTCTTCCGCTCTTCGTGCGCAAGGTGCCTGGGGCCGCGCCAGAAGCGACGATCAACCTGACGATCAAGCATGGCGTGCGCACCGCGCTCGAATATGCAGCGAGCGGCGACATCGCGAAGGCGCGGGCGGCGAGCAATCCCGACGTCGCGCCGCACCTGGAATTTGTCGACATGGCCGGGCACGGCTATGCAGTGGTCAGTGCCGGTCCTGATGCGATCGATACCGAATTCATTTGCATCGTCCGGCCGATCGTGCGCGCGACGACCCCCGACGGCGGCCCGCTACGTTACCGTGTATCGCATCGGGCGAGGCTGTGGCAGCCAGGGACGCCGCCGAAACTGGAGCAGCGAATGATTGAAGGAGATGCAAAACTATCAGTTTGATGACTTGTCAGCGGCATAGACAACAAAGCGTCCCACTCTCGGATTGGTGTTGCCACTGAGACCGGCAAGCCCGAAACGATTTATAGGTACTAACCGGACCTCGATGATTGCACCGGCGCTGAGACAGCCAGAAATCAATGGTTAAGTCCTTCTACGTCTCGACTGGTAAAGGCCCCAACCGACCACGCCAATGTAGAACAAAAGATCAGGCGTTCCTAGCTACCTACATTCCACGCGATTATCGTGCGAGGCGATGATCTGCCACGTGTCGCCGCGCTTCAGCCAGGTGTCTGTCCAAACCTGGCACACCTTTGCGTTCGGCTGGGACTTATCTTTGCCGACAGCATGTTCGCTGCCATAGACAACGGCAAGATGGTCCCCAAAGAAACGCACTTTAGCCTCATCAAGTCCGCAACCGTGAGTAGTGCGTGCCCCTTTCTCGCCCTTCAGTTCATCAGCCTTGGTGAACCGCGCGCCATTCGTTGATGTGCCTTGGAAGTCATCGGCAAGCAGACCGGCGACGACACCGTTATCAACACATACACCTTCCGCCCACTTGCGCTCCATCTCGATGATGTATTTCGCGGTTTTATCATCCGCCGAAGACCAGTGACTCTGCTGTGGGTACGCCGGAACGACCAACAACGTCGCCGCGATTGTCACGGCGAAGACTTGTAAGAGCATTTTTCGCATTGCGGAAATCCTACACTACGCTCCAATGGTGACGCGGTATTACTCCGGATTGTTCCGAGATGACGTAGTTTCCGGCTCTTAGTTTTTGAAGAAGTTTTTGACGAGGAAGATGACGTTGGCCGGGCGTTCGGCCAGGCGGCGCATGAAATAGGGATACCACTCGGGGCCGAAGGGAATGTAAACGCGAACACCGTAGTGTTCGGTGGCCAGGCGGCGCTGAAGATCGCGGCGAACACCATAGAGCATCTGGAATTCGAAGGCGTGTTTGTCGATCTTGTTGTCGTTGACGAAAGAACGCATCTGATCAACGATGGCTTCGTCGTGGGTCGCGATCCCGCAGAAGACGCCTTTGCCTGTCTCCGGGCTTTGATAGGTAACCATGCGTTTCATGAGATTTACGTAATTGGCATCGACGTCGGCCTTGGAGGGGAAGGCTACTTCCGGGCCTTCTTTGTAGGCGCCTTTGCAAAGGCGGACGCGAATTCCCTGATCTAACAAGCGGCTCGTGTCGGTGTCGGTGCGATAGAGATAGGCCTGCAGGACTGTACCGACTGCGCCAGGATATTTTGCGGCAAGGCGCTCGGTCATGGCGATGGTGGCCTCGGTATAGGGCGAACCTTCCATATCAATGCGTACGAAGGAATGTACCTGGGCGGCATGCGCGACCATCTCGCCGACGATACGCTCTGCGAGGGCGGGGTCGAAGTCCATGCCGACCTGCGAGAGTTTGACGCTGACGTTGGCGTTGAGTTTGCGCGCCTCGATGGCGTCGAGAAGCTGGTGATAGATGTCGGCGGATTTTTGTGCCTCGGCTTCGGTAGTGACGCTTTCGCCAAGCGAGTCGAGCGTGGCGGCGATGCCTTCGTGATTGACGCGCTCGCAGACGGCTAGGACATCTTCGACCGACATGCCGGCGACGAAGCGGCTGGACAGCTTGCGTCCGAGGGAGGAGCGCTCGGAGAAAGAACGAAGATTTTTATTTTGAGAGAGGGCAATAAAGAACGATCGCAGCAAAACCTGATACCTCAGACAACGCCCGGATGGCGCACGAAGGGTATTGTTTCATGAACCGGTCATCGAAGGCGATGACCACTCGAATCGTCGAGAAGAATTGCGACTCGGCGACACCGAGGACGGCTGAGTCGGCTACAAAAAGTAACAGTTGTTCGGCCGGCTGTCGATAACTACCGTTTCTCTCAGGCGCGCGAAAGATCCCATAATTGGGTGCCCATCGACGCTACACGATCAAATGAGAGGAACAAATGGCGAATTCGAAGACGCAATCAATCACGACTCCTAAGGTTTCACAAGCGGGCACACCCAACGTTCTTCCTCGCCCCGACTTCCGTTTCCCCGGCGAAATAGGGCGTACCTATCTCGACTCCGATCCCGCCCAGTTCCCGCAGCCCGTGCAAGCTCCCGAGGGCGCCCCCAATATTCTTCTCATCCTTATCGATGACTGTGGCTTCGGCCAGTACGGCACCTTTGGCGGAGGCATCCCCTCGCCCACTATGGACCGCCTCGCCGCTGAAGGCCTTCGCTACAACTGCTTCCACACCACCGCTCTCTGCAGCCCCACCCGAGCCGCGCTCATCACCGGCCGCAATCATCACTCGGCGGCGTTCGCCGGCATCACGGAGGCAGCCACCGGATACGACGGCTACACCTGCATTCTTCCCAAGAACTGCGGCACGATTGGCGAAGTCCTGCGCCAGAACGGATACATGACCGCGTGGATCGGCAAGAATCACAACACTCCCCCGTGGGAGACCAGCGCCGCCGGACCTTTCGATCGCTGGGCCAACGGACTCGGCTTCGACTACTTCTACGGCTTCAACGCCGGCGACATGAACCACTGGGATCCCATCCTCTACGAGAACCGCAATCTTGTCCCGCGCTCCAAAGATCCGAACTACCATCTCACTATCGACATCGCCGATAAAGCGATCGCTTGGGTGCGACAGGCAACGGCCATCTCACCCACCCGTCCGTTCTTCCTCTATGTCGCTCCGGGCGCCACCCACGCTCCCCATCAAACCTCAAAAGAATGGATCGATAAATTCAAGGGCCAGTTCGATGAAGGCTGGGACAAATATCGCGAGCAGGCTCTTGAACGACAGAAAAAACTCGGGGTCGTCCCCAAAGACACGAAGCTCACCGAACGATCGAAGGGTTTGCCAGCCTGGAACTCCCTCAATGCCGATCAGAAGCGGCTTTACGCGCGGATGATGGAAGTCTTCGCTGGTTATGGAGCGCAGTGCGACTACGAACTCGGCCGCGTCGTCGATGCCGTCAAAGCGCTGCCCGGCAGCAACAACACACTCATCATCTACATCGCGGGGGATAACGGGTCCAGTGCGGAGGGCGGTCTCGAAGGCTCGCTCTGCGAAAACATGTTCTTCAACGGCTTCGCTGAAAAATGGCAGGACAACATCAAAGCTATCGACGAACTCGGCGGCCCGAAACACTTCAACCACTTTCCCTCCGCATGGGCGCACGCCATGAACGCGCCCTTCCAGTGGACCAAGCAGGTCGCCAGCCACTTCGGCGGCACGCGCAATCCGATGATTATCTCCTGGCCTGCCCGCATTAAAGACAAAGGTGGCCTGCGGTCGCAATTCCTTCACGTCATCGACATCGTGCCTACCCTCTATGAACTCTGTGGCGTCACAGCTCCGCGCGAATTAAACGGTATACAACAGAAACCTATCGAAGGCGTCAGCTTCGCCTTCACCCTGAACGACGCCAAAGCGCCCAGCCGCCGCAAGCTCCAATACTTCGAGCTCTTTTGCAACCGCGGTCTCTATCACGAGGGGTGGATGGCTTCGTCACCCTCGCTCATTCCCTGGGATCCGAATCGCGCCGGGTATGATCCCGACAAAGCCCCATGGGAACTCTACAAAATCGACGAGGATTTCTCTCAGTCGAATGACCTCGCCAAAAAGTATCCTGAAAAGCTACGCGAACTTCAGGATCTCTGGTGGGTCGAAGCCTCGAAATACAGTGTCCTTCCGCTCGACTGGCGCGGAACGATTCGTCTGAACGCAGAAGCTATGGGTCGCCCCAGCCTCATCCTGGGACGCACGAAAATGACATACTATCCCGGCACCATCGGGCTTCCTGACGCCGCCTCTCCATCGATGACCAACAAGTCCTGGACGATCACCGCCGAGATCGAACTCACTGACGACAAGACCAACGGCATGGTTGTTACGCACGGTGGACTCGAAGGTGGGTACGGTCTCTACCTCCGTGACAACCAGCCAACCTTCGTTTACAACTTCCTCTCCATCGATCGCCGTACCTTCGCCGCGAAGGCCCCATTGCCAAAGGGCAAGACCAAACTTGTAGTCGATTTCGCTTACGATGGTGGCGGTATGGGCAAGGGAGGCAAGATCACCATCTCGGCCAATGGAAAGAAGGTCGCTGAAGGCCGCCTCGAAAAGACCATTCCCATTCAGTTCTCGCTCGGCGAAGGTCTCGACATAGGCTGCGACATCGGGTCGCCCATCGACTTCACTTACGAAATGCCATTCGTCTTCACCGGAAAGATCGAAAAAGTCACGATCGAGCTCAAACCCGTGGCCGTTAGTAAGAAATCTGCCGCGTAAAGTTACGTTTACGAGACCAGGAGGACGCACTTCTAGTTGGCGACACGCCAGGAAGAGACGTTCGTCCATTTCTTGAGTTCGGTGAGAGCCCATTCGTTTGTTTTGTCTTTGTGGCAGGAGGTGCAGGGGTTGGGGATGCCGGATTGTTCCGTGAGCACTGGGGAGATGAAACGGAACGTGTGGGCTGCGACGTAATTGTCTTTAATCGTCTGCTCGATACTCGGCATGTGACAGGCCGTACACTGACTACCGGGACTCCTGGCAGCGTGATGAGTGTGTTGGGCGACGGTACCTTTGAGGCCTGCTACGTTTTGAGTTGTGTGGCATTGCAGGCAGACCTGATTGCCGCGGGCGTTGAGGTTGGAGGCGTTCTGGTTGTCGTGGACCTGGTGGCAGTCGAAGCAGCGGATCTCGCGATGGTACATATTACTCTGCACGAAATCGTTGCCCTGCATGCGGTTTTTGTGCGCGGTAAGGTCGGCGAATTGGAAAAAGTTTGTTGTGCCGGGTTTAAGTTCTTCGAGCTTCCAGTAGTCGGCGAGGTGTTTGCCTACTTCGAAGCCGACGGGCCAGTCGTAGTACTTTCCCTTGATGGGATTGGCGAGGGGCTGGCCCTGGCTATGACACTGGATGCAGGTGTCGTTGGCACGAACAAAGTCGAGTCGGCTGGGGTTGACGATGTTCGCCTTGGTAGGATGGGCGGCGTGAAGACTGCCGGGACCGTGGCATTTCTCACAACCAACGTTCCACTCGGTGACCTCGTGGGTGTCGATGTTGTAATTCACGGAGTGGCAGCCGTCGCAGAGCGGGCCAGTGGGACGCTCCTTGTTGGTCTCGCCGTAGAACGAAACCCACCAGTCAGTTCCCTTCTCGACGTGAAATGGAAGCCAGCGCTTTTTATCGACGTCCCACTGGGCAGGCTGGACGAAGTAGTCATCCCCGATTTTTGTGAAGTAGCGCTGCTTGTAGCGGCTGCCGTAGACAAAAGCGACCTGCTTGAGATCGAAGGTGACGAGCGGATCAGCATGGGTGAAGTCGCCGAGAACGGCTTCGGGATAAACGGCCGGATCGCGCACGACGTTGGCCATGCGAGTTTGCTTCCAACCCGTGTACTCGGTCGCGTGGCAGCGTTGGCAGGCTTGCGAACCTATGTAGTGCGCAGGAGTTTGACTGAAAGCCGCATGAAATCCGAGCACCACTATCAGTACGATCAGAGACGCTCGTGAGCTGCAAGTAATACTGGACTCGTTCATGCCTTCCTTGGGCACTTCGAGTCTCAGTCTAAACCTCTTCGACGACGGGTGCGGTCGGAGCGTTCTCCTTGACGGAGGCTATTCCTTCTTCGCGAGTCTCTGCCGACTTGTAGGTTTGGCTTGTGCCAATGACCTGATGATTGGCGGCCTTGAGATTGAACATGAAATGACCATCCTTGGTTTCTTTGCGCTCGTAATGGGCGTCGTCGGAGGCGTTCTTCTTGACCGAGGTGATCCCGTTTTCGGCGGCGGATTTGGTGGTGTACAACTCGCTGGACAGAATGATCTGTCCGTTGCCGGCCTTGAGATGGAAGTGGACCTGACCGTCTTTGGCTTCTGTGAGTTCGAACTTGCCCGCCATCGCTCCTCCATGATGTGTTGTTTTTGTACGACACGGTATGGATACCATTCAGAGCAGGGGATTTGAACTGTTAGGTGTAACAGGCGGCGTTATTCGGAATGTTGGATGAGCGGCTTGCGGAAGTGGACGCAGCGATCGACGATTTCAAAGCCCAAGGCTTGATGAGCGCGCTGGGAGCGATCGTCCTCAATCCAGGTGTCGGAGGCTATCTCGGTACAACCTTGTTCTTGCGCCCACTGTTCCGCGGAGCGCATGAGGGCGCGGCCAATTCCCTGCCTGCGGAAGTTTTCGTGGACGAACCAGCCTTCGATGAATCCGACCGGGCAGGCGATATCACAGCCGTCGGCGTGAGAGCGGATGCCTACTTCGACAAAACCGGTAACCGTGTTGTGTCGATCTTCGGATATGAAGATAGCCATGGGCATCGTGCCATATCGGCCGGAGCGAAGAATGGGGTCAAGTTCTTTGCGATGTTTTTCGCGAGTTGCTTCGGGCCACAGAAGATGATGCATCGTTGCGAGGTCGCCGAGGTCGGAGGGAGCAGCTTGTCTGATCGTGGTCGTCAACTCGTCCCCTCCGGATGCGAAAACTCTGTTTGCCGGTTGAAGGGTTATGTCAGATCGTCTGTGTCAAAAGCGGGAAGCTTGCGGCCGAGCGCGGAGATGTCGCGCTTACCGCCGACAAGGGTCTTCACAACGACATCGATCTCGTCTTCGACTTCAGCGGTGGCGGTCAAAGCACCAACCGATTCTGGAATACCAAGACTTTCGAGCAACACGGTCGCGTGAGCGACTGCAACACCGTCCTGATTCAAACCCTCCGGCGTCTTCGCCTTGATTCCAACCTCGCCAGGCTTTACTCCGAGCAGGCCGGCCACCGATTCGCGGAGTTCGCCTGCGATGGGCACAATCTTCGGCTTCGCCAGCACCAGGACTGTGTCGACGTTGACGATCTTGTATCCGGCGGTTGCAATTTCTTCCAAAGCGGTCTTTAGAAAAACGCTGGAGGCTGCGCCTTTCCAGCGCGGATCGCTGGGGGGGAAGAAGGTTCCGATGTCGCCGGCGCTTACTGCACCGAGCAAGGCATCGGTAATCGCGTGGAGCAACACGTCGCCGTCGGAGTGACCCGCCAATCCGTCCGGATGCTCAATCGCAAGGCCGCCAATGACCAGCGGCACGCCCGGCTTGAAGGCATGTGAATCAAACCCGTAACCAATCCTCATCCCCATACGTTATCTATCTTCCCACGCCTCTCGATATAACTCTTTCACGCTTGAACGATCTCGAATATATTTTTGCCTGATCCGAAACCCAATTCCTGTTCTATCAATCAAGGACTCCCACTATGGCGGACGTTACACCAGAGGTTCAGGTTGCTCTCGATAATGCAATTGATCAAGTTTCAAGGACTCCTACCCAAGCTTGTGTCGCCGGATTTACTGCAATTGGAGCTGTCTTCGGTGCTTCCAGCGCACTCGCAGACTTTGGCTTAACCGGCATTCCGGGTTTTGTTGCCGGCGGAGCTGTCGGGCTTGCTTTGGGCAATATCATCTGCAAAATAGTCACTCCATTGGAAACCCAGATCCGGGGTTTCCAAGTTGGTCAGGCCCAAACCCCGCCTATCCATATCGTCGGCCTTCCCTCGAACCTGTCTGTCGCGCAAAACATCTCGCCTAGCGATTTTGTCGAGGAACTCAGGCGAATTCGAGCAACGATCCGAGTACAAACCACGTAGCTTGAGTCAGTCGTTGATCAGTTGCTCTCAAAGGCAGGCTTGTCACCTCGTTTTCAAATAGAACTCTGCCAGTTGGATATCTCCGGGCTGGGTGATTTTGAAGTTTTTCGCCGAGCCTGGGACGACGGCGACCTCGATTCCGGCGCGTTCCAGCAGGCTTGCCTCATCGGTTCCCGAAAACCCGTCTGTGTCGGCTTCGATGAACGCTCGACGCAGCAGGCCAAAACGCGCGCCCTGGGGGGTTTGGGCCTGGACGACTCTTTCGCGGGGAATCGTAGCGGTGATGATGGCGCCATCGGCTGTGCGCTCGACCTGTTTGATGGTATCAACCGCGGGTAATCCAACGATCGCCGCGCCGTGCTTCAGGATGGCATCGATCGTCCGCTCAATAGTGGCGGGATCGATGAGCGGACGAACCGCGTCATGCACGAGGACGACGTCGTTCTCGTCACACTCGAGCGCTGCGAGGGCGTTTCCAACGGACTGCTGGCGATGCTCGCCTCCCTCAACCATGTGGACTCGGGGACCGAGGGTGTGTTCGGCTATCTGCGCTTCGACGCGGTCGCGTTCCTGCGCTCTGACTGCCACGCAGACAGCATCGACACGGGGAACGGCAAGAAATGCGCTGATCGACCGCACGAGAACCGGCACTCCGCCGATCTCCAGAAATTGTTTCGGCGCCACCGTCGACGCCCCGCCCGCGGCCATGCGGGTACCCATACCCGCCGCCGGAAGAATTACAAAGACACGCATAACCACCGAATATACAAGATCGTCGGGCAACCGCAGTTAGCTGGAGGCCCTAGCTGTTAACACGGTCGTAACTTTTGACCTAAATAGGCTTAGAGGCATCCAAGATATAGCCTGGAGTTTAAATTCACACCGAACGTCTGTTGGACACACTTATGAGTTTGATTGACCTCAAGAATCTTGTCCCGCTGCCGCTTCGTCGAAGACTTGGCCCCTTGGCCAAATACGTCTACCGTAACGATCTCAATCAACTTGCCCGCCACTTCCAAACTGATAAGTGGGGAGACCACTGGTACACCCAGCATTATCAGCGCTACTTTAAGCCGATTAAGAACCGCCGTCTCAACCTCCTTGAGATCGGTGTCGGCGGCTATGAAGACTCCACGACAGGTGGCGAATCATTGCGGATGTGGAAGACCTACTTTCCCAAGAGCAAGATCGTCGGCATCGATCTGTGTGATAAGAGTCAGTTTCGAGAGCATCGCATCGACATACGGCAGTGCGACCAGACGGATGCCAATACGATTCGCCAGCTTTCGACAGAGTATGGCGGCTTCGACATCATCATTGACGACGGAAGCCATCTGAACGAGCACGTGATTACTACGTTTCAGATCCTCTTTCCGCTTCTGCGTCCCAACGGGATTTATTCGATCGAGGACACGCAGACGTCGTACTGGCCAGGGTGGGGAGGCGGCATGAACAGTCCCGAGTCGCTGACGACGTACTTCAAGAACCTTTCAGACGGGCTGAACCATGTCGAATATCCGATCGAAAATTACATTCCCGATTATTTCGACCGGAATATCGTAGAGATTGCCTTCTTCCACAACCTCATCATCGTTCGCAAGGGCAACAACGATGAGAGGGCAAATGCTCCGCAGCTGGTCCGGCAGGAGATTGAAGCCGCTCGCGCTGCCCGTTAGAAGTAAGCGCCGTCCTGACGGCAGCAGTGGTCATAATTCTCTCGCTCTTCGGCTTCTTCGCGGCTATCCTCGTTGGCACCGCTTTTTTAACATGGTGACAAGGAGCCTTTATGCATATCCGTCCTTTACACGCCTTCCTTGTGACGCTCGCGAGCCTGCCTCTTGCTGCGCAGCAACCTGCGGCTCAACCTGCCAAGGCGCCGAATATTCCAGATACCTTTACCAACCTCATCGTGCTGCCAACGACCATCACCAAGCCTGAGCTGATGACGGTGATGAAACAGTTTTCCGTGACCTTCAAGGTTCGGTGCACTTACTGCCACGAGGTGTCGGATGACCTCTCGGAGGGGAACTTCGCCTCGGATGCGAAACCGACTAAAACGGAGGCGCGGAAACTGATGAGCCTAATTCAGAAGAGTACTTCGAACATGAAGCCGTAAATCTTCGGTACCTCAAAAACCTTACTCACAACTTCAGCTGACTTCGCGCGATACCATCAAAACGGGTATGGCCACTTTTACGCTTTCATTCTCGCGCGAACAAATCCGCCCAGGCGATCGTCTCTGCGTCGCTATCTCCGGCGGGGCGGACTCTGTTGCTCTTCTTCTTGCACTTCATGGCGTGAATACTGCTGGACGCGATTCCCTCGGTGTCGGACTGTCAGCCGTTCACGTCAACCACCATCTTCGTGGCGACGAATCGGATGCCGACCAGCGTTTTGTAGAAGATCTTTGCATTTCCCTCGACGTTCCTCTTCATATTCATCAGGCTGATATTCCGGCTCGCGTCACCAGTACGAAAGAATCGATTGAAGAAGCCGCGCGTAATGTGCGGTATGAGTTTTTCAATACGCTTCTTGGCTCGGGACACACCGACTCCATTCTTACTGCACATACGCTTGATGATCAGGCCGAAACTGTCGTGATGAAGCTGCTTCGGGGAGCGTGGACCGAGGGGCTGAGCGCGATTCATCCGGTCGTCACGAATGCGAAGGGAAAGATTCTTCGTCCGTTTCTTAATACGCGGCGAGCTGAGATCGAAGCGTTTCTCAACTCACGCAGTCAGTCATGGCGTGAAGACTCTACCAATACGGACACTGCGTTTACCCGCAACAAGATTCGTCATGAACTGCTGCCTCAGATGCGTGGTTTCAACCCATCCATCGACCAGACGCTGGCAAACCTCGCCGAATTGGCCCGCGAAGAAGAGTCGCGATGGCAGATTGAGCTTGCCAGGATTCTTCCACAACTTCTACTTCCGGGAAAACCGGTTCGGGGCGGGGGGCGTGCGGTGAGCACTGCTCCCGGCGAATGGTCGATTTCGATCGAGCTTGACCGTCTTAGAGCACTCGATCCGGCGCTTCGTCGGCGGGTTCTTCGGGCAGCAGCCCGTCAGCTTGGGGCACGATTGAGCTTTGATGAGACCTCACGGCTGCTTGCGCTCTGTGGATTTCGGGTTGACCCTACCGTGGCGGGGCGGACCAACTCGTGCCTCCATCTGCCGGATGGGCTCCGAGCAAACCGGACCGCCCGCGAACTGCAGTTGCACCGCAGCACCTGATTTTCAGGTGCGGGTGAGGCGCAAACATGTCCGCCTTCAACGAGATTAATCTCTTTGATCGGGATTTGGCCCCCCTTTGGACCGTCGTTTGCAATGGAAAGAAACGGGTCACGGAACCGGTTCATCACCCTAAAGTCACATCAACATTGGTTATTTGCATCCCGAATCCGGCGGCTAAAGAGTAGAATCTAATTAACTGAACGGGGATCCTTCGCCGGCGGCCTAGAACGTGCGCCAGCACGGAACCTTCCTTCATTAGTTTTCGTCTAACAGTTGTGGCTTCCGCATTTATGCGGAGCCGGGTCTGACAAGCACCAGTGGGGTAACTCAGGTAGCGGCAGACCGGGAAAAGAGGAATTCGCATTGAACTCGACCGTCAAACAAATTCTGATCTGGGTCTTCATGATTACCTGCCTGGTGTTTCTCTGGCAGGTCGTCGTCAAAACAACGGGTGGCACGCAGGAAAAGAAGATCAGTCTGACTCAGCTCCTCAACGACGCCGACCAGGGCAAGATCAAGGACGTCAATGTAAACGGAGCCGAAGTTACCGGCCACTATCGGGACGATCCCAAGACCCAGTTCGAGACCACCATCCCGGCGAATTATCCGGACCTGTACAACACGCTGCGCGGCCACGGTGTTGAGATCAGCATCAAGGATCCGAGTTCGAATCAGTGGCTCAATATCCTGATTTCGATTGCGCCGTTTGCTCTTCTATTCGGCCTATGGTTCTTCCTGCTCCGCCAGATGCAGTCGGGTGGCAATAAGGCCATGAGCTTCGGCAAGTCCCGCGCTCGCCTGCTTTCGATGCAACAGAAAAAGATTACTTTCAAAGACGTCGCCGGCGTCGATGAGGCCAAGGAAGAGCTGAAAGAGATTATCGAGTTCCTTCGCGAGGCTCAGAAATTCCAGCGCCTCGGCGGACGCATTCCCAAGGGCGTTCTGCTCGTCGGACCTCCGGGAACCGGTAAGACACTTCTCGCCCGCGCAGTTGCGGGTGAGGCTAACGTTCCGTTCTTCTCCATCTCCGGTTCGGACTTCGTTGAGATGTTCGTCGGTGTGGGTGCAAGCCGCGTTCGCGACCTCTTCGAACAGGGCAAGAAGAATGCTCCATGCATCATCTTCATCGACGAAATCGATGCTGTCGGTCGTCATCGTGGTGCAGGCCTCGGCGGCGGACACGACGAGCGTGAGCAGACTCTGAACCAGCTCCTCGTCGAGATGGACGGCTTCGAATCTAACGACGGTGTCATCCTCGTCGCCGCAACCAACCGCCCCGACGTGCTCGACCCCGCTCTTCTTCGCCCGGGCCGTTTCGATCGCCGCGTCATCGTCGATCGTCCCGATATCCGTGGCCGCGAAGAAGTTCTCAAGGTCCACTCGAAGAAGGTTCCGATGGCGGAAGATGTCAATCTGAACGTTCTCGCTCGTGGGACCCCAGGCTTCAGCGGAGCCGATCTGGCCAACATGGTTAACGAGGCAGCCCTGACCGCCGCGCGCTTCAATCGCAAGGCCGTCCACATGTACGACTTCGAGGTCGCGAAGGACAAGGTCATGATGGGGGCCGAACGCAAGTCGATGCTCCTAACCGATGAAGAGAAGAAGGTCACCGCCTATCACGAGGCTGGCCATACCCTTGTCTCGGCTTTGCGTGACCACTCTGACCCGCTGCATAAGGTCACGATCATCCCGCGCGGCATGGCTCTCGGCGTTACGGTCTACCTCCCGGAGGAAGATCAGCACACCGTCACCAAGGAATATCTCCAGACGCGCCTTGCCACTCTGATGGGCGGACGCTGCGCCGAAGAGATCTTCCTTGGCAAGATGACGACAGGCGCCGGGAACGACATTGAGCGCATCACCGAACTCGCCCGCAAGATGGTCTGCGAGTTCGGGATGAGTCCGCTTGGCCCGATGACCTTCGGCAAAAAGGAAGAGCAGATCTTCCTGGGCCGCGAGATCGCACAGCACCGCGACTTCTCCGAGGATACCGCCAAGCAGATCGACGTCGAGGTTCGCGCCTTCGTCGACGCTGCCTACAAGGCTGCTTACACGCTGCTCGAATCCAACCAGGACATCATGCACCGCATGGCTGCTGCCCTGCTCGAGCGTGAGACCCTCGACGCCGCAGAGATCAAGCTGATCATCGAAGGCAAGGAGCTTCCGCCGATCAAATCCGCTCTGGCCGCTGTCGATCCGGGTTCGGGTGAAGGCCAGAAGATCCTCAAACCCGAGGGAGGCCGCAAGCCGGGCTTCAACGAAGGCCAGCCTTCTCCGGCATAACTTCTAACCCAGCATCGAAGCAAGGGCAGCCCTCGTGGCTGCCTTTACTTTTGGTTCTAATGTTTCTCTTCTGATCCGTGACAGAACCATCGGGCAAACAGTCTCGTATCATCTTCATGCTGACACGACCATCCCTTTTGCTTCGATTGGAAGAGGCGACACTCTTCGCCGCTGCACTGTTCCTCTATTACTATCTTCAATGCAGCTGGCTTCTCTTTGCGGTGCTGTTCCTTACGCCTGATCTTTTCATGGTGGGTTACGCGATCAATTCGCGCGTCGGTGCGGCGAGCTACAACCTCGTCCACACCCTGATTTTTCCAGTTATTCTTCTCTCCGTGGGCTACCTTCTGCACCAGCACCTCGCTGCCGAACTGGCTCTGATCTGGGTTGCACACATTGCCCTTGACCGGCTGCTTGGATACGGACTCAAGTACGCTACTTTTTTCAAAGACACGCACCTGCAGCACATTCCCTCTCGCAGCCAGGCCGCAGTTTGAGCAGCTTTCCTGCCGACAGAAAGATTTTTAGGACAACGATGCCAGTGCGACAATAAAAGTAGCTGCATGCGTACTCTCACTCTCGTTCTCGTACTGACATTAACCGGCTGCGGCTACCATCAGGCTGGCTCTGCGACGCACATTCCCCCTAACGTCCATAGCTTGGCGGTGCCCATCTTTGCCACGAACGCGCAGGCATATCGTACGGAGATGACCTTCACGCAGGCGACTATCAGGGAGCTCAACACGCGTACGAAGTATCGCATTCTGAATAGCGACAGCCCTGATGCCGACGCTACGCTTCACGGAACAATCCTCTCCCAGACTGTTGCCCCGCTAACCTACGACGCCAATACCGGCCAGTCCTCCAGCTACCTCGTCACTATCACTGCGAAGGTGATGCTTACGGCCCACGATGGGACTGTTCTCTATCGCAATGATTCTCTGCTCTATCGGCAGCAGTATCAATCGACGCAGGATCTTAGCGGCTTTATTCAGGAAGATGGCTACGCGGTCAGACGCGTCGCGCGCGATTTCGCCCAGGCCATCGTTAGCGACATGCTGGAGTCTTTCTAAGCGGAACTAACAGAGATTGCGTCGGCGATGGGTCTGGCTCGCGACGCCTGCCTCACGTACTGTTCCAGCTCTCGTGCTGCGAGAAGAGCCCACGGCAGCGTCCATTCCAGCCAAATCCTGGTCTCGCCCCATCTGCCGAACAATACCGT
>Ga0210397_10000113_pt1 | contig 63254 bp, 98 predicted proteins | sample IncBWH2OmetaG_FD_160126 | JGI IMG/M metagenome (GOLD analysis project Ga0210397, IMG submission 160126) | Forest soil microbial communities from Barre Woods Harvard Forest LTER site, Petersham, Massachusetts, United States - Inc-BW-H-2-O ...
CGGTCAGCGGTAGTTATCTCAGCGCCCACTCTAGCGGGCTTGTCGTTCTTTCTGGATGTTCCGGGAGCCTTCTGGCTTGTACGCTCCTGGGCGGAAAGGGAATCCCGGAACCGGATACCGGAGTCTATAACTGGAGCGGAGCACTTGAAGTAGTCGAAAGGTTCAAGTCCCATTTCGGTGATAGGTACTTCCTAGAAGTCCAGCCTTTCTGGGAGCTGGAGCGCTCGTGCTTTATGAATCCGGCCTGTGAGGAACTGAGCCGGATGACCGGAGTGCCGCTAGTCGTTACCCATGATATCCATTACCCGCTCCCGGAGGACGCGGAGATGCAAGCTATTCTCCACGCGGTCCATCGCGGGAAGGCGAGTATTGATGACGCGCTCCGGGAATGGAATTATGAGGTAGCGATGACCTTCCCGGACGGAGACGCTATACTCGGAGAGAAGCTAATGAAGACCGGCCTTAGCCGGGAAGCCTCGTGGGAGGCTATCCTGACTACGGAGCGGATAGCCGGAATGTGTAAGGTAAAGCTACCGAAGGCCGAACGTCTCCGGTACCCAATATCCCAGCAGGACCTTCAGCCGTGGAGCTAGCATGATGTCATTCGAGACTACCAAGGTCATTACCGGAGCCGAGAATACGATGACGGCCGGAGAGATAATCGCCGCTCTGGATGGCGTCGTATCGAATCACAAGCCGGAATTCCGGGTCACCTGGAAAGGCCAGGTTAAGTCGGTAAAGATCGTCACGCTTACCGATGAAGCCGGAGACCATATCCGGGCCGACCGGAAGCACCTAGCCTAATGGTAAGAGAATGCCAGATGTGTGGGCTAGAGCGGAGCGTCTGTAATCGGTACCGGCGAGATATCGCCTACGGCCGGAGCCTCGTCATCTTCCTATTCATGGAGGCCGTGTTCGGGTCCGCAATTATGTTCGCGGTAACGTCGCGAGCTTACGCCGCGCTATTCGTATTTGCCGTTGCCGCCTTTACGTCGATTGTCCTAGTAGTGAGGTCGCCATGGTCCTGACTCTTCCCGCGACGGCTCCTGTCCCGGATATCCCAGCCGATGACCTCCTATGGGAATGGCTCCGGTACGGATGGAACTTCCGTGGCTATAGCTCGCGGCCGGTAGCCGAGCAGAACTGGATCATTGACCGCGTCAAGTACGAAATGAATATGATCCTTGGAAAGGAACTGGCGGACTTCTTTCTATTCACGTCGGACGCTATCCGATGGGCGAAGGACAACGACGTAGCTATCGGACCCGGACGCGGCTCCACGGCCGCTAGCCTAGTCGCCTATACCACGCGGATTACCGAGGTCAACCCTTACAAGTACCCGTCTATGATCTTTGAGCGCTTCCTCGACGTTACCCGGCATGACCCTCCCGATATCGACGTGGACTGTTCGGACGAGGAACGCCACAAGGTCTATGAATACCTCGCCTGGAAGTATGGCGCTGAATGCGTCGGCCATATCGGCAACTTCATAAAGTACCGGGCTAAGAATTCCCTGGCTGACGTAGCGCGAGTCTACAACATTCCGCCATGGGCGAAAGACATCGTTGCTAACCTCGCGATTGAACGGAGCGGTGGAGATAGCCGGGCAGACGCGACCCTAGGCGATACCTTTGATATGTTCCCGGCCGCGCAGGAAGTCCTCCGGCAGTTCCCGGACCTCGCGAAGGCGATTCGGCTAGAGGGTAACTATCGCGGGCTCTCGGTTCACGCCTGCGGGCTTATGGTAGCGAATTCGCCGCTTACCGGAGTATGCGCTATTTACTCCAGGGAAGGCGAGCAGATACTCAGCCTCGATAAGATTGACGCAGAGTATATCGACGCGCTGAAACTCGACTTCCTAGGGCTCTCGACTATGGGCGTGATTGCCCGGTGCCTCCGGATGGCCGGCCTGACGCTAGCCGACCTATATGCCATCCCGGATACGGACCCGTCCGCTATCGAGGTATTCACCAAGGGTGACCTAGTCGGTATCTTCCAGTTCTCCGGCCGCGCGACCCGGCTAGTGAACCGGGACGTTAAGCCGCTGGACTTCTGGCATATTGTCTGTATCAATGCGCTGAGCCGTCCGGGTCCTCTGTTCTCCGGCCAGACGGCCGAATTCATCGAGGTACGGCATGGACGTAAGCGGCCGACTTCGCTTCACCCAATCGTAGATGAGATCACCAAGGATACTTACGGGCAGATGATCTTCCAGGAGCATATCCTTCGGTGCCTCCGGGAGATAGGCGACCTACAGTGGACTAACGTCCATCACATTCGCCGGATTATCGCTAAGAAGGCCGGGCAGGCAGCCTTCCAGCAATCGTTCGATGCCTTCGCGGAGGGAGCGGATAGGCTCCACGGGATTAAGCGCGAGCTAGCCGAGCAGATATGGCTCCGTCTCGTAACGTCCGGGACCTATGCGTTCAACGTCGCTCACGCCGTCTCGTATTCGATGCTAGCATTCTGGACGGCCTGGCTCAAGGTTCACTACCCGCTAGAGTTTTACGCGGCCTCTCTTCAGAAGGCGACGGACGCAGAGGACCAGTTCCGGCTTATGCGGGATGCTCTCTCCCACGGTATTGATATCAAGCCTCCGGACCTCCATTGCTCCACGAGGACGTGGATACCAAACCACGTCCTCTCTGATATCCCGGAGCTTCGGCGCGGAGAGCTAATTGCCGGATGGCAGCAGGTGCCGAAGATCGGCCCGAAGCTAGCCGAGCGCATCGAGCATCACCTTTCCGTCGAGCCCGCGAATCAATGGACAGACCTTACCCGGATTCCCGGTATCGGTGAGAGTACGGTCGCGAGGCTAGGAGCCTTTGTAACGGCTAAGGACCCGTTCGGGCTCTACCGGACGGAGCGACGGCTTAAGGCTGTTAGCCGCTGGCTCAAGACCCAGAAGGCGGTACCCTATCCGACTACGAACGGCGACAAGCTATCAGCCATGGTAGTCGAGGACTCGCGTCAGACCGGAGGCAGATGGAGGCGCGGACCTCTGGTGGTTTACGCGGGAGTAGTCCGGAGAGTTGAATACAAGGACATCGTAGAGGACGAGCACTCCCGGACGGGCAAGGAATATGAAGAGATACTCAAGGAAATCAAGAGGCCGGACCTCGTAAAGCGCGCCACCCTTCATATGTACGACACGAGCGATGAGGAAGTCTATGCGAGAATCAATCGGTGGAAATTCCCTGACCTAGTCCGTACGCTAGAGACGATCAACATTAATCACGACGTTGTGATAATACTGGGGAACCGTATAGCCGGGTTTGGGACTCCAGTCCTCGTAAACAAGATATGGGTTGTAGACCCGGAAACGTAGGAGACATGACTACTGTCGCGGAAACGAGAAACGTGGAGAAAGTCTACGTGCCTTCGGCCGACGATATGGACCTGGAGACGTTCTGCCTCCACATGACCCATAGGCACGCCGACTCCCTAGGAGGACTCGCGGAGCTGGACCCGGAGCGGCTAGACAATTACCTGGAAGAATGCTACCGGAGCTTTCACGACAAGCTCCACGAGCTTCGGCCGGACGCCAGGGGTAACCTCGTCCAGACTCTGGGATATCGCGTATTCGATCACGAGCATAGGAGCCCGCGATGAGTGGCTATACGGACGAGAGCCTAGAGCGCGAACCGATGTACACGGCCGGTTTCACGGTGACCCTCCGGCTTCCGGAGCGGATAGCCCCTGAACAGGCGCGCCAAGAACTGCTCACGTGCGTATCGTTCGGAAGCCCGGAGGTATCGGCTCCGTGGGTCCTCCCGGACCCGGACGAACGCGCTACGCTGGCCTGTAAGGCTTCGGAGCTTCCGGAGGGTATACCGACCTAGGCTAGAGGCCCTAGAAGTCCCGGAGCGGCCAGCGTAGCTCGCTCCGGCCCGGCCCGGAGCCCGGCTCCCGTCCGGGAACGTCCGGAATCCCATGTAATGCTCAGAGACCCTAGACCGGCTGGCGGAGGCCGGTCTAGGGTCGGCTCATAAGCTGGGGAGCTAGGAGCGAGTAATGTTCTGGTGGCTGAGGAAAGATAAGCAGACCGACTACATAGGCATTCACCGGAGTGGGGGAGGTCCCGGCCGCCATCGGGCCGACCCACTCACAAACGAGGACCCGGCTCCGGAACCAGAGGATCAGGATGGGTGGCACTACGCTGGATCATCTGGCGATAGTCTCCTGCTTGAGCCCGTGGAGTCTCTTGATCCGGAATATCAGTATCCGGCTTCACCCAGACGCCACGGAACGGACGGCGATAACGACACGCCCAGCTATAGGGCTTGACCGCCGCATACGCGGAGATTAGCACGGCTCCCGGCCGCATCGCGAGCATAACGGAATGCTCCCATGCGGCTTCCACCTCATCGTCCTTAAACGGCCGGGAGAGATAGACGATATCGAATTTGTCCCAGGGAGGGACTTCTGTCCGAAGGTCGCATTTCTCAGCACGGACTCCGAGCGCTCGCGACTGCTCTAGGTACTCGTCCGATATCTCATAGCCCATCTCTTCCATGAGATAGTACTTCCGGGCTAGATAGAGCTTGGTTCCTATTCCGGACCCGGCCTCGCCGTACCGGAGACGGCTATTGTCCGGGCTCATAGCCCAGGCCCGCGCGACGTGGAGCATCCGGTCAAACTCTAGAAGCTCCAGCGGGCTCCAGCGCCACAGGTCCGGGTCCGGAGCGGAACCAGACTCCTGGACTAGAGCGGCTAGCTCCATATGCCAGAGAGCCTCGATGGTTAGAAGGTCCGCCACTAGTTTGCCTCTAGGGTGACGGCCTCGATATACGCGACATCCGTAGTGCCATCTTCGGCAGTGTACCGGACCTCTCCGGCTTCGCGGATATCATCCGCGACGGAGGCCGCGCGCTCCGGGTCATCGTAGTCCCGGAGCTTCAGCGTAATGGTCGTCATGGCTACTTCGCCGGCCACTTCTTATCGGTCCAGGTCCAGCCGCTAGCACCCTTGGCCTGGGTGTACGTACAGAACTTGCCCGATGCGTTGGTGTAGCTGACGACCTTGAGGCCGCTGGCCGGGTCGATGGCGATACCCGCGCCACTCTTGGCGTTAGAGCCAGCGATGGCCCCACCATTGACGCACACCTTCCCGCTGGGGTCGATGTAGGCGAAGTACTGCTTGCCTTCATAAAACGCGACGGCTGCCGCCATGAGTCCTCCTGAATCGGATGGAGGCGTTGAGCCGCCTCCGGAGCTTCCGCCTTTGGCGCGCTTGATGACCTCGTCCATCGGGAAGCCGGAGCCGCAGTCGTGGTGCCCGGAACCCATTGAGCCGAAGTTGACGTGCTGGCAGATTCCCTTGACCGTCCCGGACTGCGCCTGGGAATTGCTGAGCTTGGTATAGGGAATCTTGTACTTGTCGCACATGTAGCGGAGCCAGTCCGCCGCGTTGTTGAGTAGGACGTTCTTGCCCATCCACGTCGATGTCGACCACGAGGCGTAGGCGCACATCTCCAGGGAGAGGCAGTAGTTGTTCGCGTTCCCCTGAGTCCACGCCTTGTGGTTCTCATAGACGTAGGCTCCCAGGAGCCCGGCCGACGTATTGTCCGCTCCGTGATGGGACGAGCATCCGGCCGAAGGATTGGCGAACCACGAGCCCAGGGACTCGATTGTCATCGCGCCTTCCGTCGTGTGGAACGCAATGACGTTGTACGGACCTCGCGAGGACGAGTAGTGAGGCGACGGCATCCACTTCTCTTTGATCGCCATTACTCCGGGACCTCCTCAGGGTCATCCGGCGACTCGTCCGGCGCTTCCTCGTCCGGGTCACCGACCGGATCATCGTGGTGTTCGTTGCGCCACTCTTCCAGGAAGGCCCGGTAACCGGCGAGACGTTCCCGTACCGAGCCAGGAGCTGGTTTCTCCGACCATCCCCACGGCTCCGTCGCTAGGTCGGCCTCCGGCTCCGTCTCGTCCGGTCCTTCCTCGTCTAGGACGGCCTCTCCGCTGTCCAGCTCCGCTTGGTCAACGATCTCACCGAACCGGACGCGGCGAGCGTGCCGCCGCTCTCGCCTTTCCTCCCTCCGCTCCACTCGCTCTTCATGGCGGGACTCGGCTCCCTCCACTACTTCCTTGAAACTAACCATTGAGCACCTCCTATCCGTAATCCTACTCCGATGGCGGTTCCGGCTTATCTGGAGGCCGCTTACTCCGGTTAAGGCCGATATACGCACCCAGGAGCCCGGTAACACCTCCGGTCCCGGCTATGAGCACCTGGGTCGCATTCTCCGAGAGCTTGACCTGAGGGAAACTCCCGTGGGTTATCTGAATGGCGCTAACGACTAGGATCAGGAGAATGGTGATCCCAAGGGAAAGCGCGAGGATCATCGCCACCCAGTCGACAGCGCTCCATTCCTTCGGCTGTTTATCCATGGGCTCCGTTCCTTTCCCTTGCCTCCGCTGCGAGCTTCGCGGCTTTCCTCTCGATACGCCAGTGCTCTAGCATCCCTCCGGCGATAGAGAGCAAGCCGGTCCAGATAGTCGAGAGCGTATCCTTCACGTCATCCGGTATCTTCATAATCGGATGGAACCGGATAATGAAGAACACGGACACAGTTGCGACGATAGCCCCAGCCGCCGCTCCGATAACCGGCCTTGGAATTCCCCACATATTCCCTCACGATTGAATGAAGCCTGCCTGATCGTCTAGCGGATACCGGCCCATGATTCCAATCTGTGTCGAGGCTAGCGAGTTTGGCACATAGTTGAAGTTGATGTTGCCGCCGGGATTGATGCTGAGAATCGGAGAGGCCGCTCCATCCGCTACGTCAGTAACGAGGAACCTCTGAGCGGCAATCGGCCGGTAGTTCGGCGGGAAGGTAAAGAAGGTCACGTTGTTCATGTTGCCGGTGACGTTGTTGGTCTGGACCTTTCCTGCTATCTCGACGTACTTAAGGTCACTAGCAAATCGGTACTGTGGCGGAGTCATACCCGCGACGGTACCAGCCCAGTTCGCAGCCGAGAGCGGTCGCATGTCGTGCCATTGATCGTTGCTTAGCCTCCGGTCATCGATGAGCCCGGTGAGCGCTCCGGCCGACGTAGAAGTCCAGTGGGATACCGGGAGGTCCCAGATACCAGTAGGAGTCTGTACGATCGGAGGGAGGACCGGCGAAGCTCCGGGAGTCCCGGTGATGATCGTCGGCGCAATGACGGTCGCGGACGAGGCCGCGCCTCGCGTATACCGGAGGACGAGCCGGTCAATCCGGTTGGACGCGGACGCGGCCGGAATGGGGGTTGAGACCGGAGCGTCGCAGCGCCACAACTGGCCTTTGATAACGGACACGCCGTCCGCGATTACCGCGTTGCGGCCTCCGGTATCGAGGGAGGGAACCATGGCGCTGCCAATCGAGCCGTCGATGGCATTGAGAAGGCCCGAAACGGAGCAGAAGTATTCCCACTCAGCCGTTGTCGTTAGCTGAGTAAAGGCGGAAGGCCGCGCGTCGTACGTTACCATGACTCTCCTACTTAGTTGCGAGCTTCTTTTCAACTGCCTTTATCCGGGCCGTGAGCTGCCCTATTGCGGTTAGGTCCGTAGCCGTCGCGTTAGCCGAATTCCCAATCGTCGGCACAACGGATATCTCCGGAGTCTGAGACGGGTCAGCCGTTAGCGTCACTCCGGTCACGACATCATTGTAGGTAACTCCCGGCCGGACTTCTACCGTCACGATATCGCCAAGATGGTAATCCCGGCCGAACGTCAGGAATGGGATATCGGTTGCGGTCACATTCATCGTTGGCCCGGCCGCTCCCGTCGCTATCGCCTGCTGGGCTGCGGTCGCGAGATTATTCGCATCCGTCTCCGAGGAATCGTCAATGAAGTTCTCCGTTAGATTCCACTGCGTCCGGTTAGTCGCCGTCCTCGATACAAAGTTGGTAGAGGTCCCCTGGACCAATGCGTCGGTTACGGTCGGGTCCGTTAGGGAAAGGCTGATAGCCGTAAGGTTACCTAGGCTCTCGGAGAACCAAGCCTTGCCGGAGAGGTCCCGTGGGACGTATACGTCAAAGATCATCCGGTGAGTCGATGGAACGCGAACGATAGAGACGCCCATAGCCGTCCCTGACTGAGCGATGAGAGCCCTAATCACGTCGAGTAGGTTCAGGTCTACCCCGGAGCCGAACTTGACTGTATAGGACACGTTAGGGCCTCGCGTAAGGTTCGGCCCGATATCGAGCAGGTTATGCCTTCTGGCCGCGAGCGCTCCGGGTCCTAGGTTCCGGTTCACATAGTATTTGATCGCCGTCTCTAGCGGCTGAGCCGATACCGCATCGGTAGCTGCGGCCGTCTGCGAGGCCCACGCTACGGTCGGGTTGGGATAGGCAATCCGGTTCGCGACTAGCGCAAGGTAATCGCCTCCGGTCAGCGTAATGAATGGACCGGCGAACTGGCCCTGTCCTCCGAACGAGCCCGGTATTGAATCGGAGTACTGAGGCTGTTCGCATTTCCCGCCGAAGGTAAAGAGGCCGCGCCAGTTCACATTGACGAGGAAGTCTCCGGCCATCATGATATTCCAGAGCATGTCCGAATAGGGAACGAGGATAGTCCACGAGCCGACCGCATTGTAATAGAGCTGAGCCGATATGCTTATAAACTGAACGACTCCCTGGCTTACAAGATTGCTATTTAGTATCTCAACGAATATCTCATCGGAGGACCCGGCCGAAGGCGGCACAAAAGGAATTCCCGGCAGGAGGGTACCATCTCCACGGGTATAGTGCCGGGAGAAAGCGCTAACGGGAAGGACGGCCATTATGCGCGGCTCCATCTAGCGGTCCAGGACAATGTTACGGAAGTCGCGAGCGAGCTTCCGGCCATAGCAATACTCACCTGGTTATCTCCACCCATTAGGCCCCATAGGTCCCGGAGGGAAGAGAGTACAAGCGAGTCCCATATATTGGTCGCGGTCGTGACGTTATAGGCCATCTGCGTTCCGGGCTTAGTCTGAACCTGGACTACCTGCCCGGCCGGTACCGGCGCGTTGAGAGACCACTTCCGGCCCGTAGTTAGGTTCTGCATCGTGGGCGTACCGGGTCCGGTGATATTCCATATCGGATAGGCCGGAGCCGTCCCGGTATTCGTGATAATGACGGAGCCGGTAACGGACCCGGCCGCGAGCCGTACAGGAAGCAGCGGGAGAATACCGGCCGCGTTGCTTATCGCAAAGGTCATCGAGCGCTGGTTCTGATCCGACCAGTACGGGTCCGGAGTCTGGAGCGTTAGCGCGTATACTGTATGATGAATTCCAACGTCCGGAGTATTGAGCCCGGAGGTCACATAGACGGCTATCTGCCGCGAGGTACCGTCCGGCCGCTCAATGACTAGGTATCCGGGAGCCGGAGCCTCTTTCCTCCGCGTCAGGAAAGCCCGCACGACCCTATCCAGGAGCTTGTAGTAATCGTTCTGGGTCCCGCCAATAGGAGTCCCTACAATGACGCCAAGCGCTATCGTTCCCGGCTGCGGAATGTATACGTCGGTAAAGGCCGTGCCGTCTAGGAGCGGGAGCGTCTGAATGGATACCGGGAGTCCTTCTATCCCGGCTATCCCGGTACACGCATACCCATTCGCCATCGTAAGGTCCGAAAGGTTCCAGTATCCTCCGTCCGGGTCCAGGTATCCAATCTGGAGCGGAGTAGTTGTCATTAGGTCCTCCTACCCTGACGCTGAAGGCTTCCATCCGTAAGCGACATGGCCTGGAAGGCCGACCGGACGTGGCCTTCAATGACCTGCCCGGTTAGACCATCGAAGTGGGCGTGATACGCGGTCCCTCCGTCGCCTCCGCGAGGCCGGCCACCCGTCCATGGGCTTACCGTCTCGCCTCCGCTGAAGCGGATAAGCTCCGGGCCTCGCTCTCCGGTCCAGGCCCATCCCGGCATTGCGTTATTCGTACCGTACGCATAACCGTGGCCGGAGCCCATTCCCATTCCTCCGGACATAAGGCTAGGACCGTATACGTGCCTGGCATAGTTAATGGCCGCAGCGACGTTAGCCAATGGGTCATAGATATTGTTCGACGTACCCGGAACGTGATAGGCCGCGAACGTACTTCCAATAGTCTGGAGTAGACCTCGCGATGGATCGCCGCGCTGAGCGTTAATGTCCGTGAGGTTGATAGCGTTCGGGTTGCCGCCGCTCTCCGTATTCATCTGATAGAGGACCCGCGAGGCGAGACTAAGCGGGAGCCCCAGCATTCCGAGAGCCTGAGCGACTACTCCGGCCCACCGCGAGACTCCGGAGCCGGTAGAGTGGAATAGCTTCGCAAAGAAGCCTCCGACTGCGCCGCCTACCTTTCCGAGAGCGCTTAGAGCCTTGGCCGGGAGGTTGGCTAGCGATATCAGGGACTTACCCGCGAGCGAGGCTAGGGCCTGCGGCCAGCCGCCAAATATCTTGCCTATGAAGCTACCGAGGTTTGTAGCTCCGGAAAGCATACCGTGGAGCATGCCGGCGACTACGTTCTGGCCCAGTGGCATCATTATCGTCGCCGGAGACTTAATCCCGAACCAGTGCTTAACGGCTCCGATAATCGGGTCTACGATGTTGCCCTTTATCCAGGAGCCGATACTTCCAATGGCGCTCTTCATTCCGGCGAGTAGGCCGCTGATAATATTCGAGCCGGCATTGACTAGCCACGACCTAGCCGACGCAAAGAAGTTAAGGATGCGGGTCTTGAGATTGGTATAGGCGTTGTATACGTCCTGGGCGCCACGGATAGCGCGGCCGACCGTATTACTCCACAGCGTATTCCAGGCAATAGCCGACCCGGCAATAAGCGAGGTCCACCAGTTATTCAGCCACGACCTAGCCCGGTTATACAGCGTCTCTACGTCGTGCCATCCCCTAACTATCCGGCTGATCGTATTGTTCCAGATCATATCCCAGTAATGGGACACGTCGTGCCGGATGCCGTCAAAGGAATTCGCGATATCGTGCTGAATACGATTTAGCCAGTTCTGGATTCCCTCGTGAATCCGGATGATAGCGCCAATGGTATTGTTGTAGATCGAATCCCAGACGTGGGCTATCTCGTGACGCACTCCGTCGAATACGACGGCGACGTCATGCATCGCCGGCAGGAAATGCTGCTCTATGTACGTCGCTATCTCGGTAAGGAACTGGAGAGCCCGGATAGCGAATATAGCAATCTGGAATAGGAAGTTCAGAAAGTCGGCAAAGGCTTTGGGGTTAGCCGAGATGGCGTGTGCGAGCCCGGAGATAGCGTCCGCGAACGATTTAGCAATGCCTGGTATGTCCGGAGTGAAAGCTTTCAGGATAGCGATAAAGGCGGAAGCGACGGCTCTCATAGACCCGATAACGGCCGGACTCGTAAAGGCCATGAGGATAGCATCGACAAAGGCCTGGAACGGTCCCGCTATCATTCTCATGATAGCCGAGAACACCGGGGTAAGCTCGTCAAGGATAATCCCCACCATAGCGAGGATGTGGGATATTACCGGAACGAATGCCTGCCCTATCTTCTCAAGGTCCTTCTTGGCATTCGTCTGGAAGAGGTCCCACTGCTTAGTGAGCTTCCCGGTCATGATAGCGCCAGCGATGCCGATAGCCGCGAAGGCTCCGCCAAGCGCGAACACGATAGCTCCGGCCGCAGCCTGGGCGAGGAACGGGAGCGCGGCTAGCCCGGCTACGATGGCCGCTACGATACCGGCCGGACCCGCGAGCGCAGCTATCCCTCCGCCAGCCGGAGCGGCCGCAGGAGCCCCACCCGTGGCCGCTGGGGCGATAGCTCCGGCCCCACCGAACAAGCCGCCGATGGCCGCTACGGGTCCTCCCTTGCCTCCTGCGGAGCCGGAGTCCCTACGGAGCAGCGCTAGCTGAGCCCTGGCTTCTTTCGTATCAAAGGTGATACGGATGTCCTTGGACTTACTCCGGACTTCCTCCAGCCCGGTATCAATGAGCGCAATTTCCTTCATCGCGTCCTTAGACGAGATGTCAACGCCAATCTCTTTGCCTAGCAGTTCCTCCATTCGCTTGCGTAGCTCTGCGACCTTCTTATCGGCCTTGGATGAATTCGCGTCTATCTCGGCTTCCGGCAGGGCATCGAGCGCGGCCTTCAGACGCTTCCGGAAACTAGACCCAAAAGCGTCAGCCGACTTAGTGCCGCCTTTCCCCATCTCGTCCGTAACCGACTTGGAGATGTTGCGGCCTATTTCCTCGCCCACGGCCGAAGAGGACGGCACGAGCTGTGCCCGCATTCGCTGGTCCCAGCCGCGAGCGTCGGGGACTACTCCGACCGCAACATTTCCTACGAAAATATCAGTTGCCATTAGTCGGTCCTCCCGGTTATCTCATCCAGCGCATCCTGTGCGTCCTCGTCCCGGACGAGCCTGAGCCGTGGGTCCATCTTCCGCGCATCGGAGAGCGATATCTGGCGGAGCTTCCGTGTCCGGCCGGTAACTCCCGGCCGCTTAATCGGCTCCGGCCTAGGAATGGCCTGTTCCGTGTGTGCGCTCTGATAGATCCAGATAAGGTTCCGGACCTCATCAATGAGCGTAGCCGTCAGGCCTTCCATCGCACTCCACCGGGCCTTTACCGGGTCGCCGGAATTCTCCAGTATCCGGTCCTCTGGCATACTATTCCGGATAGCCGTATTGAGCGAAGCCTCCACCGGGAGCTGATCTATTAGCACGAGCAGCTTCCGCCACGTTAGGCCGGAGCCTCGACGGAACAAGTCCGCAAAGGCCAGTCCGTAATAGCGCTGGAGGTCTGCCTCTACCTCTTCCGGGAACGTTTCCGTGAGCCAGACGGCCTTCTGGATTTTCCCATCGACATTCTCGCCTGCCGGCCGGACTCGTTGAACACGGCCTCAATCTGGTAATTCTTGAGGTCCGCGTCCAGCCATGTCTCGTATTCCTCATCGTCCTCGATGACGGAGCGAGCCCACGTCTCCCAGTCGCCGGAAGTCGCGGCGCGCATAGCGGAGGACGGCCAGGCTCCGGCGTGGAGAATGTGAATGACGGTTCCGTCTATCCGGACGGTAAGCGGGTCACCGACAACTTCCCGCTGGAGGGTATCGGAGATAAGGTCAAGGTCAACGTCAACCTCTTCCAGCTCCGGGTCCTCGTCCGGACGGATTGGGTCCACGCTCATATCGACGTGGCGAAGTAGTCGGCAACGCTCTTGCCGTAATTGATATAGCGCTTACCGACTCCGGCCACCTGGGTGGTCCCGTCATCGATAATTCCCGGATACATGGTCCAGGTAATGTCGAGGGAGGTCACGTCGGCCTGCTGGACCTGGTCGTTTCCGCGAGCCGTCACCTTGGTGAATGGCGCGTAAAGGCGCATCGCCTTATCGCCGTCGATGGAGTCCCAGATCACCGAATAGCGGTTGTCGTCTGGCGGGTCCGGGATAACGTACCCCACGGTATTGCCGGTGGCCGGCTTGAGCGGCGAGGACGCCAGCGGGAAGATCGGCACGTCATCGTAGAGCGAGCGAGCGATGGGGTTGAGACCTTCCAGCAGGGTCGCCTGAACGGTCTTGGAGCCGCCGGTCAGGATAGACCGGATAGGCGTAAGGACGCCAGCGGCCGGAATGTCCTTGATCGTCTCGTCCAGCTTGAAGATATAGCCGGACGTGTCGACCCAGCCGGCACAGGCATATCCGTCGATGGTCGTTACGTCCTCGAATGCGACTGGGGCTCCGGTGTTCGGAGGACCGACCCAGACGATGACGTCTCCTGCGGCGTATAGGAGTTCATTGTCTTTCTGCGGGACTACGGGAGTTGTCACTTTCTCTCCTACGGGTGAATCAGGATTTCATAGGTGGCGGAATAGCGGACTACATCGGTGTTAGCCTCCGGGAGTGGTCTAGGTCCGGCTATGGTATTCGCGTGCTGAATAACTCCATTCGTAACCTTGATACCCATAAGGGAATGGATATCTGCCTGGATGTCTCGCGCCGCAGCAGAGACGTTACCCATTTCGGACTTCGGTCCATATACGTCAACATCAATGATCGGCCGGTCAACGTGGATATTCCGGGGTGCCCCGGATATGCGGTGAAGGCGTGCGACGATTCCGGTTAGGTCGCCTGCTGGCATAATCGTCACAAAACGGATATCGGGCTCCATCGGGACGAGCGCATAAAGCATCGCACTCTCCGCGTCCGGTAGAACCGGCGCAACCTGAGGTATCACGGCGTCACCTCAAAGGCCGCTCGCGCTAGGACCCGGTAAGGCTCACGTCCGTAGTGGCCGAATTCAACCCAGAACGCGGACGGGGCATCGTTGTACACGATAGCTTCCGCACGGTCCCTAGTGGCGCCTCCGTGGTCGCTGGAGCGTATCCGGAAGCTAGCCCGGTAACGTCCCGGTTCCTCGTCTCCCTCAGCCCTAGAGCCGGTCGGAGCGATAGCTTCGGCGCGAGCCCGGATTCCCTCCGCGCGCCGGACCATCTCCGCCACCATAAAGTCGGCCCGGAGCATCCGGCCAATCCCCGCGTGGTCCGGGGTATACGTCGCCGTCATACCGAGACTCCCGTCACCTTAGTGGCCCGGACTTCTACCGGAGCCGTATTGCCGGAGAATGGAGAAGCCCATACGTTCGGCTTTCCCTGAACCTCGTATTCGGTCCCGTCCGGAAGCCGGAGCGCATCTATGTACTCAACGTCAGTCCCGTACGGGAAGTAAACAACAATCTCGGAGCTAAGCTGATCGGTGAACTGAGTAGTCTCACTCGTTCCCGCTGGCTGAACCGAGCACAGCGGGATATCCTCAGTCGTCTCCGAATATGTGTCATTGCCGTACTCGTCCGTTCCGGAGACGGCACGGCTAACAATCGTGACCGTTACTCCGTACGGGAAAGAAGGCATTACTTCCTCCGGCGAGTCCGTGCAGGCGGTGGCTCAGGTAGCTCAATCTCTACCTGAACCGGATACCTCTGGCCGCCGATCACGACGGCTCCGGTAACGACAACAGTCACGGAATGGTACAGGTGAATACGGCCGGGTCCGACGTTCCGGTGAACGTGAGCGTGTCCTCGTCCGAAGTCGGGACCTCGAATTGCTCCGAACCGGCCGGAGTACCCGGAAGGGTCATGGTCGTGCTGACGTCGTACCTCGTCCCGCCGATCACGGCCGCTCCGCTAACGGTCGCGCCGGACGGAGGAACGGGATCATTCCCGTCAACCGAATAGGTGAACGTTACGATCTGGCCGTGAGCCGGAGCCGTATCGTCGGCATTGATAGCACAGCTGATTGGCATTTCGCTCCTATAGTTGGACCTTGATGGTTCCGGTAGTCTGACGGTAATCCGCGAGCGTGGTCTTCATCCCGGCATCGGCTAGCGCGGCCGATAGCCCAGCTCCCGAAGTCCTCCGCATGGAATAGGAATAGGCTCCGATGGACTCGCTCGCTAGAGTCGCGGACTGAGTTGGAGTCGCTAGCTCCGATATGATTGCGGTACAGAGGACGGCCATAACGTCGGCCGGAGTATCCTGATAGCCATGCGCTCCGGTTACCTGGAATGTCCCGCCCCACCAGAACGTCTCCTCATACCATTCCTCTGGAAGATTGATAATCCCGGAAGCTCCCGGATTCATGACCGTGATCTCATCGACATCGTCAAAGTGAAACCACGTGACCGGGATATCCGGAATGCCAGCGGTACCGCTAAGCGCGAGGACTTCATCAACGGACGCGACCGGGCGCCACGGGAGCTTGATGAGATTCCCGTCTCCAACTATCTTGATAACGTCCGCATCATACCAGATAAAGTCCTCGCGGCAGTATCGCCGGATAATCGCGGAGCCGTCCGCGAGTAGAGCGGTTGTGCGCGTCTCTTCGGATGGCGTTAGGCTGCGGCCTAGCCTCGCCTCGATATCCTCCGGAGTGGCGAGGCTAGGCAGCGAGCCAGTCGTCATCCTGGTCCACCTCCTACTTGCGGGAACGCCGCGAGCTAGCGGAGCCGGACTCGCCGGTGTCTTCCTCGCCGGAGTCCGGGCCGGCAGCGACGGCCTGACGCTCTTCCTCAGCGGCCTCTCGCTCTTCCAGCGCGACCCGCTCCCACTCGGAACGGGACATGAGCTGCTCCTGGCCTTCGCCGCTCTCCAGGAGTACGTCCTGCGGGCCGGTCGCCGGATAGCCCTGCTTGACGTCGATAGCTCCGGTCGTGGGCGGCGTGGTCCCGACTCCGAGCACCGCGCCGAACGGCCAGCGAGCGGTGATCGCCGCTCCGGGCTGCATGATCGTGACCGGGTTGACGGTCGCGTAGGCGAGGCGCATCGTCATCCGCATCGCCACGGAGTCCTGCTGCATCAGGTTCAGGATGACCTTCCCGGTATCGTCGGAGATGACGCCTTCCGAGAACATCTTGAACGAGATGTCGGAGCGGATTCCGATCATCGACTTGGTGAAGTCTCCGGCGAGCATGATCGCGCCGGGAGTCGGCATGACCCACGAGCCGTTGTTGACCTCTGACATCCGGTAGCCGTAGAGCGTCCCACCCGGACCCGATTGCATGTCGGACTGGTAAATCGGGAGGCCCTGCGCGGAACGGATTCCGGTGAGCTTCCAGTTCATACCGGGCATGGCCGCAAAGCCATTCACGGTATAGCCGGTAAGCGCCATCTCCTGTCCGAGCGCGGCCACGTCCTGGCCCAGGTCCACGCCGGTTCCCTCGATGACGGAATGGCCGGACTTGGTTGCGCCGACGAATACGGATTCGCCCCATGTGTTCGGCTTGTTGATGCCCCAGAGCACAGCGGAGTCGATGAGCGCGCCCACGGCCTCCGTAATACGCGGCTTGACCTGATCCCAGAGCGGAACGTCCGCATCGTCAAGGTACGCTTCCGGAATGGGAACGATACAGGCCAGTTCCTCGACCACGAGCACGACATTCTTCCACTGCTGCTGCGTGGTCTGCTTCATTCCGGTATCGCCGCCAACCCAGTAGGCGACGGGAAGGACGTCAAGAACCGGCATGCGCTGGGTCTTGGACGAGAGCGGAGTTGACGCCATCAGGGAAAGCGCGGCCGAAGCTCGCGGAGCCTCCTGGATGATGTCGGATGCGAGAGGCTGCGGGACTAGCGGGTCAGGCCCACCCTGCGTCCGTACGACTCCCTGGTTGTATACGGCCATGTGTGCCGGACCTTTCCGCGCAAGCGCGGCTTAACACGCTCGCGGCTTATTCGTTTCTACCCTGGACGAGAGTCCGGAACCACGCATTCGGGTCAGTAGAAGCGCTGCCATTCGACGGAGCGGACCCGGCTCTCAGAGACTCAACTGGGCGTGCGCCCATGGGCGAGCCGTTCCGGCCCTGGCCGTTCTCAAGCATGTCCTTTACAAGGACCTGGGCTATTTCCTGGGCTCTCGTTTCGATAAGCCCGGCCCACCGTTCCGCTCGCTCGCTGATTTCCTCGTCCGTTCCGGTACCGAGGTCATCAATCATCTCGATTGGAAGGTCGTGCGCGGCCGCAGCCATCACGCGGGAATGGTCGGCGCGAGCCTCGTCCCGTTCCCTCCTGGCTTCGGCCAGTTCCTCCTGAGTCCGTTCGGACTCAGTCATCTGTGCCTTCTTGATTTCGGCTAGCTCCCTAGCCGCGTCGGAGTTGCCCTTTGAGCGATTCTCCCACTGGCGAGCGCGAGCCTTCCAGTCACGGAGTTCAGCCGCAAGCTGCTCCGGAGTCTGCTCTTCCTCGCCTGTGCCTTCCGGCGCTTGGCCTTCCGGGTCCGTTCCGGCCCCAGCTCCCTGATCTTCCTGCCCCGTTTCGGGTCCAGTCGATTCCGGCGCTTCCTCGCTCATCTTAGCCTCTCCCTGCGCAGATACGCGGGATTCTAGCCCGTAAAGATCGTAAAGGGAAGCTCAGCCTAAGTGCCCAGCCTTCTTGGCCTTAGCCGTCGCCTCTTCCACTCCGGGCGCGTGTCCCGGCCATCCTCCGGTCGCGCGCTTATGGAGATTGGCGCAGAGTCCCTTTACGATGGCCGGCCCGACGTATTTCCCAAGCTGAACAACACACCTGTCGAAGTCTCCCGGAACGCCCCAGTCAATCTTGGCGGCTCCGGCTCCCTCTGTCCAGTAGTGCTTGAGACGCTCCGTACTGGCTGCGTCCTTGGGGGTCGCCTCGCGTCCCGCTACCATCGGTCCTCCCTAACTCGACGGAACCGGCCGTTGCGGGCTCCGAGGTGGTTTCTCCGGTGTTCCGAGGCCCTAGGAGGCCCGGAGGTACCCTCCCGGCCGCTCCCGGCCATCGTAGCGCTGTTCACGGGTACCTCCGGGGCAGCCGTACGGGCTCCGTCGCGATGCGGATGATGCGAGCCCGGACGCGGCCTCCGCGCTCCGCGCACAGCCTACAGGTAGCCATACCGGAGCCCGCGAGGCCGGCATGTACCGGGCAGAGCCAGATATCCGCCCCATGGCTGAGCACGCCACAGGCCCGATGGTAGAGACTCGCCGGAGTCGCGCCGCACGTCGCCTCAGGCCCGATCCACGCTGCGCACGGATGGCCGCGTGGAATTACGAGGTCTGGTATGGCGGGTCCTACCCGGAGGCTATATCTGGAAGATGAATCCGACACCAGCAACTCCCGTTCCGGCTGCGCCTGTTATTGAGTCTCCGGCCGCTGGGGTCCTCGACGTACCTAGGAGGAATGCGGCAATGGTATGAGCGGAAGGCCCGGTTACCGCATCACAGCACAGAGCCCAGAAGCACGTCCCAGGCCCGGACGTGAAAGGACCCCATGTTATCACGTTGGTATTCCAGACCTGAGACGGCGAGGCATTCGTGGGGCTAGTCGGGTTGTATAGCTGGCGCGCATAGCCAGAGCCGGAAGGGTACTCGTTAATGGTAACTCCGGCCATTGAGACTTCATGCTCGTCAAGCGCGCCGATCGCCGTCATGGAAAGGCCAAGGTAGGTATTCGCCGGAGCCGGGCTCTGCGCCTTGAGGAACACAGCCGCAAGAGCCTGGTTCTGCGCGTACTGGAAAAGCTGGCCCTGTGATATCACTCTTCCACCTTAATGAAGTCGCGGTCAAATACGTCCGGGTCAATAGTGGTAATCCGGGTATTACCAGTCTTGTCAGCCCACTGGACGAGAGGCCAGCCGGACTCATCGTCATGAGCTATGACCTGTACGTCGGTACCGGGAGGCATATCCAGCTCTGCCATATCATCGTCTAGAGCCTCTCCACGGGCAGCCTCTCCAAATCCAACGTCGTGGCTATACCGGAATATCTCCAGAAGCTCCGAACTCACTATGAGCCGCCTCCGCTCTTCCAGGAACTGGGGATGTCCGCAGACCATCCTCGCTTGGCCGCTACCCGCTTGATATAGGCCCGGATACGGTTGTGCTCTTCCGGCGTGTTCGGCCTAGCCCGGCCAACCGACGCGATAGCTGACGCAAGGGAGTCCTTACCCGTTCGCTGCTTGATTGGGAAGCGCGGCGCGTCCGACTGATTCTGCTGCGACGGAGGCAGGGCCTGTCCCCGCTTTTGTAGTGACTGCCGTTCCTTCAGGTTCGCCATGACTACTCCAGTACTTATCCCATTCGGCCCGTGCGGCCGCTCCACGATATCCCTTTGTGACCTCTCCCCATTTATCCGAGAGGCCCGTATTGACTGACTTCTGCCCGTGGAAGACTACCCGTGCTACACAATGGCAATGATCGTGTGCCCGGAAATGAACCGACTTCTCTGAATAGACTCCGCCTCGTCCCGCGAGCATCGAGCAGAAGCCACACGCTCCCGGAGTGATTACCCGCTCCCAGCCGGAAGCTACCGGGTCATTGACGGCAGCCTGGGTTATGGTATCCCGGCCGCCAAGAAGAGTCATCCGGGTAGCCGCTCCCCTGAGCCCATCTCGCGCCATCGTAGAAGCCTCCGGAGCGTCGGCCTCTTTGAGGTAATGGAAGAACTGGCCGGCTCCCATTGACTGGACCACAGTCTGGAGATATCCCGGACGGAGCGAGACTCCCGGAACCGGGACGGCCGGATACCCGGCCATTACCCGGCTACTCCCATAGTACTGAGCCGCCTCCGCAGCCGACATGTTGTAATGCTGCTCGATCATTCCCTGGACGAGCGGCGAGAGCCCGTCCCACGACTCCGCGAACTTCGCCGGATTGATTACGCGGTCCCATAGGTTCACGATAGCGAGCGCGACCCGCGTAGCAATGAGAGCCTGATTGCTCCGGTACCGATTCAGCAGAGCCGCTGACCCGGCCGCTCGCGATACCGGGAGCCCAGGCGTACTCATGGCGTACTCGTATCAGCCGGGACCGGAACGGCTCCGTTGGCCTGAGCGGGAGCGGGAGCCGGAGGCTGCCCGTTAGCCGCCGCGACTCCCGGAGGGACCGGAGGTGGGTTTACGGTTGCGGCTATGGCCTGCTGGACGAGTGCCTGCGCTTCCTCGCGCTGCTTCGCGAGCCGCCACGCCGCCACATCGTCGGCCGTGACTCCCGGAATCCTCGCCCACAGTTCCTCTTCCGGAACGCCAAGCATCTGAGCGGCCTTGGTTAGCCCGTCGATAGTCGCGCCAAAAGCACGAGCCGAAGTATCGCGCCACAGGACCGTCCCGAAGAGATCATTCCATCCCTTCTTGTCTCCGGATGCGAGAGCCGAGAGCCGGAACGTATTCCGCCACGGGTCCATTAGGAGTGCCTGTAGCTCTTCAACTTTCCGGTCTAGGCCATCCCGCGCAGCGGCTAGCGCTTCGGCCGATAGGTTCGCTATCTGGCCTAGAAGGTGATACGGAGGGACCTGAGAGATAGTTGACATATGCCGGATACCGTCCTCACGGACTCCGGAGTATGGCGCGAGCGCGGTCTCAGAGAAGTCTCCGAACTTGGTCCCAGGGTCCTCTGCCGAAAACATCCGGTCTACTCCCGGACGGAATGGCTGAGCCTCGCGGCCTTCCTCGTCCACCGGGCTCATCCCGGTAACCCACCGCTGTCGGAAGGCGGCGAACTGCTCCGATATCATGAGGTTGAACGTATCAAAATTAATCTGGTCCTGAAGCGGCATTAGCGGCTCGATTTCACCGCTACAGTCATCCTCACCGTCTAGGTCGGCCTCATAGAGGAACCGGACGATGGGACATACTCCGAGACCGTGTTCCGCTATCGGGCTCTGGCCCATTAGCATTGGGTCGGCCGGGTCCGCTAGCTCCAGATTCAGATTCGAGGTCCGGCCGCTCCCGCCCACCTGGCCTGAGAGGATATACCGCATCATCTCGTCATAAACCGAGACGTAAATGCGGGACCTCCCGCGAGGAAGGTTTATCATGCGGACCTCGACGGCGAACTGCGGCCATTCGTCATCGACGTCATCCGCGTAGAAGGCCGTGAGCCGTCGTGGGCTAACCGGCCGGATAACCGGAACGCTATCACCCTGGCGTTCCTCGTCCGTCGCCATCTGGCCCGGAAGCACGACGTTGTACGCGGAGCCGTACTTGATGACCGACCTATGGACTCCGTGCTGCCGGGATATCATCCGGTTAGCCCGGAACGCATCCCACTCCGGCTCCGGAGTCTGCGGCAGGAGAGCCTGATTAGCCGTTGAGCCGGTCGGCCGGTATCCGTCCACATGGAGGTTCTGTGAGATAACCGAGATGATAAGCTTGAGGAAATTCCTCCGGGCCTTCCTGGCTATCCAGCGGTATTCCGCATTAACTCCCTTGGGCGTATATGGCGGGTCCTGCTTTCCTTTCACGTAGTCGCCAATACGCTGGAGCCGTCGCTGCTCCCGCTCGCGCTCCAGCATCGCCTGAGTCGTTAGCTGGACTAGCTCATCCGGGTCGATTATCATGAGTAGCTCCATACCTTCCGGCCGGACTTCTTCACCGCTGCCTCTTTCCGCTCTTTGTACTTCTTGGACGCGAGGACGAGACGGCGAGCATGCCTAGCCGTTATCATCGCCACGCAGGCGTCAATCTTATTGTGGCTCTTGGGCGATTCCTTGCCTATTGATATCCCATAGCGATTCGGACGGCGACGGGCATTAACTACGTGCCGGCCCATTACCGAATCGCCATCATGCTTAAATCCTCCGGGCTCTGCCTCTATCTCGCCCAGTACCATTTCGCACGCCTGGGTAAACTCCGCGACGTGAGACCGCATATCCCAGGCGACTGGCTGGGGGTCGCGTCCTCCGGGAACGGCCCACACGTCCAGCGTTTCCTCAAACCATTCACGCCAGGTAATCTTGGTCGACTGCTCCCATTCCTTTACGTCCGCAAAGAAGGCGCATACGTTGAACCTTTCCTTGGCCGCCGATATCGCCGCGTGTACCTCGTCCGCTGGGATATAGCGAGAGCCGCGCGGTTCCCATATCCCAAGGCTGAAGGTAAAGCCGCTCGCTATATGGCAGCCGACAAGAGCAGTCGCGTCCTCGACACGGCTTCCGTCGAATGCCATTGCTATATCGTCGCCGTCCTCGATATAGAAATTGGGGTCAGCGAGCCTGGCCCATAGCTGCTGAGTCGTCCAGGCATCCTCCGGGCTCTCCGGCCAGTTCAGGTAAAAGCGCTTGGATACGTCCAGCTTGGTACGCGGGCTCAGAATCCGGTTCTCAACAATGTCCTCCGGGTTGGCCCAGTAGCAGTCGCCGTAAGCGAATTCCACGGCCTTCCGGATAGAGCCGACGTCATCCCAGTCAATGTTAGGAGGCGCGAGCCTAGCATCATAGAGGATACGGCCTTTGCCTTTCAGCCGTCCTTCCTCCTGAGCCACCCACGCATCAAATGTACTCTCGGCTACGGATTCCTTTCCGGGCTCCCACGCATTGCTCGTCTCAAGGATTCGGTTGCCGGACTTACCGACGTTACGGTCCATAACGTCCGCAAGCGCTACTCCGCCATTGCTCGGATAGAATGATTCCGTCTGGTCGAGAATAGCAAAGGTAACAAGCGCGCCTTCCTCCGTTGTCGGACTCGACGTAATTACCATTAGCTGCCCGCCGCCAGGAACGTGGAAAATAGTCTTCCCGGCCTCAACGTCGTAATCCTTCAAAATCCTCGAGTTTTTCGGCAGAAGAGCGCGGACCATTCGCATGGTATTGATATTGGCCTGATCGTGGCTAGTCGCGCCAATCTGGACCAATGGCATTGATACTTTCTTACCGACGCAGCCGCCTATCACATTAGGGTCGTAATGGTCCAGCCGAACCGGAGCTAGCAATTCAATCATTGATAGCACGGCCGCGAACGGAGATTTGCCTGCGCCTTTCGGCCACCTCCGGACTCCGTGGTAATAGACCCAGCGAGCGTAGTTAAGATTGATAAGCCGCTCGTCCGGGTCAAGCGCATACCACCACAGGATAAAGCGCACCTGGGACTCTATGAATTCCCAGCGCTCTCCCGCATTCGGCCCGTCAGGCTGCCGGAGGTATTTGGAAGCCCAATGAATGGCTTCCCAGCCTAGCGTTAGGCTGGGAACACCTTCCGGCAGCGTGACGAGCCTATCCCTTGGTGCTAGGAGTGCTGGCACTCTTCGCCTTCCGCTCGCGAGCTATCCGGCCGACCTTTCCCTGGATCACTTCGGCCGGGTCCTCTAGGTCCGGCACATAGCTGTCCGAGATGATATCTCCCGGATGATAAGGCTCGCCAGTATCCAATGGCGGCGAGTCTGGCGGCAGTTCCCTTGTCATCCCTGTCCTCCTAGGTGATCGGTTACGTAATCCCCAAAGTACTTAGCCGGAGCGCGCGGCTTAGACGATAGCACGTATTCCGTCCATAGCTCCGCGAACATCTCATTCTGATTACTTGAGCCGTACCTCGAAACGTACTGGCTTATAGCAGACTTATTCCGGCTAATCCACGCACCGACATTCATGCGAGGAACAAACCGCGTCTCCGTAGATGGAAGCGATGGGTCACTCCATCCCGGAACCGGCCTCGTTACCATTGCGTCGGAAGTCTTCGGCTGGGTTACCGCGTTGGTATATCCTCCGGCCTCGTGGTTGATAGCGTCCGCGAAGCCGCGCCAGAATTCCTGTTCCTTCGGGTCATCGGTATTCGGCTGGTGCCGGCTAGTCGAGATAATCCCGTGCTTCATTATCATGCCGTGAACGCCATGGCCGTATTCGTGGATCATGACGTTAGTCGCGAGGTCGTGTTCCGGGTCTGTCTTAGGCCACCAACCCGAATTCACGGAATGCTCTAGGACGGCCTGCGTGTTATTCCCAATCAGCACATCCGGCTTTATGTGGAGCGTATTCCCGGAGCCGGTATGGGAAGCGAGCGCACGGCCTCGCCGGCCATGAGGAGCCTTTGTAACGGTGACTTCCGTCTTGGATACCATATCCGGAGTATGCCGGGCCTGAATAGTCGAGGCGTGAAGAACCTTCTGCCTCATCCTCTTCTTGTTCTCAGCATTATCCTGAACCCTGACAAGAAGCTCTTTCGGATGGGCCACGCCTCCGGGCTGAATGGTCTTCCGGAGTACGTCCGGCTTTACGCCGCCAATGTGATGCTTCTTATCCTGGATCGCGAGCGCGGCCGAATTCTCGGAGCCATAGACCATCTTGGTCCGGCCGATCTGAACCTCATACCTTCCGTTACCCACTCCGGTAACGCCAACGCCATTGATCCCAATCCTCTGCCCTTGCCCGATATCCCGGAGCCGGTCTGTTATCTCCGAGAAATTCATTGTGGACGGAGGCGACGGAGCCGGAGCCTTCGGAGGCGACGGAGCTGGAGGCGACGGAGCCGCACCGCTATGGCTCCCGGAATGGAGAGCCGCTGCGGCTTCCTCCGGCGTGTCGTAGGTCCGGGTATCGCGCTTGCCCTTATCGGAGGTCTTGAGCTTTACCCGGTACTTGTGGCCTTCCTCAGCCGGACGGTCTACCCAATGGCCGTTAACGGTCTTGCCTTTGCCTTCGGGAATAGACCGGACCTTAGCGAGGACTCCCTCATGAGTCTGCTCTCCGGCCGCCTCGTGGGACATTCGTTCTAGGGCTGCGCCGCCTTTGGTCCATTTACCGCTGCGGTCGCGAAGCTCTCTCGATACGTCGTGAAGAAGATTAGCCACGGACGTGCCCTATCTCTTTGAGCTTCGCCTGCCGGTATCTTCTTGCTATCTCATCCTTTATCGCTTGCGGGCTGCCGGGCTTCTTAGCGGCATTCTGAAGCTGCCTGTCTGACATCGACGTAATAAGCGCTCCATTGTACCGGGTAGTCTCTCCGGTCGCAGCCGGGCTCTCCGGGACTCCACCCATAGGCCCGGAATGAATAGTTACGCCGCCTCGTCCTTTGTTCTCGACTTCCACACGAGCCTTCTCACGGGCCTGAATCTTAGCGAGCAATGCCCGCTGATCCTGAGTTATCGTCCCACGAGCCTTAGCAAGCCTTTCCTCGTGGTCCTTGATAGCGTCGGCCGCTGCCCGGCCCTGCGGCGCTTCAAGGTCAGAGCCGGGCTTTGGCCGGCCTCCGTACCCGCCTCCGTGAATGGCCTTCCGGTAGGATTCCTTGTGGGCTGCCACTACCTCCGGATGCTTCAGATCATAGGTGTAGCCGACCGTCCGGTAAGAGCCAACGGAGATATTGCCAGTCCGGCCGCGCTTCTGGCTCAGGTAGTCGCGATACCGGAGCGTTGCTATATGGCCTTCCTTTGCGCTCCATATCTCAATGTTAGGCTTGCCCTTATCACCTTTCAGCCCAGGGTCGTCGGCCGGAGCGTAATGCGCGGAGTATCCCATTGGGAGCCCGCGAACCGGAGCCTTGATCCCTGGCTCTTTCTTGCCGGACTGAGGGATGTTGATATTCCGGACATTCGCCGTTCCGGACTGGACCTCAATCCTCCGCGTCTGCTGTGGCCCGGCCGGAGCCTCGCCGTGGACCTTGAACTTGGTATTGTTTGAGACCTCGTATTTGCCGTCCTTGTGATGGACGATAGTCGAGGCCGTGTGGTATATCCCTTGGCTATACCGGACGCCACCAGAACGGCTCCCGGCTCCCGACTTCTCCAGCTTGGTTATCTCGTGCGGGCCGGACGGAGCCTGCCAGTGGCCGGAGCTTACCGTCATGCCCGGCTTCAGCTCTCCGGCGCGTACCTCCCGGAGGCCCGCATTTGGTTTCTCCGGTGCGGCGGGAGCCTTACCCGGCCGCGAGCCCGCTACGCCGCGAGCGGCTGCCTCCGTTGCGGGAGAGGTATGGCTACCCGTGTGGAGAGCGTGGGCCGCGTCCTCCGCGCTGGCATAGGTCCGGGTATCCCGGCCACGCTCTCCCGGCTTCTTCAGCTTGACCCGGAATTTGCCGCCTTCCGTGGCCGGCCGGTCTACCCAGTGGCCGTTGACTTGCTTCCCGGCTCCGGGCTTAACCGACTGGACCTGGGCTAGGGTCCTCTCATGGCCTCCGGCCTTCGCCTCGTCCACAAGACGATGGAGGACCTGCCCGCCTTTGGACCATTTCCCGGAGTGTGGGTCGCGAAGCTCTCCGGATACGTCATGCGCGAGGCCGGTAGCCATTGGATTCCCCTAGCTATAGCAGATGACTATTCCGAGAGGCGGCGCACCCGTCCCAAGGAAGATCACATTGGCGCGGACCTCGCGCCGCGCGTGGTGATAAGAGGCCGAAGCCCAGTTGGGCCCGCTCACGCGGTCCTGTTCCGCCCAGGTCGTGCCGTCTGCGCTCGTCTCCAGCGCCACGGTACAGTCCGGAGCGGAGCTAATCACCTTCATCGTGAAATTCCGGTGGGTATTCCCGGAGCCCGCATCGACGGGTCCGGCAACGGCTCCGGTAGCCGACGCGGTGAAACTCTTCTGGCCCATTGTCCGGTCCTCCTAGGAGCTTCGCGTGAACTGGTGGGGATGGGCCAGTGTGTACTCGCCTTTGTCCCCAGCCGGTATGATGGACTTCTTGTCGTCCCCAAGGACGAGCGGGACGAGCACGCCGGAGCCGTCATCTCCGAAGGCGATGATAAGCTCCGGAGAGCCATTCTCCCACGTGAGATACCAGCCCTGGCTGTTGGATACCATTCCGTCTCCACTTCCTCCCTCACCGGCAGAGCCGGTATCGCCTTTGTCGCCTTTGTCGCCTTTTGGCCCTGCTGGTCCCGTGGAACCGGCTGGCCCCTGAGGTCCGGTCGCGCCGGTAGCTCCCGGAGGTCCCTGTGGTCCGGGAGGTCCCTGCGGGCCTTCTGGTCCTTCTGTCATTCCTATCTCCCTGTCTGGTATTGCCGGAGCCGCGCGAGGACGGCCTTGCTCGTTGTAGCCGATTTGCCGGATGCCGTCGCCGGAGCGGGTGCTCCACGGGCCGGAGTCCTCGTCCCGGCCGCAGTACCAAGCGCGACCGCTCGCGTGTGGCCGGAGACGACACGGGCCTGAGCGGCCTGAGCCGACTTCGCTTTCAGGCTAGCCGTCCGGGCCTTAGCCAGAGCCGCGCGCTTCCTCTGGGCCATTATAGAGCGCGCTAGAGTCTGTACGTGGGCGGCCTGGCGCTGAGCCGGAGTGAGCCGGGTATTCGCTAGGGCCTTCGCTCGCGCCGCTGCGATCTGAGCCTGAGCCGCCTGGATCATGGACTCCGGAATGGGAACGTAGCCGACTACGGTAGCCGGAGCGGCTGGGGCTCCGGAGCCAGCGCCGAACTTGCCTCCGGCCTGCCGGGTCTGCTTCGCCGGATTGTAACTCACGGACCACTCCCAGCCTATGGTGCCAGTCGATAACGGCCTTGTCTGCGGCTTCCTCGTCCGCGTCTGCGGGCTCCGGAGCCTCAAGATCAATCCGGGAGCGCTTGCGGTCGGTAATCGTCGCGCCTAGTCGTTCACTAAGCCGGACGAATGAGCCAAGGGTTGAGGCGTTGTGCGTCTTGAAGAAGATATCATAGGCTTCGGCCGCACAGATAGCAGTGGCCCAGTCGCTGGCTTCATAGAAGGCGGCCTGCCCGGAAAGCGCGAGCGAGCGATACCAGCTCTGGGCCTGCGGGCACCAGCGCTCGCTCGCGGTAGGAATGACCGGAGGCTTTCTCGACTGGCCTCGATTGACGACGACAATGACTGGATCGTCCGGCTCCGGATTCCCTGGCTTACGCGGCATTACCACCACCCAGCGATATGTCCCACTGCTATCGTTATCACGATAAAGCAGCCGGTGGAGATCATGACGAATATCTCGATCAGAGTAAATCGCCTCACTGCCAGAATCCTTTCCCGATATAGAGCAGAGTCCCACAGAACGCGAGGAAGCCTCCGAGCACGAGGCTAGCGAGTGCTATTAGCAGCATGGCCCACCATGGCATTAGCCGGTCCCTCCCTTAGTGATAATCGAGAGGTTCCGGAGCGTGAATGGTAGCGTCCGGCCGCCAGTCCCGGCTATCTCAAAGCCAAAGGGAATCGCGGTAAGCCCAAGGTGCGGGCTCATGTAGTGGCGATGGACGAGCCAGCGAGCGGCGCTGAGGATATGGACCGTTCCCTTTGACTCGTTATGGTTGAGCTTAAATACGAATTCCGGAGGGTCATTCTTGCCGCCTGGATATTCGTACACGCCGAAGGTCTGGCCGTAGATGCGAGCCCGGCCAAGGAACCGGCTTCCGTCGAGGCTCCGGTTCACGGTGTTGACCCAGATCATCAATTCGAGCTTGGTATCCCAGCCATTCCCCCACCATACGTCGTAAGCGGCCTCCGCGCTTAGTCCTCTGCCCTTTGGCATCGTCACAGCGAAGTGGCTCACGATCCTCCGGAAGCTGGAGTATGGATCCTGCTTCCGATTCGTGGCCGGCCCATAGACGCGCTGGGAGTCCGGGAACGTCTCGACGGCTGTGCCGCGCTGATTAGACCACGCAGTCCACGAGTGATAAGAGTGGGCGCATATCTTCTGAGGACCATGGCCGCCACTCCAGGCGTCATTCTGGATAAACCAGCGACCAAAGCCGGGCTGCCACGTCGATTCGCTCCCGGACCCACAGAAAGCCCATTGAGAGGCATTTGCCGGGCCGGGAATGACGAATGAAAGGATCACGAGAAAGGCTGCAGCGAAAGCACTGGCAACAGCTCGCACACCCAGTTGGCGTATGCGTCTAGGTCGGGAGCCTGCATCCGGCTGGGGGTCCTCCCCCACCCCGGAGGTCCCCCACGGGAGGACCCGCACGGAGGACCCGGCACGGGAGGTCCCGGACTGGCGCATTAGCCCACGCACAATGGCAAGGTACTCCCCTGGGGCAGGAAGTCCCTTGGCTATTGGGAGTACCTTCATCACAGGCAGACCTTCCTATTCAATGGGAGCCTTCCTTTCACTAGCGAGCCTTACTCCACCAGCGCTTAGGAATCCCTAGCATAGGGAGGCATAGCGCACCGATAAGGATTGCGTACCCAATCAAGGGGAGTACAGTTTTCATACGGGCCTTCTTTCTGATAACTAATTCCTGCCGGAGTACCTAACCGATCACGGGACCTCTTTCGCATAGCCAGGATGATCCGGAGTAGGACGCAGCCGCCGATCCCTCTTTGCCTTCTTAGCAGCCCTGCCTTGCGCAGTAGAGCGCGCTACATGATGGACGTGGCATATGCCCCGTAGGACTTCCGGCCGATGATCCCAGGCCTGGCCGATATGATCAACCTCAGACGAGTCGGCTATACATAGCCCGTCCTCGCGCGGCTCGATACCAGGAACCGTTCCCCACCGGCACACCGGGTCGCGCGCTAGGATGGCATCGCACGTAGCACCCCAGCCCGGAGGCAGAGGCTCCGTCCGCCACGAGGACCCGCTCATAGAAGCTCCCGGCCGTAGGTTCGCCTTTCCGGACGAGTATAGACCCAGTGGTCCATTCGTAACCTGTCCAATGCGCAGAGTAACTGCCCCGTAGAAACTCGTTCGTGCAAGAGGTTCCGCACCAGAGCAAACTGCGCTATACTTGACCTAGGTCCGGACGTGCGGGACCGGGAACGCTCTAGCCGTTAGGTTCGGCTAGATGCCGGTAGAGCGCGAGCTAGGCCGGGTTGACCGTTCCGCGTAAGTGCCGCCGATAGAAGCCCCAGGGTGGCGGAGATACCCCGGACGGCCGGACCTAGGCCCGGAGCCGACTGCGACTAGATGCGGAAGGCTCCGGGCCTCCTACCAAAACTCTAGAGAGGCGAGTATGAAGAATCGAGAGTTCATCGAGGCCATCCGCACGACCGGAACCGAAGATGGCATCGTGTGGATCGTCAATCCGGGAACGGACGGCGAGGAAGCCGGTTCATGGGCGGTAGGCAAAGTTACCTTCCTCATGGGCGTAACTCCCGAAGACACGATCATCGAGGCGAGCCCGACCGGCCCGACAATCCGCATCCCGGAGCTTCTCACCGCACTAGCCGAATTCGCGCCGGACGGAGACGTTCAGGTATACGTTCCCGGATGGGAAGGTCAGCAATTCGCCTATTTCGACGTCAGGGACGTTTCCGGCGACCTCGATATCAACCTAGGCGACTGGCGCTGCGGCGGCTAGCCTAACCGACCGGAGGCCGTAGGCCGCGACAACGCAGCCTGCGGCCTCCACCACACGCGAAGGCGTAAGCTACCGCTAGGAGGAAGATAACATGCCTACGGCCACTACAAGCCCATGGGAGCCGCTTCCTAGGCGACGGAAGCCGCGAGCGGAGCACAAGCATGACGGATTGTGCGTTACCGTCTCGGTTCTTACCCATTGCTGGTGCCGCTGCCCTAAATGCTGGGACGTTAACTCTAGTAAATGCGTCTGCGCTTCCTGCCCCTGTGTCTGGCCCAGACTGTATACTCCCGCGAGGACATAGCCGTATATCTCGCAACCGCATAGAAGGCACCGAAGACACCAGTCGCAACACGGATACGGCTTATCGCAGCCGCAGAATTCCGGAGGCCGCTGTGTTATCTCGAATGGGATTCCGACTCGTTTGAAATCTTCTTCAGTATCCCTTATTTTCGCGTCAATAACCTCGTCCGGAGGCTTCTTCATTGTCGTTCCTTCCGATAGTAAAAACAGGGAAGTAATCCAAGGGTAGTTTTACTACCCTTGTCCGACTTCCGGCCTTATACCTTACGTGTTTAAGCAGGCATTATATATATAGGCATGGCTCCGGGAGCCTCACCCAGGATAGTAATACTACCCTTGGTTTCCTACCCTCTTTTTGCGCTGTGGCTTGCTGTACCATTCCGTAACCGGGCTGCCGTTATACGAGCCCGTTTCCCGGACGAGCATGCCAGCCTTAGCCATCTCCCTAGCCGTAGCTTTGACATCGTCAATAGGGTGCTGCCGCATACCGTTTGCTATCTTGCCTATCGACTTACGGCCGGAATCCGGAACGTGCTTAAGAATCAGGTTCTCAAGCCGCTTGTTCTCCGTCCTTGCCTTAACATCCTCAGACGCAATATGCCGGTATCCGTCCATCCGGCCTTCCTCGCGTACCGTGACTAGTTTCTGCTTCCGTAGAGCGGCTAGACATAGCTCCCGGAGGCTTTCCGACCGTTCCATAGCGTAAGCGGCCAGCCTCCAGTCTTCCTCCGTTAGCGCCGTCCTCATGGCTAGGACAGCGAGCCCGGCCGCGAACTTCTCCTGTGTATGGAGGAAGTGGCTCCGGAATGGATCGCCTTTGCCTTTGCGCCCATCTCTCCGAGCCTCGCGAATCTCATCAACGGCCATTCCGCAGACGTCCATTACTTCTAGCGGAACGCCGGCATCATGATCCAGATCATAGAGCCCGCGAGGAAGAGTCCACTTGATAGGCTCTGGTCTTGGCGGAATTACGTCCGGAGCCCATGGGTCGGTAGCGTCCAGGAACAGCCACCGCTGTGAGAAACCAGAGCCGTTATCGTGAACGATAATAGCAGAGCGCTCCGGCTGTACTCCGCCAATGAATACGCCACGGTACATAAATGACTTGATGAATATCCGCTTGGATACGTCGGAGTAGCCGAAGCCAAGCTGCTCCCCTGAATAGAAGTGCCGCATCTGGCTAGACAGCGTCTCGCTTCCTCGTCCCATAATCGCCTGGAGCGTATCAATCTCATACGCGGTGGGAATCGACGTAAAGGCGTGCTGGACCGTCTGCCCGTCTGCCCTATGGCCGTAATTCTTAACCAGACCTTCGCCGGAGCCAATCGGAATCCGCTCCGGTACCATGAATGGATTGAACGGCTTGCCATCCGGGCCTTCCGGCTCATCAATGGATATAGCGAGACGTGCGACGCTAGCCGCTCCACCCTTACCGGCTCCGGAGCTTCCCGTAATGGCTAGGAGCATATTCAGCGAGCCGTAGCCGACGATGATATCAGGGAGCACGAACGTAGGCGGTACGCGAGCTACAACGTCCGCTATAACCTCTCCGAGCAGAGCCCACGGGCTTACCATCTGAGCCTGCGCCCATTGGCGAATCGTCGTCAGGTCCTCCCGCGAATTCCAGAACCAGTCCTCGCCTTCGCCATCGAGCCTAGGCTCCATAACAGCAATCTCTGATAGCAGCCTTTCCTCTTCTACGGAAGCGACCACATTCTGCCGCGAGCCGAGCATATCCCGGAGGCCGCGCTCAGTCCACGGGTCGCGCTCATCGTAGGAGCGAAGCTGCCTAAGCAGGAGCGGGAATACGGCTCCGGTAATCGCCTCAGCCGAAGCCTCTTTCTCCAGAGCGTTTACGAGGTTCCGGACGGCCGGATGCTGGCTCTGGTTATCGAGGTCCGGATTGTCCGGTCCAGCCGCCAGAGCCTTATCGAGTAGCTCACCGACATATCCGACTGCGCCGGTTCCGTGGACTCGCTGCTCTCGCTTTGATCGGTAGCTCGCGAGAGCGCGTAGAAGGCTCAGAGAGCCTTTCGCTACCACTGGCCCGGACACAACCCTATACGGCTTGTTGTTCGGGTGAATCGAGCCTGGCGCTCCGGTAAAGCCCGCAGTCTTGAGCGTTCCTCCGGGTATGTCTCCCTGGACCGGCCATTCATCTTGCGGAACAACAGCCCGCAAATGGCGGAAGTCTAGGTACAGGTGATACCCGCCCATACGTCCCGACGATACCGTCAGCGTCTCCGGAAACTCGATGTCCCATTCAAGAAAGGCAATCGGGTCATCAACGTCGAGAGCAACAAGGCCAGTCCTCCATGAACAGGCGAATCCGACCTGCCACTTATCCGCCCATAGGTCGATATCGTCAGACGTCTCAATTACCTCAGGGCCATTGAAGTGGAATTCCGAGCCAGTCCCGTCTCGCCTCTTGCCGCGAGCCGATATCTTTGTGCGGGTCCTTATCCATGGGTGAACCGGGAATCCAGCAGCCGCGTAAATTCGCGCAATATCCCTCTGATTAGAATCTGCCGGAATGGCGGGAAGGACTAGCTTCCCGTTCCGGCCGTTAGGTAGTATACTCATTATGTCGCCTTTCGTAACGGTGAGCGTGACGTGAAGGTCCGGGCCTCTACCGAGTAGGCCCGGACCTTCTACCTTACGTCTTTGTTACTGTGATGTTCTAGTCCCGTTAACCGTAGCTAGCGCGAACGGCGAGCGTCGGCTATACTTGGATTGCGTGCGCGGGCCAGCTCCCGTTAACTCGCCTTTCCGGGAGACTCAGCGCATCGAGGCCGCCAGGCCTGCTAGCCGCCTGGCGGCCTCACTCATATCTGGCGAAAGGCGAGGCGAAAGGCGAGTCATGGTTACCAAGCATCTCCACGTCCTCGGTATAGACCCTGGCGGCGAGACTGGCTGGTGCTGGCTCACGGTCGCGCGAGCGGCTATCTTCGGCCCGGAATGGCCGGAGGTAAGCTCGTGGGACTATGGGACCTTTACCGGGCCGGAGCCTGGACAGGCTATCGCGATTGCCCGGAAGGCCAGGGAGATACAGGGACTCGACTACCGCACCGGGCCGGCCATCGTCTCGGAGCGCTGGGACGTTGATCCTTCCTTCAAGTCCACGGACCCGGAAACGCTGAGCCCTGTCCGCATTAACGCCCAGCTAGAGTTTCTCCATTACGAGAAACGAATGGGCGATGCGACATTGAGCTTCCAGGGCCGCACCAATACCTTTCATACCTATACGGATGAAAGGCTGAAGCGGCTAGAGCTTTATGTCCCAGGCCCGGACCATATCCGCTCCGCCACTAAGCACGCGCTAATGACGCTCCGGCGAGCCCGTGAGAAAAGAGAGCTGGCCCTAAAACTGTGGCCGTATCCGCCAAATGGAATGGATACGCCAGAATGAATAGTTATCGGCCCGTTACCTAATCCGGCCTCCTAAACTCCGGACTTCCGGTAAACCTTAAGCGAGCCCTAAGCGTCTAATAGGGTAGGTGGGGGAGCAACCCCCTGGAAACAGGAAGGCTTTACATGTTCACCAAGTCCGGGATCAAGGCATTCGCCGTATCCATCCTTTCCATCGGAGCGCTCGCGGGTACCGTGGCCTTCGCGGGTGGAGCGTCGGCCGCTACCACGGGTCAGCCCCATCCGACTCAGCTTCCGCGTGCCTGTGCGACCCACGTCCGCGCGAGCGACAACCTCCGGCTGAACCTCGGTACGTCCAACTTCAACTACCAGGTCCGGCTCCGTCTCGCGCCCGTGTTCTTCCAGCGCGGCGTGCTCGTCATCTCCGGGACGCTCTGCGACACGAACGAGCCCATCCCGGCCGTCCTTCCGGTCCACGGCGTCATCTTCGGCCACGTGGCCGTGTTCTCCGTCTCCTACCCGACCACCGGCCCGGATGCCGGCAACCAGGGAGTCCGGACGTTCGTGGGCGTCATCGGCCCGCACGGCCAGATCGTGGGCGGCCACTGGAGTGAGACCGGGACCGAAGCCGGTTCAGGCCTCTTCAGCCTCCAGCGCATCTAGTCCACCGGCCGGAGGCTAGTCCGCCATAGCCTCCGTCCCTCCGGAGCCCGGCAGGCTCACTCCCCAGCTCCACGGGCCTGCCGGGCTCGCTCCGTCTCTAGGGACCAGTATGCGAGTCTGGATCAGGCGGCTACGCTTCCGGTACCGGAAGGTCCGCGCTCTAGTCGAGGACACCAAACCGATGCCGAAGGTGAAGCCGTTATCAAACCGTTACTCTGCAGGGAGGAAGGCATGTCTGAAGTCCGGGGTACGCTTGCCGTAGGCGAGCGATCGAAAGGCGAGAGTGTGAGTAAGACTGGATACGTAACCTGGGAGATTCCCGTGCCCGGCCGGTTCCTCGATGCCGTGGCGTACCTGGACCTGGAGACGCGGAAGGTTCCGTGCCGCTGGGCCTTCCCGAACGGAGTGCCGCTTGGCCGGCGCTGGATGGCCTTCCTCGCGGGAGTCGCGACTGACGGCCGTATCGTCCTAGTCGAGTCGGCCGGAGACGAGCGGTGGTTCCTGGACGGCGTGCGCGAGGCTATCGGTTCGGCCGATACGGTCCTGTACCGTGCGACGAATACGTTCGATGAGGGAATCCTGAAAGGCCGGTATACCTACGCGCGGCGAGGCTGGGCCGATGAAGCCTTCTATCCCGCGATGCCGGACGCGGAGGACCTGACCTGGGACCGGAGGAAGCACGAGCCGGACTCCGAGTGGCAGAAGCTCCGGGAGCGCGAGCTGGACTCCCGCTACGTGGCGGAAGTGTACGAGCGTAACTCCGGCCTTGTCCTGATCCACCTTCTACGCGACGTAGTGGAACTGATCGGCGCGTATGGCGAGCCGGACGAGGAAGCCGAAGCGTGGTGCCGTAGGGTCCTGACGGACGCCACCTACGCTGACGCCGTGATCTTCGGTGGCGAACCGGACTCCGACCAGGGAGTCTGAAAAAGTTTTAACAATCTTGGGCCCGGAGGCCGCCAGACCTCCGGGCCTGAGGTATAGTTGATCTTGTTGGGCCGGAACGAGGCCCTAGGCGAAAGGCGAGAAAGTGACGAACGCGAACGAACTGAAGCTCCACCTCCAGGAGTGGCTGCGGAAGCCGACTGAGGACCTGGCTACCCACCTCCGCGAAGCCCACGGCCTGACCGGCGATCTTCCGAAGCTCAAGACCAAGCTGGCCCAGCTCCACGGCCAGCAGGACCACGAGGACGCTCCCGCGAAGGACGCGGCGAGCCAGAAGGACATCAGTGTCCTGGCCGGCGTGACCCGGCCGAAGGAAGAGACGGCGAAGGCCGCGACCAAGGCTCCGGCCCGTAAGGCTCCGGCGAAGGCCGCTGCGAAGCCCGCGAGCCCGAAGACCACGACCCGGAAGACTCCCGCCGCGAAGGCGGCTCCGAAGCCCGCTCCGAAGCCCGCTCCGGCCAAGGCAACAACGCGGAAGGCCGCGACTCCGAAGCCCGCGAGCAAGGCTCCCGCGAAGGCCGCCAGTAACGGCAACGCTCCGGTCGCCTCCGTCCGCGAGGTCAACCAGACCGTAGCGCGGAAGCTCGCGAACCTCGCGGCCGAAGCGTTCGGCTCCGAGTCGGACGAGGTCAAGGCGAAGGTCGCCTACTGGCTCCACTCCCTCCCGACTGGCGGCGAAGGCGGCTCCTGGAACCGCTGGTGGCCGGAGAGCCTTCCTCGTCCGGAGACGGCCGACTGGCGCGCTCCCGCCTAGTCCGTCCTCCCGAATCGTGCCCGGCCTCTCCGGAGGCCGGGCAGAAAGGTTTTTAGCAATGAGAATGGGGTTTAGCTGGCCCATCGGACGCGGCCGGAGGATGTGGATATCGGGCTCGCTAGTCGAGTGGCTGACCTGGATTCCTCTCTTCGCTATCGCGTGGGCCGTGTGCTGGATAATCGGCGGAACGGCCTACGGTATATTTGCCGCTATCCGCGCTCTCTACCGGAAGGTGAAACATTAATGGAGGACGAGCTAACCTGGCAGCCGCTACGCCGCTCTACCGTCACGGGGCACCGGGTATCCCTCCGTCCCGGCTACCGGCCCGTAGAAACCAGGAGACTGGGCTTCTGGGCCTGGCTCGCGGAGATACCGCTACGGCAGATGGCGAAGTCCATGGCGACGGAGCCCGACAACAAGCGCTGGTTCCAGGAAGAGCGGGACGATGAAGAATCTCCCGCGTAAAGCGCTGACCTTCCTTCTAGCTCTCGCGGCGGTAATGGTGATCGTCGCGACCTTCGCGGACATCATCCGCTCTCACCACCACTAAATCTCGAAAGGCGAGAAATGAGTAACCACATTCAGCACCAGACCCAGGGCCTTCCCTTCCCAGAGAACCAGCCCGCTCCGGAGCCGCGAGGCGAGGCGAAGAATGACGGGCTTGCCGTCATGGCCCTGATCTTCGGCTGGACCTTCTTTCCGGTCGGCCTGCTCTTCGGCCACATGAGCAACCACGCCGCGAAGCGAGCGAACCGCAGGCGTTCCGTCCTCGCCATCGTCGGCCTCGTGGGCGCGTACTGGTGGACGGTCGTGGTAGTCATCTTCATCGTCGCCGGTATCGCCGGAGGCGCAAGCGGGAGTCCTACGGTGGCTCCTACGGTCATCACGCCGTCCAGCGCCGCTCCGCTCGCGCCGGTCACGCCCAAGCCCGCTCCGGCCACTCCGGAGCCCGCGACGGCGACTCCGGCTCCGGCGACGGAAGCTCCGGCCGCTCCGGCAGCGCCGGTCATCTCCGCGAGCCAGGCGCAGGCTCTCGACTCCGCGAAGTCCTACCTCAGCCTGGGCACCGGCTTCAGCCGCGCCAAGCTGATCGAGCAGCTGAAGTTTGAGAAGTTTTCGACGGCCGACGCCACATGGGCCGTGGACCACTCCGGAGCCGACTGGGACGCGCAGGCTGTCGAGTCCGCGCAGGGCTACACCAAGCTGGGTACCGGCTTCAGCCGTCAGTCGCTCATCGACCAGCTCACCAGCCCGTACGGCGAGCAGTACACGCAGGCCCAGGCGACGTACGCGGCCGGGAAGGTCGGCCTGTAGGAATCTCAAAGAACCACGCCGCTAGGTCTAGACTTCACGGGCCTAGCGGCGTAGTCTTGCCTTATAAGTGAAGAGGTTGGGCGCGAACCGGGATCTAGGCTCCGCTTGCGGAGGACGGTTAAGACCAACATGGTAACGCTAGGCTGGTGGAAGCTAGCGGCCGGAGGTAAGTCCCTCCGGTTGGGACGGCCAGGCGCGCCTCTTCACTTCTAAGGCGAGAAAGGCGAGACGATGCGTAAAATGGCGAATGACGCGAAGACCATCGCGAAGTCGGCTGCCCTGGTGGCCGTAGTCCTCTGGGTCCTCTCCAAGGTCCAGGTCCACGCGAACGTAGCCGGAGCTTCCTGCTCGGCTAGCGTCCTCGCGCTTATCGCCGTAGTGGTCGGCCTAGCCGTCCTCGCCGGAGTCGCGCTAATCGGCTATGTCGTTATCCGCGAATTCCGGGCCGGTGTCTACCGGCCGAAGCACGCTTAGAAAGGCGAGAGAATGCCGTATAACCTGACCCAGTCCGACTGGGATGAAGTCGGCCGGATAACCGGCGAGATCATGGAGAACTACCCGGCCAACAAGAGCGCATTCGAGTACCACGTGCGCCGCGTCCTCGCGAAGGCCATCGTCACGGCCCAGGACGAGTATGACGCGAAGCTCGCGGACGAGACGACCCACAAGTGGGAATTCGGCCAGCACGCCATTTCCGACTGCCGCATTGACTGGTGCGGCCGCTACCGGGGTCAGCGTCGTGAGTCACAGTAAAGGCTTCCTACGCGGGACCTGCCCCGGTAACCTCAGGAAGTCGGGAAGGCCGCGCGACGGGCAGCAGAACTATAAGTGCGGCCGATGCGGAATGCTGAAGCATAAGCGCGTCCGGAAGTGCTTCCTATTCCACCACTACGTCAACTCCGGTAAGCCGGACCACGGCCACCAGAAGCAGAGGTGCGACCGCTGCGGGAATCCGAATCAGGCATTCCTCCGGGGATGCGGGATTATCCGGGCCTGCCGCTACCATCGATGCGATAAAGTGCCCGGCCTCCATTGCCGGCGCTGCGGACGAGGACGAGGATGAGCGACTACCTAGCGATGTGCCTAATTGCGTCCTCCGGAGCGCTCGCCATCCTCCTGCTATTCGCGTACGGCTATGAGACGGAGGCCATCCTGCTCTTTACCGCGTGGTTCAGCTAGGAACAAGGAAACAACAGGAGGTACAAATGAGGTGCTCATACTGCGGGAAGGTCGTCAACCCGTTCAAGGTCCACAAGTGTAAAGGCGGCCATCACTAGGAAGGAAGTGCGGAAGCCAAGGCCCGGTGTCCTATGGACATCGGGCCTTTCGCTATCCTAGGAGAGCCGGACTCGTCCGGTCGATGCTCAAGTTCCAGGTGTCGCGCATCACAACTAAACGGAAGCGCCGGAGGCTAAGGGCACCGATTATGGCGGTGGAACGGCCGTAGCGAACGGATCGTGGCTTGTCACTTCTATCCGAATCCCTATCCTCCGGCGCGACCTAGCCGGACTCTCCCCACTCGAATCGTGCGCGCCTCGCGCGCTCTAGGCCGTCCCTAGCCCAGTCCGGGACTCCGAACGGGAAGCCGCTCGTTAGGTGTTCTGTGATAACCGGCGACGGCTCTACGGCCACCCTAGGCCGCTTCATAGGGCAGCCGGAGCTATACGGGTCCCACGCTACGCCCCAGAGCTTCCCGTGGAAGTGAAGCTGGACAGGCCAGAGGACCGACTGTGGTCCGGGTACCTCTCCGAAGACAACGAGGTCATTCCCGTTACCGCATTTGGCTAGCGTCTCCGCAATGGCGCATAGCCGGTCGGCCGACTCTGTATTCAGGAATCCCTTTACTTCGGCCCACTGGCCGCATTCAAGATAGAAGTCAGGGAGATACCGGACGCGGCCGATTCGCGTACTCATCTCATATCCCTGACTCTCATAGAGCCAGGGAATCTGGCACTCATTGTAGAACACGGCCCAGCGCGCTTCTAGGCGCGACCGGAACCGATATCCGTCATAGCTCGTCTCGATAGCCTTTATCGTCATGCCTAAGTATAATCCGAGATGACGGTAATTAACTAGGTAAAGAGAGGCGCCATGAATCAGGGACGCATCACCAAGATCAGGAAGTATGTCCGGATAGCGGACGAGCACGAAGTCAAGGCTTCTGAGCACAACTGGATGGCGGCAGAGCTTATCTGGGAAGAGATAGACTCCGGCACTCCCCAGAAGGAAATAGCCCAGGCCATCGGCAAGAGCGAGGCCCACGTCTCTTTCGTCAAGCGGTGCTGGCAGCTCCGCGTGGTCGATACCGGCCTAGAAGGCTTCGCCTTCGGTGACCTCGGTTCATTCTATGAGTTCTACAACTCGTCTCAGGTACGCGGCGAGTCGGCCGGAGGCGACCATGGTGGCGGCTCCGGCTCCGGCGACCGTCGTAAGCCGTCTGGCGACTATTCGGCCTCCGGCCTCGTCACCCAGGCCTACACCGCCATAGACGCTCTCATCCGGGTACCCTCTCACCACGAGCTACTAACGGACGAGGACCTGGACCGGCTCCGGGAGCTTCCGGCCAGAATACGGGCTCTCCTGCGGACTATCGGCTAGCCGACCCGACTACTGCGAGTATAGATTGTCGGCTTTGTCCGGACTAACTCCGAGTAATCGAAATTGGTTACTCCGAGTATTACCGGCAGCTTATCCGAGTATTCCGGACCCGATTACTCCGCCAGCGGACAATTACCCCCAGTAATCGGGCTCGCTATTATCCGCTACTGGCGCTAGGCTTCCCGACTAAGCGGCTCCGGCCGGAGATGCGACCTCCGCGCCGGAGCCTAGGAACCTACTAGGAGGCTCCCTATGTCGGAGAATAACTCCGCGACCTCGCGGAGCGCGAGTATCGGCCGATTTATCCGGGCTGCGATTAAGAGGATTATTGGCGGCTTTCTCTGGCTCGTTGTCCTGGTCCCTATTCTCGGCGTGTCGGCTTACTCGCTTTACTTCATCGGCCGGTACCTCGGAGCGCCACCCTATATCGCCATCGCTTTCTCTACGTGTTTCGACGGCGTGGCGCTATTCGCGGCGCGTAAGTCCGTCGATTACGCCCAGGCCGGATTGTCCGGGAGCTTCCCGAAGCTCGTGGTGCGCCTGTTCGCGTTTATCGCCGCATTTCTCCAGACCTTCCACGCGAAGATCGGCCACGAGCTACCGTGGTCGTGGGTCTTGTGGGCCAGCCTTCCTATCGGCGCGATGCTCGTCTATGAGATGCATATCCGGTGGGAACGTCGGAAGGCCCTGGCTCGCTCCGGGTCTATCTACCCAGCTCCGCTCCCTTCCTTCGGAATGATGAGCTGGGTCCTCTTCCCGCTCTCCACGCTTAGCAAGCTCCGGGACATAACCGAAGCGCGGCGTAACGCTCTCGTCACGGCCGCCAACATCGTAGTGGCCGACTTCCAGCGCGAGGCGAGCAAGGTACGGAATACCCGCGAGCGGCCGGAACCGGCCGCAGAAACCAGCGAGGAAGCCGCTCCGGCCGACGTAGCGCCACCGGAGGTCATCGCGGCGCATCGTGCGCGGCGTACGGCTCCGGCTAGCCGTCCGGCCTCCGGGACCTGGGAGGCTAAGCGGAAGCCCGACATTCATATCCGGGAATGGGCGCGAGCCCAGCCGGAGTACAAGGGCAGGGTAGGCGAGCGCGGCCGGGTCCCAGCCGATATCAAGGCAGCCTACAACGCACGGGAAGGTACCGGGTAATGATCGCGGAAGGACTACGCGCGGTCCACGCTCCGGTATGGATCGTATTCGTCGTCATCTTCGGCCTTTACATCCTGACCGTAGGATGGTGGATGCTTAACGGATACACGCGCGAGCTATTCGGCTCCCCGCTCCCGCATATGGGCCGGATTCATAAGGTGGTATATAACTTCCACACGGGCCTTCCCGTCAAGAACATGAAGTCTCATGGAGACGGCCGGCACCTCAAGAAGGTAGCGGGCTCCACGAGCCGTGCGACTCCGGAAGGCGCGACCGTCTATTTCACGCCGTGGAAGCGTTGGCAGCGGGCTCTCCGGAATAACGCCATCATTATCATCTGGCTTCTCTCGTCCTGCGGAATGGCGATAGACCCTAAGAACACCGTCCGGGCTATGACGCTCCTGCTCTTCCTCGGAGCTATCGGCCTAGTTGCCCTACTCGTCCGGAGGAAGCGCGAGCTGGTCAGAAGGTCGCGCCCGGTATCCCGGCCGGCCATCGCCATGACTAAGCCCGCTAAGAACGTCCTAGAAGCCGACATACTAACCCTAGGCCGGAGGCCGAAGCTAGAAATTGAGGAAGCTCCCCAGCTGGAAGGCGTTGCGCCTTCCGTCCTCGCTAGCCTCCTATCGAGCCGACTGGGCGTGAGCGCGGCTGAAGTCATGACCCGGCTCCGGATGAGTTCGGAGTCCGGGAGCCTCGTCCTTCCCGATACGTATGCGGCGCTGAAGAAGGACCGTGAGACGATTGAGGAAGTCATCGAGGCCCACACCGATGGCAAGGTCCGGTTCGCCTGGAAGACTACGGCTACGCCTCGCGTCCTAGAATGGTATCCGGTCAAGGTGCCGGTCCTCCCGACCAAGGTCCGTTTCCGGGACCACCTAGACGAGCTAGAGCGGCTAGGAGCCCGTGAGACCGGCCTTGGCCTCCGGGCCGACAAGTCGCTATACATTCAGAGCCATAACGGCGACCTTCCGTGGTGGTGCCGGTTCATGGGCTCCGGTACCGGGAAGTCTATGAGCTTCCTCGTCAAGGCCGCGCAGATAGCGCACAAGGACCCGCGAGCCGAGATTCACTGCTTTGATACCAAGCAGGTATCTTTCGAGGCTCTCCACGGAATTCCCGGAATCCATATCTATGACAACCCGGTTACCGAGATGGATAAAATCTGGACCGGGCTCTACTCGATTGCCGGCCTGATCGAGTCCCGGTATACGGCTGTCCGTGAGAAGCGTAAGAAGCTAGAGGAATTCGATGACGTCTGGGTATTCGCGGATGAAGGGAATGACCTAGGCGACCGGCTCAAGACCCACTGGACCAAGACAATGGGCGAGTCGAGCGCGAGCCCGGCTATCTGGCCCGAAGCTATCGCCGCCATGCTCCGGCAGGGAAGGCAGGCGCGCGTATTCGGAGAGTGGATGTTCCAGGACCTTACTGACCGGGCTATGGGCGGCCAGTCCCTCAAGTTCGCATTCGGAGGATTCTGTGCGGCCGGATTCCTTCCCAATCAGTTTGTCCGGACGATTGGTGCTCCGGCCGAAGAGTGCCTAGAAGGCCCTGGGCGTATACTTGTATGTCAAGGGAACAAGCGTACGTGGACTCAGGGCTTCTACGATGATGAGCAATGGCTCCACGACTACGCGCTAGAGAACAGAAGGGAAATGGCGGCATGATTGGGAAGTATGCGAACTGGTGCCGGAAGCGAGGACGGACGGCGAACTGCTCTCCGGTTCTCGGAGTCCTCGCCATCCTAGTGGTGGCGGCCGTGACGGTCTACGTGTACCGGGAGGTAATCCTCCAGACTCTGCTGACGGCTCTACTCGCCATCGCAGCCGTCTGCGCCATCGTGGCCCTAGGAGCCCTGACGCTCTCGACGGTCCAGTGGTACCGGAGGCGAGCCCGGAAGCTCGCAGCGGCCACTACGGCTCCGGCCGTCGAGGAAGTCCAGGACACGCCCAACTGGCCGGCCAAGGACGCGGCCGACTGGGCGATGAACAAGCCGTCCACGGACGTGGACGAGGCGGCCATCTCGGAGGAAGCCGACTGGCTAGCCTCCGGCGTGGAGCTGGCGTTCGGCCCGGACGGCAAGCTGAAGGCCAAGGGAGGAAGCTAGCATGCGCGCGGTGGCCGTGACCCTCGTCCTCCTAGCCGTCCCGCTAGGACACCAGGTCATCGGCCACCGCGTCCATCTCCGGCTGCTCCGTCGATACGCTCCCCTAACTCCCCACGAGCTACGTCACGCGACCCGGAGCCGTCCTCTCCGGCTCGCGGCTGACGGAGCCTGGCTCGCTTACCTCGCGGGTGTCCTCGTCCTCGCGCTCTGCCTCCGCTGAAGAAAGTTTGCGGAATCCTTCGCCAACCCTTCAAATCTAGGGTAAGCTTGCCCTAGGCAAGCGAAAGGCGAGAAAATGAAAATCACGATAGCGAAGCGGAACGGTGTGGAGGAAGTCCACAAGGCCGGATGCCGGGACCTCAAGAACAAGCGCGGCTGGGACTCTGACCGCGAGGACTACAGCTTTGAGGCTGAGACGCTCGCGGACGTGTACCGCGACTACTGGCAGTGTATCGACGTTGAGAACGTCGGAGAGGGTCACTACCCGACCGTAGAGCACGTCTGGTGGGCGTGGCGGAGCGAGTTTGACGTGAAGCCGTGCGCCGCGAGTCTCCCGGAGATGGATGAGCCCGGAACCGAGAGCCCGAAGGCTAGCAAGAGCGAGGCCAAGAACGATCTCGCGCGGAGGCTCGTCCTCGCGGCCCAGGCGATGGTGGCAAACCTAGACGAGTCGGATGCGGCGCTGAGCGGGCTCTCCCGCGAAGAGGCCGGCCAGTTCGTAGCTAACTGGCTCCACTCGCTCCCGACCGGAGGCCGCGACGGCGAGCGCTGGTGGGAGACGGAGCTACCGCGTCCGGCGACGGCCGACTGGAAGCGCTGAAAAAGTTTGAAGAAAGTCAGGCCCGGAGGGAACGTCCTCCGGGCTTCTGGCGTTATACTTGACGTAGGCAATCGAGAGGCGAGAAAATGAGCGAGATGACTAGGGCTGAGGCGAAGGCCCGTTACTACGCGGAGCGCGTAGCCGGATATATGGGCTTCCGGGCCGACGTCAAGGTGGACCAGGAGGCCGCGAGCTTCTATAGCGACGGCCGTGTGATGTTCCCGGCTAGCGAAGTCGCCTGGGTCACGATCGTTGACGAGTCGTGGATGGGCGACCGGATTATGGCCGGCTGGAGGACGTACCTCCCGGAGGCCGGGATGACTGACTGGGACGGGAAGCCGCTCCGGAGCACGACCCGGCTAGTCGGAGCCTCCAAGATTCGCGGGTGCCCTTCCCGGAAGCGTCCGAAGTCCGTAGTCCGGATCAAGAACGAGACTCACTTTGCCCGTGAGGTCGGATATCTCCGGCTTACGGACGAGGTACGCCGCGAGATAGCCGCTGAGAAGGCCGCGAAGGTAGCGGACGAAAAATAATCAAACTTTCCGGCCCGGTAGGGAGTATCTACCGGGCCGGTGGCGTTATACTTGACGTAGGACGAACGAGCGAGAGGCGAGGAAATGTTGAAGAACGGTACTCCGGTTAAGGTCCGTTACGAGAGCGGGACGTTTGACGCGTCGGTTGTGAAGTGGGCTCCGGACCTAGGCGGGTACGTCCTCCTAGTCGGTGGCGAGCAGTGGATCGCTCCGAAGTCCGACGTGTCGGCCCGTTAAGAGAGGCGAGGAAATGAGTGACCTTCGGTTCCTCTTCCCGGTAGCGTACGATGCCGGATGGCAGTTTGAGCGCTTCGGTACTAAGCCGGCAATCCGGTTCGGAGCCTTCCTGTCCGATGACCCGGACGCGGGAAGTAAGCACGCGGAGTATTCGGCCTTCTGCGAAGGGATGAGCGACGGTACCCGTGCCCGGTGGGCGGCCGGAGGCGCGACGGAGCGGGAGCGCGAGCTTCTAGAGCGGGTACACGCGGCTCAGGCCGCTCGCGGTATCGTCCCGCTGCCGATGCCTCCGCGATAGATCGGCCCGGCTGGCCCTAGATGCCGCTAGCCGGAGCGCGGCCGGATTCCGAGAAAGTTTGAGGAATCCGGCCGTTTTGCTTTTCAGGACATCAAACTTCGGGTAGCCTTGCCGTAGGCGAGTTTGAAAGAGGCGAGGACGAGATGGCTTACTACCGGGCCGGTGGCGATAAGCGGGGAAACGCCGCGAGCCGTAGGGCACGGAAGCAGTGGATGCTCGGAGCCATCGAGGACCGGACCCTAGGCTGGGCTCCGTTCGGCGGGAACGGCACGACCGTAAATTGCGTGTTCTGCCGGGAGCTTCTAACCTTCGCGACCGTCGAGGCCGACCGGATTGTGGCCGGCGGCTCCTACCGGCGTGAGAACGTTCAGCCCGCGTGCCGCGCGTGTAACCTCGCGAGGTCCGACGATGACCTGACCGTGGAGGAAGTCGCGGAGCGAGTCCTGCTGACTGTGAGCCGTACCGGCCGTAAGACTCCGGCTCTCGCGGTATAATTGAGGAAGGCGAAAGGCGAGATGGTGAAACTGACGAGCGACTGGGCGACGGAGCGGTGTGAGAAGCACGATATGGTGTCGTGCGGGGACTGCCTAGACCAGAAGCGTATGCGGCGTACGGCTACCGGCGAGGTCCGGTACCAAGGCGACTGCTCCGTGGATACCTTCCGCGAGATAACCGGCTGTGACTATGACTTCGCGGCCGAAGTCCTCCACGAGGCCGGATTCACTCCAGGGCAGGGTACCCGCGCCACGGACCTCGTAAAGGCATTCGAGTCTGTGGGCTTCCGGGTAACCGACGTAACGTTCATGGGCCTAGACGAGGCCCTACTTCAGAGCGCCCACGGCCGCGACTTCTTTGTGGCCGGGTGGACCCGGAGCCGGAATCCGGAAGGTCACGCCTGGACGATTACCGGAGGGAAGGTCCGGCGAGACTTCCTCCGTCACAAGAGGATTGTGTTCAAGATGTTCGAGGTCACGGCCTAGGGTCGCGCAATGCGTCCTATGCGCGTATACTTGAGATAGCCCGGCCGGACGGCCGGAGCGGAAAGGCGAGGATCATGGAACTAAGCAGCGTACTCCGTAAGGTCCGGGCTCTTGTAGAGAAAGCCGAACACCCGGAGACTCCGAAGGCAGAGGCCGACGCGTGCCGCGCCAAGGCTGATAAGATGATGGAGAAGTACGCCATCGAGGAATGGCAGGCGATGCAGAAGGCCGACAAGGGCACCAAGCCGACGCGGATCAAGATCGACATTGGCGAAGGTGACTCCGGCTTCCTCTCCCAGACGGCCTTGCTCGTGAACATCGTCGCAGACTACTGCCGCTGCTCGTCCGTATGGATGGCGGGCTCCGGAGTCCGTGGCCTAATTCCCGGCCGCCAGGAGTACTGCTGGGTCTACGGCTATGAGTCGGACCTCCGGTATTTTGAGCTTCTTTTCACGACCGTGTTCCTCCACGTCTCTGACCTCATCTTCCCGAAGCCGGACCCCAGCCTATCGCGCGGCGAGAATATCCGCGAGCTTCGGAATGGCGGCCTGAACTGGAACGAGATAGCCGAAGCCTACGGCTGGCGGCTCCAGGCCCGTAACGGATCCAAGACCACTTACCGGGATAAGGACTCCGACGAAGTGGCGACGTGGAGCAAGGTCGTGGGCAAGATCAAGTCCGACTACGCGAAGGAAATCAAGTCACGCGGCGAGGAACCGTTCACGCTAGGCCGTGGCGGAGCCGGTAACGCGAACTTCCGCCACAACTCCATTAATGGGTACCTAACCCGTCTCCGGCAGCGGCTCCAGGAGCAGGCCGGTAGGCGCGGAACCGGCACGGAGCTAGTCCTAGCCGACCGGACCCAGAACATCACCGCGATGATGGCGGAGGACTTCCCGGAGATGAAGACCGCCAGGAACAAGACCGCGAAGTACAACCCGGAGGCTTACGCTCGCGGCGTACGCCATGCCAACACGGCAAGCCTCGCTCCGGAGGCCGGAGCCGCTACCCGGAAGGGACTCCAGTGAAACGGAAGCTCGCGATGGTGTGGGCCGCGCTCTGCGGCCTCACCGTCGCCTTCCTCGTAATCGTCTGGTTTACCCTCCCGACCGGAGATTCATTCTGGGCGATGGCTAAGGCCGCGACGGTAGGAGTAACCCTGATGATGCCGGCCGTCCGGTACCTCCAGAGGACTCCGGCCGACCGTGAGAAGCTCCGCGAGCTTCGCGACATAGACCGGAAGCTAGATCAGATCGATGGGAGAAACTGATGACTTACGAGCGAGAGGCCGATGAGCTGATCCAGCTCATCTTCTCAGAGGCGAGCCGACCGGAGCGGGTCCGGCTCACGGCTAGCTTCCTCCGGGAGCTAGTGGCCGCGTCCTACTCCGGCTGCGCAGGATACGAGGCCGACCCTGACGCGCCTACGTTGGTCGTTAAGGACCCGGTGAAGTCCGGTGCGGCCGTCCTAGCCGACGCAACCGAGGACGAGGTTGACGGCTTTCTCGGAGCCGTCTGGGAGGGACGAGGCCAGCTCTGCGGCGAGCTTCCACGGGACCTCTTCCCGCCTCCGGCTCCGGGACCTTCGGCCTACTGCGGCGCATGCGCGCGGAGCGGCGTAGGAGTCTGTGATGACTGGCCGGACTGCCCGGCCGGACGGGTCCGGTAAAAAGTTCAAAGAAGTTACGGCCGGAGGCGCGCATACCTCCGGCCGTGCGGTATACTTGCCTTGTTGGCCCGGACGAGTGCTCCGGGCCGGGAACGGAAAGGCGAGAAAATGTCGAGTATCATCTGCCGGAACGGCGAGCCCCACAAGCACGGTAGCGTCCAGGAAGTCAGGGACTGCTACGCGGGCCGGAAGGTTACGGCTACCGCGACGGCCACGAGGACCGTCGAGCACGTTCGTGCGAACCAGTATCCCGGTGTCTGCGCTCTGTGCTTTAAGCCGGTAGGCGAGCGCGAAGGACGGCTAGTCAAGAATGACGGTAACGGGAACGGCTACCGCGTCCTTCACCTAGCCGGTCAGTGCCCGAAGACTCCGGAAGTCGAGCAGGACCGCTGGAAGCGCGATGAGAAGCGTGCGGCCGCGAGGACGGACCCACGCGACTATTCGGCCGTCCGTGGCGGATACTACGCGACGGTCAACACGCGGGGCACGAACGATTACGACTTCTGGTATGTGAAGGAAGGCCGGAAGCCCGGTTACCGTTTCGTCAAGCGGGTCATCGGCGGCCAGGGCCCAATTCGGATCACCGGAGCCGAAGCGCTCCGCGCGCTCTCCGCGATTCTCTCCGAAGGCGTGGATGTGTGCGGCGATAGGTTCGCGGACGAGATGGGAAAGTGCCGTGACTGCGGGCTCCCGCTTACGGACGAGGACTCGCGCGCCGCACGGCGAGGCCCAATCTGCCGGAGTAAGTAAGAGCGGACGAGAGAGCCCGGAGGCTAGTCCTCCGGGCTCTCTTCGCGTATAATTGAGAGAGGCGAAGAGAGGCGAGGATGACCGAGGACGAGAGGCGAGCGAACCGGCTAGCCTCGCACGAGAAATATAACAAGAGCAAGAAAGGCCAGAAGCGCAATAAGCGTTACGAGGCGAAGCATCCGGAGCGGAAGCTGCGGTGGGAAGCCGCAAGGAACAATCTTAGGAGGAACAATGTCTAGCCCGTCCGCTCCGGAGTCCGAAGCGATTAAGATGCTCAAGGGAGCCCTGGGGCTCTCCGGGTACAAGCGGCCTTCCGACCGGGACATGGCCCTATTCGGCTATTCCGATGAAACCAAGCGGGCCATCGTCCGGGTCATCGAGCTGAGCCCAGTCCTTGAGGAAGCCGTCCTCAACATCGCAGACCTCGCCTTCCGGGATGGCGAGTCTGGGAATTACGTCTAGAGTAGGATAGGCGAATGACAAGTGACCGAGCGGCCGGGAACGGTCTCAGCATTTCCCGGAGCGCATTCGTAAAGGCGAGCCGTCCAGTTCGGCCCGGCAACGGACCCGTCCGTTCCACGCTTATCCATCCGCAGGTATGGAGGCGCGCGCTCGCGCTCTCCGGCCGGAACCTCCGGCGCATGGAACGGAAGCCGGACGGCTCCGTCATTATCCACAACAAGGAAGGTGACTACAATGCCTAGCTCAGGAGGCTCGCGCCCCATGGACCCGGTCAAGTGGATGATCGCTCAGGCGGTCCAGCACCATCTCGTTACCGGGAAGGAACAGCCCGCCATTCCTCCGAAGCCAGACAACGTCGAGTCGGCCGAAGGTCAGGCCATCTCCGCGACTGAGACGCTCGTCCGGGTCATCACCACAAACCAGGGAGTACGGTACTTCCGCGTCAAGGTAAGCGAGATACTGTTATGGGTGTCGTCTATATCCCGACCATGGGACGGCCGGCCAACGTCCGGAAGATCGTGCCGAAGTGGCTGGACCAGAATATGTCCGTCCGGCTAGTCGTGAATACGGACGAGGTCAATACTCATCTCGCCGTCCGCGCCCAGGAAGGCTGGGGCTCCGACGTACGGGTCTGGGCTCCGCCAGGAGTCCGTGGCATCGGAGCTATCCGGCGCAAGATCGTACGGCAGGCCGCGAGGAACGGCCTCAACGCCATAGTCCTTTCCGAGGACGATGCGATACCGGAGCGGAAGTCTGATTTCCACGATCTGCTCGACTGGGCCGAACGGCCGGACGTTCTAGGCATCGGCGCGACCCGGCCAATCCACGACCGCTTCACCGGAGGCGCAATCTCCAATAACTCCGGCGCTATCCTGTGCCCCGGAGGATGGGGCTTTGTCTGCTTCGCGCTTAACGTCCCGAATGCGATCGCAGCCGGCAATTACGATGCGGCTCTCCATACGATCGGAGACGATGCGGAGCTAGCGCGGAACGGCATCGCGAAACTCCGGATTCCGTGGCTCGCCCATTGTGACGTCCGGTGGTCCGCTATCGGTACCCGGTACTCAGCCGGAGGGATCAATGCGCGCTTCGGAGAGGACGAGGTGAAGCGCCACGCGGCCGAACGGGAGTGTATGGAGATAATCCACGAGCGGTGGCCGGCCTACACGAACCGGCCAGATCAGCGGCTCCGGGTATCCTGGCAGAAGATGCTGGACGACTACATACCCGGCTGGCGCGCCCGGAGCGCTCTCCACGGAGGCGACCTCGCGGCCGACTACCGGGAAGAGGCCACGATATGACCGACTGGACCGGAGGCCCGGACCCGGAGCTAAGCCGCGAGCTAGCGGAAGAGTTTGAGGACCCGCTACCGGAGCCGGAGCCCGTTCCCTAGCGGCCGGGAGAGTCCCGCTCCGGTCCTCGCCTACCGGAGCGGGCTCCGGCCGTTAGAAACCATCCTAGCGTGTTCGACTTTCTGGCACGGTTCCGGTATCCTTGAGGCGAAGGCGAGCGAGAGGCGAGGAAGTGGAAGTTACCATCACGACGGACGGTAAGCGGATCATGGCGCGCATACCGTACGCGAACGGCTCCGGGCCGAAGCTCGCGAAGCGAGTACCCGGAGCACGGGCCGACTGGGACAAGACCGGGACCAAGGACGTGTTCAAGGGATGGGTCTACCCGCTCTCGATGGATACCTGCCGGAGCTTCCGCAAAGTCTTCGGTACGGACCTCGTGGTACTCCCTCCGCTCGTCCAGTGGTCGCGTGAGCAGGTTAAGGCCGAAGCGAAGCTGGAGGAACTGCGGGAAGAGGTCATAGACTCCGTAACCTTTGAGCTTCTAGGGCTCCAGGCTCCGGACCTCCTAGCCGCGATGCGTAACCGTCCGTATCAGCTAGCCGGTACGGCCTTCCTGCTTTCGGCTAAGGCCGCTATCCTCGCGGATGACCCCGGACTGGGCAAGACGCTCCAGACCCTAGCGGCCATTATCGAGTCCGACGCCAAGACGATCATCGTAGCCTGCCGCCGAAGCGCTACCCGGACGGTCTGGGAGCGGGAGACGATGCGGTGGGCTCCGGGTATCGCGACCTTTGTTGCGCAGGGGAGCCCGAAGGAACGCCAGGAGGCATTCGAGGAATTCTCCGACTTCCCGACTCACATTCCCGGTGTCCGGAAGATGCTGATTATCAACATCGAGATGATCCGCGCCAAGAAGATCGAAATATGCCCGGAGACGAAAGGCCCGTGCGCCTATGGTGACCGTCCTCCGGCCAATCACCCGAAGCATAAGTACAACGCGGAATACAAATGGCCGTTCCTCTTCGGGCAGGTCTGGGACGCCATTATCCTGGACGAGTCGCATAACCTTCTAGCCTCTACCGCGAACATCCAGAGCAAGCGGATTACCCAGCAGCGCTTCGGCGCGATGAAGCTCCGGGGCTGCCTCCGGCCGGGAGGACTCGCCATCGCGCTGTCGGGTACTCCGTTCCGGTCTAAGCTCGTAAAGGGATGGGGCACGCTTAACTGGCTCCGGCCGGACCTCTTCGGCTCCTACTGGCGCTGGGCAACTCAGCACTTCGGAGTCGAGGACGGCCGGTATGGGAAGATCGTAGGCGGGACCGACGCGGAGGGTAAGCCGGTGAAGTCGCCGGACCCGCTGGACTCCGAGACGTGGGACCGGATGCTCAGGCCGCATTACCTCCGGAGGACCAAGGCCGAAGTAGTCCCGGACCTTCCGCCGATCTTCTACGCGGGAACGCCCATCCGGCCGGACGAGGCCGACTCTCCGTGTTACGTCCAGCTTGATATGCTACCGGAGCAGGCGAGAGCATACCGCCAGATCGCGGATGACGCGGAAGTTACCCTGGACGGCGAGAGGCTTACGGCTACCGGAGTCCTCGCGGAGATTACGAGGATGAGGCAGTTCGCGAATGCGGCCGGTCGGCTAGGGCCTAACCGGAGCGTCCTCCCGGCTCTGCCGAGCAACAAGCTAGAGTGGCTTGTAGACTTCATGCAAGAGCGGGAGGGTACCGGAGCCAAGGTCGTGGTCGCCTCGTCCTTTACGGCCATCGTAGAGCTAGCGGCCGACGTTCTACGCGCCGAAGGCTTTGAGGTCCTGACCCTAACCGGCACGACCAAGGACCGGGACCGCTCTGACCTCGTGGCCCGGTTCCAGGACCCCAACGACTCCCTTCAGGTTGTCTGTATTAACCGGATAGCCGGAGGCGAGTCGATAACCCTGGACGCGGCCGACGAAATGGTCGTAATCGACCAGCCGTGGATATCGGATCAGGACGATCAGCTTGAGCCGCGAATTCACCGCGTCTCGCGTATTCACCAGGTCACGGTTTACCGGCTTATCTCGACGGGTACCGTTGACGAGTGGATGGCGAGCCTAACGGACGAGCAGCGCGAGACGGTATCCAAGGCGAGCCCGCGTAAGCTCTCGGAGATGATGAAGGAATCCAGGACGGAGATGGCGGCATGACTGCTCTAGATAGAGCGATCGACAACCGGGCCGAAGATCTGCTTGAAGAGCTAGATGGGATAGCTCGCGCGGCCGAAAGGCTCAAGCGCCGGATTGCGGAGGAAGGTCCCGTTACGCCTCTGCCGGCCGACTGGCCCATAGGGACTACGCGGGCCCAGAGACTATTCTGGGAGTGGCGTACCCTAGCCGAGCACAAGAACTATGGGTGCTCCTGATGACTAGGAAGCGTACGTGGCGGCCGGGAATCAACCGCGTAATCGAGGAAGCGCTCATTGAAGCGGAGCCCGCTGCCGAATGGCTCCGGACCCATCCTCCCGGAGCGAAGCTCCCGGACCATCTAGAGCCCGGCTATGAGCCGGACGAGTACGAACCGGAGAGCGATGGACCTGAGTATTGAACCGAGAGGCTGCCTCTTCTGGTTCGCTCTCGTAATCGGGACCGCTACGTTCATCGCCGCAATATCAATAGCCGTAATAGGAGGACTCTGATGGGTGATAAGATAAGCAACACCGAGATGGCCGTGCTGATAGCGCATACGCTAACGACTGTCCTTGGCCTAGAGACGGACACGAGCGAAGGCGTCATTACGTTTACGGCCAAAGCTACCGGCCAGAAGTTCACGCTCACGGCAGCCGAGATTCAGTCATGAGAAGCCGGAGCCCATGGGGCCAGAGCGTCATCCTATTCATCGCCTTCTGGCTCGCGGCGGCCATCCTCTGTATCGGCCTTCCGGCCTACCTAACGCGAGGCCGCTAATGAGCCGGCATCCGCGAGCCGTCCGCGAGCTTCTAGCCTCCGAGATGATGAAGAAGGGAAGTGAGGTCGTGATCCTAATCACCGGAGCCGACGCGCTCTTGCGGCTTACCCGTGACTGCCGCTTCCCGGAGGCGAAGGCGAGACGGGTCCTAAACATCGCCTGGGAATTCGGCCAGAAGGCTGAGCCGTGTCCCGGAGGATATGTACATATCTGGTACCACGGGAAGGACGATACCAATAACCACATATATTCGGTGGTAGAGCACATCGGGAATCCCCAGGGGAAAGGACTACCCACTGACAGGAATAGGGACTATACTCAGGGTAAGACAATGCCTCGCCGCTCCGGTGCGGCAGTAACGGAAACAACGAAAGGGAACACAATGCCTCCGCGCAAGACCAAGGCCGCGACTCCGGAGCCCGAAGTGGCCGAGCAGAACGGTGGTGAGGTGGACTTCGCGAAGTTCGTCCAGAAGCCGATCACCGACAAGATGACCGACTACATCGAGTGGTTCGAAGCGAACGTGGCGAGCCTCGACAAGCTGGAGGTGGACCGCATCCTCGTCCTGGGCGTCTCCATGTACAAGTACTTCCAGACCTCCGACTTCAACGCGGATCGTACGGAGCAGCGGCGCGCGGAGCGCGAGGCGGCCTCGACGGAGCCCGCGAGCGAGCCGGAGGTGGCCGCTCCGGCCCGTTCGGCGCGCGGCCGGTCCCGTACGGCTCCGGCGACGGCAACTCCCGCTCCGGCCAAGGCAGCCGGTCGCGCCGCGAAGGCTCCGGCCGGTCGCGCCACGACCCGCGCCAAGACCCGCGCCACGGCTCCGGCCGGTGACGCACCCTTCTAACCAGACTCCAGCCCGGCCGTACCCTCTGACCCCCAGAATGCGGCCGGGCTGGTCCGTCCGGTCCCTACCCGGAGGACCCAGCCTAGGCCAAGGCTGGTGAAAGCCGGACGGTAACCCGCGAGATGCGCGGTAGAGCCTCCGGGTAGGGTCCAGGCGGATAATGAGCGAATGACGAAAGGCGAGGTAATGGCGACCGCAGAGCTTCCCATCCCTATCCTCCGGACTTCGGAGCGCTCCACATTCAAGAAATGCGTATGGCGCTGGCTCCAGGAATACCGCTACGGCTATAAGCCGCGAGGTATCCAGGCCGACGCGCTCTGGTTCGGAATCGGCATTCACAACGCGCTAGCCGAGTGGTACCTGAAGGGTAAGCGGCGCGGACCCCATCCGGCCGATACCTGGGAAGCCTGGTGCGGAGATGAGATAGCCTGGGCGAAGTCCTACCTAACCGATACGTTTGAGGAACCAGTCTGGCTGGACGCTCGCGATCTCGGAACCGCCATGCTTGAGGGATACGTCGATCAATGGGGCAAGGACCCGAAATGGCATATCATCGCCGTTGAGCAGCCTTTCGAGATAGCCATCCGGCGCGATCGGCAGACGGCCGTCATATTCAAGAGCCGGTGGGATGGCGTATTCCGGGACCTTGAGACCGGGCTCATCCTCCTACTCGAATCCAAGACCGCTACCCAGATAGCGACGGCCTATCTTGAGATGGACGATCAGGGTGGCTCCTACTGGGCTGTGGCCGGCCGGGTCCTCCGCGCTAATGGAGTCCTGAAGCGCGGCGAAGAGATAGGCGGCATTCAGTACAACTTCCTCCGGAAGGCGATGCCGGACGAGCGGCCTATGAATTCACAGGGCCTCCGGACGAACAACCCGACCAGAGAGCATTATATCCGGGCTCTCCGGTCTGTCCGTATAGAGTTTGTCGAGCAGTCGAGTCCAAAGAGCGGGCCCATTCCCGTTGATAAGGCGAAGCTCGCAGACCTCCAGGTAGCCGCTAGCTTCGCCAACCTCCAGGTACTCGGAGACATCAGCAAGAGCCAGCCTCCACCGCTATTCGTCCGGCCGGACCCGATTATGCGGAACCAGGGAGAGATAGCTACTCAGCTCCAGCGGATAACGGACGAGGTTCAATGGATGAATGCCGTCCGGGACGGAACGCTACCGGCCATTAAGACTCCGACTCGCGACTGTCCGCGCTGTCCTTTCTGGGGTCCTTGTACCCTCCACGAGCAGGGTAGCGATTCGTACCTAACTCTACTAGAATCCAACTATACCCAAGAGGACCCATACGTTGATGCTGACGTTAAGTCGGCCGACGATTAGGAGGAACAATGCCACCGAGGAAAGCGGCCGAAGAGACGGCCGACGCTCCGCGCACCGGGACAAAGGCCCGGAGCCGGCAGACCGCGAGGCAGCAGAAGGATCAGCCCGCGCGGATGATGGAGGCTACGGTTGAAATCGAGGAAGTGACCCTAGCTTCCATCGTTACCTCAACCAACATCCTGATCCAGGGACCTCCCGGAGGCGGTAAGACAGCCCTAGCCGGTGGCGCGCCGAATGCCGTGTTCCTTTCTACCGAGATAGAGGGAGCTATCTCAGCGGCCATCTCCGGAAGCCGTGCCCGGCTCTGGCCCGCTCCGTCGTGGGAGTACTGTGTGGCCGGTATTCAGAAGGCCGAAGAGGAACTGGGCCCGGAAGACTGGCTCATCGTAGACTCCGGCACCAACATGCAGGAGATGTACATGAGGTGGATCATGGATTCCCTCGTGGCCTCGTCTCCGCATCGGGACCTCGACATTCCCTCTCCGGCAGAACACCAGAAATACCAGAACGGCTTCAAACGGTGGTATAACCGGATCATGAAGATGAAGGCGAATACCATCTTCATCACCAACTCGATGACCGTCGATGACGATGAAGGGAATCCGCGTACCATTCCCCTCATTCTCGGCAAGAAAGGCGAGATATCCGACTACATTTCCGCTCAGGCCGGAGTAGTCCTATACTACTCGGTAAGCCGCGAGAGCCGGGAGAATGAAGCTGTTGGCCCGGACGTTATCCGACGGGCTCTCGCTCAGCCTTTCCCTCCATGGCTCGCGAAGGACCGCTACAACGCTCTCGGTACGTTCTGGGACGTTCCTCACGGTGACTACACGGCGATGGCGAGGATGATCGACGCCATCGACAGGGCCAAGAAGGAAATGAAGAATGTCCGAGACTCCCGCGAGCCCGCAGCCCGGCCAGCCGTCCGTCGTGCTGTCCGACCCAGACGAGCAGCCAGCTGAATGGCTGCGTAAGCATATCGGGAAACGCCATACGTTTCTCGGCTACGTAACGAAAGGGGAGCACGCCGCAGATCACAGACTTCATCCGGAACGTCTAGACCATACTCACGAAAGGTAAGAGGCTAAATGCCTAAGCTCAAGGATGTCAATGACCTCGATGTCGAGGCCCTGGATGCCGTCGAGTATTCCACCGAGGAATACACGACCTATGCCGGAGAGGTCCCGCCTGTCGGAATCGAGCTGACCGGGTACGTCAAGCGTCTGTGGTGGACGCGGACGGCTCCGAAGCAGGGCGGTGGCGGCGATGACCCGATGCTCAAGGTCCTGTGGGTCGCGGCCGACAACGACGGCGACAACGAGGAATTCAACGAGTGCCCGTTCTGGCTGAACGCTCCGCTCGTTCCGGGAGCCAAGTTCAGGTGGGCTCCGTTCCTCGACGTGTACGGCCTCACGCTCCGCCAGATCAAGACCAACACATTCGTCGCCTCGAAAGAGGACCAGAACGGCGCGCCCATCGAGCGCATCGGCCAGTGGAAGCCCGGAGAGGACCGGGACGAGGCGTGGTGCCGGATCATCACCGGCCAGGAGCCGTATAACGGCGAGATGCAGGCCCGCGTCAAGGAATGGCTCATGTGGGACGAGGAAGGGACCGTGGAGCCGGGCGCGGAGGACGGCGACGGCGAAGAGGCCGGAGCGGAGGACGGCGACGGCGAAGAGGAAGGCGTGGAGCTTTTCGAGGACGATGAGGGGAACCTCGTTGACGCGGAAGGCAATATGTACGATGAGGACGGCGTGCTCATCGAGCCGGAGCCGGAACCGGAGCCTGCCCGTACCCGCCGCGCTCCGGCGCGAGCCGCTAAGCCAGCCGCTAAGGCTCCCGCTCGCGCGGCTAGGACGGCTCCGGCCGCGAAGCCCGCGAGGACGGCTCCGGCCACTACGCGGACGCGCGCAGCCGCTCCGAAGGCGGCTCGCGCCGCGACGGCGAAGGCTCCGGCCGGACGAGGCCGTGGCAGGGCTGCCGCTGCGCAGAACGAGCCTCCGTTTTGAGGCTGATGACCTAGCCGCTACGGTTAAGCGGCTCCGAGATGAGCTTCACCAAGAACTCATCATGAAAGGATTCCGGTGAACGGATTCAACCCGAATGGCGAGAGCGGAGCTGCTCAGGCTCTCGACCAGAGACAGGCCCAGATAGGGCTCCTGGCTCATCTCCTAGCGGCGTGCCATATGCCGCGACGGGAGACCATGTAGTAAAGCTCCGGCCCGGCAGGCATCACGGGACCTGCCGGGCCGGTTCCCATAGGGAGAATATGAAATGCGCGTCCTCATTCTAGGGTGCGGTCCTTCCGGGCTAGCCGCCGCTCAGGCCGCTCTCGACTTCGGAGCCGACCCATTCATCATAAGCAAGACTGACCGGCCGTCCATGCTCTACGGCTGCCAGTACCTCCACGAGCCCATCCCCGGATATGAGAACGTTCCCAGCACAACCGTCTCCTATGCGCTCATCGGCACTCCGGATCAGTACCGTGAGAAGGTCTATGGCGATAAGTGGACCGGGAAGGTTAGCCCGGAGGACTTTGTAGGCGAGCACAACGCCTGGGATATCCGCGAGACGTACGGACGGCTATGGGCCGACCTCATTGGCTCCAGCCGCGTCTCCCTCTTTGTCAGGGGAGAGATAACCGAAGGCTGGATTCCTACCGCCATGGGTCCTCCGCCATTCCTCATCATTTCCTCGATACCTGCTCCGGCGATGTGTACCAAGCGAAGCGTCCACGGCTTCTACTCGCACGCTATCTTCGCGAACGGTACGACCAACGAGGAACCTATCCACGACAACGCCATTCTCTGCGACGGGACCGACGCTCACCGGTGGTACCGGATATCGAACGTGTTCGGCTACCGGACGATTGAATGGGCGAAGCTCCCGCCTCCGGGAACCATCGCCGCGAACGTCATCAAGCCGCTCCGGACGGACTGCGACTGCTACCCGTCCGTCCTTCGCGTAGGCCGCTACGGGACATGGGACAAGAGCTACCTAGTCCACAAGGTCTACGGAGACGTTATCGACGCTCTACGGGCCACTCAGAGCCCGGCAGAGTACGTTGCGGACTACCTAGACGAGCGTAAGGGACCGTGGCGGATGTGAGCTGGGAGACGGAGTGCGGCAGCGGATTCCATACGGGATGGTGCCGCCATAAAGTCACCGGGAAGGTCTACCTGAGAGCGGGAGCGATGACGGACATTAGGGCCAGCGTAAGCGGCGGCATTTTCGAGTACCCGGCCGAAGTAATACTCAGCCGCGCCAACCGTCCTATCGTCGCGCTTGATATCGACGGGACGCTGGGAGATTACCACAAGCACTTCCTCTGGTTCGCGGAGCTATGGTTTGGCCGGCCGTTCCCTCCGCCAGACGAGGTCAACCCCGGACTCCGGCTATCCACGTTCATGGGAATCCCTCACCGGGACTACCGGGAGTGTAAGCTCGCATACCGCCAGAGCGGCCTGAAGCGGGCCATGCCGTGCTATCCGTACGCGAGCGAGCTTACCCGCAACATCCGCAAATCCGGAGCCGACGTATGGATTTGTACTTCCCGGCCATATCTCCGGCTAGACAACATAGACCCGGATACGCGGGAATGGCTCCGTAGGAACGGGATTCAGTATGATGGCCTAATCTGGGAGAGTATCCCGGACGGCGACCAGACCTGCGGGAAATACAATGACCTCGTGAACCAGGTCGGCCTTAGCCGTATCGTCGCGGTAGTCGATGACCTCCCGGAGCAGACGGCCGACGCGGAGCGGCTAGGTATCCTTAATATCTACGTCCGGGATCAGCCGTATAACCGGGAGCCGCACGTACGCGGCGACCGGATAACGGACCTCTCTACGCTCTGGGAATGCCTAGAGCAGGATATATCACAATGGAGGAATAAATGAGTACCTACGGAGATATGCCGCACAGGACCGTCGAGAGGTATGTGGATGAGGCGATGTTCCCGGCCGTGCCGCTCTCGGAGTACGGAGAGGAAGTCCGGCCGTCCGTCACGGTCATTACGATGACCCCGGACCCGCTCCGGGTCCTCGCGTCTGCCGCCTCGATGTACAAGGGACTCCCGGTACTCCCAGAAGACATATCCGCCGAAGAGGCGGTGGCCTATCTCGATGCCTTCCGTGGCGGGAAGATCGTTGCGCCACTCGAATGGATTCAGATAGCGCTCCTGATCCAGGGAGTCTCCCGCGACTTCACCCATCAGATGGTCCGGCAGAGGACGGCGACATTCGTCCAGGAGTCGATGCGGTTCGCGGTAAAGGACAACGCCGCGAACGAGGTGCCGATGCCTCCGTCTATCGCGAGGCTCCCGGACAACAGCGATATCGTCCAGAGGTGGCGGGAGCACGTAATCAGCACCGGCCAGTTCTATAACTACCTCATTCAGAACGATATCCCGGCAGAGGACGCGCGGAAAGCTCTACTCATCGGAACGGCTACCCGGCTCCATTACCGGACGGACCTCCGGAACCTCGTGAATACGGCCGGGATGCGGCTGTGCTCTCAAGCCCAGGCCGAATGGAAGCAGGTCTGGCTAGAGATAGTCGGAGCCATCCTGAATTACGGGCCGGACGAGGAACGCTGGCAGCAGCGGGAGATAGTCTCCCTATTCAAGCCCGTATGCTACCAGACCGGGAAGTGCGAATTCAATAGCCCCATCGATCGGTGGTGTGTTATCCGGGACCGCGTCAACGCCCACGCGGAACGAGGCGAGCCGCCTACGGTCTGGCTCGATATCAGCCCGCACGAGCCGCTCCATCCGGCTTCGGCCCGGAGGCCACGATGAAGGTTTACCTAGCCGGTCCTATGCGCGGCAAGCCGGATGAGAACAGGACGGCCTTTGAGGTCGGAGCCAAAGCGCTCCGGGGCAGAGGCCACCTCGTATTCAGCCCAATCGAGAATAGCACTCCGGAGGGAGGACTACGCGCCGCAATGGCGAGTGACCTTAACTGGATATGCCTCTGTGCCGATGTCGTGGTCCTACTCGACGGATGGGAGGATTCCCTTGGCGCTTCGGCCGAATACGCGACGGCCGGAGCTATCGGAATCCCGACCTATTGCCTCCATGAATTCCTGGACCTAAAATGAGTGGCGACGGCGACGGCCTCCAGAATGACATCGATGAGATTATCCGGCGCGTAACGGATGGCGGTGGAGGCTCCGGCCTCGCGGCCGCAGAGATAGTCCGCTATCTCTATCTCAACGCCACGGCCGTAACAAAGCCCCATCTTCACGTGTGGGATATACTTGGGGTATGGAATTCGATTGAGCCAGCTCGTCCGGCTCATCCGAGGAATCCTCCGGACAGGACCACTCAGGTTCTTATCCGCTGTCAGGAATGTAATTTCCCGCAGACGGTCCTGCTGGAGGGTATCTGGACCGAAGACCAGATCAAGGCGAACATGGACGAGGAAATCAACAAGTAGGAAGGCGAGAGAACCAATGAGCGAGACGAGCGAGGCCGACCGGGACGCGGCGTACGACTACCTTAAGAAAGTCGGCCTAGAGCCAAATCCGGACGCTATAGCGAACCTAGCCGGACCTCTTACGGACGCGCTCCGCATCGTCTGTGAACGGAAGTACTCGGAGCGGATGTGGAAGATGCGGGGATGGAAGGGACTCGCCCACGACATCATAGACAAAGCCTTCCGGCTCCGGTTCCGCGAATGGGAGATGCGGGAGCTGGACGAGGACTCGCCTCGCGACATGATTAACTTCTGCTGCTATTACCTCCGGCTAGGCCACGAGGGTAAGCCGTGGGGAGAAATGGGGAGTCCGGGATGAGCGAGCGCGAGCGCGAGGCTTCCGAATTCATTCCGTCCTCCGACTGGACCGATGACGAATGGCTCCGGGTAATCAGGGAATTCCCTCCGGATACGCATCCGTCTGTAGCCGAAGCCCAGGTGGCCGTATGGAGAATGGAAGCCGGATGAAATGCCGGCGATGCGGATGCGATAAGGATATCCATCAGCATTACCATTCCCGGACTTACTGCGGCCATTGCGGCGAGGCGGCCTGCCCCGCCTTCAAGCCAATCCGATGGTATCACCGATGGAGGAACAATGCCTAAATTCCCGGACGCGGCAGTATTCGCGGACGTATCGGACGAGCTAGCCGAAGCTCGTAGCAGATTCCCGGAATTCAACGGAGCCCACGAGGGATACGCGGTCATCCTGGAGGAACTGGACGAGCTGTGGGAAGAGGTCCGGTCTAAGGGACGGACGAACGCTCGCATGTACGAGGAAGCCAGGCAGGTGGCCGCTATGGCTATCCGGTTCATGCTCGACGTATGCGGAGGGAGTCCTGATGGACGGTAGCCGATGGATTCAGGATAAGGAAGGCCTGTGGTGGGAGCTAATGCCTGCCGGGCCTTTCCCGGAGCCGCGCGAGCTAACCCCGGAGGAACGGCTAGAAGCCGCGACTAACTACCTGAAGAACCGGCTCGCGCTCAAGATAGACAAGCTCTACGTCCAGGCCGGTCGGTTCCAGTCCTATGTCGGGACTACTCCCGATGACTTTACGGACGGCCTCCGGTAATGGGAGAGCTAGCGCGGCGAGTCCGGTTCGTTAACCTACACGGCCATTCAACATTCTCTTTCGGAGACGGGTACGGACCTCCCTCCGCGCACGTCGCGAGAGCGGCCGGACTTGGCTATACCGCGCTAGCCCTAACCGAGCACGGTAACGTATCGAGTCACTATCAGCTAGAAGCGGCCGCAGTCAAGGCCGGCATTCAGCCTATCTTCGGCCTGGAGGCTTATACCGGAGCCGTGGACCTAGAGCACCGCCAGCAATTCAAGTTCCATCTGACTATTCTCGCGGAGACAGCGAATGGATACCAGAACCTCAACAAAGTCGTCACCCAGTCCTATAAGGACGCATACTACCACCCTACGGTCAGCGGTAGTTATCTCAGCGCCCACTCTAGCGGGCTTGTCGTTCTTTCTGGATGTTCCGGGAGCCTTCTGGCTTGTACGCTCCTGGGCGGAAAGGGAATCCCGGAACCGGATACCGGAGTCTACAACTGGAACGGAGCGCTAGAAGTAGTCGAGAGGTTCAAGTCCCATTTCGGTGATAGGTACTTCCTAGAAGTCCAGCCTTTCTGGGAGCTGGAGCGCTCGTGCTTTATGAATCCGGCCTATGAGGAACTGAGCCGGATGACCGGAGTGCCGCTAGTCGTTACCCACGATATCCATTACCCGCTCCCGGAGGACGCAGAGATGCAAGCTATTCTCCACGCGGTCCATCGCGGGAAGGCGAGTATTGATGACGCGCTCCGGGAATGGAATTACGAGGTGGCGATGACCTTCCCGGACGGAGACGCTATACTCGGAGAGAAGCTAATGAAGACCGGCCTTAGCCGGGAAGCCTCGTGGGAGGCTATCCTGACTACGGAGCGGATAGCCGGAATGTGTAAGGTGAAGCTACCGAAGGCCAAACGTCTCCGGTACCCAATATCCCAGCAGGACATTCAGCCGTGGAGCTAGCATGATGTCA
>Ga0210397_10000114_pt1 | contig 62469 bp, 62 predicted proteins | sample IncBWH2OmetaG_FD_160126 | JGI IMG/M metagenome (GOLD analysis project Ga0210397, IMG submission 160126) | Forest soil microbial communities from Barre Woods Harvard Forest LTER site, Petersham, Massachusetts, United States - Inc-BW-H-2-O ...
CGGTCTTCTACGTGGTAATCCAGAAACTGGTTGAAAGCCGGCAGAGCAAGAAGACTGAGACAGCAAGAGAACTTTCAGCAGCATGAGCAGAGGAGGAATCAACGTGCCAATTCATTTCAGAAAACTAGTCCCCATCGCCCTGCTGCTTCTGCTGATGACAGGATGCGCAGTAGGGCCGCATTACAAAGCTCCTCAGCCTGCCCCGGTGCAATACCATTCGGCTGATCCGCAACTGGTGAGCACGGCTGCTTTCAATGCGCAGTGGTGGAAACAATTTGAAGACCCGGTGCTCGATTCCCTTGTCACCCAGACGCTCACTGCGAACAACGATATTCGCATTGCCCGCGCACGGCTGGCTGAATCACGCGCTGTTTATGACGAGCGCAAGCTGGACCGCTACCCTACCGTGCCGGTGGACGCCTCATACACGTACAGCAAAGAGCAGGTCCCTGGTTTTATCGACCAGCGAGTGGTGATCAATACATTCCATTCCGGCTTTGACGCTTTTTGGGAGCTCGACGTATTTGGCCAAGTGCGGCATGGCGTTGCCGCCGAACTGGCACACACACAAGCATTCTCCGCTGATCTCCGCGATGTCCAGGTAAGTACCGTGGCTGAACTAGCGGTAAACTACTTTGAACTTCGCGGAGCGCAATGGCGGCTGGCGGTTGCCGAACGGAGTTTGGAGAATCAGCGTGAGACTTTGCGTCTTACGCAGCTGCGCAGTGACGCCGGTGTAGGTGAAGAGCAGGATGTGGCCAGCGCCGCGGCGCGGGTCTCTGCCATTGAAGCCACGATTCCTTCTTTTCAATATGAAGTGTCACGCGCGACCTTCCGCATCTCGGTGCTAGCCGACGTGCGGCCAGGAGACTTGAAAGCTGATCTCTCACCGCGTACATATCCCGCACTTGATCGCGCAATTCCCATTGGCGATCCGGCGGAGCTATTGCAGCGCCGGCCCGATGTTCGCGCAGCCGAACGCAGGCTTGCAGCCGCCACTGAACTGCAAGGCGTGGCTGTGGCAAACTTGTTTCCCAAGGTCAGCGTATCCGGTTTCATTGGGTTTCTGGCCGGACGCGGCAGTCTCTTCTTTACTCCTGATTCAACTGCCTTATCAGTAGGGCCAAGCGTTACCTGGTCTGCATTTGATCTTGGCCGTGCCCGCGCACGTGTAAAGGGCTCTCAAGCTTCTACAGACGAAGCAGTCGCTTTTTACGAAGAGACCGTTCTACGCGCTCTGGAGGAAACAGAAGACTCGCTGGCAAATTATCGCGCGCAGCAGGGGCGCCTGGTAAAGCTAAATGAGCAGGCGGTGCAAAGCAAGCGCGCCGCGGATATTGCGAGGCTGCGCTACCGTGAAGGCGTGATTGATTTTCTCACTTTGCTGGACGCAGAGCGCACGCAGTTGCAGGCTGAAGATGGCGTCGCGCAGGCTGAAAGCGATGTTTATGTAGCGGTAATCACTGTCTACAAGGCATTGGGTGGAGTGCCGGAATTGCAGCCGCAATCACCAGTGACTCAGCCTTAAATCGCAATTCTAGCTGTGTTGGGAGAACATGGTTCAGTAAGTCAAAGCATGTAAATCATTCCTGGAGCCGTGTTTTGTAGGCTTCGGCTTTCCCGGCCGACCAAATAAAATCCGTTCTCACTTCGGCATCATTGCACCCTTGGCGCAACGCATCGTATCCCCTCCTTCACCTGGAATCTCCCCGTGAAGCGACGAGCAAGACTACGTCAAACCACAAGACCCGGAAATGACGGACGCAAGGGCCTGATATTTAACCCGAGGAGTTCCGAGCCGCATTCGCCGATTCCGGCCTTCTGAAAATGTGATTTGAGAGTGAAACTCAAAACTAAACATCTTCAAAACAGCGCGTGAAAGATTCCTCTGTAGCTGTACATTCGCTTGCTTAGGCCAATAGATTTTCGATTTTTACCGGCAGTTCTCGGACGCGCTTGCCAGTTGCATGATGAATTGCATCCGTGATGGCTGCGGCGATGCCCGCCAAGCCAATCTCGCCAATGCCGCGAGCGCCAATTTCGTTCAGTTCCTTGTCTGGGTAATCGAGGAAATGAACCTCGATCGGTGGAGCGTCAGCATTCACTGCGACTATGTAATCAGCCAGGCTGCTGTTAATCGGCGCGCCGCTCTGAGGATCGTAAGAGGTATGCTCAAGCAGCGCCATTCCGATCCCCATGACCACCGCACCCTGAATTTGATTTCGGCCAGCGAGTGTATTGATAATTTTTCCTGCATCAATGACAGTAACAACACGACTGACCCGCAGACGGGCAATCTCCGGTTGCCACGTGACCTCAGCAAAATGACAGCCGAAAGATTGAGTAGAAAATTTTGGCTTCGGTTCACCGAAAGTCGCAGCAGACTGGCCATTACCTGAAACCAGCCGCAGATTGGCGCGGCGCAGAACATCGGCAAATGGTTCGGACTTGGCAGGCCCTTCCGTCTTAATGAAAATATTGCCATTCTCGAATTCCAAGTCTCCAGGGCTATGGTTAAGGAAGGGTGAACCTGGCGTAGACACGGCAGTCAGCTTCAGTGATTCAATTGCCTGATCGGCTGCGGAGAGTACCGCATTCACTACCGATGCTGTAGCAATCGATCCGCCGGAAAGCGGCCCTGCCGGCAGTGAAGTGTCGCCCAATTCAACTTCAATCTTGTCCACTGGAACACCTGTTTTTGACGCTGCCAATTGTGCCAGCACCGTGTACATTCCAGTGCCTATGTCCTGCGTCGCGCTGGCGACGCGACATGTACCGTCGTTGCGAAGCTGTATGCTGGCGGCTGCGTCAAAACGGGCTGCAATCCATGAACATCCCGCCATTCCCCAGCCCAGCGTGAGACCATCGCGATTCATCGAGCCAACAGCAGGATTGCGTTTGGACCAGCCGAATTTTTCCGCGCCGAGTTGGAAGCATTCAAGCAAATGGCGTGAAGAAAACGGAAGCCCAGAACTCTCGTCGACCTTTGGCTCGTTGAGAATGCGAAACTGAACAGGATCGATTCCCAATTGATGCGCTAATTCATTCATGGCAGACTCGGTTGCATAGAGTCCTGGAACTCGTCCCGGTCCGCGCATATCAGCGCCACTGCCGACGTTCCGCCTGGCACGTCCGAAGGTCACCCGCAGATTTGGCACACTGTATTGGAAGCCCGTTGCTTCGCCGCAGTCCTCGTGATGCGCATCCAACACGGAGCGCGTGTAGATGTAATCGTGGTGGAGAGCGAGGAGCTTCCCTTCCTTGGTTGCCCCCAGGCGCACACGCTGCTGCGTATGTGGCCGATGGCCCACTGCATGGAACATCATCTTGCGGGCGAGAACAAGCCGCACGGGCTTTCCTACTTGCCGCGCCGCGGCAGCGGCAAGTGGACATAATGTCCATGGCCATAATTTGCTTCCGAAGCCCGAACCTACAAACTTTGTAATGACGCGAACATTTTCCTGTGGAAGGCCAAACATCTGCGCGATCACGCTGCGGAGGTTGACTACGCCTTGTGATGATTCATAGAGCGTGAGCGTCGAACCCTCCCAGACCGCAGTAGTCGCATGTGGCTCCAGCGGATTATGGGTTTCGAACGGAGTAATGTATGTCTGGTCGAGCTTGGCCGGAGCGCTGGCAAAAGCAACATCGAAATCGCCACGCTCGCTGTCCAGTCGTTTACGTGGCCCAAACGTTGTCATAACCTGATTGGGATCGTCGTCGGCGACAAGGCGAAGATCAACATTTGGTTTTTCAATTGCATAAGTTGCGCGTACTGCATCAGCGGCTGCCTTAGCTGCTTCAAAAGTCTCTGCTACAGCCAATGCAATGTATTGGCCGTAATACCGCACTACATCATCTTCAAAAGGCGGACGGCGCTCTTCACAGATTCCGGCAAAGCCGGGGCCCGGAATTGAGCGGAAGATCTTGCCGATATTTCCGCGATGCAGGATAGCCTTCACGCCAGGCATCTTTTCAGCCGCAGATGTATCCAGCTTTGTAATCTTTCCATTGGCGATTGTCGCCCCCACGGGAACGGCATAAAGCATTCCGGAGAAGTGAAAGTCGGCGGTGTACTGCGCCATTCCGGTGACTTTGCGCGGGCCATCCACGCGAACAGTATCGCGCCCGATCGGAGAAATATTCGTGGTCTGTTGTGTTGTCGGCATGTTAGCTCCTCCCGGTGGAATCAGGCTGTTAACGCCATTTTCAGGGCGTGTGTAAGGCAGCGCTTGGCCAGCTCAATTTTGAATTTGTTTTCACTCTGCGGCTTGGCATCGTGCAATGCTGCTTCAGCAGCATTGCGGAAGCTGGCGTCATTTGCTGGCTGACCGGTAAGCGCTGCTTCCGCTTCATGAGAGCGCCACGGCTTGGTTCCTACACCGCCAAGCGCAATGCGTGCTTTGTTTATCTTGCCGCCAGTAGCATTGACCACTACTGCTGCCGATGCCAGGGCAAATTCGTACGATGCTCTATCACGCAGCTTGAGATAAGCTTGCTTGCTGCCTGCCATGGGCGGCGGAAGCGTTACATGTGTAATGAGATCGCCTGGCTCAAGCACCGTCTCGCGGTTTGGAGTGCTTCCTGGCAAAAGATGAAAGTCCCCGATGGGAATCGCACGCATGCCCTTCGGCCCCTGGACATGGATCATCGCTTCAAGCGCGGCGAGCGCCACACACATATCCGAGGGGTTGGTTGCGATGCAATGCTCGCTTGTTCCAAGAATGGCTAGCATCCGATTGCTGCCAGTAATCGCCGGGCAGCCTGTACCGGGCTCGCGCTTGTTGCATGGCATCGCAGTATCACGGAAGTACATGCAGCGAGTTCTCTGAAGCAGGTTGCCAGCAGTGGTTGCCATGTTGCGAATCTGCGCCGAAGCCCCAGCAAGAATTGCCTGCGATAACACAGGATAATCCCGCTGTACTACAGAGTGATGCGCCAGATCTGAATTTCTGACTGTGGCGCCCACCTTCAGCCCTCCACCAGGAATTTCTTCAATCTGGTTGAATGGCAGACGATTGATATCAAGGAGGTGCTCAGGCGTTTCAACCTCAAGCTTCATCAGGTCGAGCAACGTTGTACCACCGGCAAGGAACTTTATCTCTGATGGTGCAGCCTTTGACCGCGTGGCCGTGGTAATGGCTTCAGCGGCATTTTGCGGGCGCATAAACTCGAAGATATGCATGAGAAATTCCTCCTTCTTCGTTAAGTGTTCTTGCGGACTTGTTGAATGGCAGCAACTATGTTGGCGTATGCGCCGCATCGGCAGATATTACCGCTCATCAGCTCTTTCACAGACGCATCATCTGGCCCGCAGGGTTCTTTTAACAATGCAACGGCTGACATGATCTGTCCTGATGTGCAATATCCGCATTGAAATCCGTCATTGGCGAGGAAAGCAGCCTGGATCGGGTGCAGCGCATCCGGAGTGCCCAGTCCCTCAATGGTAGTGACCTGCTGCCCATCCAGCAGCAAAGCCAGAGTCAGGCACGAAAGCACACGCCTGCCGTTTACGTGTACCGTACACGCGCCACATTGTCCGTGGTCACAACCTTTCTTTGTTCCCGTAAGAGTGACGGTTTCACGGAGGCAATCCAGTAGTGTGGTCCTGGGGTCAATATGAAGCTGGTGATCTTTTCCGTTAACTTGCAATGTGATTGAAACCGCTCCCTCGATGTTCCGTTGGATTGGCGAATCACCTTGATCATTCTCTGTTTGTGCATGCACGGGCAGGTATGCTCCTAAAACGCTTGCAGCCGCAGCGCCGCCTGTAGATACAAGAAATTCGCGGCGAGTCGTGCCGCCCGGGTTCGATCTTGAATTGTCGTCTCCCATAAGCCTCCATTTAAAGCCGAGCGGATACCGTTCTGGTGCAATATGCTAAATGCCGCGCGATGACACTGCTGGTCAGGTCATGACTCTGATGATACGCCCCTGAGTGCCGCCCGTGGCTGTCATGGAATTCTGGACCAACTTCCGACCTGATTCTTTAACCACGCCTGTCCGGGTAGTGATAGTCATGGTCAACCTGATTATCGCTTAGATAGCAAACGCGGCCACATCCAAAACATATTCTGCGCCGTGCGTAAAATCTTCTTTTGTAAGATAGCCCTCCGAAACGCGATCGAAGAACTTGTGCCCGGGAGTGGTTTCCTGTGGTGGCTTCAACGAAATCGGATAGAAGTTCGGATTAACCTTCTCGACGAATCCCAACGTGCGGCGGGCATTCCATTCCGTCGCAAACCCGGCCCGCGCGGCCGAATATTTCGCACGGTTGCCGGGAGCGAGGCAAAAACCATCTCTTCCAGTGCCTTGCGAAAATGCAAGAAAATCAGCTCGATATTCAGGTCGCGGTGACCTGTATCGATGTCTCCCGCAAACACCGTGTTGGCAATGCTAAGGTGATGGCGTAGACGTCCGATACAGTTGCAGTAAATCTCGATGTCGCTTGGCATGGTGTCAGGGTCGTGCAGCAGGTTTATTGAATACTGCTATCCAGGATTCGTGCTCCAGAATGCAGATTTCGAGCAACTTTCGTGCACCAAATGCCTATTTAATGATCGGAATGATTTCACGAAACCCGCTAAAAATGCGGGTTTGGCCGAGTTATGCGGCGTCACCAGCCTTTGTCCGTTTTATGCCGCACCCCCCAACGGAGTCTGAATAAAAGGCGAAAGAACCGGCGCCGAATGAGCTAGCTATGATGGGGGACCTGATTTAAAAGATTCCGCCAATAATATGGCTGGAGACACGACCGGCTAGAGAAAGATTCTCGGGATTTGGACTGTCTGGCGGTGGATGCAGTCCTCTGTGAAACCGTCTCTCACACTAAATTCCCCGCAACAGCGAATTTACAACGAATTTTAGGACCGTGGGACCAGTCCTCATCACGGCTACTTCCATCTGAATACTCTAGTAATCGGCATCCCGCATGAAATCGTAATAGGGAATGAGCAAGAAAGTTAGCAGCACAGACACCGTTCGGCGGGCACCTCCCTGGAGATGCATAAGACATGAAGTCCCAGAAGAAATCACGTGCTCGGGCTTTGCGCCGCTCATGAATTCGAGCTGTCGTAACCTATTCTGGAGGCCGCTTATTTGGCAAGGTCGCGAATTTAATGCCTCGGGAAATTGCTAGCTGCCAGAACGGCTCTGACCTTATCGCACATCGCAACGGGACCTTCTACTTTACTCATGAATACGTCGGCTACAGATGCATCTGGAGGAATCTCGTTTACACCCGAGATGAGGATCACCGGCAGAGCAGGCCAACTATTTTTGATTTGCTGGGCAAGCTGGGTCCCTGTTTGCCCTGGCATCAACTGGTCAGAAAGTACTAAATCAACTTGTTGTCGAGCTAACAAGTCCAAAGCCTGAGTAGCGGAACTCGCAGTAATGACCTCATACCCGGCTTTTTGCAGGACAAGTTTTCTCAGGACCAGAGAGTTCGGTTCGTCATCAACGCACAAGATCACAGCTGCAGATTCTGTCAAACGCCCCTCGACTCTCTCTTCGATTACATAACTCCCGTAAGCGCACTTGCGTCGGATGGATGCGCCGAGACTGTTCCCGGTATGAAGACGGAAAAGCAAGTTGAGCTGCCGGTGCTTAATTTTAAACTGCGAAACTTAATTGTACCGTCATACTTTTGGACGATACCTTTGCTTATCCAGAGGCCTAAGCCGATAATCTCTTTCGGATAAAACGAAAACTGTGGATAGCAAATGGCAATTGCGATATCAACTTCGTTTTAGAGTGTCCGACAAGATATTGATTTTCAAACTGTATATTACTCCGCAATTCGTGCCATACATCTCCAGGCGCTAACGTTTTGCTTCAAGATACGACAAAAAAAGCCGAGTAAAATATGCAAACGCTATTGCACTCCTCTCACTCGGCTCAGCCATCGTCTTCCTTCTCCCCCTCATCCGCCGTAAGTACCTTGAAGATCATGCAGCCAATCTTTGTCCTGCTGCTCGATTTTCTGCTCCTCGCCAGACATCGAAATGTCCTGGATGTCTGCGGCATCCGTGTTCTGGTTACAATTGTCCTTATAAGTGACATTGGTTGGAGTGGCTGCATCGTTGGTTTTTTCTTCAGCGCTCTTTGCGAAAGCAGAGATCGAACTTGCGAGCAGGCCCACCAACAAAGTACGTGTCAAAATCTTTTTCATGATTGCTCCTTTTCACTTATGACTAAAGCATCTTGACCGCCAAATATGCGAATGCTAGCAGCAGTCGCAAGTGATTGAAAAACAAATGTCGTCACTTCAGAAGGTGGCGAGATGCGCTCCCTAAACTGTCGAACCTAAGTCATTCCGTCGGAAAGCCACAGCGCCCGAGCGCCGCAACAGTTGAAATGAGCTGTCATAGAAAGGATGCGAAGGAGAAACATCAATCGACATACAAGAAGGCCGCCCGAGGAAAATAGCGATAGCCAGAAGGGTTTGTTACACAGAGCTACTGGATTGTAGGCGACCCGGGCTCGCGGGATTCATCATCGAAGGCATCCCGATTTATTTGCCGTGCAGGACGGGAGATCCCAAGCTTCTTCATTTTAGAAATCAATGTGGTGCGCTTCAGTCCCAGTTTGGCGGCTGCTCCCGTTGGCCCGCCTATCATCCAGTTGGCGGAATCCAGAGCCTGCAGGATCAAAGCGCGTTCAGAATCTTTCAAGGTGGTTTGCACTGAAGGCATGATCATTACTTCTGCGCTGGCTGGGGGAAGTGGATTAGGGAGCACACCGTCGTTTGCCAGAATCACAGCGCGTTCAATCAAGTTCTGTAGCTCGCGGATATTGCCGGGCCAGGAGTACGAGCTGAGAGCGGAGAGTGTTTCCCCAGGGATCTGTTCAATTCTTTTGCCCATCTTGCGACCGAAGATCTCGACAAAATGCGTTACCAGTGCCGGAATATCTTCACTGCGCGATCGGAGTGGGGGTAGCAGAACAGGAAACACATTCAGGCGATAATAAAGGTCGCTGCGAAACTCATTCCGCTTCACCATGCTTGCGAGGTCCCGGTGAGTTGCCGCCACAAGCCGAACATCAACCTGATGAGTCCGGCCGCTGCCAAGGCGTTCGAACTCTTGTTCCTGTAGTACGCGCAGCAGCTTGGGTTGCAACGCCAGGGGAATATCGCCCACCTCATCCAAAAAGAGCGTTCCTTTGTCGGCCATTTCAAAACGACCAACCTTTTGTGCGATAGCGCCGGTGAAAGCACCCTTCTCATGACCAAAGAGTTCGCTCTCCAGCAGATCGAACGGGATGGCGGCACAATTCAGCTTCACAAATGGGCGTCCGCAGCGCGAGCTGATGTTGTGGACGGCGCGCGCAATCAGCTCTTTACCTGTGCCAGTCTCCCCTTGAATTAGAACAGTGGAATCCGTGGGCGCAACGCGTTCGACTTGCTCGAGCACAGCTTCCAGCGCAGGACTGTTACCGATGAGCTGCTCGAATCTCCGCTCGCGCGAATCCTGCTCAATGTTTCCGTATCTTGCAAAAGTAGTTGCCAAAACGTCCTCCTGAAGGCTGCTACCCGAGGGTTGTCTTACGGCTTAACTTTCCAGGGCCGCGCGAACACTCTCAAGCAGAGCTTCGTCGTCAAACGGTTTTGCCAGGAACTCCACGGCGCCGGCTCTCAAGGCTTGCATGCGCATTTTGGCGTCGCCGTGCGCGGTGATGAAGATTGTGGGAATCCTGCAATGCTCAGCGTTCAATCTTGCCTGTAACTCCAGACCGGACATTCCCGGCATGCGTATATCCGCAATGAGACAGGCAGTCTCAGATTGCTGCCCGGACCGCAGAAATTCTTCTGCTGAGGCGAAAGCTTGCGCCGGCCACCCAACCGCTTTCAGCAGGCCCGCTACCGCAGTCCGCATCAAATCATCATCATCGACGATTGCAACTAGCTTTATGTTTCCGTTCGTTGCCATAAAGCGAGATTACAGCCGCGCCAAAAGCGGCGCAATCATACGTTGGTATAGTGGCCATAACGCGTGCCGGTTGCAGGGCACCGCGGGCAAACGCTTGCCGTGGAAGCCAAACAGGGGCTGAATTTGTGCTTTGTGATTCACAAATCGGGCAAAACGAAGCAACTACTTTTTGCTGGCAGGAAGCTCCAGCCTGGAAGCCATTCTGACCAATTCTGCCAGAGAGTCGGCCTGCATCTTATGCATTACATGTCCACGATGAATCTTCACTGTAATTTCACTGGTCCCCAGGTCAAACGCGATTTGCTTATTGAGCATACCTGAAGCAACCATGCCCATCACTTCGCGCTCTCGGGGAGTCAGCGTCTCGTAACGCTTTCGCAACCCGGCAACTTCACTTTGCTGCTGGCGGTTTGCTTGATCGCGATCCAGAGCCTGGTGGATTGCATCCAGCAGATCCTGATCGCGGAAGGGTTTGGTGAGGAACTCTACCGCACCGGACTTCATCGCTTTCACGGTCATCGGGATATCGCCATGCCCAGTGATGAAGATGATTGGAATCCGGATTTCTTGGTCCGCCAACTCGCGCTGGAAATCCAGGCCACTAACTCCATGCAGCCTTACGTCCAGCACCATGCAACTCGGCCCCTCTGTCCGTTTGTTGCGCAGGAATTCCTGCGGTGTAGCGAACGTCTCCGAATACAAGCCAACCGACTTCAGCATGCCTTGAATGGCTGTGCGCACCAGGGCGTCATCATCGATGATATACACCGTGGGAGCACTTGAGGATGTCATCCACCCGCCTCGACTTGGATCGGTAGACTGACGAAAAAGCAGGCGCCGCGCGGAGAGTTGGCGCCGGCCCACAAGCGCCCCTCATGCGATTCAATAATCGATCGGCTGATGGAGAGTCCCATGCCAGTCCCCTGAACCTTGGTAGTAAAAAACGCATTGAAGATCTTTTCTGTCTGTTGTGGGGGCAATCCCGTGCCAGTGTCGCTTACTGACACCATGAGGTGCCCGTGCTCTGCTTTCTTTGACTGAATGGCAAGCTCGCGTATTCCGTCGATCTCCCGCATCGCCTCAATGCTGTTCAGGATGAGGTTCATCATTACTTGTTGCAACTGCACATGATCTCCCATCACTGGAGGAAGATCTGTTGCCAGTTCCATTCGAACTGCTATTGAATATCGGGTCGTTTCATTTTGTAGAAGGACGATCATCTCTCGAATGATCTGATTTAGGTCCACCAATTGGCGGTCCGAAGCGCTCTTTTGAAAGAGCATGCGGACATGGTTAACGATTTCTGACGCCCGGGTTGCATCTTTGACGACCCGCATCGCTGCTGCACGCGCCTCCTCCAAATCGGGTTCATCTCGAGCCAGCCAGCGCACGCATGTATTAGCGTCTGTGATAGCGGCAGCGATCGGTTGCTTGATTTCGTGCGCCAGAGAAGCGGAAAGCTCTCCCATGGTGGTAAGCCGGGTAACGTGTGCCAGATCTGTTTGGGCCTGGCGTAGTCGCTCACGCTCTTCTTCCGCTCGCTTGCGTTCAGTCACGTCAATGGAAGTACCGATAAATTCAACCAGATCGCCGGTTTCGTTGAAAACTGGATGCCCTTCCGAGTGAATGTATTTCACGCTTCTATCTGGCAGAACGAGCCGGTAATCCTGCGCATAGTCCGTCCGCGCCCGGGCTGCCCGGTCCCAGGTTTCGCGGATTCTGTCTCGATCCTCCATGTGAATGCGCCGCCAAACCGACTCTAACGATAGGGCTTCTCGCTCGAAAGCGAAACCGAACAGCCTCTGATGTTCCTCAGATTCGTGGACGATCTCTTCAGTAGCAGCGTTCCATGCCCAACTGCCTGTGTGGCTGAGCCTCTGCGCTTCCGCCAGATATGCCTCACTGCGCCTCAGTTTGTCTTCGGCGTGCCGGCGCTCAACGCTCTCAGCTCGCAAAGCTTCGTTGGTTCTCTGTAGTTCCCGCACTGTTCCCAGCAAGTCATTGCGGGCTACTCTTAGCGATTCTGTGGCGCTTCTCTGCGCGGCGCTCAAGCCTCCAATAATAAAAGCGGATCCCGCAAAAACAATAAGACGCGGTATTTCCTCAGGCGCGGCGAGCACTGAATGGACCGGCGGCAGGAAGTAGTAATCAAAAGCGAAGGTGGCAAGAACCGCAGCCAGCGATCCAGCCTTGAATCCACCGAACCAGGCGGTCAGCATGACGGCGCAAAAAAACAACGCCGCCGGAGACGCCTCCAGATGCAACGGCGGCCACCGGGTAAGAAGCAGTGCTGCGCTAACCGATAGCACTGCGATCGCATATTTCTGAATGCCATGCGACCTGATCCACAAAAAAGGACCGGAACTGGACATTCTTCTGCTCCGCGGGTGCAGGGTGTCGCTTCCTGCAAGCAAAAATCTTAACATCAGAGAGTGTGCTTTTCCCGTGATTTCAGTGGTGTAGCGCATAGAAACCCTTTTGGGGCCAGACTCCCTGATCACTCCGTAGAAGAGATAGAGGCATGGCTGAGCCAGCTGATATGCCACTGCACCGCACCATGATGGATTAGTAATTTGTTGCAGGCATTAACGCGCCTCGCTCGTCAGTTTTCCGCAACACTCAGGATGCTGAGGTAGGTTCGAGCTATCCCATCCTCCGCCAAGGGCCTGGATCAATTCGACTGCGGCAGCCATGCGCCGGCCCAGAATGTTCACAGCTGTTGCCTCATTCGAAAGGGCCGCGCTCTGTGCGACAGTGACTTCCAGATAGCTGGTGACACCGCCGTTATATCGTTGGATCGAGAGGTCCAACGATTTCTGGGCGGCAATCACTGCTTCATTCTGGGTCTTCGATTCATTATCGAGAATGCGCAACGCGGCAAGATTGTCTTCCACCTGCTGGAAACTCGTAAGCACGATCTCTCGATAAGAAGCCACGCTCTGGTCGTAGGCCGCAACAGCCTGCTCAGATGCTGCGCGTCGCCTGCCACCATCAAATACAGTTTGCAAAGCTGAGGAGCCTATTGCCCAGAATCCGGCTGGCCCCTGCAACAACGTAGTGAGAGCGCCGCTTTCAAAACCTCCCGCAGCGGTCAGGTTCAGCAATGGATAATAGGCAGCTTTAGCCACTCCGATCCGCGCGTTGGCAGCGGCCATCTTCCGCTCCGCTGAAGCTATGTCAGGCCGTCTTTCCAGCAGTTCTGACGGAACACCTGTCGGAATCGACGGTGGCGGCGTTTGGAGTGGCAGCGGAGGAAGGCTGAACGATGCTGGGGCCTTGCCGATCAGAACTGCAACGGCATGCTCGAACTGCGCGCGCGCCACTCCAACATCGATAGCTTGTGCACGCGTTGTTTCAAGTTGCGTTCTGGCTTGCTCGACTTCAACCTCAGAGCCAACTCCTCCCTTAAACCGGCTCACGTTCAATTGCAGGGCCTGATCATAATATTGAACAGTCGAGTTCAAGAGTTGTTCCTGGGCATCAAGGCTGCGCGCCTGAAAATAGAACAGTGCCAATTGCGCATGCACGCTCAGGTTGACCGTCGCCAGGTCTGCGGCGCTGGCTTGCGCCTGCTCGCGAAAGGACTCCACATTTTTGCGCACCCGTCCCCAGGCGTCCGCTTCGTACGACATTTCAACCGGCACCTGGAAATCATTGTTGGTTGTCCCATTGCTGATGGCATTCATAGGGGCGTTATTATTGGACACTCTGGCGCGGGTTGCAGAGGCGCCTGCAACGACGGTGGGAAAATAGTCGGCGCGATTGTAACGGACCAGCGCGCGGGCCTGCGTATATTGCGCCTGTGCAGACTTCAAATTCTGGTTCGATACAGTGACTTTCTCCTCAAGAGCATTCAGTTGAGGGTCCTGGAATATCTCCCACCAGTTGCCGCGGAGACTCAGTTCGCTCGGCTCGGCAGTCTTCCAGTTCCCTGCCTCTTTATAAGCGGGCGGAACTTCCACTGGCGGACGAAGATATTTTGGCCCAACACTGCAACCAGCAAGGAAGAGCACGCTGGCAATGCCTATAATCCTCAGGCGTTGTTTCGTATTGCCAAAGAAATTCATTGGATACCTCCCGCAGCAGCGGCCGCTTGTACCACCTGCACTTTTTGTCCTGAGACAATGGAATCTGGTGGAGTCACAATCACTGATTCATTTCCGTTAAGACCTGAAACAATTTCAATCTCATCGCCAAAGTCGCGGCCCGGCGTTACCGGCACGAGCACAGCAGCGCCGTTCCTTACTGCTGCAACCTGCAGGCCCTGGGAACGGAAGATGAGAGTGGAGACCGGCACCAGGTACGAGGCGGTGTGCTGAGGTACCTTGAGGTGGACTTCGGTATAAGCGCCACTGAGCAGCTCACCGCTGGGATTGTCTACATCCACCTCCGCCGTCAGAGTGCGAGTGGAGAGGTTGATGGAGTCTGAGGTCCTGACCAGCTTGCCCTGGAATTGCCTTCCAGGAAATTCCGCCAAAGTCAGATTTGCTGTCAGCCCTGGAGTGGCTGCTTTGGAATACTGTTCCGGCACATTTATGTAGACACGCAGTTTGCCGGGCTGCGAAATATGGAACAGATCATTCTTCGTGTTCCCGTTGTTGCCGGCATTGATCAACTGCCCAATATCTGTGTTACGTGCCGTAATGATGCCATCAAAGGGAGCGTACACTTTCTCGAATGACTGCAAAGTCTCAAGCTGCCGAACGTTGGCCTGGTCGGCTTCAACAATTGCCTTGTTCGCGCTGTACGTGCCGAGAGCATTATCTGCATCCTGCTGGGCTACCGCATGGGTCGCCAGCAAGCCCTGATAGCGGTTGTTGGTGATCTGCGCCAGCTTGAGGTTAGCCTGAGCCGTGGCCAGGTTGCTGCGTGACTGCGCCAATTGCTGATCGACTTCCGGCGTCTCAATCACGGCCAGTAATTGCCCTTTTCTCACATGCGCTCCGATGTCGGCGTACCACTTTCTTACATAGCCGTTGGTGCGCGCATAAATAGGCGAACTGATGAAAGGCTGCACATTACCCGGCAACACGATCTCCTGCGTGGGAGCGGAGCGCTGAGGCGAAACAACTGCAACTGAAGGTATCGCCATCTGTGCGGTTTCAGCCCGCACTGTGTTTCCCTTCACCAGACGCGTGGAAATTCCATATGCCACGATCCCGCCAAAGACCACGAGCATTACGACCGCAATGATCCAGCTGCGCTTCGTCCGGCTAGCCATATTCACCACACTCAGCGTCGGTCGATCCTGCAGAGGAGCTTTAATTTGTATTTGTGATTGCATTGACATAACTATTCCTGTTCCTTTGAAAGTTTTATTGCTGGTTTCTGCCCTTCAGCGGGGCGGCGCATCCCGTGGATCACACTGAAGATTGCCGGTACGAAGAAGAGCGTAGAGACTGTGGCGAAGAGCAGTCCGCCGATCACCGCCCGGCCAAGAGGCGCATTCTGCTCTCCGCCCTCACCCAGTCCCAGCGCCATAGGCGCCATTCCGATAATCATGGCCAGAGCGGTCATCAATACCGGTCGAAAGCGCATGTATCCGGCTTGCAAGGCGGCTTCAGCAGCGCTTAGCCCTGAAGCTAATTGTTCCTTCGCAAAACTGACCACCAGGATGCTGTTCGCAGTGGCAACGCCCACGCACATGATCGAACCTGTAAGAGCGGGGACGCTGATTGTGGTGCCGGTCATGAATAAAAACCAGACGATTCCAGCCAGGGCCGCGGGCAGTGCCATAAGAATGATGAACGGATCAAGCCATGATTGAAAATTCATGACGATCAACAGGTAGACCAGGGCAATGGCGAATACCAACCCAGTCAGCAGTCCCATGAAAGATGAGCGCATTGTCTGGATCTGTCCGCGCACGATGATCTGCGATCCTCGTGGAAGCTCTTTCTGGCTGGCATTGATGATCGCGAAAATGTCCTTGGAAACGCCGCCTAGGTCACGCCCCTGGACTGCACCAAATATGTCAATCACTGGCGATACGTTGTAGTGCGACACGACGCTCAAGTCTGAAGCGCGGTTCACGGATGCAAGGCTTCCAAGGATGGAAGGTGGAGCTGTGCCCGCTACCGTTCCTGGTCCGGTGACGGGGATATTATTCAGGTCCTGCAGTGACTGAACCCGGTATTGAGGCGTCTGCGTGGCAATGGTATAACTCACGCCGTTCTTTGGATTCAGCCAGAACGTGGGAGAAGTCTGCGAGCTGCCGCTGAGCGTCACCAGCAGATTGGTTGCAACATCGCGTTGCGTGAATCCAATCGACTGGGCCTTGGTGCGGTCCACATCAATATGCAGCTTGGGCTGGTCAAACGTCTGCTGAATGCGAAGATCGGACGTTCCCGAGACATTCTTTACGCGCGCGAGCAGATTGTCCGCGAATTGGCGGTTGCCTTCCAGATCATTGCCCACAACCTGAATATCAATGGGCGCCGGCAGCCCGAAGTTCAAAATCTGGGTGACCATGTCCGACGGCAGGAAATAGAACGTGGTTCCCGGAAAATCCTGCGCCAGCCTTAGCCTCAAATCGTGGACATAGTTTGCCGTAGGATGATGCTTCGGCGTGAGTGCCACCATGATGTCCGCATCCTGGGTTCCAACCGGGGCCGAATTACTGTAGGAAAGATTGATGCCGCTATAAGGCAAGCCAATGTTATCGATGATGCCGCTCAATTCTTCAGGCGGGACCTGCTTGCGGATTTCGTTTTCCACGCGGTCAGCCAGCGCAGCAGTCTCTTCAATGCGAGTTCCGGTGGGAGCGCGCATGTGCAGCGTGAATTCACCGCTATCTACCGACGGGAAGAAATCCTGTCCCAGCCATGGGACCAAGACAAACGAGAGCAAGCAGGCCAGAAGAAAACCACCGGCAAAAACTCGGCGATGGCCAATCAATATTGCAAGCAGCCCGCGATATGCGCTGCGAATATTCTCAAACCCACGTTCGAACCAAATTTGAAAATGCACGAACGGGTTCTTGCTTGCACTGGTTGCGTCCTCACTACCTTCCGCGTGGGCCTTTAGAAAATATTTCGCCATGGTCGGCACAAGGGTACGTGAAAGCAGATAGGAAGCCAGCATGGCAAACACAACTGCCTCAGCCAGTGGAACAAAGAGATAGCGCGCGACTCCCGTGAGCAGGAACATTGGCACAAATACGATGCAAATACTCAGGGTTGAAACCAGCGCGGGTATCGCGATCTGTTGTGCACCATCGAGAATGGCTTCTTCTAAATCTTTGCCTTCACTGAGGTAGCGGTGAATATTTTCAATCGTGACTGTTGCATCATCCACAAGGATGCCGACTGCCAGCGCCAATCCCCCCAACGTCATAAGATTGATGGTCTCTCCCAGCACACTAAGAAGAATGATGGAAGTCAGAATAGAAAGCGGAATTGAAATGGCGATGATGAGTGTGCTGCGCCAGCTTCCAAGAAAAAGAAGAATCATCATCGCCGTGAGGCAGGCTGCGATCAGCGCTTCCCGCACCACACCGGTAATAGCTCCGCGGACGAAAACCGACTGGTCTGCCAACGGCTTAATTTGCAGATCCTGCGGAAGCGTTTTCTTGACGCTGGGCAATAGCTGCTTGATATTGCTGATGATGTCTAATGTGGAAGCAGTGCCATTCTTCTGGATTGTCATGAGCGTGGATCGGCGACCGTCAACGCGAACGATATTGGTTTGCGGTGGAAACCCGTCACGCACAGAAGCGACATCATGGATATAGATCGTTGAGGTCCCAACCGTCTTGATGGGAAGATCGTTCAAACCCTGGATCGTTGTCGGACTCCCGTTCAAGTCAACGTTGTATTCATATGTGCCGATCTTCGCCGTCCCCGCCGGAAGAATAAGATTTTGCGCGCTGATTGTGTTCACCACATCCAGCGGTGAAAGACCGTAAGACTGAAGCGCATTGGTGTTCAAATCTATCTGGACCTGCCGTTGTTTGCCGCCATAGGGATACGGAATGGCCGCGCCAGGCACTGACGTGAGCTGTGGCCGGATAAAATTTAGCCCGTAGTCGTTCAACTGCTGCTCAGAAAGCGTGGGGCTGGAGAGTGCAAGTTGAAGGATCGGAACGCTGGATGCGCTGTAAGTGATAATCAGCGGTGGCGTGGTACCTAACGGCAGCACCTTAAGCTGGGTCTGCGACTGACCGGCAATCTGCGCAATTGCAGTGCTGATATCCGCGCCCGGATGAAAGAAGACCTTGATCACCGCAACGCCGTTGAGCGACTGCGATTCAATATGTTCAATGTCATTGACGACTGTCGTCAGATTACGTTCCTGAATGGTGACGATTCGGTTCGCCATGTCTGCGGGCGCCAATCCGTTGAAATTCCAGATGATGCTCACCACAGGAATATTGATATTCGGGAAAATATCTGTAGGCGTGCGAAGCGCAGAAAGCGTTCCCAGAATCAAGATCAGAATGGCCAGCACCACAAATGTGTAGGGCCGCCTGAGCGCGAGTCGAACAATCCACATAAATTACCTCTTGGTGACCGTCAGGTCCGGGTGTATTTGCAGTCAATCATTGAATTGCACTTGAGCTGCCACCGTTCGGGCCGGGAATGACCTCTTCAAGTGATTGAATTAACGCGCGGTCACCAGCTTCTGATCTAGCCAGCACGGAAAAGCGTCTCTGAACTTCGACGCGTGCCGAAATGTCGACACTCCCGCGTTGATGGTCTGGGCATTTCAATTTCATGAGATCAACAGGCCGCTGGGTCATGGATTTTTTTTCTGTGAGTAAGAGTTAAAAGGATTGCTTGTGCGGGCACTCGCCGCCCAAAAACAACGGTGGGTTGGACTTTGCAATATGTTCTTGCCAGCCCAACCCGCGCGTGAGTAGATTTGTCCCAATAAGCTAGATTTTTGAGACGACCTTCTTGACTCCTTGTCCCGTCTCTTTCGCGACAGTGTCAGTAGCTCTGGCCGTCTTCTCAGTAGCCTTGGCAGTGTCTTTTGCAGTGACCCTGGCTGCTTTCCCCGTGCCAACTGCTGCTTTTTCAGCGCCGCGACCAGAGTCTGTCGCCACTTTCTCGGTGCCATGCACAGTTGCTTTGGTTGCTTCCACCGTGCCATGAGCAGTTTCTTGTGCTGCTTCTTCAGTAAAGCGGCCCGTTGCCTTTGCCGCCCTATCAACGCCGGAAGTCACATCTTGCGCAAACCCGACGGTGACTACCGTAAGAATTGCCATAAAGACTGTGAACCATTTAATTCTCATTTTCTACTTCTCCTTTTTTAGTTTCTAAGCGCCGACTCCATGCCGGCAGATTCGCCCCCCTCGATCAACAAAAGTTCATAAATCCTGCTGCCAATCATCTGGAAGGGGTTCGAAATTCGAGCCTTCAATATTCATTGCCGCATATGCTTCAGCCAGGGAACGGACCACCTGAAGCCTGGGGCAGGTTCTTTCTGTCAACACCTGGTACATGCGCGCGAACCCGTATAAAGCATCACTGGCCGCCACGATGAATTGTTGAATAGACCGGCCTTGCGAGCCGAATTCCAGAGCGCCCAGGCTTCTCACGGTTCCCAATAAATTCCTGTCTGATTTGGCCGCTGTGAAATCCAGGATGACTGCAGTTGCATCTGCTCGGCGGACATACAGCGCCACTGCTCTGCAGGATTCACGCAAGCCCGGGTAGGTGACGGGGCCGGTCACAATGCAACGCAGCACTCGATGCACAAAATCGAACTGGAAGAGATGGGTCAACGGATCACCGAAGATCCTTCGTGTTCGCGATAGCCGCAATTTCTTCCATCCGCCGCAGGACAGCAGAGAAATCTTCCTCTTCACCACGCGCCAATTCCTCTGCATTGACTAGGAATGCGGCTTTTGTCGCGGGCATTGGAAGATGCTCTTCTGCTGCCGCCTTAAGGATCAATTGAAAATCCTTATTCATCAGGCGCAATGGGAACTGCGGACTGTAATCGTTGCTTGCTGCTCTTGCCAGCTTGCCCATGTGTGCCGGAGCAATGAGCGCGGTGCGAGACAGCACATCGAGCACACGCTCGCGATCAAGGCCTGCTTTTTGCCCAAGCACCACCGCCTCAGCGATGGCCTGCATGCCAATGCCGAGCAGTGTATTGACCACGAGCTTCATGACCGTTCCGGAGCCGCAACCACCGAGTAGAAAGTATTGCTTTGCGATCACCTGAAATATGGGCTCGGCTGAACGGAACAACTCCGGGTTCCCACCCACGAGCAGCGTGAGAGAGCCTGCTTCCGCAGCTGGTGTGCTGCCTGAGATCGCAACGTCCAACACGTCAATGCCCTTTTCAGCTCCGAGCCTGTGCAGTTCGCGTGAGCTTTCCGGGGAGATCGTGCTCATCTCCAGCACCACCGTTCCCGGCTGTGTTACGGCAAATACTCCGTCCTCAGCTGTATAGACGCTGTGAACTATCTCATCGTTGGTTAGGCACGAGATAACAACATCGGCGGCGCGCGCAAGGTCCGCAAGGCTCGTGGCAATCGTAGCGCCCCGTGCAGCCAAAGGCTTTGCCTTCGTGGGATCCACATCGAAGACGCGCACTTGATATTCGTGCTCAAGCAGCCGTCGCGCAACTCGGCTTCCCATATTGCCCAGCCCAATAAACCCGATTGTCACTTCTTTTGTCGTCAAAGATTTCATGCTCCTCCTTAATTCTTTGCCGCAGCGTTTCCTTCGAGTCGCGATTGAACATTGGTAAGACCCGGAGATCCTGGGATCTCGGCGAGCACCAGTGTCACCACTGCTGTACTTGCACGCCACCTCTGAACGTAAGCATTTGGCTCGCCAAAAAATTGAGCGCCAACAGAGAAGTAAAATGCGCTAACTCACTGTATTTGCGGCAACGCACGCCTCGACGGCTACGGAGATAATGTCGGAGTTTCGACGGAGTCTAAAAACGCAACGACACTCAGGGCCGTTATGCGATTCATAGTGGACGAAACGCGACTGCGCGAGCGCAGAATAGAATGCTGTGCATCATCAACATTTGACGGTGATAAGGGAGGTTATTTAAGAAGGATCTTAGCCATCATGCCTTTGTCTTCGTGGTTCAGCAGATGGCAATGAAACACAGACATGCCGCGAATCGCAGGATTTGTGAAATCTACGATCATGTCGATCGAACCGCCGTACGGAACGTTAGCGGTATCAACCCATTCCGGGTTCTGCAACTTTGTTCCGTTCACCGCATACACCAGAAAATGGACTTGGTGGAGATGCATGGGATGCAGTTCCTTTGTCTGATTCACAACCCGCCAGTGCTGGTAGGTCCCGACTACAGCCTCTGTCATTGGAGCGGCATTCGGCTCGTAGCGCTGACCGTTGATGTAAAAAGTTTTTTTGTCTTCCGTGAATGTAGCCACAAACTGCGGCGCGCTCGATTCAAGCGACGTGAGTCGTGGCTGCCTATGAGATGGCGGTCGGCGATCAGAGACAGCGATTTTTTGAAGTGGTGAAGAAGATGGCGCTGGAGCAATATCCGCCAGAACCATGGAGGGAGTGGGATCACCGTCAGGACCGGTATCAACGCAGCGGGTCCGCAATGCCGCATTTGTTCCAGCGGGCGGGCCGGTAACGATAGCTTCCAGCCGAGATGCTGGCGATAGCAGAATATGATCGGCCGTTCGCACAGAATGTCCAGGATTGTGGTAAGCCAGAGGCATGCCATCCAGCGCAACAATCTCCCAGGGTGATCCGTCTAGTCGCACATCCGCATAGCGGTCAGCAGAGGCGTTCACAATACGCCAGAATTGCTGCTCGCCGGGTGCGATATTGATGGTCGGACGAAGATCGCCATTCATCGTGAACACCCGTTCGGGTATTTCGGAATTTCCGCAACCGCTGACAGCAGCCTCCACCTTCTTGAGAGCTGCCTGTCCGCTGGCATCCTTGCCGATCGCTGGTCCGCGGAGGATGAGTATCCTTTCTGGCAGGCCGCGGACCCTACGTGCGTAGCGTTCGATTCCTTCAACGACGATCGCGCCCGACATCCCATCCACCGCCTGTTGCTCACTCTCGCCGTGCGGGTGCGTGTGATACCAGTACAGTCCCGGTGGTTGATTCAGCGGAATATGGACTACGTACTCCAAGGTCTGTCCGGGCATGGCGATCATATCGAGCACATCATCTGCCGGAGCTTTGGGAGAGACACCTAGTCCATGAAAGTGAAGATTGGTCATGTTCATGCATGGACCAACCGAGCACTGCCCACCTGATGGGCGGGGAAGGTCATTCACGTAGGTAATTTTCAGAGTATCTCCGGGCGAAACACGGATGACCGGCGGTGCCGTCTGCCCATTGAAAGCAAAGCCGTCGCGGCCATCCTTCTCGCGTACGGCATGAAGAGTTAGAACGGCCATGTGACGATGTGACCTGACCTCAGGCGGAGCCACGAGTGATGTAGTCTGGCCCTGGGCCCGAAGGACAACAGTAGATAGTACGAGGGTGAGAATCTTTCGCCACGATAATGTCACGACATTAAATCCGAAACTACATTTTTTCATCTCACTCCCTCCAATTTCAGACCAGCCTGCAGAAAGGTTCTCTGGCTATGCGATGTGACCTTCCACCTCAAGAGTGCATACCATATTCGCGCGTCACGATGCGAGCACCAATCTGGCACTCATTGCCAGAAGCTCTAGGCCATAACCCGCGCGCGCAGCAATAACTGTTGGATGTCATGGTCCACGGGCAGAATCCTCGGAGTCGGTGGAGGTTCGGGAATCATCATGATCGTCTCCTCTTACATTGGGAATAGAGTAAGCGGGCTTTCAGATCTTTTGCCGTCACGCTAGCTTTCGGAGCGGACTGTGCTTTGTGCCAGCCCAAGAAGAAGTGAGCGACTCTCTAATAGATTAGACTCATAAGGGCCCGACCGTGCGCCTGGGTGAGATCGACCCCAAGTATTTCATTGAAGACTGCCGTAATTTCCTCATCGGAAGGTTCGAAATGCAGCCTCATATCAGCCTTGGTTGGTTCGAATATTTCTGAGTTACCTGGCTTAACAATTAAGTAAACTATGCGTTGGCCGCCATCCTGGAAGTCCTCAAACAATGCATTCGAAGTGCACAGGCCTTCTTTGGTGATCAGGTCTGGTGAAAACAACTTGGATTTCGTACCCTTCAATCCGAGCCGACCTTCGATCAGCTCAGCTAATTGCAAAAGATCGTCTGTAGCGTGCTCGCGGCTGAATCGCGGAAGTGATGTTAACGAGCATTGCGCTTCGGAAATCGTTTGAGAGGATGGGAACTCAACGAATTCCGCGATTTGGGCAGCGACTAGGCAGTTGTCTGTTAGATTCCACCGCGAGTGACCTTGAAAACTGCTGATAGTATCTAGCAATTCGCTAAGCTGACTGTTCCCGGTATGAAAACGGAAAAGCAAGTTGAGCTGCCGGTGCTTAATCTTAGACTGCGAAACTTAATTGTACCGTCATACTTTTGGACGATACCTTTGCTTATCCAGAGGCCTAAGACGATAGTCTCTTTCGGCGTTGAGAATCCACTACGATCAAACCGGGACCGATCTGGATTCACCCAATGTGGATTATTTTCCGGTTTGACAACCACACGGGGGTTATTGCGCAGCAGCTCGAATATAATGACGATTGCCGATGCCCTGACATCCGGCACCAAATTCGATCTCTCCGACTTCAATCGCAAATCGGTGCGGCAGTATGGGCAACGTGTATCGGTCGTGACAGGCGGATTGATCGCGACGTGGCCATAGTGCTGCCAGAAACGCTAATTCGCGACCGGGCCATCAGCGGCGATCCAAACACCTCAGTTGAGAAGATCATGAAGATAACTGCCAAAGCCGACAATGACCGCTTCCAAAGCGGCGCGAAGCAGTATGCCAATTACCTTGAGACGCCCGAGGGCCGATTGCGTTCCGACTTGACCTTTGCTAACTTGCAGGATTTTCTGCCCTCGCAGTTCAAACCTTCGCTGCGTGCGCTTGATCTCGGGTGCGGCACTGGAGCAACCGCCATTTGCCTGGCGCGACTTGGAATTCACGTCACTCTGCTGGACTCCTCTTCAGAGATGCTGGATATCGCAAAGCGCGCGGCTCAGGAAGCAGGGATTACCGACCAGGTTATCGTGCAATATGGTGACGCTACCCAACTGGCGGATATGCTCCCAACTCGATCGTTCGATGTAATTCTTTGCCACAATATCCTGGAATATTGCGACGACCCGGGCGCAGTATTGCGCGGTGCGGCTTGCGCCTTGCGGGATTCCTCCGCCATATTGTCGGTTCTCGTCCGCAACCAGGCAGGCGAAGTATTAAAGGCCGCTATCCAAGCGGGCGATTTGGCCGCAGCGGAAAATAGCCTCACAGCTGAGTGGGGAAAAGAATCTTTGTACAAAGGCAGCGTGCGACTATTTACGCCTGACAGCTTGCGAGCCATACTCACTAAGGCATTGCTGGCGACGATTGCCGAGCGAGGCGTACGTGCTATTGCAGACTATTTGCCACCACAGATTTCTCGCAGTGCAGACTACGAACGGATTTTTGCACTGGAGCGAAAGCTGGGCAACCGGCCAGAATATGCCGCAATCGCGCGCTATGCACACTACCTGGCACGTTGCCCAAGTTTGGTGGCGGAGGACGGTGGGTGACCAACATTCCTTTTCATGTTTCGGGCACCATATCCAGCGCGAAGGCAACTGATTCCACAATTGCGCTCGGGCTCGGGCTCACCAATGAATGTAACCTCTCCTGCGCCTTCTGCTACCGCGATCCAACCCGCACGGACCGCCTCTCTCTGGACCACGTGAAGTCCGTCATGGAACAACTGCCGGTTCGTTCAGTGAATCTAGGCACCGGTGAGAACGGCATGCATCCGGACTTCAAAGCGATTCTCGAGTACCTGCGCAAAAAAACCATCAAGCTTACGATCACTTCCAACGGACATAGTGTTGCTGTGTTGGAAGACGACGAGTTACGCGCCTTTCACGATATTGAGTTTTCTCTCGATTACCCGACGCAACTGGAACAGGATGCACAGCGCGGAAACGGCAATTGGGAGCTGATCCACCGCCAGGCAGAACGTTGCGTAAGGCTCGGCGTGCCTGTCACTATCATCGCGGTGATGATGAAGGCGAACCATCTGCGTCTGGCAGAGATCGCACGAGTGGCCAAACAGTTTGGCGCTCCTCTGCGTGTAAACGTGTATCAGGCGGTGCGAACCGATATTTATGCGTTGTCTTACGAAGAGTATTGGGAAGGCTTCCAGCGTCTCTTTTCCGAAACGGACGTGATCGCTATCGGCGAGCCGCTGGTGCGGGCGATGTCTGGCCTTCCGCAGCGAACCGGCGGATGCGGCCTCAGCACGGTTCGCATTACTCCACGCGGCACCACTCAGCCGTGCGTCTATTGGCCAGGAACCGGAGCGCCCTTATCCGAATTGGCAAATTTAGGATCGAAGGTGATCGACACTGACCCGTTCCTTGAGGCGCGATCCTTGCCCGCTGCCTGCCAGCCCTGCGATTTTCGCGACGCGTGCCATGGTGGTTGCGCTGGACGGCGTCGCTTGCAAAATGCGCTACTGGAACCTGACTTCTATTGTCCCGTTACGCGTGGGCAGATGAAAAAACTTAAAATCACGATGGCTGCAGTCCGTGACCTTCCAAAGGGAGAGAGTTCCTGCACCACAATCGTGATGGCGAGGAGTTGAGCATGCGACGTGTCGTTTCTACACGCAAGCTGAGCATCTTACTATTTGCCGCCCTCATTTTTATTTATGTGAATGCGTTTCTGAACGCTTCACGGTTCGCGGTGCTGAAGGCTTTGGCGGCACAAAGTAGCACAAATACCAATTCTCAACCTGCGCCGCGTAAGACAAGCCAGCCATACACCGGCGATTTCTCTATTTTTGAAAATAAAGACCGTGACGAGAAACTACAGGTCCAACGCTTGATGGACATACTGGCCATTAAGGAAGGCGTCCACGTAGCTGACATCGGCGCTGGTTCAGGATGGTTTACCGTTCGCGCGGCAAAGCGTGTGGGAAGCACTGGAGTTGTCTATGCCGTGGACATCAATCCAGAGGCCATTGCCTATATAAATCGCCGTGTTCAGCAAAACGGCATTGGCAATGTTCATGCGATCCTGAGCAAAGAGGATGATCCCACGTTGCCGAAAACGAGCATTGATTTCGTTCTGCTGTTAAAAACTTATCATGAGGTCGCGCATCCCGTGCTTCTGCTGAAGAATTTGCGAAGCTCCCTGCGTAGCGGCGCAAGGGTCGGCATCATTGACCGCAATGGCAAAGGCGATGACCATGGTGTCTCGCGCGATGTAGTCATAGAGGAAGCCGCGCAGGCCGGTTATGAATTACAGGAGCAGTACGATTTTGTGAAGGGAGACGGACAAGACTATTTTCTCGTCTTCCGCTTGAACGCGGCGACTAAATAGCAGAAATTGCTGCCGTTGCACCTGAGAAACTGCTTGAACGGATATCACTCTGGCGAGGACCAATGCACAGCCCGGTAAAAACCAGGCTGTTGCCAAAGGTCTTGTTATTGCGGCGTCCTATCTAGTTCAGTACCGGATTTCTCAAAACGAGTGGTTCCACAGTTTATCGCGTCTGTCTTTTTATTTCGCTTCAACCCAGGTATCTGAACCCGTCAGCTTCACAGCCACATCTGAAAAGAAAATGTGCGCGGGCTTACCGTCTGCTGTCCCGCGATGCTCCGTTGAGATAAGGAGTGGACCAGCGTTCTTGTACCCCGTCCAGGTGGCGATGACAACAGTTGGCTTCACAGGACCGCCGCGGTGATAGCGAAACTCCTGAACTCGATTATCGGCTCCGAGGAAGAGTTCCCAGGTGTCGCCCGGCGTATAGCCGACGTCCGAAGGGTATTTCACTATCACCTGTCTGGCAGAGCCCTTGCCCTGAGGTAGTTTTTGCTCGCCCTTATCTTGCACGTCGGAACCGCTATCCCAGTAAACATGCAAAGGAAAAAGCAGCCAATATTGGTCATTGGTGAATCCTGGATCGATTTCTTTCTTAACGTTCTCAGGCTGGTTGCTGAGCTGTGAACGGACATAGGTTACTTTCACCGGATTGCCAGCCTTATCTTTCCCGTCGTAGGTCACTCGGTCAGCTTTGGGCTCCCAGGTCCAGGTGCGGGCGACTTTGATTCCGGGGATGTCTATATTAAAGGTGTAACGGATCGCCTCGATTTGTCCCCACGAATCGATACCATAAGTCTTGGCGATTTTTTCGGCGATTGGCGGTTTCTGTGCCCAGGCGGTTGTCGAAACGACCAGCATCCCGAAAGCTAGAAGGCGAATCATGGTTCCACGAATTATGGTTTCACAGCTCGCATTTGTCATGGAGTTTTCTCCTCGTTGAATTGTACCGCCGGTCGTGTGAATCGGTGAAACGCGATAACCGCACCGGTTGCTGCCACCGATCCGTATTCCAGCAACATGATCCAGCCAGGAACCAACCAAGGACGGCCAAGCATGCGCAAGTGCCAAACGTAGTAAGTTGGAATGATGCTGACTGTCCAGATGATGAGAGGCAGAGTCGAGGCTGAGCGCACGAAGGGCAACAGCCAGAGAAGGTACCATGGGTAGACGACCGGTGCGCACAGAAACGATGCAGCCATGGGCCATGCAAAAGCCTCGTTTGGCCACGCTGCGGATTTTCTTCCCAGCCATATCGAGGCAAGAAAGCCGATGAGCACTGCCATCGCAGCTACAACTTGCGGAGCGGCCACTCGCGCAAGGGTCGCGAACACCGGGCCATTAAAGCGGAAACTCTGCACGTAAATGCCGAGCGAGCCGATTGGAATCCGCCCGTGGTTGAGAAATGGTACGTAGACAAGTGCGAACGCGACTGCCGCCAGAGCGCCGTCACGAACACGAACTTGCTTCCAGTAGAGTGGCAGCAGGACAATCGGGAGAAATTTCACAGCAACAGCCAGCCCAAATGCCAGGGCCGCAAGCACACGCCGGCGCCGTGCGAGCGCGGCGACAGACACCAAAAGCAGCAGCACTCCGACAATATCAATGTGACCACTTCCCGCAACTTCCGTCGCCAGCAGTGGATGCCAGGCATAGGCAAGAACCCAGTGCGCTCCTTTTCCACTACGCCGCAACATATCGAGCAAAATGAAGACGATTGCCACATCGCAAACCACAAATGCTACTTTCAGTGCAAAGACAGACTCATGAATCGCCGTTACGGCGCGGAAGAAAAGTTCAGCTCCCGCTGGATATGGGCTTGGCAGATCTGGATTGTTCAGCGTGCGGGTTTCAGATGTATGCAACCCGCTGAGCGCTGGGTCACTGGGAACGACAAGATAAGGGTTATAGCCGAGCCGCTGCACGCGGCCATCCCAGACATATCGATGAACGTCATCATCTGGCCCCGGCGGCATCAGCAGAAACGGAAGACGCCACAAGGCAGCCAGCACCAGCCCGATGACGATGACGCGAAGTGGAAATTTCTGCGTGGAAAAGAGCTCACGGATGGCAAAGAGGTAAGCGATGCCAGCAACTGCCAGCGGAATAATGAAGGAAGGTTCGCCCATGTTGGGGAGCTTGCGCGAACAGAGCGTCAGTGAAACAAGTAAGATGGCGCCGCACCCATAGAGCCTGCGAGATGGCGTAAGCTTCACGGCTCTTCCTTCACAAGTCCCCACTGTCCATCGGCAACAGTGGCGACGCCTGTTCCCATTGTTTTAGCCAGACCGCAGTTCGTGGCGCCCTGGCAGGAGCGAGCCGCAGTTCTTCGGCAAGCCGAGTTAAGTCGCCTTTCACGTCGATATCGTAGAAGGTATCCGTGAAGCCAACGGAGAGCTTCATTCCATGGGCGCGCGCCAACAGGGTCTCAAGCGCGCTCTTCGTGCCCATGCCGTCGCCATGGAAAAGAGTTGGATGAGCTGCCTTGGCCCCTACGAGATAATAGCCGCCGTCGTACGTGGGCCCAACAACAACGTCGTGCTCAGTGAGTATCTCGAATGCCTCTTCCAAAATGGGTGGTGGCAAGTGCGGGCTGTCACTGTTGAAGGCAACAACGCGTTGCTGGCCAAGCGCTGCGAAGTGGGTAAACACAGAGGTCAGGCCTGCAGCAAGACCTTCCCCTTTCTGCGCCACGACTCCCTCTGCGCATTGCGACAAGAGCATAAGCTCATCGACATCCGACGCAGGGCACATAATGGCAACCTCCACCGTACCCAATGAGCGCGCCAGCGCCATTGTGTCATCCAAAAGACAGCGATAGAGCTCAGTGACAGCATCAACTGGAAGGCTCTGTGCTAAACGGGTCTTGACCAGACCCGGCCTCGGGGCTTTCGCCATAATAACCAGCGTGCGATCTCTGCCAGGCGGAAGTGTTGTGCTTTCACGCGAAGATTCCATAGAAGATCATTGCCCAAGATTCACGCTGGCCGCGGTGTTCCGGCCTTTCTATGCCGAAAATAATAACGCACTATCAACGATAGGATGAACCACGCTGCCCCCACAGTGCCCCTCAACGTACCGCTAATCTTCGATTTCCCAATTCGCGGATAATAGCTCACCGGCACCTCAATGATGCGGAATCCACCTAGCACACCTTTTAGAATTATTTCGACAGCCCAGCCGTACGTGTTCTCTTGGAGCGCAAGACGGCGAAGGACATCTGCTCGTCCGGCACGGAACGGGCCGAGGTCGCTTATCTTTAGGCCATACAAAAGTCTGACCAGGACAGCCGCGAGCCGGTTACCAAACGCCTGGTGCCAAGGCAACGCCCCATGAATGTTCCGTTTTCCCAGGCGAGAACCCAGCGTGATATCGGCACGGCCGTCGATGATTGGAGCCAGCAGAAGTGGCAGCTCATCTGGGCGGTCACTGTAATCGCCGTCAAGGAACACTACAACGTCAGGGCTGCTTGCACCAGCCAGTCCGGTCAAACAGGCGCGGCCATATCCGCGACGAGGTTCATGGAGGACGCGAGCTCCCATCTTTGCTGCAATCTCGGGCGTTCCATCCGTTGAATTGCTGTCTACAACCAGTACCTCAGTGACAATATCCCCCGGGAGATCAGCTAAAACGCGGCCGATGGACTGCGCTTCATTATGCGTGGGGATGACGACCGACACACGCACTTGATCCCGGCTCAAATCACCACCATAAAGAGGACGGCCAGCGCCGCGCCAGATAGGCGTCAACGCCCCAAGCTCGACCGGCCCGCCCCACCGCGAGCCCCAGCGATGCGAGCACGGAAACCAGCAGCTCCCAAATCCACGATGTTCCCAACTCAGAAATCCAAAGGCTGCCCAGGAACAAAAACGCTACCAAAGCCGCGGGGCGCGTAAACAAACCGACGACAAGTAGGATGCCGAGAGTGATCTCGGTCAAGCCCTGCAGGGGAGCGGCCATTGCGGCGTGATTCGCAGCGAGGGCCATGATTGCTTTCCACGCAGGCGGAGAGTGGCTGGCTTTGAGATAGTAGTTGATCAGGTTCGCATAGCCCGCTGCCGTGTAGAGCCCCTTCCCCAGATTTTCAAAGAAGACCCAAACGAACATTGCGCCGATCGTGAGACGAACTATTGCCAGCCCATTTGCTGCCGGCAGTTGGTTAGTCACACTTTGTGTTGGGCTTGCATTCGTTGTCATCGTGAACCTCGTACTCATGGGATGCGATGCCCAGTTTGCGACAGGAAAAGAGTAACGTGACATCTTAAGCCGTTCTTCCCGTTCTTTCCAGCATTGATTCCACGCAGCCCGCAGGTCGCATCCTCAATAACGTACCCAAGCAGATGATGCAGAAGGAAAGCGATGCGGGAACTGGAATCAAGCGAAAGAATTGGGTTGTTCAGATCTTCATCCAAACAAAGCAAATAGGCCGAGCAGGTAAGGTGCTCGAGATCAACGTCAGTATTTGTCCTTGCAGGCTGGATTGATTCATAAATCATACCGTCCCTCTTCCATGTCACAGTTGGAATGAGCACGTGGTGTCAAACCCCATCCGAGTTCCGCACCAACATCTTTTAGAGTTCGCCCGCCTTGGCAGCTGATACCAAAGTATCGCCCGATAGTTTAGTCCATCGCTGTACAGGCGTCGTTAAGGAAGAGGAAAGTGCCTTTACGGGTTCGGTGCGTATCGGGTGAAGACGTAGTCGCGAGCTTTGATAGGCTGGTGGCAAGGAATGCGCGCCAGATTCTGCTGGCTCTCGGCGTGAACCCGGAGCAGATTCTCCAAGAGAGTTTTGGCGAGAGCAAACGGCCCACGGACTTTCCCCTACCGGAACCTCGTCCCGTCGAGACCGTCGTGTTCATGCGCTCGGAGAAGGTTTGTCAGGTGTCGGCTGGGAGCACTCTGCTCGATCTGGCGGAACAAAGCAATGTGCAGATTCCATATGGCTGCCGTCAGGGGCTGTGCGGTACGTGCGCCACTCGAGTTCTAAGCGGTACGGTTCAAATGGACGTAGAAGCCGGATTGACGCCGGAGCAAAAAGAGGCTGGATATGTTCTACCCTGCGTTAGCCGGGTATCGGGAACGGTTGTCTTGGTGGCTTAATGCCGGGAATCGCAGAACTGAGTCAATTTCTGCGCAAGAGGAAACCACGTACTCGAAACTGGAGGGCGACGAGCCGAATGCCCGGATCTCCCGGTGATATCGGTTACCGGCGACAGCAATGGAATCAGCGATCACCATCAGTTCTTCCAGGGTGAACTCGACATGTAAAAGGAGGATTTGTCAGTTGTAATAAACATGATGGTAGAGAATTACGTTTTTCCAGAAATGGTCAATCTCCTCTGGGCTCAAGTTCGAAATCTTTGTGACGTTTTGCCGTGGTAAGCATCTGCTAGTGTCATATTGATGAATGGGATCCTGTAGCGGACGCAACCATGAGCGAGCGTAGGAGGCGCAAGTGAGAAGCATCGCAGGGGAAACGGACAAACGCCTAAACACAATTGGTCAGCGGCTTGCGTCGCTCCTTAGCAGGCTATTGACATCACGCGACTTGCAGGAAAGCAAAGCCAGACTTGAAGAAGCCCAACGCGTCGCGCACATCGGCTACTGGGTATGGAACCTCAATACGGATCGCGTGACCTGGTCCGATGAAGCCTACCGCATCTTTGGGCTGGAGCCGCGCGAAGGAGCCATAGACTTAGCCATAGTACGCGAAATGATCCACCCTGGCGATCGAGAGTCTGTGTTCCAGACAGCAGAAGAGGCCATTCGCGACGGTGTGCGCCCCGACTCTGAACACCGCCTTATTTGCCCAAACGGAGAGGTACGCACCGTGCACAGTCAGGGCGAAGTGAAAAGAGATGCGTCGGGCCGAGCGTATGAAATTTTTGGTACGGTCCAGGACATTACTGAGCGAAAGCAGGCAGAGGAAGAGCGCCGGGCTCTGTCTCGCGACCTGGAGGAAAGCAAGGCCAGGCTTGAAGAAGCCCAACGCGTTGCCCACATCGGGTACTACGAATGGAACCTTATCGAGAGCCGCGTGATCTGGTCGGACGAAAGCTATCGCATTTTTGGGTTGACGCCAGAGGAAGGCCCCATTGACTTCGATAAGGTGCGCGAAATGATCCACCCCGACGATCGGGAGCGTGTTTTCAGGGGGGTTGAGGAGGATATTCAAAACGGAGTGCATACTGAAGCAGAACATCGTGTTGTTCGCCCTAACGGCGAAGTGCGTACTGTCCAGGGCCTAGGCACTGTGAAAAGAGACGCATCAGGCCGAGTGTATGAAATATTTGGAACGGTCCAGGACATCACTGAGCGCAAGCGCGCAGAGGAAGCCTTGCAGCAAACCCAGTTTTATCTCAGTGAAGGACAGCGCCTCGCCCACATGGGGAGTTGGGCATTCAACGATTCAGGTCATTATTGGTCTGACGAGCTGTACAAAATTTACGGCCTTGATGCAAAAAGTGGGGCCCCCACAGCTGAACAGTATCTGGCCTTGGTACATCCACAAGACCGAGCCTCCATGGTCGAAACTATTAAACGCATGCAAGAAGAACGCTGTGGTTTTGATCAAATAGAGCGGATTGTTCGCCCCGACGGGCAGTTGCGTTACGTTCGTGCTGTGGCTGTTCCCGTCTTAGAACAAGGAGTTTTCAAAGGATTCGTTGGTACCACAATAGACGTTACCGAGCAGGAGTTACTGACACAGGAGTTGCGACGGGAAAAAGCATACCTCGCGGAAGCGCAAAGCCTTACCCACATCGGCAGCTGGGCGACCAACTTCCATACTCAGCAAATGTTCCACTTGTCGGACGAAGTTTATCGCCTGCATGGTTTTGAGCCCAACCAGGGCCATCTAGCACTCGAACGTTTTTGGGACACCATTCACCCGGAAGATGAGCCGGTTGTGAGGGTAACTCTTGAGAATGCAATCCGCATGAGAGCCGACTACGACATTCCCGAGTTCCGGGTTTGCCATCCTGACGGAAGCGTACGATTTCTGCGCACGATAGGACATCACACTGCTGGAGAAATGGGTGACTACGTCGGTATCACGATGGATATAACGGAACGAAAGCGCGCTGAGGAGGAGCGTGAAAGACTGCGCCAATTAGAGGCCGATCTCGCGCACATCAACCGCGTGAACATGATGGGAGAATTGGCCGCCGCGCTGGCGCACGAAATCAAGCAGCCGATCGCTGCCTCAATCACAAGTGCCAACGCATGCTTGCGATGGCTTGCACATGATCCACCCGATCTGGAAAGGGCCCGCGCGGCAGCAACTAGAATCGAGCAAGACGGAAACCGTGCGGCTGATGTTATCGACCGTTTAAGATCTTTCTACAAGAAGGACCCATCCCCTGAGCGCGAGATGGTGGACATCAAATGCATCATTGAAGAAATGACAGTTCTGCTCAGGGCCGAAGCGATTCGAAACTCCGTAACTATCCGTTCCGAACTCGACGCAGATATACCCAGTATCCTGGCGGACCGTGTACAACTGCAACAAGTGTTCATGAACCTGATGCTGAATGCGATCGAGGCCATGAAAGATGGCGGCGGGAAGCTCACAATTAGGCCGAAACTAAATCCGGAAGGTCAGTTGGTGATTTCGATCAGCGATACCGGCGTAGGATTGCCGGCGGAAAATACCGATCGCATTTTTGATGCGTTCCATACGACAAAACCACAGGGAACAGGTATGGGGTTAGCCATCACCCGCTCGATCGTGGAGTCTCACGGAGGACAAGTGTGGGCCACTCGCAACCAGGGGCTGGGTGCAACCTTCCATTTCACTCTTCCCGTCGAAGCTGGGGCGCAGGCATGAAATCAGAGGGCATTCGTACCGTATTCATCATCGATGATGACCGCGGCATGCGTCAGGCGATCCATGATCTCGTGGAATCAGTTGGCCTGCGGGCCGAGTCCTTTGCAACTGGCGAGGAGTTTCTCAGCAAACAACGCACCGGTTCCCCGAGTTGCTTAGTTCTGGATGTAAGACTGCCTCAAATGAGCGGCCTCGATTTCCAGCGCAGGTTGGTCGAGACCGGGGTGCAAATCCCTATTATTTTTATTACGGCACACGGAGACATTCCGATGTCTGTCAGGGCATTGAAATCGGGTGCCTTGGAGTTCTTAACGAAACCTTTCAGGGACCAGGAACTGCTAGATGCAATTCAGCAGGCCCTCCAGCGTGACAGCGCGGCGCGAGAACAACAGGCTGCGATCCATAATTTGCAAGAGCGCTATCACACATTGACTGCGCGAGAGCGTGAAGTTATGGCTCTCGTAGTCTCCGGAATGCTCAATAAGCAGATCGCTTACGAAATCGGAGCCAGCGAGGCCACAGTAAAAATCCACCGAGGCCACGTCATGCAAAAAATGCAGGCTGACTCCCTGGCTGACTTGGTCCGTATGGCCGACAAGCTCAAGCTGTCACATCCGCAATAGTTCGTCATGTGCTGTAGTTCCGGCTACTCCGCCGCTTTCGCTTCCAATTAACTACAACTTAAGTAGTAGTTCGCGCGACCAAAGCCCGATTGTGCATGATTTGCGATGGCGCTACGCTTTGCCAATGAGTATCCGGCACAACTCAAGGCTGATAGTAATCGTCGACGATGACGAATCGGTGCAGAGTGCAGTGCAAGATCTGATCGAGTCGGATGGGCTGTCCGTCCTGTGCTTTGGCTCCGCGGAGCAATTCCTGGATTCCGAAGCCCGACACAAGACGGTGTGCCTGATCGCCGACATTCGCATGCCGGGCATCTCCGGCCTTGAACTGCAAGCCACGCTTAATGCCGAAAAGTCCCGAATACCCATCATCTTTATCTCCGCGCACGGCGACGACGAGATGCGGATCCATGCCATGCGCGAAGGGGCAGTAGAGTTCTTGACCAAACCTTTTAACGATGCAGTTTTGCTAGAGATGGTTCATGCCGCTCTCAAGAGGTGAGGAAATGAGTAGGCAACCCCGCAGTCAAGTATATGGAAACAGCGAAAATCGGTACGCGACTCGCGACGATTTTCTCAAGATTTTTGACGAGAACCTCAATGGTCTTTATCAGCTTTCATTTCTCCTCACGGGAGATCACCAAAAGGCAGAAGGGTGTTTCGTAGCCGGTATTGACGATTGCGCTAAAGAGAACCGAGTGTTTAGAGGATGGGCACGTGCCTGGACGAAACGCGTCATTGTGAAAAACGCAATTCGTGAACTGAACCCGCGAGAGGGCCATTCCAATTCATCCGCGCTCGCAACCCTCTTTTCTCGCAAGCAGCAGTCGCACAGCCCAACCGGTCATTTCGACGTAGACGCAGTGATGAGGCTCGCAGACTTCGAGCGGTTTGTTTTCGTGCTGTGCGTTCTGGAGCACTACGGGGTACACGAGTGTGCTTTGCTTCTCGGCTCCTCGGCTCCCGAAGTTCGCGAAGCCCGCACTCGGGCTATAGAGCAGTTGGCCAATTTTCGGTCAGGTAGTTCCAACCGGTACGACGGTCATGAGCGCAGTGGGCAGGCGGAAGCGCTCAAGGCGTGAAGGGAGACGAAAATGAAGGCACTTGTAGTTAATGCAATCGGTCGAGGGTTCGATCTTGAAGACGTGGACATCGCCACGCCGATAGGACGCGAAGTTCTCGTCGGTGTGAAGGCGTCTGGCCTGTGCCACACCGACCTGTTGTTTGCAACTCACGATATCGTCCCTACGCCGGCGGTGCTTGGTCACGAAGTTGCGGGGATCGTGGCTACAGTGGGTCCGGATGTCGCGCAACTCCGTGTCGGAGATCACGTCGTAGGTTCTCTAGCGCAGTCATGCGGAGCTTGCGCCCGATGCCTGTCTGGCCGATCCTTCCAGTGCAGACATCCAGAGTTGACGCTGCGCCGACCGACCGATGCCCCCCGCCTAAGCCGCAATGGTGTTGCGCTGTTCCAGGGCTTCGGGCTGGGCGGCTTCGCCGAACAGGCGCTTATCCACGAAAACCAGCTTGCCGTCGTACCCAAGGAGGTTCCATTCGCCCAGGCCGCGCTGCTGGGCTGCGGCGTTGTAACGGGCGCGGGTTCCGTCTTGAACACTGCCAACGTTAGCGCCGGCGACACGGTTGTGATCTTCGGCGCCGGAGGGGTTGGGCTCAACGCCATTAGCGGCGCGCTCATTGCTGGAGCATCGAGGATCGTCGTCATCGACATCCAGGCTAAGCGACTCGAAGAGGCTCGACGATTCGGCGCCACCGAGGTCATCGATTCCGCCAAGACAAATCCCGTCGAAGTTGTCCGCGATCTTTTGCCGGAAGGAGCGGACCATGTCTTCGACTTCGTGGGGCAGAAATCAGTCGCCGAGCAGGGGCTGGCAATGCTCGGTGTTGGTGGCGGACTTTATCTGGTCGGCGTAGCGAGACCGGAAGTGGAGATTGCAGTCAACATCTTTGACGCGATCGGTGGGCAGAAGCGCGTCCAGGGTGTCAACTTTGGGTCCACCAACTTCAAGCGCGACATCCCGATGTACGCAGAGCTGTACCTGCAAGGTCGAATGAATCTGGACGACCTTGTTTCGAGAAAGATCTCGCTGCGCGACGTGAACGATGGTTACGCGGCGCTAAAGGACGGCTCGCTCAATCGCGTCGTCGTCACTTCGTTCTGACTTCAGAAACTCACATAAGGAGATACACAATGGCAACGATGGAAACAATCACGGAAAGAGACAGGATTAAAACAATCACCACCCACTATATCGATGGAGCGTTCGTTGAATCCCATGGCCGCGAGGTCATGGACGTAATCAAGCCGACCAACGGGCATGTGATCGGCCGCGTCACTCTGGGAGACGAGGAAGATACGCGGCGCGCCATTGCCGCAGCCAAGCGCGCATTCGTCAGCTTCAGCCGGACGACAAAAGAAGAGCGTGCGAGCTACTTGCGCCGGTTGCATGAGGCTGTGTCGGCGCGCATCGACGATTTGACGGCCGTGATGGTTGAGGAATACGGCGGGGTCGCCCAGTTCGCCCGCCTTATTGTGGAGTCGGGGGTGAACGCCTTCGCTGCGGCGGAGAAGGGCCTTCAAGAGCTGCCACTGAAACAAAGCTGGGGCAAGACGACGGTCACCTTGGAGCCAATTGGCGTTGCCGGCCTGATTACAGCCTGGAATGCGAACGCGCTGTTCATTTGCCTCAAGCTGGCATCGGCCGTAGCTGCCGGGTGTACCGTCGTTCTCAAGCCGAGCGAAATGAGCTCGCTGCAGACCCGCGTAATGATTGAAGCTCTGAATGCGGCCGAGCTACCTAAGGGTGTCTTCAACGTGGTGACGGGCCTCGGTACTGTCGTCGGCGCTGAGATGGTGCGCAATCCCGACGTCGCGAAGATATCGTTCACAGGTTCGGTTGCCGTTGGACAACAGATCATGCGCGATGGCGCCGCGACAATGAAGCGTGTCACGCTTGAACTGGGCGGAAAGTCGCCCACAATCCTGCTGGATGACGCTGCCCTCGACAAGGCCATCCCATCAGCCCTCATTTTGGCCTTTATGAACAGTGGTCAAGCCTGTGCCGCCGGAACCCGGCTTCTCGTGCCTAAGAACCGGCTCGAAGAGGTGAAGCGGGCCATACGCGATGAAATGCGTAACTATATCGTCGGCGAACCTTCCGATCCCAGAATCATGGTTGGACCCATGGTGTCGCAAAAACAGTATGACCGCGTAGAATCCTACATTCGCAAAGGCATTGAAGAAGGCGCGGAGGTGCTCGTCGGCGGAGAAGGCCATCCGAAGGGTCTCGAAGCGGGTTACTTCGTGAAGCCCACGGTGTTCGTTAATGTAAAGAACGACATGGCCATAGCCCAGGAAGAGATTTTCGGCCCCGTGCTCAGCGTGATCGCCTACGATTCCGAGGACGACGCGATTCGCATTGCCAATGACTCCAGATACGGTCTTCACTCGGCTGTCATTGGAACTGACCTTCAGCGCGCCCGCCGCGTAGCTTCTCAGCTACGGGCTGGCCGAGTCGTGATCAACAACATGACCGACGATCCTGATGCGCCTTGGGGCGGATTTAAGTTCTCCGGTGTCGGACGTGAATATGGCCGGTACGGAATTGAGGCGTTTCTTGAACCAAAGGCCATCCTTGAGTAACGGTCTGGCAGGACTAACGAATGAAAGGACGAGTGTATGAGTAAACACGTCAGTATCTCCCCCAATGAAGTCGCGGACCACCTTGCTATCCGGGAACTCATCGAGGCCTACGCGCATTGCGCGGATCGTCGTGATGCGAAAGGCCAGATGGCGCTGTTTACCACAGACACGCACTTCGTTGTGTACATGAACGCAAAGGATCCCAAGCCCGCACAAGAATTGCACTCGCGTGAGGCACTCGCTCCCGTGTTCGAAGATCTGAACAAATACGCGGCGACCATGCACTTTCTAGGACAAAGCACGATCCTCACGCTGACGCGCGACCGAGGCACAGGTGAAACTTATTGCATGCCCCATCACCTCATCGTCGATGGTGAAAAGCGGCGGCTGATGATCGCGGCGCTCCGTTACTACGACACCTTTGTGAAGGTGGACGATGAGTGGTTGTTTGCGGAGCGCTTGCTGTACGTTGACTGGATCGAGGAGCGCGAGTTGTCATGACAGCAATCAACAGGGCGTCTTTAAACGCATCGATGAGCGCTCCCGTTGACGACCCAAAACGCCTCGTTATTGTGGGTGCGACTGGTATGGTCGGCGGATACTCTCTTCGCTTTGCGCTCGACAACTCAACCGTGAAGAGCGTCACTTCGATTGGGCGCAAGAGGCTTGGCATCTCGCATCCAAAGCTCAAAGAGGTTTTGCATCAAAACTTCGCAGACTGTTCTCCACTTGCAGACGCACTCTCATCCCAGGACGCAGTCGTTTATTGCCTAGGGACATACACCGGGTCGGTCTCGGACGCGGAACTCCGGACGATCACTGCAGATTATACGATCGAGTTCGCGCGGGTTCTCCAAGGGAATAGTCCTGAGGCGGCGTTCTCATTTTTGAGCGGGAGTGGGGCGGACCAGTCGGGACAGAGCCGGCTTGCTTTCGCACGCTATAAAGGTGAGGCTGAGAAGGCGCTACTCACGGCTGGTTTCCCGCGCGTCTATCTTTTTCGCCCTGCGTACATCTACCCTGCGGAGCCACGAAAGGAACCGAATTTGAGCTACCGTTTGTTGCGAGCGATCTACCCAGCGTTCCGGGTACTGTTCCCTAACCAGGTAATTCGCGCTGACGACTTGGGCCGGGCGATGGTGCATGTCGCAATCAGCGGAGCAGGAGAGCGCCGAAGTCTCGTTTTAGAGAACCGTGACATCCAGGCCATGGTGAAGTCACACATTATCCTTGTGGATTATCCGCATTCATCAACCTGAAGCAACCTATGTTGGAAATGTGCTACCAAACATTGGCGCTTTACTCTTCGATTGTTCCGCAGTGGCTTCGTCCTGAATGACGTCCCAGTGCTCCACGAGAATGCCATCCTGAATGCGAAGAATATCGGCGGCAATCCAGTTCACCGTCGCTCCGAACCCGGAAAAACGCCCATGCACGATAACGAAGTCTCCGTCTGCTACGATCAGACCGGCTTCATATCTCAGAGTTGGTGGCAGTGACTTGATCAGGTTGAATAAGCCCGCACGGCCTGGTTCGATGTGCGCGCTGTGCTGGATGTAGTCGGGCGACCAGAATCGCTCTGCGAGTGCATAATCCCGCTTGTTGAAGAGTGTGTCAAACGCTTGCAAGACGAGGGCCTTGTTTTGTTCGGGGGTAGTTTTTGGCAACATTGATTTCCTTTTTATCGTTTAAATGCTTAGGAGATCACCTCGATGGCATCCACCCGTGAAGGATAAAACGCCAAGTACTCTTTTATTTTGGCTACTGAATCATAAGGGTTTTCGTAAGTCCAAACGGCATTTTCCGATTTCGCTCCCCCGATGGGGATGCTGTAGTAACTGCAGTCCCCCTTGTATGGACAATAGGTGTGATGTGCGTTCGGAACTAGCAACGACATATCCGCATCGTTACGCGGTAAATAGTAGACCGGTGGATAGGTGCTCTCTTCCAGTCGAAGGGCTCGGGTGGATTCAGCGACGATTCTGCCGGCGATGGTAATGCGCACATTTCCCTCGGCCGGAGAAATCGTGATGGGATGATCGGGACCGGGAATTCTGATCTCCTTGCATTTGCTAGATGTTGTGGTCATTACGCTTCCTCGTTCTTTATCAGTATCAAAGCTTTGAGCCGCCGTCGACAGGAATACTGGCTCCGGTGATCCAGCGCGCCTTATCTGAAGCCAGGAACGCGACTACATCCGCCACATCTTCCGGCTTGCCGATTCGTTTTAATGCTTGCATCGCAAGTGTGGCTTCGCGACCTGCTTCAGTCTTGGCGAAATTCGACATGTCGGTGTCGATCACGCCGGGTGCGACCGCATTCACGCGAATACCCTGGGTCCCAAGAATAGCAGCCCAGTTTTTGACCAGAGTCTCTAGTGCTCCTTTGGTCGAGGTGTAGGCAAGAAGCGAAGGGTTGTCTAAGCCGGGCTTCCCGACTACGGCGCGGGCCCCGATCGAAGAGATCACGATAATATTCGAGCCTTCACCTAGAATGGGCAGGAGTTGCTGTACCAGAAAAAACGGGCTTCGGACGTTTGTCGCAAAGAGGTTGTCAAAATCCTCCACCGTGTAATCCACGATGCGTGCCGCTTTGCTGATTCCGGCGTTGAGCACTAGCACATCCAATCGATCGCCAACGATGGAGCGAACGTCCTTTGCCAGTCGGATTGCTCCCTCTGGAGTTCCAAGGTCCGCGGCGATAGCGTTTGCGCGTCCGCCTTTGGTTTCGATCCCAGAGACAAGAGATTCTGCCTCCCGCGCGGATCGTCCGTAGTGAGCCAGAACGTGCGCGCCCGTTTCAGAAAGCGCCAACGCAATGGCTCGTCCAATGCCACGTGAAGCTCCCGTTACCAGCGCGGTTTCGCTGGTTAAACGTGAGTCCTTAACCCGTTTTTCTTTCATGTTTCATTTTCCTTTTTTGCATTTCGTCAGATTGTCAGGATGACTCTGCCGAACGGACGATCCTCAACGAGATACCGCAGAGCATTAGCCGCCTGGGCCAGAGGAAAGGTCTTGGCTACGATTGGTTTGATCGCGCCGGATTTAAGCAGCGACACAATCACTTTCCAAGCGTCCGCAATGACCGCCTTCGACTGAGCAAACATATTGAGACCTTGGATGCTGGCCTGTGGCACGATCAGATTTGTCACATCAATCGTTGTCTTACGGCTTGCGGAATATCCGAGCGTTATGACGCGTCCTTCCGACGCAAGCACTCCGAGCAATTCGCTCAAGATTTCGCCACCGATCCCGTCGATGACGATGTCCGCGCCGTAACCGCCCGTGATACGACGCACGCCGTCACTCAATTTTTCTAACGAGGTATCGATGACTTGATTGAAGCCGAGCGCCTTCGCCTGCTCCGCTTTTGCATGATTGGTCGTGCTTGACATGGCGTATTTTGCGCCCAAAGCTTGCGCCAATTGCGTCACTGCATTGCCGATCGATCCTCCGATCGCCGGAGCCAGAACGGTTTTGCCCAGCCGCAAACCAGCCAAAGTAAGAGCCACCTGCGCGGTGAGATATGCGACCGGTATACCCGCGGCACTCGCGTCGTCAACATTGCCAGGAATCAGGCAAAGGTCTTCCTTCCGCACCGAAACCCACTGGCTGTAAGTTCCATCCTCAAAAACGCCATAGGGGCCGAAGAACATCACGCGCGAGCCGAGAGGAAAGCCCGTTCCACCTCCTTCTTCCACCACCCCCGCTCCTTCATTGCCCAGGACCAACGGCGCCTTCACGCCGTGAAATTTGCCCGAGAGAATCGTATGGTCCAGCGGCGTGACGCCGGCCGCGGTGATTCGCACAAGTGCTTTTCCAGTTGTAACCGCCGGTTTTGGCAGGTCTGTGAGCTTCAGCCCTTCATAGCCACTAAATGTCTCGGCTCGCATTGCACGCATATCATTCCTCCTTGCTTCAGGCGTTCATTCCGCCATCCACGGTTAGGTTTGCTCCAGTAATGTATGAGGACTCCGGGCCAGCAACAAACGACACCAGCGCAGCCACCTCTTCAACGTGGCCATACCGGTCAAGTGATGTGGCAGCCTTCTGCGGTACTGCCCAGTCGCCCGCCGCCGGATTCAAATCCGTATCGATCGGTCCCGGCTGCACATTGTTGACAGTGATGCCAAGGCTACCAAGTTCTCTGGACAGCGACTGACTAAATATCTTTACCGCACCCTTGGTGGCCGAGTAAGGAACAAGGCCGGGCACCAGCACACGCTCCCCCACTGCCGAGCCGATCATGATGATGCGGCCACCGCTCTTCATGTGCTTCATCGCCGCCTGTGTCGCGACGAATACACCGCGGACGTTAATGTCGAGCACGCGATCTATCTCTTCAAGCGTCGTCTCAGCAAATGCTTTCGGAATGGCTGTCCCGGCATTGTTCACAAGCACATCAAGCCGGCCAAAGGTCGCCACGGTTTTTTCGATTGCGCCTTTCACTGCTTCAGCATCTATAGCATCAGCTTGGATCGCAATGGCCTTTCCGCCCTCGCGCTCAATCGCTTTGACCACTGCCGAGGCGGCGCTGGCATCCTTCGAGTATGTGATGGCCACGCTCGCTCCATCTGCGGCCAGCCGTTTCGCGATCGCCGCGCCAATTCCACGGGAACCTCCAGTAATGAACGCCACTTTTTGGGTTAACTTAGACATGTGACCCTCCGGTTTTCTTGTACGATTTCACCCGCTCCGCCGTTTCAACTCACTGCCAGCTGCTCGGAGTTCGCAGGCTTTCTATCTGATGTGGCGCTACTGCAGGCAGATTTGGCATTGTAGGGAATACCAGCTATTCCAAACAGGAATGAATGGGGTGTAACCTTCTTTTTGCTTATCCCTTGGCGATAAGCAAAAGAATCGTTTTCCTTCCTATGGAATCCATTCCGTAGAGAAATACGGAGGCTGCTGTGGACAAATTTGACGCGATGGAAATGTTCGTCCGAGTCATTGAAAAAGGGAGCTTCTCTGCTGTAGCAAAGGAGCGTGGAATTGGGCAGCCTGCCGTCAGCAAACAGATTTCAGCGCTTGAAGATGAGCTAGGCACTGAACTGATTCATCGCACCTCGCGTTCCATTGCAACGACTGAGGCCGGTCGTGACTTTTACGAGTCTGCGTTGCACATTCTCGGCGACTTTGAAAACGCGACCTCACGAATCGGTCGCGGACAGACTGCGCCGAAAGGCCTCATTCGTGTGACGGTCCCTCCCACATTTGCCCGCCTTCATTTGGTGTCAAAGCTACCTGCATTTTTTGCTGCCTACCCTGACATGGCAGTCGAACTGGCGACATCGGAGAGCCCGACAACTATCATCGAAGATGGTTTCGATTTGGCCATCCACTCCGGCGACTTACCAGACTCTTCCCTGGTTGCGCGAAGATTCGCGCAAACCATGACCATTCTCGTCACCACTCCTCAGTACCTCACACGACATGGAGCACCGGAATCGCCGGACGATATCAACCGCTTTCAATCTGTCGTTTTCATTGAACGGGGTTCCGTTCAGCCGTGGACTTTTGGCTCTGGAAAGGACATGAAGCGTATTGTCCCTACAGGAATTTTTCGAACCAGTGATATTGAACAGATGCGTATGGGTGTTCTTGAACATCTGGGCATCGCCCAGGCGCCAGCATGGCTCTTTGCCGCAGAACTCAGAGAAGGCACCGTCGTCCGTCTTCTGACTGCGTTTGAGCGAGCCGTGCCGATCCTTGCCGTGCGGCCGGCTAGTCGCAGAATGTCCACCAAAGTCCGTGTCTTTATTGAACACCTGGAGAAGACGTTCACGCTTTGCTCCCAGTTCAATCCACGCCCAGCTAAAGCTGTGGGCGTAGACTAACGAGGCAGGTCGCGTGCATCTTTGGAGTTTGCAACTGCCTCCCCTGTCCCCCTGCGAAACTCTTCAGAACTCATCGGTGTGCGGCCGATTCCGAGAACTTCAAATTCAGGATTCATACATCCCACCCATGACAGTTGCGGCGTAAACAGCAGTAGAGCCGCTCTTTCATCCGCCAAGCCAAGAGAAGCCGCGGGGAAAGCTCGCACCTCGGCGAAGCTGTCCTTTTCAAATGACACAGCGGAGCAATGATGGAAGGAGGTCGTCCACAAGCTTCAGAGAAGGGTCTGACTTGCTACGGATGATCGCCCCGACCCAGCACGTAGTTAAGAGTAACGCTAGTTTGGCAGGGTCTTGCGCAGCGGCCGTTCCTTTCTCAGTGTGAGCGAGTGAGACTAGGTCGGACAACTGCTTATCCCAGACGTGTATGCCATCGGCAATTCTTTGCCCGATGTCGGGCGGAATTGCCGGAGTCTCGGCAGCGAAGATCGCAAGCAATTGGAGCGGAGCTATTGCGATCATCGGCGGTTTCATGGCTAAGAACTGGAAATGCTGCGTCAGTTGATCGTAGGCGCTCTCTCCCACTAGAGAAAGTGATTGATAGATAGCGGCAAATTGGCGATCGACGAGTATTGCGGCGAGTTCTTCTTTGCTTGCGAAATAATTGTAAAAAGTGCCTTTAGGTGCACTCACGGCGGCGGTGATGCGGTGAATGCTTGCTCGCACGTAGCCGACTTCCTGAAACAGCTCGCCGGCTGAGAGAAGGATCATTTCGCGGGTATTGGTTGCTCGACGCGCGACCGGATGTTGAGTACGAGACATTATTCGATGTGGCGACGAACCATTCGTTCATGGCTTGTCGAAACGAACTGAATTTGTCATTTCTGATCACAATGATGTTCCTTCCCAAACTCACCAAAAAAATACACCTCGCAGGTGGTATTCTTGGATCCATTTCAAGATGACCGGTCGGCTCGGATTTGGAGGTTACCGTGAATACATCTCATGCCAGCGCACAGAATCGAGATTCCGCACACTCGACTGAGGCCCAAGCAAGTGCCTATGGCATGCAAATGGCGAAGTATTTCACCATGAACCAACCACCCAGAGTTTCCATTGATTCCGCGGTTTCCGTCGTCCGGCCGCAAATGGCGATTACCCGATTGATTGCACGGAGCGGCATCCCGGAGCGCACTGCGTCCATCCCATCCGAAAAGGCCTACGTTGTTTCGCTTCATCTTAATCATGCGAATGCCCGCGAATGGGAACTTTGGACCGATGGCAGGCACACAAAGACCGGGGCATGGCCAATCGGCGGAGTCGCAATGTGCGATTTGGAGTCAAATTCGAGTATTCGAAATCCAGGCCCCATCGACTGGATCCACTACCATGTTCCGCGGGCAACCTTGGATGCCCTTACGGACGATGCCGGAATGTCGAGGGTTAAGCGTCTCTACTGCGTGTATGGATCTTCCGATCCTGTCCTTTATCACATGACGCAACTGATCCTGCCATGCCTAGATAGGCCGGAGATGTTCTCTCAGTTGTTCATGGATTCTTTCATTTTGACGATCGGTTCGCACCTTGTCGGGCAGTATGGTCAGGTTCGCGAGGATATCCACCGATTCAAAGGCGGTTTAGCGCCATGGCAAAGGCGTCGCGTGGAGGAATTGTTGCAGGAGCACCTGGACGGCGAGTTAAAACTGGCAACACTTGCCGAGGAATGTAGGCTTTCAGTCAGCCATTTTACGCGATCATTCAGGAAATCATATGGGACCTCCGCACATCGTTATTTGATTCTGCAGCGCGTTGAGATTACGAAGTCCCTTTTGTCTAAAACGAATAGTTCGTTGGCGGAAATTGCCGCGCAGACTGGATTTTCTGATCAAGCAGCCCTTACCCGGACGTTTGCAAACATCATTGGTGCGACTCCGGCACGATGGAGGCGTGAAAACAAACGCCGGACTACTTTGTTCGAAATATCCAACCGCTAACCCCATCGACCACGGAAATAGATTTCATACTCAAGTCCACAGTTCCAGTCACAGTGTTGCGCTGAATCCTCCCTTAAATATATCGCTGCCAATTTGACATGCTGCTAGTGTCTTCGTATTTGGACTAAGGCTGGAAGTGGTCTTTTAGTCCGCTTTCACTCCGCATTTGGAGCAGAAATCCACAAAAATGGTCCGGGTTTTCAAGAGTACCGTGCTCGTTCCAGATAAAGTTCGGGCTTAATGCGCGATTCGCTGAAGCTCAAACTAGATAGGAGAAAGATCATGAAGAAGATTTACTGGGTTGTAATCGTTGCTGTGGTGGGCGGGGCTCTGCTGCTGAAAACACCATTCACGGTTGGTGCGGCACGATCCGCTCCACCAACTGGCGTTAAGAACGTAGTTCTGGTGCATGGAGCCTTCGCCGATGGCTCCGGCTGGGACGCCGTCGCAAAGATTCTTGAGAAAGATGGTTATACGGTTTCGGTTGCGCAGCCTCCAGAAACCTCGTACGCCGACGACCAAAAGTATACGAAGGCCGCAATCGACGCCATGGGCGGGCCGGTCGTCCTGGTCGGCCACAGCTACGGCGGCTCCATCATCACCGAGGCTGGCAATCATCCAAATGTTGCGGCACTGGTCTACATTGCCGCATTTGCGCTCGATGACGGTGAGAGCTGTGCGTCAATCGAAACGGCTGTGCCGCAAGCCTCCAAGGCATTCAAGCCGGACAGCAATGGGAATTGGTGGATCGAGCAGGACCATTTCGTGGCTGATTTCGCCGCGGATGTTCCCCCGGCTCAGGCCCATTTCATGGCTATATCGCAGGTGCCGATCTCCACCGATTCATTCACTCACAAGGTCACAAATCCCGCCTGGAAGAACAAGCCGACCTTTTACATGGTGGCTAGCTCAGACCGGTCGATCAATCCCCAGCAGGAGCGGATGATGGCGAAGCGCGCCAATGCCAAGACGGTCGAAGTGAACGCCAGCCATGTGGCCTACATGTCTCACCCGAAGGAAGCAGCCAAACTCATCGAAGAGGCTGCCACATCCGCACACGCCAACTAGCAGCCAGTAAGTCTATATGTCGTGAGTGAAATGCATGTCCCTCGCCCCAGGCGTGATTGGTTTGGCGCGAAGGCGTGCAACACAGAGAGTCAACTGATCCGTCTGGATCTTTGCAAAGGAGAATAATCGTGAGTCAACATATTAAGAATGTAGTTCTGGTGCATGGAGCTTTCGCGGACGGCTCCGGATGGAAGAGAGTCGCCGACATCCTTAAGAAGGATGGCTACAAGGTGTCGGTGGCGCAGCATCCCGAGACTTCGTACGCCGACGACCAAAAGTATACGAAGGCCGCAATCGACGCCATGGGCGGGCCCGTGGTTCTGGTCGGCCACAGCTACGGCGGCTCCATCATCACCGAGGCTGGCAATCATCCAAATGTTGCGGCACTGGTATACATCGCTGCTTTTGCGCTCGATGAAGGCGAGAGCTGTGCGTCGATCGAAACGGAGTTGCCGCAAGCATCAAAGGCGTTCAAACCGGACAGTAATGGGCTTTGGTGGATAGACGAGGCGCATTTCGTGGCCGACTTCGCAGCGGACATTCCCCCGGAAGAGGCGGAGTTCATGGCTATATCGCAGGTGCCGATCTCTACTGACTCGTTCACCCACCAAGTTAAGAATCCCGCATGGAAGAAAAAGCCCACCTGGTACATGGTGGCCAGCGAAGACCGGTCAATCAATCCGGATCAGGAGCGCATGATGGCCAAACGCGCTAAAGCCAAGACGGTCGAAGTGAAGTCGAGCCACGTGGCTTACATGTCTCATCCGCAGGAAACAGCCAAACTCATTGAAGAGGCTGCTGCTTCCGCGCTAGCCACGGCAGTAGCTTGAAGTGTGCGAGTGCCTCCGCCGATCCAAACAAGAACGGCGGAGGCCCCGATGAACGCCGCGTGAGGAGAACACAATGAAAGATCACATCACCATAGAAGGACACAACGGCGCATTTGCCGCCTATATAGCGCGGCCGAAGACTTCGCCGTCTCCCGCCGTCGTCGTTTTGCAGGAACTTTTCGGGGTGAATGCCGACATTCGCAAACACTGCGATGAATTGGCGGAACAAGGATACCTTGCGGTTGCTCCAGATTTGTACTGGCGGCAGGAGCCGGGGGTCGACTTGAACGTCACTTTCGAAGCCGACTGGCAACACGGCCTTCGCCTCTATTCGGCTTACGACAGAGATGCGGGCGTAAGGGACATAAAGGACACGATTGATGCAGCGCGCAGTCTCCCGGAATGCAACGGTAAGGTTGCCTTGCTCGGCTATTGCCTCGGCGCGCTGATGGTTTTCATGACAGCCGTGCGCAACGACGGCATCGACGGCGCGGTCTGGTATCACGGCGCCGATACTGAGAAATATCTGGGAGAGGTCGATGGGCTTCATGCTCCCCTTCTCATGCATGTAGCCGAGGAGGACGAGTTCATTTCCAAGGCTGCGCAAGCGGAGATTAAAGCGGCAGTGGCTAAGAAACCAAAAGTGACGGTCTACAGCTATCCGGGGCAGAATCATGCCTTCTCTCGTCATAACGGAAAACACTACAACGCCACGGCGGCTCACCTTGCAAACAGCAGGACGAGCGAATTTCTACATCAGCAACTGCGGTGACCTCCGATCGTTCCGGCCGTCTTGCGGGACTTCAGCGCCTTCGTCTTCAGCCAGGACTGTGTTTTCGTCGACCTGAAAGACGCAGAGGAGAAAGGACCGAGCAAAGGTGGAGTGATGTTGTTATTAAGAAAAATAGAGATAGAGCGGTTTAGTCTGATCACTTCTAAACCATTTGATGAAGTAATTGCCTGCGTAAGCGCCGCCATCGGTCATCCAGATATGGCTGAATTTGGGAGATCAACTCACGAAGCGCGCTGTTTTGCCGAATTGAAATGCGCAGTTGAGAAAGGCTTGAGCACAATAGGGCTTATGCTGTTTATGCAGTTGGATCACGGCACTCCTAAGGTGGTTCGTTTCATAATTGGCAATCCCCTCACCATGAAGAAAAGGGCCGAAAATGTTCCGAATACGGAGCCTTACGCGCCTGTTATCGTGCTTGTAGATGAGCGTGCCAATGGCGTGTATTTGTCTTATGACAGGATAGCTAGCTACTTAGCCCCATGTGGGAATCATGCCGCACTAGAGGTCGCCAGGAATGTGGACAAGAAAATCGAAGATCTGTTAAGACACGCAGCGGTTTGAGTACGCCTAACGGTCAAACAATTTGACCCCCTGACACAACCAAAACACATTCATGGACTGTTAGCTATCGGAAGTTGGAGCTATTACCGTTACCACGACGACGCCCGTAGTGCATGCTCTAGGATGCATTGAAATTTCCTCCGGTTTCGAATCGAATTACGGCGCAAGAAAGGGCTATTCGGAATCTTTAGACATATATTGAATGATTCGGCTGCTCTTGTTGTCTTGACCGGAACATGTCGGCGACATCCGTTCATTCCGCGCCTGACCAAAAGCACAATTGGAACATGGCTGGCCGGGTGCCCGCCGTCGAAAATTGAAGAACACAGATTAAGTGGCTACTGCCATCTTCTAGCTTGATCCGGATCCTGCTTTGACCTACTCTGCCCTGAGAACAGCTTCATGCCATTTTAAGGATGAGCGTAAGACATGGTCCAGACGGCCCTGTCTCCTTCGTGAAATTCATTTCCTTCCCATGGGTCGCCGCAAACATGAAGATACTCGTAAGGAGTCCCAGCAAACATCACCCACGCGCCCTTGTCGCGGACTGTTGTAGGAAGACCGTTGGCCGCAGCGTTGAACGGCCACGTGATCATCCAGTGAGGCCCAATAGGAATTGCGGGACTCGTGCGATCAGCAGGATCGGTATTGCTTCTCTGCGTCGCACCACAAAGCATGTAAACCGTTCCTGGAGCCGTGTTTGTAGGCTTCGGCTTTCCCTGCATGGCATCCATCATCCATTGCATGCCCATTGGGTTCATACACATCGGGGGAGCGCCGATTTTATTTTCGTTCCCTGGCGTGCAAACCCATTCATTTGTTCCTTTAGCCAATATAGTTATGCTGCCATCGGCAGCTATTTCTGCCACCGTCGCGTCTTTTGATACCACCGAGGGCCCTGATAGGCGCGCTCTGCGAATTTTCGGGTCTTCCGCCTTATCCGTCATTTCACTGCCTCCTGGTGCTACATCGTTCTGCGCTGATCCGGACGGACCAGCCGGGGCTTGGCCTGGACAACCGGCGAGCGAAGCCATCGTCGCGATTGTGTATGCGATAAATTCTCTTCGCGTCTTGGTCAACGTGACCCTCCTCCAGTCACCGTGCTCATGCTTCGCCATTATCCTTTTGTAACTCAGTTGTTTCTTGCAGGAATTTGCTCTTTTTGACGAAATCGCTCCGCCGACTTGGATGGAACGCGCTGATATCTTGAAGTCAAGAGCGACAAAAGCAGTCAGAGTCGCCAATACTTTCTGACTTCCAACGCTCTTCAATGGCTAGAGCAAGACTAGCTGGCGGGCAGGGCAGAATTCGAATTCTAGTCCCCTTTTGAAGGGTAAAATAAGAGCTAACTTTCCGTAAGCTGAGGGCACAGCTACCGATTTCTTGGGAGATCGATTGTGTCGGGTTGGCCGTCAATGAGAGCAGGGCGGAGAGATTGGACCCACTGGCAGGAGATCCTATAAGCTATGTCAATTTCCCAGTACCGATACGGCTATTGTTCCTCGAAGCCCGTTTCTGAATAGTCCGCATTGCCGAGCATCCACTTAGTATGGTATCTGGAAAGATTCATGCTTTGACCACCGGATCTGCCGCGGACAGAATCAAGACAGGCCTTGGAACGTAGTCGGGAAGAACATCCTGCCGGCTCACATTGGCTAACCGTGGCGCGAGGGTTGAGGCGCGCCGGATTCTGGCCGTTGGCGGTCTTGGGGATTGCGGAGGATGGTTGTAATGCCGCTTCTTGTTACGAGCGCGTCCGGTGCAAATGGGGACGGTTTCGGCGCCCTGCTCAGCTTTGAATTGGACGGCACGCTGCGCGGAACATTTATTGACGATGATCGCATTGTCGATCCGCGTGGCCTTGCCATCGATCCAAACGAAAACTTGCTGTTTCTGAACAGTGGGGCCGATCGGGTGTTAGCGATTTCCTCGCATGGGCGCATCGTTCGCGATACCGGTCGCATTGAAGACCTGAATCCCGGCGGTGGCAATTTCGGACCCGACGGCCGCTATTTCGTCGGCCTGCGCAGCGAGCGCACAATCGTCGCCTTATCGACCAGCTTCGATGCTGCCATGGAACATGTCTTACCACCCAGGATCCTACCTTTTCCCCGAGGATTTGCTTTTGGTCAAGATGGCCGGCTGTTCCTAGCGTCAGGAATCGGGCCCAACGGCCAAGGCGATAACGCCATATTGGCCTTCACTCCACCCACATCTATCAAGCCCTCTCGGCTGGTCGCAGATCCCGCACTTAGCCCCCTCGATCTTGCAATCGCCCCCAACGGCAATATCGTTGTCTCTAGCGAGTGTCCATTCGGCGCGGTGGACGCGGTGACGAGCGTTCGGGAATATAATGCGTTGGATGGACACCTCGTCCGAGTTCTCTCTCCAAATGGGAAGGCTGAATTCTGCAAACCGCGCGGCCTCCGCTTTGGTCCCGGTGGACTGCTCTGCTGTGTCGCCCGCGATGAGGTTGTTGGCTTCGACTTCCCGAGTGGCCAATGCCTGGGGGCTATCGCGCGTTTGCCGAGGTTAAATGGACAAGCTTTGGTGTTTTTCCCGTAGTGAATCGAGTTTTGTCCCACTGTGTTTGGATCACGGTCGACTCTGACTACAGCCGCCGCACTGTTCTGATCATTGACCCTGTGGCAGGGAGACCATCGGTGATGAAGCAGACACCAAGTTCCAGGAGGAGACGCAGTAGCACCAAATCCATTCTACGTTTGCCCGACATGAACACGCCAAGGCCGGCGGCAGCGGAGGGAATGGTGAGCATTCTACTCAAACACTTTCAACTACACCGAATCTCGATGCCTACGGTCGCGTTTCACAGCAACAATTAACATCTGGGTAGAGATCACGTCCATGACGGGCCGAAAGTTGCCTGTTTGGCAAATGCCAATATAATTTTTTAATTTTGCGATCTGCTTAGGCTAGGGAATTCGCGTGTAGCTTTCGACGGGGCACATCAAACTGAGAAAGGCGAACCATATTACAGATAAACAATCTAGCTCAAAGAGCGTAAACCGATCCAATTCAATCGAACGTATTGCCTCTCCTCCGCATCAAAATAATTACATTCAACCAGCGGATAAATTCAATTGAGTAGCCCTGATTTGAATAGGCGCTCTCAACGGTCTTGTAAGACCCAAGCAGAAGGAGGGATGGGCAATGACAATGAGCCAGGATCAGCCCCGCTTCTGGCATGTCAGAAGTCATCGGAACCACCATATCGTGGAGACCTATTGTCTTGTGTGCTTCAAATTTGTGGGTGCCAGTAACATTGCATTCAATCTCAAGTTGGTGGAATCAGCGCATCGTGTCATTTGTCATCTTCACAAGGCCACGAATCAGGTCCGGACGGGCACTTAGTAGCATTACGAGCCGTTCCCAGTCCTTTGAAATATCTTTATCAGAATTATTCAGGAATCTGTAACTAATGTTCCCCTAAGCCCGCTTATTTTGGCGTTCACTTCCCTTCCCAGATAATATGCCGTCTCGAATCTGCGCTTGACTGTCTGCCCAAGCAGAGCATTAATGTCGATGGCCCCAGGTTGGAGCAATATGGTCGCGTTCAAGCCGCCGGCACGTCAGGGTTGAGCTGTGCATTCTTGACCATAAACCCGCAAGGGTATTCGAGCAATCTGATAGCTTTCATCGAGTTCTCCCTGAGTTCTGTGCAATAGGTGCCGCGCAGACGGGTTTCAGAATTCAGAACATGCCGTTAGAGTTGGCGGCGGGCATGTTCGGAACGATCATCTCGTTGAGTGTTTCCGCTATCAAGAACTCATTAGTGCGGCTGGCGCATAGTGAATTTCGAAACTTGTTCAAAATCAGGATTGCTCTTCGGGAAAAGTATTGAGGACAACCTCAAGGCACACTCAGGAGCGGAGAGCTAGAACCGAATTAGGACGGAGTACATATATGCTTGACGCAGCACCGAAAACATCAAAAGCGCAACTGTTTGGCCGCATTCTGCTCGGACTGATGCTTGTCAGCTCTGGTGTGTCGCACCTCACTTATTTGCGAGAGCCATTTCAGGCCTAGGTACCGTCTTGGGTTCCGCTAAACCCCGATCTTGTTGTACTGCTCTCTGGCTGTGTAGAGATCATACTTGGACTTTCCCTCCTGACTCTATATCGACGCAAGGCGTATGTCGGCATCATTGCGGCTCTGTTCTTTGTCGCGGTTTTCCCTGGCAACGTCGCTCAATACACAGAACACCGCGCGGCATTTGGGTTGGACACGGACACGGCTCGACTTATCCGACTTTTCTTTCAGCCTGTTCTGGTCGCATGGGGGCTTTGGAGTACCGGCGCGTGGACAGCCCTTCGACGTTCTCGGTCAGACACAAATGATCACAGTCCATTCCGTTAAGATCTTTCTTGGTCGTAATAAACAATTTTGGTCTAAAGAAACAATACCGGTGGCCCAATGTTCTCATATCCTTCCAGCGACGATGCTACGATTCGTCGAAACATCTCAACCGCAGGGAGATCACGATGGAAGCGGATGTATTGTCGGCGAAGGTCACCGATGGAATTGCTGTCATCACTCTGGGAAGCCCAAAGCGCATGTATTTCGACGCAGAAATGGGCGACGCGCTAACCGAGAGCCTCCAGGGGTTCGCGGGCGATCCAAACATTCGCGTTGTGATAGTGACCGGTGGGACACCAGGATATTTCAACAGGCATTTCAGCATTCCTGCCCTTATCGACTTCGCTGAAGCCGTGCGCGCCTCCGGTCGCGAATGGCCGGACAACGCGGCCTACCATGGCGGCTTCTTCGACAAGGCGTTGGCTCTATGCGAGACCATGCCGAAGCCTGTCATCGCCGCGATTTCAGGTACCGCCCTTGCGGGAGCGTTCGAGTTCACGCATGCCTGCGATATTCGCATTGCCGAGGACGGTGATTATCTGATCGGTCTGCCCGAGACCGAGTTAGGTCTGTTGCCCGGTGCCAGCGGCACTCAAAGACTGCCACGCACGATCGGACCGGCGGCGGCCCTATGGCACATTCTGATGGGACATCCGCTTAATCCAAGAGAGGCAGAAAAGAGGGGCTTCGTACACGAAACTGTGAGCGGCAAGGCCATCGACCGCGCGATGGAGATTGCAAAGCGGCTCTGCTCGCATACGCCGGAATCGCTCGCCTATATCAAGCGTCTCGTCCGCAGTGCGATCGACACTCCTCTCGCGGAGGGCCTGGCACTTGAGCGAAATCTCTTCATGAGATTGTGCGTGTCGGACGAAGCCTTGGCGCGCATGCGCTCACGAAGAAAAGAAGATCACAGACCCATCGCGCTCACTCGAAGCCTAAAGGAAGGTCAACAATGGCCAAAGCCAATACAACGCCGATCCGCGTGATCGAGGAAACGCCAGGCTACTGGAGAGCGCTGTTCGATTACCCGCCTTTCAATGTGGTCGATGGAGATGTCTTTCAGGCACTGCAGGATCTTCTTGTCCGCATGGAGACGACCGAGAGTCTGCGAGTCGTTGTTTTCGAAAGCGCGCTTCCGGACTTCTACCTGTCGCACTTTGACCTGACGGGCAAGCTCGGAAACGTCATGAGCGCTATCGGCCCTACGGGCTTACCCATTCTGATGGATACGTTTGTACGCCTAACAAAGGCTCCGGTCGTCAGCCTCGCAAGAATCCGGGGCTGCGTCCGCGGCGTAAGCAGCGAGTTCGTTCTAGCCTGCGACATGCGTTTCGCCTCGCGCGAGAACACGAAGCTCGGTCACCCCGAACTTGGGGTTGGGCTCCATCCTGGCGGCGGAGGCACAGAACGTCTTCCCCACATGGTCGGACGCGGGCGAGCGCTCGAAATCGTCCTCAGCGCAAACGACTTTGATGGGGACACGGCAGAACGATATGGCTATGTAAACCGTTCGCTGCCAGACGCCGAACTGGACGCCTTCGTTGATTCTCTTGCGCGCCGGATCGGCTCTTTCGACCGGCCGGCTCTCGCTGCGGCCAAGCACCTCGTTAACGAAGTCTCATTGCCCTCAGCCGACCGGCTTCTCGCTGCTTTCACATCGTTTGGAACGGCGCTCGGCTGGCCTGCGGCCCAGAACCGTGTAAAAGCCGTGCTTGAACGCGGACTGCAAAGCGATGCCACGTTTGAAAAGAATTGGCCCGAGGTTCTCGACACGCTCGTCGAGACGGGGAAGAAAGGCGGTTGAAATGATAGCCTACTGGCTCCTTACCGTAATTTCAAGGCACTCACTGTCGCGAGGGATCTCGACAAGAAAGTTGAAACCCTTTTGTCCGAAGCGGCGGGCTGAGCCAACTCGCTGCGCCGTCGAGACAGAGTTGGGAAATGAGGAAGAGTGATGACCAATCGATTGCAGTGGGAAGTCTTTGTCAGTACCCAGATTCCGGTGGTCACAAACAACCTACCGCCCGGTATGAACGAAATGAAATGGTCACCCATTTCTTCAACGCTTATTTCGGGTCAGCGGGACGCCGTGCTGGTTGACACGGCGATCACGGTCGATCAAAACCACAAACTTGTCGCATGGATTGCGCGCAGTGGCAAGAATTTGACGGCAATCTACGCGACCCACGGCCACGGCGATCATTTCTTCGGCGTAAACACGATTCAGAAAAGCTTTCCGATGGCGCGGTTTGTCGCGACGCGCGAAGTCATCGCCGTAATGCGAAGGCAGGCAGCGGTTTCTGTGGTTGAGTCATATTGGGAGCCACGTTTTCCAGGACAGATCGATTCAACGCTCATCATCGCGGACGAACTCGAGGGCGATGTTCTCGAACTAGAGGGGGAACAACTTATAAGTGTTCCACTCGGACATACCGATACCGACAGCACTACGTGTCTCCATGTTCCCTCCATCAGGCTGGTAGTTTGTGGCGATGCGCTCTACAACGATGTTCATCTTCATCTGGGTGAGTCCGATTCAGACGGCCGCAAGGAGTGGATTGCGGCGCTGGATGCGATCGAGTCGCTTAACTCGGTGGCGGCTATAGCCGGGCACAAAAGGCCGGGAGCGCTCGATACGCCAAATAACATTGAGGCTACGCGAAAGTACATTCGTGATTTCGACCGTATTGCTTCCCATACTACAACCGCACTCGACCTATATAACGAGATGCTTGCAATTTATCCCGAACGCGTAAACGCTGCGGTCTTGTGGTATTCGGCACAGGCGGTGAAGAGGGGCAACTGAATCGCTGATGCTCCGCGCCCTAGGATGGCGAGTCATTGATGCATAATCGGTGACACCAGTCGCGGCGATCAGGCAAGACCGCGATGGGAACTTTTGGATCGCTTGGGTCCTTCTTCGGATTGTGATCTATGGTTCCCAAGCGCCCCGCGGAGCCCGCCTCAGCAAACTTCGAATGGATCATCAGTTCTTAGCGTGTCGGAGACCCGAAACCGGCCACAAATACCGGGGCGGGTGCTTGCCTGCCATTGTCTGATAATGTTCGGGATCTGAATGATAGCCATGGCCCTTACACCGCCTGGCAGCTGTAGTTTGAGAATGACCTCATCTATATGAGATTCGTGATCCAACTTGGCCGCAGTAATCGTAGCTTACATATCTGTTTTTACAGCCTTCTCAAGATTGCGTTTATATTCTTCCGACTCTTCCTGGTTTGCGGTCGCTTCCAATTCATCCAGAGCAAAAATGACGTCGGAAATTCTGCCAGGGTTATACCTGATGCTCGAAACCTCGTTCCGCCACTCGAATGATATTAGTCGTTCAGTAATTTCACGTTTGCTAGGTTTTCCATACTTTTCTTGCAGCGCGGGAAGAACGTCGCTCCCTTCACCCGGTAGGAATTGTAAATTGATGCGGTACAGCTGTTTGTCGAAGAACCAAACCGCTTCGAAAGCCTTAGCGCCTGCATAGGTAACATTATCATCTTCCCTACAAAGAACTTCTCGCTTCGTTTTATCGGCGCGGAGACACGCTCCGGGATGGGCCTTTTCGAATTCTGCCAAAGACATCCCCAATTTATCTCCCTTGACGGCGTATGGAGTCGGAGGACTCGTCGCAGGGCGGGAGGGTGGTGGTGGAAGATGTAACGACACAAAAAATACTATGGCTATGATGCCAATACCTGAGCATTTAATGGCCAGTTTCAAGCAGGGTACTCCTTACAGAATTTATCCAAATGTCGGCTGTGGCCTATAGGTAGGCCAGAGCCTACCACGGAAAATTGACCTGTGTCCAGCAGGAATATTGCCGTGCGATTTGGCCAGAGACTCCGTACTTTACGCTTGAAACAAGGCTTGTCGCAGGTGGAGATGGCGTACCGATTCGGAATCGACCGCGGGCACATATCCGATTTGGAGCGAGGCAAGAAGAACGTCTGTTTACCTATGCTGGAGGTCCTTTCTGACGGACTTGGAATCTCCATTTCAGAGCTCATGAGAGGCGTCTAAGGGGCAGTTTGTCATAGACATCCCCACTGCCGAAGTCAGCCCTGAATCCCCGGCAAATGTCTGAAAACAAGCGACTCTGCGCTTGACTGTCTGCCCAAGCAGAGCGTTAATGTCGTTGGCCCTATATAAAGGATAGGCATTTTAGGTGGACATCTCCCAGCAAATCAGCAGCTTACGAGCAATGACACGAGATTCTCTCGGTCTTTTGTGGCAAGAACGATTCAATCGCCCGGTTCCCGTGGGTGTCCGAAAAGAACTACTAATAAGGATGCTAGCCTATCGAATTCAGGAACTGGCCTTTGGCGGCTTGAGCGGCCAAGCCCGCCGACGTCTGGATCAACTCATCAGTGGAACGGACGCTCGCCATCAAGAAAGCGGCCAGGCGATAAAAGCCCAGATCGGTACCCAGTTGATTCGGGAATGGCGCGGAAAGACCTACACCGTCGTGGTCCAGGAATCGGGATTTCAATTCGATGGTTGTAGCTATCGCAGCCTCTCACAAATAGCGCGTCATATCACGGGAACCCAGTGGTCGGGACCTCTTTTCTTTGGTCTGAAATCCCAGGGACCGAAGAAGGTTAGTGCGCATGCCGAGTGACCCCAGATCGATCATCCGGTGCGCCATTTACACGCGAAAGTCGTCGGAAGAGGGTCTGGAGCAATCCTTCAATTCACTCGAAGCCCAACGCGAAGCCTGTCAGGCTTATGTAGCCAGCCAGAAACACGAACATTGGCGGGATATCGGAATTCGTTACGATGATGGCGGATATTCTGGCGGATCGATGGAACGCCCTGCTCTCCGCCAATTGCTTGCCGATATTGACGCCGGCAAGGTCGATACGGTGGTGGTCTACAAGGTCGATCGTCTGACACGATCCCTGGCTGATTTTGCCAAAATCATTGAGCGATTCGATGCCCACAAAGTCAGCTTTGTCTCTGTCACCCAACAATTCAACACCACGACCTCCATGGGGCGCCTGACGCTCAACGTACTGCTCTCATTTGCTCAGTTTGAGCGGGAGGTTACCGGTGAGCGTATTCGGGACAAGATTGCTGCCTCAAAGCGCAAGGGGATGTGGATGGGCGGCACGGTCCCGGTGGGATATGACCTAGTCGACCACAAACTGATCGCGAACAAGGACGAGGTTTCACAGGTACGAACGATATTCGAGCTGTATCTGAAGCTCGGTTGCGTCGCTAAACTCAAAAAGCGGTTGGATCAGGATGGCCTCCGCAGCAAGGTGAGAGTGAGCCGGACAGGAAAGAAGTCGGGAGGCTCATCCTATTCCCGGGGAGCCCTTCATTGCCTGCTGAGAAATCCGGTGTACGTCGGGAAAATCCGTCATCGCGATACGACACACCCCGGTGAACACGAAGCGATTATTCCCCAGCAACTCTGGGACAGAGTGCAGCAACGGCTTGATACGAATTACAAGACGCGGCACGTCCGTGCCAACGCCAAGTCACCCAGCCTCTTGGTCGGATTGCTCTTTGACGGAGAAGGAAATCGCTTTACCCCGTTTCACGCCGATCGCAAAGGCAAACGATATCGCTACTATGTCTCCCAGGCAAAGATCCACCATCTGCCGGCAAACTCTGCTCCGACGAGAATCCCGGCCAAAGATATTGAAGAACTCGTTTGCCGAAAGCTATTGGAGATCCTGACTTCCGGCGAACAGCTTCTTGAAGTAAGCGGAACCGGGACAGACAATGCTCTGGCCTGTCAGACGATCATTGCAACTGGGAACCAGCTGGCTGAAGCGTGGTCGAAGCAGCACATCACACAACATCGCGACTTTTTGAAAAACGTGATTGATCGAATTGTCGTCCATGAGCAGAGCGTTGAGATTGCGATCAACCAGCCGGCTTTGCGGTCCGCCATTCTGGGCAATCGTTCGCAGCAGGCACAGCCAGTTCCGGCAGACCAGAAAGAAATTTTCACCATCAAGATCGCTGCAGCGGTTAAACGTTGTGGATGGGCCGTCAGGTTAATCGTGCCCTCCGGCTCTGTCCCAGATCAGCCGCAGCGACCGGCGTTGCCATTGATTAAAGCTATTGCCCGGGTTCACCGCTGGCCGGAGAAGATCATGCGGGGGGAGATTCAGGGACGTGATTCCATCGCACGATCGGAAAAAGTAGATCAACGCTATGCTGGCCGCATTCTCCAATTTGCCTTTCTGGCTCCTGACATTGTCGAAGCCATCCTGGACGGACACCATCCACCAGATCTGACCGTCCAAAAGCTATTGCGAGGTCTTCCGCTCGATTGGAACGAGCAGCGGCGGCGCCTTGGTTTCACAACATTTGATGACCACAGAAATCATGCTTAATTCCAGGAGTTCAACGATGCCACTTCCCTACCCCCGACCTGATCACAACTCGTTTACGGCGAAGCTTCAGGCATACAAGGCTCTCTACTCATTCAACAGATCGATTGAGATTGCTCTCGCACGGCTCGAACATATGGAACGCATTGGACTGTTGGGGCATGAGCACTTCTATGAATCCAAAACCAGAATCGAACACAGCCGAGCTGAAACGAACGAGGTGCTGATGGATCGGCTGCAACAGGTCGAAATCCAGGAATCCGCGCGCTTGGATCGAATACTAATGGATCTGGAGCAACAAACCAAAGACCCTGATGATGTCTTTTTCTCCGCGAGAACTAGAAGGAAAGAGATTAAACGGCAAATTCAGGAACTTGAAGACGCCTTGAAACGCGGAACTTCGGGGTCGACTGCAAAGAAATAGCCACAGATCAAGAACCCAAAATCAGTATCTCAGCAGTTACGATCCTATTTTTCCAGAGTCGCTGGGAAATGATCGCTTCGTGTTCACCGCGATGTGTAGTATCACAATGACGAATTTCTTTTCAATACCGCCAAGATTATTAATGTGCCAATCATCAAAATGTTGATAGGTCAAAATCAGTTAGTTCCAAACAGGTACGGTAGCACTATTGCAGGAAATGACTTGGCCCTTGGAACAATTTTCAAAATTAGCACATCAGGGTCATTCGCGACGCTCCAAACTTCTGTGGGCCCCGAGACGGTTCGCTCCCAACGGTTCGAATGCTTCGGGGAAACTGACGGAAATTTCTATGGCGTCACATTTGCCGGAGGGGCAGTTGATGCCGGCACTGTGTTTAGGATGGATATAAATGGAAATATCACGGTCTTGCATAGCTTTACGCGGCTTGATGGCGCTTTCCCAGCCTCAGCTTTGATTGGAGGGAAGGATGGCAGTTTTTACGGTGCGACTTTCAACGGAGGCCATGATAACGGTGGCCTTGTCTATAGGTTTACGGTGCCTGGCGTCAGTGCCATTATGCAGTAGTAATCGAGCAAAACGTGTTAAATCTAAACAAACATTCTTTGGGCATGCTGGAAACTCTGACTGCAGAACACACCTACTTCCGGCATCCAAGGCCTGTGGTCGATACGCGTAGAGGGCGATTTGTCGTCCTTTCGACATTTCCTCTTGTAAAAACAGCGGAGCTAGAGTCGAAAGGCTGTTTCAGTCCTTTCCGAGATTGCCTCCCCCGCCCATCCGGGATTCGTAATTCTTATAGCGCTGGGACATCCGGCGCAGATAGGTAAAGGCCTCGTGATCCCTGCGCCGCAGCAGCCCCCACGAGACGAGATCAGATTTCCTTTCCATGTCATACGCAGCGACGTGTTTCAAATACTGTTGAATGCTTTTGTTCTCTAAAGTTTTGTCGATAGCATAACCAAGCGTGCAGCTTCTTAAGTGGTTGATTGTTAGCAGTTTCTCGTCGACTGCGTCCGAAACGGAATTTAGAAAGTCGAGCCAATAGATCAATTCCATTTCCTCCTTAGTCCCAAGCTGGCTTCCAGGACCGTTAGAACTGTCAAAGGTGAACTTATCGTATTGGATTGCGTCGAAGAGACGAACCAGCAATGGATCCCGGTGAAATTGTTGAGTCGTGGTCATCAGCCACTCAGCTCTCTTGAAGTGATTGTTTTGCAACAATGTCCTTGTGTTAGTGAGGAGAGAGATCAGGACTCCAATTGCGGTCACGCATGCCGCGAGAATTGCGATCCAGTTCGTAGGCGTAAGCTGATTCATCATGAGCGATTTAAGTCTCGAATGCCGTGATTGTTGCATATTTTTGGTTGCTCGTCTAACTGCCCACGCTGACACAAATTAGCTCCGAACAATGGAATCTTGAATCTTAGGGCGCACACTTGGCTTGGCCCAGTGGGCTTACCGAATTGTGGGCGAAATCTTATTGCTGCCATGGCTCATAAATTCCCCGGATTTCATTACCTTCCAGAAGCCGACTTCTCGTTACCCCACGAACGATCCGATTTGTCTAGATCGAAGCCCGTTTGGATTTGGATCGGGATCTTTGCCCTCTGTGTGCCCTAGACAAGAGCAGGTTGGCCACATTGATGCAAGCGATCAGTAGCAGCAGCGCCGACGCGATCAGCAAGGCCACCAGTGCCGGTTGCACGTCACCGTACAGGTCCTCCCGCAGCGTCTCGCTCG